>Ga0209190_1000685_pt1 | contig 24549 bp, 31 predicted proteins | sample M_140205_XF_Meta_FD_187315 | JGI IMG/M metagenome (GOLD analysis project Ga0209190, IMG submission 187315) | Freshwater microbial communities from Lake Montjoie, Canada to study carbon cycling - M_140205_XF_MetaG (SPAdes) (version 2) | ecosystem: Environmental > Aquatic > Freshwater > Lake... | reverse complement strand
GTTCAACTCTGTGCGCTCCACCCTACGCACCCTGCAAGGCCTCAAGCTGTAACCCAACATATCCACACCTCAACCCAAGGCCGGATGCGCATGTGCGTGTCCGGCCTTTTTCATTCCAGAAAGGAACACACGACTATGATTGCCAATTTTGATCTACTTGCCCCCGTCATCCCACCACGCCGCAGCCCCAACCTCACCCTGCATTGCGGCGCCTCGCATGTGGACCTCGACGAAGTCCGCGACGTCTCCACACCACGCCACACTGACAGTTGGTGCCCTATTCCGCATCATCAACTCATCACCACCGTGCAGCGCACGCTGGCCACCACCAACCTGCGCATCGGCACGCAGGCCCATTCGTTGTCCCACGAGGGCCAGCGCTACTTCGGCCTCATGGAAGTCCACGCCCAGAAATCCAGCGACGACTACTGTTGGGTTCTTGGCCTCCGCAACAGCCACGACAAAACGTTCCCCGCCGGCATCGTCGCCGGGGCCAGCGTGTTCGTCTGCGATAATTTGTCGTTTTCGGGCGAGATCAAATTCGCCCGCAAACACACCCGGTTCATCGTACGTGATCTGCCGCAACTGGTCAGTCGCTCCATCGGACTCCTGCTCGCCAAATGGCATGATCAGGACAAACGCATCGCCGCCTACAAAGAAGCGAACATCACCGACATCGAAGCCCATGACCTCGTCATTCGCGCCACCGATGTCGGCGTGTGCAGCAACCGTTTGATTCCACCCGTGCTCCACGAATGGCGCGAGCCACGGCATGATGCCTTTGAATCACGCAACGTGTGGAGCCTGTTCAACGCTTTCACCGAATCGTTGAAGGACGGCAATCTCGCCGAGTTGCCTAAACGCACCGAAGCCCTGCACGGTCTGCTTGATACTCATGTGGGCCTCCTATCATGAGTGCTCCCACCCGCATCGAACGCGAGCACTACCAAAAGCTCGTGGGGCGTCAGATTCTTGAGATCTACTGGGACGAACTGGAAGGGCAGGCTCTTCCAGTGCTGGTGCTCAGTGGCCGCGATCAAAACGGTCAAGCTGCCACAGCCACCGTGCTCGCCGACCCCGAAGGCAACGGCCCCGGCCACCTAGATCACCGCTTGTGATCCTGCGTGGGAGATCGGTGATCCGGTTCCGCATCCTTTCATCCCGGCATTGATGGCAATGCCGGGATGAAGGTAGTGGAAAAGGTGGCATCTTTTTTTAGCTATGACAGCGAGTCAACATTTTGAATATCTGACTGAACGCGATTCATGCAGGGAGTGTGGATACGAATCCGGAGCGATGGGGCGTGACGCAGGAGTTGCTGGAGCAGGAGATTGCGAAGGTGAAGAAGGCCAAGGCGGAGCACTCGGGGGAGAAGGGGAAGGTAAGGCGGAGGATGATTGGATTTCAGCCGAGTTGATCGGCGGAGAAATTGCTTTTGAAAGGGCCGGTCGAGTTGGCCCTGGACGTGGCGCGGGGACGAGGTGTGAGGGGGGCTGTCTATCATCCAGCATCCGGGGCCGCACTACTCTGTGACGAAACATCTTGGCACAGTGTTCACAATGGGTAACCTGACAATTCATCGGTCGAACACTAAAGATATGCAATCCATCTCCGAAAGATTTCCGGCTGCTTGGTTTGCTGCAGCTTTGAAAGCAGTGCTATTTGTGACGCTCGCCTCCTTTGTAGTGGGTCATTGGTGGGCGCATGGTGCTGTCTGGAACTACCAGACCAAAGACTTGTTCGACCCGTTGGACAATTACGTCAGCGACTATGCCTACCGTAGCCCATGCTGGTTTTTGTTTGTCGGGTGCATGTATTCCTTTGCACTCATCATGAGCAGCTTTGCCTTTCTGCTTTATTTCCGCGCGAAGCGCAGTTGGCGGGTGCTCGTCGCCGTGATTTGCCTCGGCTACGCCGCACTCTCGATGATTGAAGTTGCGGTGTTTCCCGTAAAGCCTCCGGAAGTCAGCGTGGAAGAAATTCAGAATCGTATGGACGCCGGTCATTGGCAAAGGTTCAAGGCCGACATCAAAGGCTGGTTTGCCGAATATCCCGATCTGACGGCTGACCAGATGGTCGCGATGCTTTCTGGGAATCAGGCGCACGTCACCGCCATTACACGCTCCATGTCCGCCTTGTTTCTTGCCATGCTCGCCAGTCTTCTGCTCCCCATGTCTTCTGGGCGTTGGAACCTTGGACTTTGCCTGCTTACAGCCTTGATTGCCCAGAGCATCAGTATGATGGCACATTATCAACGGATGCCTGGCCTTTGGCAGAGAATCGAGTTCCTGGCAGTCTTCGCTTGGATGTTCCTGATGATCAGACTGCTTTTGCAACTCGAAAACACCCGCCAAGATGAACACGAAACTTAGCGCGACCTGAAGGGGCAATGGACGGTGGGTGAAAATTGAAATCTTTAACTCTGTTCGTTTAGCCCGTCATGCTTCCTTCCTGCTTGAGCCATGGAATCCAGAAACTTTGCAACCTCCGTGAGACCTCCCGCTCTTGCAGGCAAAGCCAGCGGCTTGTATCGCCGGTTCGGAAAGCTCGTGCCCGAATCCTTGTCCGTCCCTCTGGCTGCCGCTGGAATGCTGGCATGTGAAGGGAAATTGAGACAAGCGTCCGCCTTGGGCGGGCGGCTAAGGTCTTTGTATTCTGAAATGAAGAAAGACAGTCAGGTCTTGCAGATGCTGAAGTCACGTTCGGTTGATGCCTGCATTGCACCCGGAGAAAAGGCTGCGCATGGGCATTACTATCTGAGGCACATTCCCAAAGCTCCTGCGATGGTGTTTCTTCACGGATATGGCGGCAATCTGTTGTTCAACATCTGGGCCATGATGAAAGCGCTACCTGACTGGACCTTGATCCACCCCTCCTGGGGGCTGGACTGGTGGCTGGCGGAGACCGGAAACAAGATGAGTTACCTGCAAGACCTCGCCAAGGACTATGCGCAGCGTACCGGGGAACCGCTGAGGCAGCCGTGGCTTGCGGGACTGTCAGATGGCGGCATGGCCGCCTTTGAGCTGGCCAGTGCGCAGCCGCAACATTATTCCGGCCTGATCAGCCTGTCCAGCTCACCGAACGCAGACACCCATTCGTTCCCAGTGGGTTACCCGATCTTCATGATCAACGGCACGGAGGACGACCGGTTTCCGATTGATCAAGCAATGCGTTCGGCACTGAGACTCCTGGAGAGTGGTGTGAAAATCAAAATCGCCGAAATGGAAGGCGAAGGTCACTTTTTCCTCCTGTCATCCACGTTAAAGATGGGCAAAGCGATAAGCGCTTTTGTGGAGGGCGCTTGAGGGCGCGTCACGATTAATGACCGAAGGACAGATCCTTGACGGCTACCACATCATTCGCCGGAACGGCTCCGGCGGCTTTGGCGATTTCTTGCTCTGTGATTCTCTGTTGATCGGCAGAACGCACTAGTCGTGAGCAATATCACCATATCAAGCTCTGCACTTCAACTCCCACTTCAACTCCCAGGTCAACTGCCCAGACCTGCCTCCCAACTCACGATCTTCAGTCATGCCTGCTGGGAAATTGCTTTTGAGGGGGCGGATCGTGTTGACCTGGGCGTCGCGCGGAGATGGGGTGTGACTGTGAGTGACGACTCCATGCGCAGGGAGTGAGCCTAGGAGAGAAGGGCAAGAGACGGAGGAAGATTGGGTTTCAGCCGAGTTGATCGGCGGAGAAATTGCGTTCGAGGGTGCGCTGGGGCGTGTAGGTCTTTGGTGTGCGCACAGCTAAGCCGAGGTTTGAGAGCGTCTGCCCCTCCTCACGCGATTCACTTGCCCCAGCAGACGAGGCCGAAGCCCTTTTCCGACCATTTCGAGCGCGAGAACTCAGACCAAGGGATCTCCTGAGATCCCGTGATTCGGTTGATCACGGGCAGTCCCTCTCCTGCCATGAAGACGCGGTTCGGATTCTTGCCATACCCATTGAGGACGACCCAATGCTGGATCTTTCTCTCGTTCGTTCTGGTCAACGTGATGATCGGGAAACCCTCGTCGAGAGTGGCTGCGATCTTCTTGAAGGTGAGATCATGCTTCTCGCTGACTCCGATACCATTGGCACGGAGTCAGCGAATAAGCTGCTTTATCTCAAGCCCATGATCAGGATCTGGATTGCACTGCTTGAAGAATTTGTCGAGGCAGGCATCGGAATGGAAGGTGTGCAGGATTGTGGCACCTGCAGCATAGCCGCAGGTGTACGATTCAATCTGGCGATAGCCCTGAATGTCCAGCGTGCATACGTCGTCGGCACTTGGATACCGAAGGGGATCAGGGACCAGACGAATGCCCGTCGCAGTGGCAAAGGTATCAAGGGCCTTCGTGGCGTTTTGGGTGAAGTTAAACATAGGTGTAGTGAGATCTACAATGGCCGGATAGAAGCTTCAAAAGGCAAATACCCCGCCGCATGCGCCGCTGATTTCTATAGCCTATTCAGCTCCTGCGGTGACTCGCGATCATCCGCATGCAGCCTTTCCGAACGGGACAGCCCGCTCAGCGCAGCCGCTGTGAACAGCATCCACGTCCAGACCACCACGAATCCAAGACGCTGAAAGAGGCCATGATAATTGTGTGAATGTCCGAGCCAGAACAGGAGTGTCATCAATGGAGCCGCCGCAAGGCTCAGCTTCGAGAGTTTCCGCCAGCGCAGGCATGAGAGCATGGCAGAGTGGCTAAGCAATATGCCGCCAATGATGCCACCAAGCGCCATTTGAATCATGTTATAGTGCGAGTCTGAGTAGGCTCTGTCCCAGCCAATGCGTTCAGCATGAGTCAGCTTTTGCTCCGGTTTTAGATGGTCTTTCCATTCCCAACTGACTTTATGATCGGTAAGCCTTGCCGTTGGATAATAGGCGACAAAAAGCATGCACACACCAGCCATTGTAAAGCACATGCCACCGAGGGTGCTTCTCACCCCACCTCGGTTCAAGAATAGAAAAGCAAAGGCAAATGACAGCAGGACCAGGCCAAAGCACAGCATCGTGGCACAAATCCAGCGCCACCGGGTGGCGCGGGCTGCATAGTCGCTCACAAAGTTTACCAGCGGGCTGAGTTCCGGAGAGCCAAGATGCCCAATCAAAAGGGCGATGGGTGCAAATGCCAGCAGGCAGAGGGCAATTTTTCCAAGCCATCGAAGGCTGCTGGTCGGGGTGTAGTCTTCCATGGCTTATAACGCGGATGAAACCAACACGGATATTAGGATTAATCTTCCTGCTCAAGTCTTTTCTGCCTTCGCCCGCCGATAAGGGCTTGCGCAGAAGATCATATGCCGCTGATAAATCTGCATTTGCCTCGATTGGCGTGTGAGTCTCCACCCACAGCTCCGCTACACGGTGATCGTGACCACATCCCCCCTCAATAGCAATTTCCTAGCAGATAAGAAAAGCGGCTTTGAGTTTCGATCAACTAGCGGTCAAAAATAGAGAACTACCCCCATAAATGTCCGACCCCATGTGATACGATGGTGTGCATTACCTCATGAAGCGAAACGCCCGCGAGTTCATTCGCTCCACCCCCCCCTGCTTGATCATGTCCTTGCGACACTCACGCCGGAGGAACAGCATGACTTGCTTGACGCCTTAGCCGGGGAGGTCGAGGAACGGTTGGATGCCTTGGTGGAGACGGCCGAATCTTGAACTCCTTTACAGACGCAATGACCCCGATCTATTTCGATACACGCTTCAAACTTGGCCCGCCGCTCGCCGAACTGCCCGACTCGTTCGCCATCATCACCGCTTATGCCACCACGGGCGAAGTGTGGACTGCCGAGGACAACAATTCAGCCAACGAGACTCTTCGTGCAGAACTGGAGATGGGAGGGCAGTTCATAGGAACGATCACCGGATATTCACCAGTGACTCAGCACGCGGAGCCGGGGTATGCCGCTGCGTTGGAGTTCGAGGAGGCCTGCAAGATCGGAGCCAGGTTCAAGCAAGACGCGATCTATTATGTGAGCAGCGGCACGCTGTTCGTCAGCCATTGCGATCACCGCCGCAACCTGAAGCCCATCACCCAGTTTTCGAAGCGGGTTGATTCAAACGCCTGACATGGAACCCGTTGCCATCATAAGTGACATCCACGGCTGTGATCAATCCCGAGACTTCCCCCGAGCGAGCGCTAAGACATGATCTCTTGTAAAAAACTTTTGAAAAGAGCGCCAAGTGCAGGCAGTCGGTTATTCAAACGGTGATCCCCGTCAATGAGGTGCAGCTCCGCCCGGTGTTCTTCGCAGAACCTGATTGAATTTGCAGCGGGAATAATGTCATCCTGCCATCCGTGAATCACTGTCAGTGGTCGGCAGTGGGTCGGATAAGTCTGGTGGTCGTAGCCAGGCATGTAGAGTGCAGGTGCGAGTAGGAACAATCCCCGCGCGGCATGCGTCATGGATGCCACCGTTGAGACGTAGCCCCCCATGCTAGAGCCCACCAATATGACATTATCCTCTTCGGCTTTCAGTGCCTCCAAAAGGCGGGCCACTCGAAGATCGGGATTCTGAATGTCCGAATAATCCAGGCTCTCCACCGAAAACGCCAACTCTTGGGCGATGGCTGCAAGATGACGTATTTTCGATCCCCATGGGCCGCTCTCTTTGCCGTGTGAAAAATAGACCTTCATGATTTTGTGTGACGCACGCTTCCACCCTGAGGCCGTGGGTCAAGTGGCATTCCGCCTTGAGTTGAGGGTGGATGTACTTAAGCAAGAGGCTGTGGTCGATAACTCGGATGCCCGCCAGAATCAGGATGAGGATGTTTGGAGTCCGTCGTGATTGTCGGATTAGAAAAACGGCATTCTCTCAACCCCTGACGATTCACAAACCAGCCCTCGCTGCTTCGCTTGCGTGCCACCACTTGACCCGTTTGATCCACAATAACGCCATTGGCGTCATCCAATCTCAGCCACTCAAACGGTCCTAGTCGTTCCCAGCCTTCGCAGCAAAGCCACAGATAAAACTGAGGGGTGGCAGTTGGAACTGGAGACACTGAAGCTTGCGATTGACCGAGCAAAAACTCGATTTTTCGGCCATGTTTAAAATCCTCCAAATAGGTACCCCAGTCCAAATAGAAGCGTGCCTCCCGACCGCATTTACCTAGCTCGGCTAACACCGATTCAACAGTTGCGCTTTCAATACCCCAAACAGCAGGAAGGCTGTTTCCGAGAAGCGTCAATCCGCACGTAAGGGTGCCACCACCAACCAGGCTTGGCCCCCTTCTGTTGAGTTCACAACGCAGGCCCAGTTCCGGATATTCGACAATCGTCCCTTCCTCCCAGCCTCCAGGGTGCAGGGTCGATTCAAAACTTGTCCCATCTATGTTGGTGATGCGTAAAAAGACGCGCATGGTTGGTGCCGAGTTAGTTGACATAGCTTTTGGGATTTATGGTTTAAAGCAGACTAAAGTTGGCGTTACGGCTTGAGGAGCAAGGTGCATGATTTTTGTGACTGCTTCGGTCCATATTAGCATGTGGGATCAGGGCTTTAGCTGGTGTAAAATCATTCACCTGCTGATTGGACACTTAGGGTGGCCCAGTTTAGGGTGGTCAAGTGGGCTTTGATTTCGGGAAGCATGAGGCTGGTGATTTCGTTTTGATGCCAGATGATGTAGAGATTCAGGGCGCTCTTTTCAACAGAGCCATCGTCCTCGTATGTTGTAAAAATGCCGGCTAGGCGGATACGAGGGAGTATTTGGATGGCGCGCTCAGGTGAGCGATCGCTTTCGATGGTTTCCGCTTCGCATGGGACGATATAAGGTGTGGTGTCCGTACACTGTTTTGCATATGTGGACCTAACATTATCGAGGTAGCGTGAGTTCCAGCGCTTGTCGGGCGCGCCTCCGAGCCATTGCTCTTCATCATAGGTGGTGTTGATGGAGATGGCACTGCAACTTGCAGTGATGCTATCCGCGAATTGCACGGTGATGAAGGGCGGTGGAGTGATGTCTATTCGGATGGGCATGGGTATAAAAATGAAGGCGCTTCGTTGTCTTGAGTGGGTAACGTGGGGCAAAGCCAGTGGGTGGCCGATGGCTGCGAACGTGGCAAGCGGAACTCCGGCATAACTCGCTGCGCTCGGCCTACGGCACTTATTCCGGGTTCCGCTTGCCACGTCCTTCGCCCTCAGCAGAAGGTCTCTATGGCTTCTTCTGCGAAGATGCATGGGGCCATGCCAGCCGAAAGATTGCTCCAGCCACCCACTCGAAACAGCGAAGACCCAAAATGTAGGTTTGTGGGATTAAAATTCAATTCTTGAAAGCGAGTTTGCTGTGAAGCCGGGCGAGGCAGTGCGGGCAGTGGAGGGAAGCGTGGGCTCGGCCGCACAGGTCTTTCCAAGTCGATGTAGGCGTTGCAATGCTAACAGATATTGGGATTACAGGGCCATCGAGGGGGCAAATGAGTTGAAGATGGACATTCGTTCCTTCGCTGTCGCGCCATTTGCTAAGCATCCGATCTATCTTTTTTTGATTATTGGGTGTGTTTGGTGGAAGCTTTGGAGCCTCTGGAGGCTGGCCAGTCAGTGTGCAGGGTTCGGGCTGAGTGAGGTCGCACCAGCTGTAGAAGCGCTGGGCATGAAGGTTGGCTAGGAGTTCATCGGGTTGACCCATTGCAATAGGGTGGCGCAAAGAGCTAAGTCGCTTGATGAAAGCAGTGTTATGCCATTTGCCTTCGCTGCAGATGCTACGGCCATCGATTTTGATGGTTGAGGATGGAGCGACCGGATTTTGAAGAAAAGTGCGAAGTATCCAGAAATTGCGTTTCCTGACGAGAATCTTGCGCAAATTTTTAGCAGAATAATGATTTGGAGAAATCTCGGGCGGGCGCTCACCATTGAGCCAGCCACTGAGGCGACTGCGCTCAATAAGAACGGCGATGAAAAGGTAATCGTCGGTGTGCTGGATGTCTTTAAAATCGCGGGGAGTTAGGAAAACAGGTCCAGGAACGTAGAAGAAATATGGCGATGCGGAGATGGGGGAAACCTTGGCGGCGGCCTTCTTCTTTTTGTTGGCTTTTTTGGCCCGCTTGACATTCACACTCTCGGTCCGCATGGGCGGAGCTTTGATGCCGACTCTTTCGGTGCTTTCTTCTGCCGCAGTAGCTATTGACTTGGAGATTTGGGTGATTTTTGCCTCAACTGCCGGATCTGCGAGCGCTTGATCGGCTTGCACCAGCCTCCTGATGAGATTTAGGCGCTGAGCCTTGGTGCTATCGAGGGCCAGCATCGAATTCACTAATGCCTCGGATTTGGCAAGTTCATCTTCGTGTTCTTCTTCTGTCATGTTGCTTGGAGGCCAATGTTCAAATAATGGCCAATTTTTGCGAAATTGCTCTTCCATCCACTGTTCTTCTTCACCGCGTTCTCGGGCGCGTAGCCGCTCCTCCTCAAATCGGATCTTTTCCTCAGTGGCAAAATAATCAGGATTGGTTTCTAATTGAGAACTCACACCGCATAGGTGGAGAAGCCTTCGCCGTATAAAGGCGTTGTATTTGCGTGCCGGTGATTCGGCCGGTTCGCTTGCGAGAAGACGGTCGGCATGCTCGACTTTTCCTAGCAGAGCCAGAATCTGTGGCAGTGGCATTTGGCGGAGTTCGGCTGCCTTTGGTAGAATTAATTCAGACATTGCAGGTGGAAAAAAAGGCTGGGCTGCTGTTTTCTTGCTGGTTAGTAACCGCAAAAAAACTAGGTGATAAACGAGTTCATGTCTGAGAACTTGTGGAAAGTGAACGAAACAAATTAAAGTCGCCATTTTCTGCCGCTTCACGAAGCGCAGGCTTTATCTTCCAACAGTCTGTTAAAGAAAGTTGGCGGAGGTGTGGAAGTCCTGCCAAGGGGGTGAGATCTTCCACTTGTTCGCAAAATGAAAGTTGTAGCTTTTGCATTTTTTGCAAACTACCAAGGGGCTTCAAGTTATGAAGACTGGTGCAACAGGTGAGATTTAATTCCTGTAAATGCGGCATTGACTCAAGAACGCTGAGATCTGTCAATCCTGCGGCACCGGTTAAGTCTAAGCGGATAATATGGGCAAGGGCGGAAAGAGGACTAAAGTCACGGCATTTAAATGAATAAATTAGACTAAGTGTATGCAGATTTTTCAAGGCAGCTATTGGCGAATAGTCCGTTTGATTTGAAAAAGACCGAAGACTGAGAATTTCAAGCTGATTTAGAGATGCAAGTGGCAGTAAATCCCAATGATCAGCTTTCCTTGGAGCCTCGATTTTTAATGAGATCAGTGATTGGATTCCCGAGAGCGGCGAAAGGCTTGATAAGCCTGGACCCATTACCAGTTTAAGATTTTGAAGGTCTGATAAAAATTCTATACCATTTAAGCAATTAACATTGTTAAGGCTTAAATGTTTAATATCTCTGTGTGTTGTCAATGAGGCAATACTTATCCTGGATGAGGCTTCAACGCTCAGATTGGAAAGAGGCAGCGGTGATGGCAAATCTTCAACTGCGTAGGCCCCAAGGGTTGTGTCATTTATTCCATAGAACAACCATCCTGAGTCAGATTTAACCCACTCATTCCATTCGTTTACTTTTTGAAGCTCGACTGGTGTTGACAAGTCATGACCTCCGACATGCAGAAATTTTGGGTAGTCGTCTGGAACAGTGTATGAATTTGGAATATCTGAATGATTCAGATCTTCACGCAAATGTAAGCTTCCACCCGCTAAGTTACAGAGAGTGTGCAAATGCCAGTCGTTAACCACTGGATTATCGGCTTGCGCATCATCGACTAAATATTTTTTAAGTATGATTGTTCTTGGCATTTCAGGTTATGGTTCTTGCAATTTACGATGCGTGAGAATTGGATGCAGACCAACGGTTGGCCATCAGTAAGAGTATGCTAAGAAATGTTTTCGTTGTTGATCCTGCTACAGATATATCTTTTCATGCATTTTGCCGGGCAGTCGCTCAGAGTTTCATCCGCCCTGCAGTTGGTCGGTGAGTATGTTTTCGAGTGTGACTCTCCAGAAGTTTTTATGGGCAATTTCTTCTGGGCTCTCCGGGCCTTCTCGCAGAGACCGGATGACTTCGGAAAGGTAGTTTCTGCCTTCAGGAGGGGGGTGGCGAGTGATACTTTGCTCATAGAGCCTTTTGTAGGCAGCGCTTCGCTCAGGCAGGATCCCTTGGGTGATCAGGAATGAGTAAACCAGCACCTTGCAACTACAGGGCAGGCAGTTCCTATGCGTCTCACCCATTTGATCAATCAGGTCCATCCATGGCTCAAGTTCGGCGGGTCGAAAAGACCGTAGGACAGGTAGCAATCGGTTGAAATCATACACCCCAGCGTGACCGGCCCGGAAGGCGTGGACGTTGTGCTCTTGTTTCTGATTGTTTATGAGCCTGCGGATAGTCTCGGAATCGCGGCAGTGTAGCCGCAGCGGGGTAAATTTAGATGAACTGTGCATAGGAATTACAATTGCGGGGGAGTTCGGTAATCCTGAAGGGACGGCTTTCGTAGAGGTTGATGGCTGCCGGTTTAAGATGCGCCATATTGATTGTTGGAGGTTTACATGTGTTCTTACCTAGCGGAATGCACGGCAATCTGTCGACCTTTCTCATCATAGGTGTAGATGGAACTGCCCCTCTGGATGTTCACGGAGCCTCCGGTGTATCCCTTCAATCCTTCACCAGGCTTGTTAGGCGCAGATGTCACAAAAATTTGCTGGTTCTTTTCATTGTAGACGTAAACGGTCGTCCCACGTTGGATGGCGTTGGCGATAGGCATGGCTGTATTGTTTTTTGTGTGTTGTTTGACTGAAAATGAAATCATGCATCTAGCGCATGCTTGCTGAAGAGGCGTGTGGCGAGCACGGGTAACTGAGATGCGCTGAGGTTCGTCAAGGCTCCCGGAACCAGTTTGGCTAATGATTCGGTCTCCGGGCCGAGACCCAGTGCGCAGGAACTGCGCAGTTGGGGGCGTAGCGGCGAAATTTCGCGGCGAGTGGCCGCCTCATCATCCGGATCGCTTTCACTGAGCAGCCACAAATGTCGGTGGCGGTGAGGTGTCCCTTTGAGAATGGTAGCGGCCGCCTGCAATGGTATGGTGGGGTTGATTGGAGGGCGGGGAAATGCTGGGTATACTGGCGGATCACGCCTGCTCGCTCTTTCTGCGTTGGGTGGAGGCTTCATGCTTGAGGGATTTGATGGAGCTCTCCAATTCGCCACTGCTGATCTGCTGCCTCTGCCAATGAATGGACCGCATCATACGCTCCGCGCTTTCATTGCCAGTAAACGGCTGCAAAATTTCCAGAGCTTGGTTCAAGAGCAACTGTGCACGGCTAATAAGCCCAAAGCTAAGAGCCTCGGCCGCTTCTCTCTTGAGAGTGGCGCAATGAAGCAGGCCGCGCTCCAGCATGACTTTGGTGGAGGAATCCAGATCCTCGTAATCATTGTCAGCGATCCGTGGCAGGCTGATGGGTATCGTCAGTTCCTGAATCTCGTCATGGACGTCACGCCACTCAATCAGGACTTCAATGGCGGGGGCCATGAGCGAATGCGGCGGCAGGACGGCATCGAAAATGATCTTGTGGGTCTTTCCACTCACTAGGTTGCCCAGTTTAAACCGATCTTTTTTCGTAGTGGGGAGATCATTGAGCGGTTGCTGCACCAGCACCCCCGGGGCCTTGCAAAAGCGCAGGACAACCTGCGTACCGACAATCTGTCGTTGCTCGCTCAATTCAGACGCAAACATCTTCAGTAAGTCCTCCGCTTTTTCCGCGAAGTAGTAGTTGCCGTCTCCGGCTTCTGCGATGCTCTGCAACAGATTCTCATTAAAGCCTAGGCCTACGCCCACCGTGGTCGTCGAAATCCCAGTGCGGTTGAGTGCCGCGACGTGCTCCAGGATCTGCGTGGCCTGCGTCACTCCACGGTTCGCCATCCCGTCTGAAAGCAGCACGACCCGGTTCAGGGCGCCTCTGGTGAAATGTTTAGCCACCTCCTGTGCACCTGTCAGCCATCCGGAATGAAGATTGGTGGGGCCGCCTGCCTGGATGCCTTGAATCATTGCATCGAGTTGCTCGCGGTTGGAGCCTAGGACGCCGGATGCCAGCACCGTGACGGTATCGGAAAAGGTTACGAGAGACACTCGGTCCTCGTTGCGAAGTTGACTGATAACTTCGTTGGCGGCTTGCTTGGCGCGCACTATGCGGGAGTGGGCTCCCATCGATCCAGAACAATCCAGCACGAGCGCAAGATTTAGGCCTTTGGCGGGAAAGTTTCCCACTGCAGGTGTTGAATGGTCTGGAACCTCGATTTCAACCAGAAAGGACATGCCCGCAGGACTGCTCGTCGGAAGCGACGCTTTTTCGGGCGTCCAAACGATATTGGGAGTATGTGGCGGAGTCTGGCTAGCGTCGTTGGTGTTTGTCATAAGTTTATAAGCGGGTTAAGTGCGAAATAGGTTACTAATATCTTTTTATAAGACAAAAAACGTTAATTAGACGGATGTTGGGCTGCGCTTGGCTCATGGGCACGAATATCCCTGAAAAAGCGGGCGTGGCTCGTTGGCATGAGAGTCCCTGAATATGAAAGTTGGACTAAACCGCCAGCATGGCTGGCAGCACGGTGATGGCTGGCGCGCTAGGTCCGACTAGGACGAGCGGCGCGAATGCTTGCGCAATTGATGGATCAGATGGTCGATAAAATGCATCTCTTCGGCTGGCGATGAAGGCAGTCGAAAATCATCGCGCACAAAAAGCTCCAAATCGGGCAGCAGGGGGTAGCGCCGCCACCAGGATGGATGGCGGGTCTCGGCAGCTTCGTTAACTCGTTGCTCCGCTGGAGGACGTCTTGAGCTGGAGGGCTGCCGTTCTGACAAATGCCGAATCTCTTCAATCTTTGCAAGAGCCTCCAAGTTACCTGAACCTAAATCAGTGGCCCTTGGGGTCAAAGCCACATCTATGCCCAGAATCAGCAGGTCGTGCAGTTGATCATTGGTGTAATCTTGGAGCCGACCTTCGAGAGCTTTCGCCGATAGGCCCATTGTGGCTCGTGCTTTACAGAATACTAGCAGCTGCAACAAATGCCGGAGCGTGTAGCGGTTCTCCCGGCCTGCCTTCTCGGGTTTGTCTATCAAACCCATTGAAATATAGTGCCGAACCAGGCGTTCATTTAGCTCGAGCTTTTGGGGGTCGTTACCCTCCCTGTGCATAGTTTCAGGCAGGAAAAAGACGGCATATCCTGTGGCGCATTCAATCAGCTCATCCACCGTATCAAAACGGTCGCGCATCTCATCAAGCGCAGGTGGGGTGGAGAGAGCGATCATGTTCCACAAATGACATTAGATTTGGCAGTTGTCAAATCATTATGTTGGTTGATTGGGGTTTGTTTGAAATCTTGGCGGGAAACTGGAACAATTTGACTTCTAAATGTTTTGCGGCCAAATTGGTATACAGCATTTTTAGATGTGATATTATTTGGCAATCGCTAAAATAATTGTCACTCATTTCCCGCGTGGCACAATCCAAGGTCTAGCCGCAATCTTGTTGGCGCGGTCTCCCGCTGGAGTTCGTGCGCTGTTTGCAAGTAGGCTAGACAGCTCATCTAAATTATAAAAGCTATCATCCCCATGCCGCACAGAGATTCACTCCACAAACCCGGACCGCCTGCGTCAACTCACCAACAGGTATTTCTGTGGCTTTGCTGTGAGGGGTGGCAACGGTTCGGGCCCTTTGCCTGGTTGCGCTTTAACGACGAACCGCGCGCCATTCTTGATCAGGACGGGCAGGTGGTTGCAAGCTGGGTGGACGGTTATTGGAGGACGAGCGACTTTGATTGCGCGTGGTCGGACCCGACGATTGCACGTGGTCCAAAACACCCGCATCCGAACTGTGGCGCACATCCGCATTACACAGTGCGGCTCAAAAGTGGGTTGCTGTGATAAGAATGGGGCTCCGTCACCCCGTCGACAGCATCTCGGATTCTTAGCTAACCACAAGTCGCGACTTCTCCGATCCGTTGGTGACAATGTCTGGAATATAGCCCGTCCACTTGCATTGCGAATCATGATCTCGGATTATACAAATGATGATTGGGCAGTCTTCTACAGAGGCTGCTTTAAAGAACAGTTGAAGCTGCTGCCAACGGTTTATCCCTGCCCGCATGACTGCTCCCATTGCCGGGCACCTTCTCAAATTCGTGTTTTGATTTCCCCGCACGAAGTTCAGAGCCAAGTTCTAAATGATCATCTGTCCGAGTATTTTATCTGTTGTTGGTATGGGCTCATTTTGGAGTCGCAGACCATCTTCACCCACTTTCCTAACGTTAGGCATCTGTGGTCTGCTGGAGACGTGACGCCACTTCCTGTGGTTGAATGCGGTTTTGGATGTGTCAGAGTTGCGCCTCCAAAGTATCTACTGAACCGCAGGCGGGTTTCGATGGCAGTTTGGCACTCGTTTCTGCCGTTTCTAATCGATGTCATGTTGCGCGAAGTTACTGAGCTGACAGGTGTCGCATTGACTGATTTCCTCGAAAAAATTCGAAAGGATTCGAACTTTCAAAATGGGAGGGAACACCCTTTGGAGCGTATGATGCTTGAATTCATGTCACGAAAATGCACCTAGCATTGCTTCATTATGTTTAGTTTTCTGCACACCGCCGATCTCTACCAGGACAGCCCGATGATCGGGCTTTCCAGTCGCGAAGGTGCCGTCGTGGACGCCATCCTCGAAGCCTGCCGCCGCGCCTTTGACAACCTTATCAATCTGGCCATCGTACAGAAAATGGCTTTTGTGGTGATAGCCTATTTTATATCAGAGATTAACCCATTCGATCATGACTGACGTAAATGTTCAATTTCTTGAGTTTGCAAAGAGGGGCGATATTCCCTGTTTGCGGGAGTGTCTTGCGAGAGGGGTCCCCGCAAATGTTGCCGATGAATTTGGGCGAACTGCTTTACACGAGGCCGCAGCGAATGGGCAGGTGGAGGTCCTGAAGATTTTACACGAGTTTGAAGCCAATCCCAACGCCGCCACTCAGGATGGTTGGACCCCGCTCTGCGAGGCAGCGAAATACAATCATTCACAGGCATTGGCTTTGCTGCTGGCACATGGCGCAAGTCCGACTCTGCCAAAACCGTGGTCGGTCTTTGAGAGGGCACTCAAATCCGAGGCCAGTTCCGATGTTTTCAAGGCCCTGATGTCTGCAATCAACCCCGACATGACCGATAGGCAAGGTCGACCGATTTTAGAGGCGGCCATCAGTCATAAGCGCCCGGATGTCGTTTCTGCACTTTTCGAAGCTGGGGCATCCGATCAAACCACTTCCGCTGGAGATTGCCCCCTCTTGGCGCTGGCTTTAAATGAGTCTAGAACGTTTTTTCTTATCTTGGACAGAGTGAAGGCAAAGATCGCCCCACAGGCGCTTGTGGAGTTGGTCTCGATCGCTTGCAGGCTGCCCGATGGGCGGGCTTTGCCGATCATTGAACGGCTGCTTTCGGCCGGTGCTGATCCGCAACTGTCCGATTCATCGGGAATCAGCCCCATCCAGCGCGCATGTTTGGATGGTCAAATGCCGATACTCGAGCTCCTGCTTCGTGGCTCAGCGTTGCCAATGGAAGCATACTCATGGATTGAAAAGGGAGCGCTCGAGAAGGTTGACGAGTGTGAGAGTAAGTTCTTTGCCTCTTGTTATGATCAAGGTCCCAGACCGCTTCATCGTTGGGATCCGAGGACGGAGGTGGCTTTGCGCTCGTATTTGGATGCAATTAGGATTATTCGACCGCGTCTAGTTCTACCCGCGAGTTCAGATCTGCTGATGATTTCTATTTTGGGTTCGGACATTCAGCTTTGTCGTGATCTTATTGCTGGCGGTGCGGAGGTGGATAAACCCGACCGAAAAGGAAGGCTACCGCTGGTTGAGTCGGTTGGGCGTGCATGGGGCGGTGAGTTTCGTGATCTGCTGCTGCAGAAAGGAGCTGACGTGAATGCAGTGGATGATCATGGCGTCTCGCCCTTGCTCGCCGCAGTCTGGGTCGATGAGGGTATGTATAGGCAGGAGGAGCACACCATTCTGCAACTCTTGAAGCTAGGAGCCGACCCCAATTTGGCAGACTGTGACGGGATCATTCCAATGATGAAGGCTGCACAGCTAAACAGGTGCGAACTTGTCAAAATGCTATGGGAAGCAGGCAGTTTCCCGCATGGGGTGGATGTGCACGGCAGAGGTGTTCTAGACTTTGCACGGACGGAACAGGACAGGATGTTTTATCATGTGATGTTTGCCTCGGGCCGAGGAGGTGATGGAGCAGAAACGGGGTAGGGGATGAAGAGTTCGTCGTTTCTGCAAGGTTCGCTTTGTATGGCTCTTACTGCTGGGAACGAATGTTAGCGGTTAGCCGAGTGTCTCTGGTCTGGATTTGCGTTTTGATTTTGACCGTTACGCCGCGTGGCGCTGAGCGGCGGGTTGCTGGGCTTTGACCCAAGCTTCCGGGGTCTCTTCCTTGATCTGCCGCGAAAATTCTGTCCAAAGGCAACAAGGATAAGGAACCTCGCACCCGGGTTATATGAAACAGACGAGTAGAACTGTAGGCCGCGTGCCGATGTGAGCCGCTCCGTGCAAGGGAATCTCTTTCCGTGCGCGTCTGTGTCCTTGGGTAGGCGCCCCACCACGCAAATTCCATGCAAACGCGAATTTGTGCTTTCCACTTTTTTCACCGTGCGCATCGGTGAAATGATTCAAAATCAATGCTTTGAAGTTTCCGGGCTCGTCAGAGATCCAGTTTTCTCAACAGATCCATCTGCCTCTGCCCCACCGTATCGCTCTTCCTTCGGTTCAAGGATTGCGGCATCAGCTCCAGATTCCAGAATTCCTTTCCGTACTGCGGGAACTTGGCGACCGGCAGGATGTGATCCACTTCGGCAATCTCGCCGGCATACGGTCCCAAGGTGACAGTGGGTGATTTACCTCTTTTCATGGCATCGAGGTTCTGCGGCGTGAGCAGCCCCAGACGAAAAGTTCTGGAAGACTTGCCGACGGAATTAAAGAATCACCCTCGCGTTCTCGAACTAAGGCTGGAATCCCTCGTCTGCATGAAGAACTGGCAAATGGCGGAAATTCTTGGTGGCAGTCTCGTAGCGATCATGCCTGACAGCGTTTCCGTCTGGTGGTCACTAGCGAGGGTCAGAGCTGGGCTAGGACAGAGGGAAGCGGCATTGCAGGCAATGGGGCGGATCACGGCGCTGAACTCTGCATTGCGGCTGCAAATGCTCGATGATCCTTTGCTGGCAAGCGTGTGGTGAAGGCTATCAGGCGAGCCAGTCGCTCAACGTTTTCCATGGTGATCTGATCGGGACCGAATCGAAACACACGCCAACCGGCCAGACTCGCCTCCAGATATTTCTCCAGATCAGCGTTGAACCCGGCGGCGCGGTTGTGGCGGCCGTTCACCCAGATACCGCCCTCGATCTCAATCAGCACACGGGCTTCCATTTGCGCAAAATCGGCCCTCCAACGCCGCTCGTGATGGAAGCGGTATTCTCTCTCCAAGTCCGGCCCCTTGACGTGGTTCCAGAGCATTAGAAAGCGTTCTTCGAGTCGAGAGGGAGATTTGGTGGCACGATAGCGCAGGCGGGGCATGGCCTGCGTGGCGAGTCAATTCGACGTGAGATGAAAGTGGATTGACTTGTGGTGAGTGTGTAGTAACTACTACACAATGCCGAAGCCGCTCACATTTGGTCAGTTCCTTCGCGAGTCTCGCGAGTCCAAGGTCGCCACCGACCGGGGGTTCTCACTGCGCAAGGTTGCCGAGCGTGCAGGCATTGAACCATCCTACCTCAGCAAGATCGAGCGCGATGAACAGCCGCCGCCAGGTGAGGCGGTGATCCGGCAACTGGCCGTCGAGCTCTCCGAGGACCCCGATGTCTTGCTGGCCCTGGCGGGAAAGGTTTCCACCGATCTGCTGGCGATCATCCGCTCCCGCCCGCGCCTTTTTGCCGACCTGATCCGACAACTCAAAAACATGCCAGACCATGCCGTCCTCCGCCTCGTGCGCGAGGTGCGGGATGGAACCTGGTAAACATTCCAACCCAACCCAACCAAACACCATGATTGAAATCCACCAAGACGTGCTTCGTTTTTCGTTCCCCTCCATCGCTGCCGAAATCGAGAGTCTGCTCGATGCTCACGTGGCGACCGTTCTGCCATCCTTTATCGCGGAAGACCGCGAGAAGGTGATCGAGCAACTCCTCGGCACCCGTCGTGCTCTCGGCATTTCGTCGGACTATCAAGAGAGAGTCCGCAGCATAGTTCGTGGAGCCAGCAATGAGGATATTGAAAAACTGCTGCGCAAGCATGTGCGGCGTCATGTGGAATCCGATGGCTACAGCGCTCCGGGTCGCGTGGAAATTGAGTTTCAGCGCACTTTGCGCATTCCCGACGATGGTAAAACTTATCACCTCCCTCCTGGTCTTGGCGAGTTCCCTCTGCGGCACGTAGATGACTTTGCGGACCGGGTTCCCAAACAGTGGCTGGAGCGCGGGGGAGTGATGATGCCTATGTATCAAGCCGAGGCGCTTTGGTTGAACTTCAGGGGCGAGTATCCTTTTGCGATCAAGATCGCTGCGGGGAAGATGAACGCGGTGAGCGGTGAATCTTGGAAAGAAGGGCTCAACCGCGAACCGCAGGATTACGTTGTGACACCCGAACAGCCCTGGCTGGATGGGTTTGCTGTGGAGAAGGGAGTGATTCGGCAGTTTGTGGCGATGCCGCTGGGAGCCGGTTACTCGGTGGAAGAGCAGCTTTCCGGCAAAGCTGAGTTTGGCGGCGTGCAGTTTCAGGCGATCCCGATGAAGGCTCGCAAGTATTTTGAATCCGAACTGCGCTCGAGGCTGCCCAAGCGGCTGGCCGACATCCTGCGTGATCTGCTTCCCGCCTGGAGGATGGGGTCCTTCGGGGATATTTGCATGTGCTGCAATAGTCCCGATATGGGACTCGGCGCTGGCGGTCGGATGAAGCAGCAGATCTTCGAAGATCCTCATACTCCTGAGGACTGGGACATGGAGCAGACTAGCCGGTGCTTCGTGCATCTGTGCGATGCACTGCTGTGGCTTGAAATCACCGGCGAGAATCCGCCGCAAACGCCCGTCACGGCGCGGGAATACCAAAGGGCAAGACTGCCATGGTTTGATTTCTACCGCGACGACCTTGCCGTCCTGGAGGGTTCCAAGACGCTCGCAAGCATCAAGAGCGTGAACACGCTCTCTCAAGCGAAGGGCGACAAGGCGTTGAAGGGCAATGATTCGGTGGAGGCCCCGTCCGTCATCTCCTGCAGCCCCAAAAAGAAGACGGTCAAGGAGTGGGCAGGAAAGTAGTCGGTGCCATGAGGCTGAGGATCCCGGGAAATAAAATCACTCGTCCCCCCATAAATGTCCCACCCCTTGTGATACGGTCGCTACCAATTGCCCATGAAACGAAGCGCCCGTGATTTTATCCGTTCCACCACAACCCTGCTTGATCCTTCATCAACCTGTCAATCCCCCCCCGAATCCCCTGTGCCAGAATGCCCAGAGCGGTTTGCTCCGCTGCGATTCGGATCGACAGTCATCGACATGAATCTTCAACCAAGACAATTCCAGTTCAGTGCAGCCAGCTCCAACGAGGCTTTTATTTTCGGTGCCAGCCGCCCAGGCTATCCATCCCGCCGTGTGAGCCGAGGGATCGTGGATGAGTGGATACATTTCATGCACACCGCCGAAATCGCGCGGGTGGTCTGCCTGCTGGATCATTCCCAACTGCCATACTACGATGAACTTGTGAGCAAATACCGGGCATTCTTTGGCCAGGCAAAGGTGTTGTGGGCTCCCGTGCCGGATTACCAACTCCCTCCTCTTGAACTGGTTCGCGACACCGTCCTTCCCTTTGTGAGGGAGGCACTGCAGGCCAACGAGAAAACGGTGATTCATTGTTCCGCCGGGTGTGGACGAACCGGTTTCATGCTGGCCGCGTGCCTGGTGGCGCTGCGCGGCATGTCCAATGTCGAAGCGATTGCCGCGGTCACCCGTGCAGGACGTGATGCCAGCGAGTCAGGCGACCCTGAAGTGGACGTCCTCCTGGATGCGTGCCGTCACTCCTGACTGTTGATGATACTTCAATCGCTCTTTAACGTTCCCAATTCCTTTGCATGGTCCATCTACCCATCCCGAGCCCTGATCCCATATACATCCTCATCAAAGATCCAGTCTTCTTTGACATGGCAAGCCGCTGGGATGTGCTCAAATCAGGCGAAATTCTGGCAACATCCCCAGACTCATTGGGTGTGGAGAAGAATTTGTCTCTGGAAATTCAGGACATGCTGGACGAGTGGCGTTCAGAGGCCTCTCAGGACATCAATCCCGTTTACTCTGAGGATCTAAAGGGCTGGATTCTTGAGGAGCATGAGGAGTTGGGGTTTTCGTTCATTAAATTTTGGTTGGTTCCTCCGGATAAAGACTTTGTGATCCAGCATCTCACGGCAATTTGCCTTGCCGCCCCCTCACTCTGGAAAGGATGGCTGAATGACGAGCTAGAATTGCCAGATTTGTCACTGGAATATCTCGACCGAATGCTGCCCGTGACGCACCATGATTCCTCATTATGGAACGATGGGGATTTCAACCATCACTTTTGGCAGGAGATTGTTGATGCCATTGACCAGCAAGCCAGGGCATGGCGTGATGCGGCCTTGGAACACGGGTCGGGTAACTGACAATTTCAGCATTAGCTCTAGCTTATATGCTCACGGCTCGCACGTTCTGGCGATCAACTGAGACTCAAGTTGTGGAGATGTTTCCTCTTCTTCATCAAACAGCTCACAGATCTGCCAGGACAAGGCCACGCAGCCAATTTCATCTGAGATCTCGTCAATGACTTCGGGATCGGTGGCGGCATCCCTCAGGGCACGTAGTTGGTCCATCATGCTTCGCGCCTTCCGAGTGTGATCGTTGCAGACAGCGGTTGGTTCAGTGTGAGTGGACATCGGGATCAGGCGGTAGTGGTGACAAAGTTCAGGGGAGTCAGTTCGCGCTCGCCGTTCCAGCGGTAGGCCACCATAGGGCCCTCACGGGCTGCGCTGAAATCGAGGCAGGCAAGGTTGTGGCGCAGCGGGGCCTTCTCGCGAGCCGCCGGCATCCAGTAGTGGCCGAAGAACACAGGCGGTTCATCGGGGCCGTAATTGGGCACACGGCGCAGGTAGAGCGGATCAGCGTCGCCGGGTTCATCAAAGGGGATGGGCATGGCAAGGTGCGTGACTCGGGCCGTTTCCGGTATGTCCCACCAGCGCACCCGCACTGAACGCCGCTCAATGCCTTCCTTGTCGTGGTAGAGGCAGCCTTCAGGCATGTCCATTTCCGGCCCTTTGAGCACATGCTCCACCGCGCTGCATAGTTTGCTGCCTCGCTTGGCGCTGGCGTGCAGGAACTCATCGTCGGCGAGGCACTTGCCTTCGAGCCGCTTCATGCGTTTGACATCCCAGCAGGCATGGACCGCCCTCAAATCACCCAAGTCGAGAAACATGGGCAGTCGGCGCATCCACTCCAGCCATTCTCTCCACTCGTCCTGATGGTTGGCAAATTGATCAAGCGTAACCCGCAGACCGCTGTCACGGTCCAATCGGCGCGGACGCAGCCAATCTCCTTTGCCATCAGGCGTGTGGTAGAGAATCGCATTGTATTCATGGTTGCCCATGATGGCCAGTGCACCGCCGGCATCGACCATGGCACGCACGGTGTGGAGCACCTCGCGCACTTTGGGGCCACGGTCGATGTAGTCGCCGAGGAAGATGACCTTGCGGCTTTCGGGGTGATGGAAGTTTTCGCCGTTAGGCAGGTAGCCGAGCTTGTGCAGCAGGGTGGTGAGTTTGTCGTGGTGTCCGTGGATGTCGCCGATCAGGTCGTAGTGTTTGTGTTTCATGTCACTGCCATCATCGCCTTGTACAAGCGTATCGACTATGTAGCAAAATGAGGTATATATGACTCTATGGTAAGTAAAAAAGACACTCTCCCTCCTCTGAATGGTCTCTCGCTGGACCGCTTGCGTAACTTTCTAGCCTTCGCGGAAGCAGGCTCTATCGCCAAGGTCGCTCCCGACAGCCTGACCCGTCAGGCTCTCATCAGTAGGCAGATCGGTGAGTTGGAGCAATACTTCGCCACGGAACTCACCGTGCGACGGGGCAAGAAGCTGGCCCTTTCGGAGGCAGGTGAGCGGCTGAGAGTGATTGCTAGTGCACAGTTTGACGATTTGAGTGAGTTCCAAAAGATGCAGAAAGGGCAACGCAGGACCTTCTCTATCGGGGCTGGTGCGAGCATTCTTGAATGGCTGGTCGTGCCTTGTGTGGCCGGTATTCGAAATGTTCTCAGCGACGCCGCACTGCGGCTTTCCTCACAGCGCAGCAGCGAACTCGTCGAGAGCATTCGTGATGGGCAGCTCGACTTCGCCATTGTACGCGAGGATGCCATCTCTGAAGAGTTGCGCCTCAAATCGAGCCTGTCGCTGAGGATGCGAGTGGCGTTCTCATTGTGTGCTTCCCGCAAATTGTTGGGTAGCAAACCGAAGTCCACTCTCGCAGACCCGGCTGTATGGCGGTCACTGCCGTTTGCCGCCAACAGCGGAGGCGGTCAGTTGGATGCGACATTTCGCGCTGCCATGACCACTGCGGTGGGAGATTTTCATCCGGTGGTGGAGTGTGACTCGATGCTGCAAGTCCGCGAGTTGATCGTGCAGGGCGTGTGTGTAGGTCTGCTGCCCTCCTTTGGCACGCATGGACTTTCTGAGCAGGATGTTGTGATCTGCGAATTCGCTCCCATGAAGGACTACGGTCGCTCCCTGGTGCTGCACTGGAACAACCGCCAGATGCGTAGGCGTGGCATTGAGGAATCCGTCATCAAGCGGATCGCGAAAGCATTGCAGAGGTGATCTGCCGCAATCGCCTGACGTGGCGCATCAAGCGGTGACTCCGATCATTGCTTTTGCGGGTGCCGGGCCGGAGCGGCCCTGAGCGTAGTTCGGAGACGGGGAGTGAGGTGGTAGATCAATCCGTCATCTGAAGGTTTTTAGCTCCAACGAGCTTCTGCAGTTCGTCGGCATATTCGGGGTGGCAGGTGAAGAAGAGGACTTGGTGATTTTCAGCGAAGGCTCCGATGGCCTGCACGGCGGCGGTGCGACGGGTGGTGTCCATGTCGGTGAAGGAGTCGTCCAGCAGGAAGAAGCCGTCCATGTCCTTGAGGTAGAGTTCGGAAAGGGCCAGACGGGTGGCTAGGGCGAGCGATCCGAGTGTGCCTTGTGAGAGCAGTGTGGTATCGAGAGCCAGAGTGCCGGCGACTCGGGTGGGAGTAGTGCCGTCCAAGGTGACGTCTTGGTAGCGGCCACCAGTGAGGTTTCGAAAATGGTTTGAAACCGCGGCGGTGAGTCCCTGCATGGGATCGTCGGTGCCGCGGTCGGCGATGACGGTCTGGAGCTTTGCCCGAATGCGCACCATGGACTGGCCGGTGGCTTGCTGGCGCTCGAACTCGCGTTGTTTGATTTCCAGATCGGCGCTGAGCTCCTCGGCAGTGCTGGCCGGTGCGGCTC
>Ga0209190_1000682_pt1 | contig 24593 bp, 29 predicted proteins | sample M_140205_XF_Meta_FD_187315 | JGI IMG/M metagenome (GOLD analysis project Ga0209190, IMG submission 187315) | Freshwater microbial communities from Lake Montjoie, Canada to study carbon cycling - M_140205_XF_MetaG (SPAdes) (version 2) | ecosystem: Environmental > Aquatic > Freshwater > Lake... | reverse complement strand
ACGCTCTGCACGTACGACGTGATGTCCGTGAACGTCGACGGGTTTGCCCCGTCCGCGGTTGCGAGTTCCACGGTGTACGTTGCGGTGACCATCAGGCGAACCCGAGGTTCGAACCGACGAGGTTCTGTCGCTTGAGGTACGACCACGTCGTGCGGGCGATCACCTGTCCGTCAAGTTGGATGATGATCGGCCGGTTGTCGTTGCCTCCGCCGGACAGCATGCGCCCGGTGTCGCTTGCGCTGAACACGTCAGCGCCACCAGGCATCCGCACGAGTTCGGGTCCGCGTTCGCCAACGAGTGACATGCCACCCGGCACGGACCGTCCGCCAGCCGCGAAGACCTGACCACCCATGCGCTGCCGTCCGCGTGCGATGTCATTCCCGGCGTCATCAATCGTCTGGACGACACCGCCCGCCACGCTGGTGAGCGCGTCGGCAAGCACGCTTGACACGCCGTTGTCTGCGCCACCACCGCCGACCGACGCCACCGCCGCAGCCGCTGCCACCGCTGCGGCATGCAATGCGCCGATGCGCCCTTGCACGCCTTGGATGTACGTGTCGATGGATGCGCGCGCCCCGTCCGTCAACGGACCGACCTTGTCAAAGAACTTCGCCTTGAGTGCCGCGATGCGCTCGTCGGCCGACGCGCCGATCTTCTCCAGTTCCAACTTGGCGTCGGCTGCGATCTGCGCCTGCTTTTCCACGAGCGCGTCGTTGATGCCGGTGATGCGCGCATCCCGCTCGACCCCGATGCGCGTGATCTGCTTGGTCAGGTTCTCGTTGTCGATGCCGTCGTTGAACGATTGCAACGCAATCGCCTGCGCCTGGCGGAACCGACGGTCATCCTCCGCACGCGCGCGCTTGCGGATCGTGTCGGCGTCCTCGGCGTTGCGCCGTGCAGTCAGATCCGACGTCGCGACCTCGAACCGATCAGTGACCGCCTTGCGTTCAACGTCCGTCTTTGCCTTGGCAAGGTCCGCAGACATCTTGACCGCGCGATCCGCATCCTCGCGTGCGCGCTTGTCGATCAGGTCCGAGGCTTCCTGCGCCGCCTTGCGTTCGTCGGCCTGTGCGGTCTGCCCCGCGCCGAACTCCGCGCGCCGTCCGCGCAACTCGCGTGACGCGTCAAGGTTCCCGCTCGCCGATGCAATCTGGTCGGTGGCACGTTGTGAGACCTCGGCAATGGCGGATGCGGCGGCCTGTATCGCCTCGTTGATCCGCGTGCCGGTGCGTTCGCCCACGCCGTCAAGCGCACTTGCGGTGCTGGCCTCGATGGTCGCCAACCCGGACATGAGATCTTGCGCGGCTTGGTAGTTCGTGGCGTTCTGACGTTCGGCAATTGCCAACTGATCTTCAGCGCCACGCTGGCGGATCTCCGTCAGCCGATCTTCATGGTCAACCGCCAGACCCTCGGACTTGCGCTGGTAAGAGGTCTCCTCATCAGCGATGCGGTCAAGGATTGCCTTGCGTTGTGCAGGTTTCGCGGCTGCAAGATCCGCGGTCAGGTCCGCGATCTTGACGTTGTGGTCGGCCTCGGCGTCCAGCACGCGCTTGTGGTGTTCGGCCTGCGCGCCTTCGATTGACGCCATCATCCTGCCGGTTGCCTGCTCGCTGGCGGACAGGACCACCGGCACGGTCGCGCCGATGGCGGATGCCAGGTCCATGACCGCCGACTCGACGGTTGACGTGCCGTCAAGGATGCCTCCCGCCAAGCCGTTGGTGAGTTCCTCGCCGATCTCGGCAAACACCGTGGATGGCGACGCAATGCCGAGCGCCTCCTTTGCGGTGCGGATGATGCCGAGCGCCATGTTCGTGACGGCCTGCGCCAGCGCGTTGTTGAATTGCCCGATGCCTTGGATCAGTCCCAAAAGCAACTGCTTGCCAAGTTCGAGCGCCTTTGCGCCGATCTCGGACGGCGTGCCTGAAAACACTTCGACCAACGCCTTGATGGCTTTCGATGCAAACTCCATCGCCTCGACGACGACGGCGCGCACGACGGTGAACGCCGCACCGACCACCTCGCGGAACGTCTCGGAGTTCTGGTAGGCAAGCACCAACCCGCCTGCGAGCAGCGCCAACCCGATGACGACAAGTCCGATCGGGTTGAGGGACAGCACGAGATTGATCGCGCTCATGACGCCCGCGAACGCGATCCCGATGCCGGACGCTACCGTCGTGACCGCCGACCACGCGGCCTGCGCCGTGGTCACGATGCCCAACCCGATTGCGTACGCGTTCGTCGCCAGCGTGGTTGCGATCAGCGCCAGTTTCCACGTGACGAATGACACCACGAGGATGTCTGCCACCAGGCGCAACGCCTCGCCTGCCGGTGTCGCCGACATGAACATGTCGGTGATCTCACGCACGGCCTGCGCCCCGGCCTTTGCAGCCAGTCCGATGTCGGTCAGCGTCAATCCGACCGGACGGCCCTTCTCGGTTGCCTCGCCAAACCGTGCCAGCAGGTTGTTGGCGATGAACCCGACCAAGTCGGCAAGCGCGTCGTAGAGCACGCCGCCCGCCACGCGCACGTCCGATAGCAGGTCGACAAACCCGTGGAAGATGGATTGCGCGGTCGTGCCGAACACCTCGCCGATCCGCAGTTCCAGCGCGGTGATCGTCGCCGTAAACACGTCGACGCCTTCGGCCTCGCCGATGTTGCGGACTGTCCGGATGAACGTCAGGATTTCCCCTGCGACGTCCTGAAACACGACGCCGATGGCACCGAGTGGCGACTTGAGTGCCTCGAATGCGGCCGGTGCCTCGCTTGTGAACACGTTCAGCAGCCGGTTGACCGTCGGCAGGAAGATGCCACCCACCTCGGCCTGCAGGTTCGCAAACCCGGCCTGCATGCGCTTCTGTGCACCGGCGAAGTCCGTCGCCGTGTCCGCGAAGTTTCCCTGCGACGTCGCTGCACCTTCGAGGATCAGCGAATAGCGCGCCAGCGCCTTGTCGCCTTCGGTCAGTTCCTTGGCTGACGCCTTGTGCGTCTCGGCTAGCGCGCGCTCCTCGACCGCTGCGGCTGACAACAGGATGCCGAGGCTGCGCAACGGTTCGGCTTCGCCGATCAGTCCTGCGCGCAGTTTCTCAAGCGCGTCCTCGTTGCTGACGTTGTTAAGCGCGCCAAGGTCGCCAGCCGCAGTGACCAGGCGTTGCGACAATGCGGCTGCGGCGTCCGTGCCGACGCCCATCGAGACGAACAGGTTCCCGAAACTGCCGGACGCCTCAAGCGCCTGCTGCTTGGACATGCCGAGCGCCTCGGCTGCGCCAGCCGCGAACTCCTGCACACCGGCCGCCGCGTCGCCAAAAATGACGACGGACTTGCCCATGCTTTCGTTCAGGTCCGATGCCGCCTTGACAGGCGCACCGAACACGCTGACGATGCCGGAGAAGATGGCCTTGACGCCCTCGGCCGCGAGACCGATCTTGCCGAGTCCCTCGACCAGTCCGCCAAACCCGGCACCCGTCGCCTTCGTGGCGGTGTTGACCTGGCCGAGGCTATTGTGCAACGAGTCGAAGGTCGCGCTGAACGCGTCCTTGGCTTCGATGCGGATGTCGAGGTTCGCCGATGCCATTGGTGGCTACTCCGCCAGTTTCGCCGCAAGGTTCAGCAGTTCGAACGCGACGAACACCTCGCGCGCGTTGGCGTCACGGGCGCTCTCAAGCGTGTATGCCGGAAACGCCTTGCACAATTGCGCGCGGTAGTAGAGGTTCACAAGCGCCGGGTCCACCGTGTTCGGCATTTCGCTCAGCCACTTGACGAACTCGTTGATGTCAACTTTTCCTGATGCGTATGCAACTGGCCACCCCGCTGCAAACCTCGGCAAACTCGGCCGGTGTCAGTCGTCTCAACCCGGCCCGGTCGATGCCGTGTTCGAGGTCGCCACCGACGAGTGTCGCGGCAACCGCGTCCAGCATCACCGTTGCCGCTGATGCCTGGATGTCTTCCAGCAGCCCCATCGTGAGCGCGCTTGGGTCGACAAGGATGGACGACCCCTTCAGGTCGCCATCCAACTCGACATTGATCGGATCGGGTTTGCGTTTCGCGAGTGTTGCCATGTCGTCTCCCCTGACGGCGTGGTGATTGTGGCTACGAGAACGTGATCGCGCCGTTGATCTTGTGCGTGGCGGTGCACTTGATCATGTCGCCTACCGCAATCGGCATGGACAGTTTGGTGACGATGGTCTCCATCGAGACCGTCCGGGTGCCATCGGTGAAATCCAGCGTGTTGCTGATGCCGAGACGTCCGGTGTATACCGCCCAGATGCCGGTGGTCGACGTGTTGTTGTACATGAACGTGTGCGACACATCGTCGCCGCCCTTGAGACCGCTGGTGAACTCGCGGAACGAGTCCCCGATGGTGGTCGTGTCGTGCGTCTCGGCCGACGCGCTGAAGTCGAGGCTGATCGTCTCGGCCTTGAAGTCGGCTGCCGTGCCACTTGCGTTGTCGATGTTGATCGACGTGATGTCCTTGCCGTGAACCCGTGCCATCGCTGTGCTCCTTTAATACCGCGCCGCACCGACGACGCACGTCAACCCTGACGACGCCACCGGAGTGATCACCGACCGCAGGTACCGATTCACGGTGCCCGTCGCCGTCTTCGTTTGCGCCGTCGCCGCCGTCGCCGCCGTGAACGTGTGGAAATCCACCCACGTTGAATTGTCGGATGAGTGCTGGACCTTGACGGTCCCGCCCGTGCCGGTCACCGCGGTCACATGCAGGTTTGCCCGCATGCCGTTTGCCGTGGATACCGCATTGTCGACGGACGTGCCGTTCGTCGCACTGGTCACGGTCGCCAACGGTGCCAGCAGCACGCCGTTGAGTCCGAGCGACCCGTTGCCTTGGATGGTCGCCGTCATCTTGATCATGTCGCCGACCGATATCGGCTCGGTGACCTTGTTGAGCACGGCGTCACCGCCAAGCCATCCACGGTCACCCGCCAGGTCCGCGTCACCGTCGTACACACTCAGCACCTGCGTGTCGGCGGTGTTGAGTCCGAACAGCGCGTCGAGTTGACGACTGATCGTCGTCAATCCGGGCGTCGCCTCCGTCTGGTAAAGCGCCGAGAAGGACGCCTCCCACGATGATTGCCCGGGTGCGAACTCGCGGAAGTTGGCGCTGGCGAAGTTCGTGACGTCGTGCGTCTCGATCGTGCCGGACATGTCGATCGACACGAGGTCACCGCTGATGTCGCGCTTGCCGAAATAGACCCGGACGTCTGATCCGTGCATCCTAGCCAAGGGTCACCTCCTCCACCGGCGACGACGTCGCAGGTTCCGGTTCAGGGTCGGGCACCGGGTCGGGCACTCCCGTGCCTCCCTCGACGACGTGTCCCTGATCGGCAAGCCACGGTGCGGCGCGCACCAATCGGTCAGGCACCGGCTCCCCGGCCTCGATCCGGCGCGCCTTGCCAGCGTCGTCCCAGTCGATCCCGGCGGTTGCAGTCCAATTCGTCATAGTGCCCATACCTCTAGCGAAAAGCGCACCCCGAAATATTCTACGCCACCGTACGCCAAAGTGCCGTAATCCCTCCAGCCGGTCAACCGGCACGTCGATGCCGTGGACCCCAGGGTGACGTCGCCTTGCAACGCCGCACGCACGCTGGACGCGCCGGAGCGGTCGAGGTACGCGTCAATCGACGACTGCGCAACGTCCCACGGTGTGCCCGCGCTGGTCGCGAGTAGCAGGATCTCGTACCGCTGGATGTCTCCGCCGTTGGCAATGGTCAAGTCGTAATCGGTCTCGGTCGGACGGACGATGGCGCATGGCACCGCCGGGTTGGTCGGCACATGCGTATACGCCGCCAGACCCGTGATGGTTGCCAGCCGCGTCGCGATTGCCGCGCGGATCGTGGTGACGCTCATCCGCCTTGCGCCCACAACTGCGAGATCTCGACCGCCGCACGGCTGAAGAACCCTTGGATCGCTGACAAACTATTCGCAAAGCCGGTCGCGAGGAACGGCCTGCGCTGGTGCACCTGCCGTGCATAGACGACATTGGTGCCGACGGTGACGTAGAGCGGGATGCGCCGTGCGTCCAGTTCGGACGCGTTGAACTCCTCGGCTGATCCGCCATTGCGGCCCTTGCGCCCGCGGAATCCGTACGGTGATCCGAGCGATGCGCGCAACCGCCCGGTATCGACCGGCGTCAGTTGCTTCGCTTCTTTGACGATCCTGAATTGCGACCGCATGAGCGCGTCGGTCAGTGGCTGGCGGAAGATCGCGTTCGTGTCGGACGCGCGCACCAGGCGCTCGACCCCGCGGATGGTCACCTCGAACGGCGTTACCATGACGCGGTCACCACAGCGTCGTACCGGCGGTACGGCATGATCAGCATCCGGTAGTCGGGGTCAATGCTCGCGACCTTGAGTCCGTCGAAGTCCGCGGTTCCGATCGCGCCGAGCGGCACCTTGTTGCGTTCGAACAGGCGCGCCGCCATGCGGATGCACGCCTCATTGATCGCGTCAGGGTACGACCCTGTCGAGTTGTACCCGAATGATCCGGTGACCAGTGCACCCCGTCGGCGCGTCGGGAACTGGTATTGCCCGGTGTCGTTGACCACGATCCTCGTGTACGGCGGACCGTCGGCCGGTTCAAGGTCGTAATCGGTTGCCGACCACGTGAACCCGTACACACGCGTGCCCGATCCGGACGACGAAACGGTCTGGATCGTCGTGACTGACAGGACATCGTCCGGCACGAACAGGGTCAGCGCGTTGTCGGGTGTGTAGTATTTTGTCGCCGAGACGCTGTAGAAGATGCGTCCGGTGTCCTCGTCGATGACGCGCGACGCTGCCGTGATGGCGGCTGCTATGACCGTATCGTGCGTGGTTGTCGCGCTCGCAATTGACGCACGCGCCTTGACCTGCGCCAGGGTGCAGTAATCGAATGTCGCGGTCGCCGCCGAGGTGGCTAGGAATGTTGGCATGTCGTCATGTCACCGTGATCGCCGTCGGGTTGCTGAAGTTCCAGCCACCCAGTTGCCTCCACAGATAGTACGCGCCAGGGTCGATGGTGAACGTCGCCACGCCAGCCGCGCTCGTGTACAGCGTACCGGCAACGACGGTTGCGCCCGCGCTGTCGGTGCTTATCCACACCGCGCACCCCTCGATGGCGGTCAGTCCGTCGGGTTGCCTGATCGTCACGACGTAGGTCGATGATCCGCTTCCCGTCGCCGGTGCGTACGCCGATGATGCCAGTCGCGTGCTTGTCGCCACGTCGGTTCGTCCGAGGATTGTCGTGACGTCCGCTTGCAAACTGGTGACGCTGGACGGCGCGGTGTACGACGCGGTTGGCAACCGTGACGCGATCGACGCGTCGAGGTACTCGGTGCCCGCTTTCGACACGACCCATATTGCCGGGATGTGTTGCTGATCCGGCGTGGAACTCGTCGTCTTGAAGATGGCGACGTACTCGCCCTCCACGGTCACTGATGCCGATGCGAGTTGGTACAGGTACAGACCGCCACCGACTGCGGTCGCGCTGCCCGCCGTCACGACTTGCGTCGGTGAGGCTGACGTGTTGACGCGCCACACATCGACCGTCACGGTGAGACCCGTGACGCCTTGCTTGCTGGCGACGTAAAAGGCGTAGAACGTCAGCGCGACGCCGGTCTGTTCAAGTGGCATGTCAGCCGGTTCCTCCAGGCAACGTCACCCCGGTCGCCCGCGCCAGTGCGTTCCGGGCCGCCTCGGGCAATGTGGACTGTCCCGCGATCCACGTTGCAAGCGCGGTCCGCTCGGCCAGTTCCAAGGCCTCCTGCTGTTCCTTGGCCTGCCTCTCCGCCTCGGCTCGGGACATGTCCGCATTCCGTTGCACCTGCTCCTCCGCCGTCAACGGTCTCGCGGTCTCCACGCCGGTTTCGCAGTTGATCTCGATGGCGATGGGTGGTTCAGTATCCACGCTATGACCCCACCAAAGTTGCGCTGGTTCCGCTTACAAAGTTGCCACCTGACTCCACGGTCAAGGTTATGCTGGTGATCGCCGCAGTGTTCCGCCATTGACCATGTGATGTCATTCCCGAGTGCGAGTATGTTGACCCGCTATTATTGGATGATCCCCCAATAGAAAAACAACTCTTGTAGAATATAGTTTGTGTATAGTCTTGTATAAACATTATGCCTATGCCAGTTGCTGCTGACCAAAACGTACTCGCTCCGGTAATAAACCCTGCGTGTAGATCTGTGCGGTTTGCCCCGTATCCGTTGTCGTATATTGCGCTGGTATCTCCGTTAAACCGCACCATCACGCCTGTCAATGTCGTGGCCGCCGCTGCGCGTCCTTGGACGACTACTTGCAACGTTTTATATGTTTGCGGAATAGAACTGAAAGTAATACTCGCCGCCGCACTACTCAACGTGGTTGACGCCAGCAGCACCCCCAAGCTCGCCGTTGAATGGACGTGATCTGAACGGGCAAGGGTTGTCGCGCTGCCTGATGCAGCCGTTGCACCGCCTGTCACCGCGCCCGGTGTCCCGAACGCCTCGCGGCTGTGCCGATGATCGGACAGCGCGACGGTGGTTGCAGTCCCAGTCGCCGCCGTGTCGCCAACCGCGGATGCCCCAGCAGTCGCTGATCCAGGCATGGCATGGACATGATCAGCCAACGCCGGACTGGCACTGGTGCCCGTTGCCTGCGTGCTGGACACGGTCAATGCGGATGGCGCAGCACCGGCGGGAAACGCGTGCTTGTGATCCTCCCGCGCCACGCCGGTTGACGTGCCAGCCGCAGCCGTCCCGCCGATTGTCGAGGCGGTGATAGTGGTGCCGAACGCCTCGCGACTGTGGCGATGGTCTGACCGCGCCACCGTTGTCGCACTGCCTGCTGACGCCGTGTCCGCAACTGCGGATGCGCCAGGCGTGGCGAACGCCTCGCGTCCGTGCGTGTGGTCTGACCGCGCTACCGTGGTCGCCGTGCCAGCGGCTGCGCTGTCACCCACCGCTGACGATCCGGGAGTGGCAAACGCCGGTGCGTTCACCGTGACGGCACCTGTTGCGCCGGAGACCGACACGTTCGTCCCGGCGACGATGGATGTGACGCCGGTGTTGCTCACACTCAGCGTGGTTGTGCCACTGATCCCGATGCCAGTGCCAGCCGCAAGGCTCGCCGAAACGGTCGGCGTCGTGGTTCCCGAGACGGTGATGCCGTTTCCGGCGGTCAGCGATTGCACGCCGGTTGCACTGACCGTGAGCGCCGTGGTGCCGGACACGCTGATGCCGGTGCCTGCGCTGACGCTATTGACGCCGGTGGCCGAAACGGTCAGGGTCGTGGTGCCTGCAATCGACACGCCGGTGCCAGCCGCAATCGAGGCTGCAATCGTCGGCGTCGTCGTGCCGGTGACCGTGATGCCGTTACCGGCGGTCACGGATGTCACACCGGCTGCGCCACCGCCACTTGTGCCGAGCGGTCCGGACATCGTTATTCGCTCGCCGAACCGACGACGGTGATGCTGCCGGACGTATACGCCGTGATGTTGGCGCGGATCGCCGTCAAGCCGGAGGCATCGTCAGCGATGTACACACCAGCCGTCGTCTGCGTGGTCGAGTGCGTGCGCGCTGCGGTTGACAGGTCGGACAGCGCGTACGTCACGTAGTTCGTGCCGTCAACCGTCGCCTGGAATGTGATCGTTCCCACGAACGTCCCGCTGACTTGGAACATGGCCCGGTTGTACCCGGCCATCAGGATCGACGTCCCCGCGCCAGTCGCTACCGCTGCGGTCTGCATTGCCGTCACGCCGGATTGACGCGCCATCGTAAACCTCCAGAATTGCACGGTGCATGGGCGCATGCCGGAGACCGGCACGCACCTGCACCCGTCGTGTTAGATGCCTTCGAGGTACGCCAGCACCCATACCGTTACCACGATGTCGGCGGTGATCGGCGTCCACGATGCCGTGGTGAGTTTGACGCCGACGTACGATCCGGCAACGCCGCGGTCGCTCTCGCGAGGCTGCTTGGCATACGCGGCGGTCGTGTCAGTCGCGTTCAGCGCAGCCTGCAATCCGGTGACGGTGCCATCAATCGTGGCATCGGCGGTCAGCGTCCCGGCCGTGCGTGCGGTGCTTGCGCGGATGGAGACCCCGACGATCTCGAAGTCGAATGGCAGGGTGTATCCCGGTACCGCGAGCACGTCGTCAGTGGTCGCAGCAGCGTCGCGCACTTCCACGATGTTCATGGCGACAGCCGTCTGGCTGTCAGCCACATCGGCTTGCCCGAAGTGCAATGCGATCAACTGGCCCTTGGAAATGATGCGTTCAATGGCGGTCATGTGTGCGTTCCTTCAGGCAAGCGTGACGGTCGGTCGCCCAACCGTCACCTGCCCATCGGCTGGTGTCGCGTGTTAGGCGACGGTGATGTTGTACAGGACGTCGGCGCACTCGATGCCCGATACAGCGCCCGTACCGGAGTACCGGCCGAGACCCGCACGGACGTAGAGCGCGATTACGAACTGATCGGTTTTGATGTCGCGGAAGGTCTCGACGCGGATGCGCCGACGGAACCCGAGACGGAACCCGTTGCGGTTGAATGCGGCAACCTGGCCCTTGACGTTGTTGGCGCTGGTCGTTGACACCTTGCCGTCCGCCTCAGTCTTCGACATCGCCATCGAGGTGATCAATGGCGACTGGCCGATGCGTCCCAACTGTCCGGTCAGGACGGTTGCCGATGGTCCGAATTTGTCAACCGAGATGACCTCATCAAGGCTCGCGCACGCGTCGGCGGTGGATGGGTCAGCGACGTAGATCAAGTCGGCAGGGTTGGTCGGATGACCCCAATCCTGAAGGAGCGCATCCGAGCGCATGCGCGCCTGCTGGGCCTTGAGAAGACCCCATGTGACCGCGCCAGCCGCGTCCTTCTTGTTCCCGGTGTTGTCAACCAATCCCGCCTTGCGGATGCCGTTGAACGCTAGGTAATGCTTGGTGTCCGCCGGATCGGCGTCGTCCAGGTTGATGTTTCCCGTCGCGGTGTTGGTCGTGTCACCGTTGAGGATCAGGCTATCCATGTAGTGCGCAGTGGCGCGTGCCAACTGTGCCCGCAGAAACGGCACGAACGGGATGATGCTGTCCTCGTCGAGTTCGCCAGACCAATACTGGTTGAAGCCGAGTTTGGACGCGGTGATCGACACGCGGTTGCTACCCGTCTTCGTCGACGTGTTCGCACTTGCGTTGTAGGTCGTCGCCTCGGAGAACAGGAGCATCTCCGGAAGGTCCGCCTCGACCGGCACATACACCGTCGGGTCGGTCATCTCGAATTGCGGGATCAGCGCCATGATGCGGCTCTCGGCCTGCGCCGACATCCACAGGTCACGGACGTATTGCGCCCCAATCAACTGGCTACCGAAGCCGCTCTCGGCCGAGTCCATTGCCTTGCGGTATGCGCTGGTCGCCCACCACATGCCCTTGGCCGCGAGTTCGCGATCAGCGCCTGCGAAGGAACTTACCGGCACGCGCGGGAACAGGTTGTCGATGGCGCGCTGGTCAATTGCCTTGACCTCGGCCTCCGGCAGGTAGTACGCCTCGGAGATTGCCTTGAACGCGTTTTCAAGGTCCGGCGATGGTCCGCGTCCACGACCGCTGCGCTGTTCGGCGACGGCGATGTCGTAGAGGAACTCGACGTCACTGATGTTGAGGTTATGCCGGGCGAACTTGGAACCAACCAGTTTCTGGTCGGTGCCGAAGCGGATCTTCCGCACGAACTCGCTGTTCGGATTGGCGACCTCCGCGTCGATGATCTGCTTGGCGATCTGTGCGGCGCGTGCCTCGAAGGCTGCGTCGCTGGTCACGTGCTCGGGAAGCCCTTTCAGGCGTGCCTGCACGTCGCTGAGGATAATGCCGATCTCGTCGGTGTTCACTTGCGTGTCTCCAGGAATGCCCGCAATGCCTGCGGGTCGAATGCGCGGAACGGGTCCGCGGATTGGTACATGACGGGTTCATCCGTCGGTGGTCGATCCGTGACGACAGGTTCAGGCGTCTCGTCAAGTGCCTCGACGACGCGCATGAGCAGGTCGTGCGCCTGCCGGATCAGTGCCTCGGTCTCGGGACTGATCGGTCCCGCGGCCTTCGCGTGGGTTGGTTCGCCTTCCCAGAACATGCCGTTGCGTTCGGTGGTGCCAAGTTTGGCGACCGTGTCGGCGTTCATGAACTCGGGTGGCTCCTTGCCAAGCACCTTGTACACACGCTCAAGACCGTTGTAGGCGCGACGTCGCGTCGCGTCATCGGCCGTGGATGTCAGCACCGCGAGCATCGCGCTCGCGACCGACGGCCACACGTCCCGCACAAAGCCGGTGCTTGCCACAACGATATCACGGTCTGGCGGTGACGCGTCAGCGCCCTTGCCGGACTGACCGCGCGCCCACGCTGCGGCACGTTCGCTCTCGGTGCGGCTGCCACCGCCCCAGAGCGCATGCGCGACCACGCCTGGTGACGGGTAGTCGGGATGTCCGCGGTCCGCGGATGGCGCGTCAAGGTCACCCATGTGCCGGGCAAACCACGCGCCCATGCGGGCCGCCTTGTCGTCCGACACGTTGCCTCCGGCCATCGACCGCGCTTCCGCCAGCGTCTTGTCCGTGACCCCGTCGCCGGACAGTCCGTCCGCGTGCCACTCAAGACCCTGACGCGCGTTCTGGCGCAACCAGCCGGGTGCCTCGATCTTGGTGACTGACATGGCGGTACCGGATGTCGTCACCGGCGGGTCAACGGACCTGACGCGAATCGCGTCGGCATTCGCCGGAATTGGCACGACCGAGATCTCGAGGAGTTCCTTCCTGACATGCCGGACGGCCGTGGCCGGGTCCGGCGCAACGGTCACGAGCGCCTTGATGGTGTCGTCATCGAACGCGCGTGATGCGCGCAGCGATGCCATGTCCGGGTACTCGATTGCGAGCGGCCGGAACCCGACACTGACCGCGCGCAGGTCTCCGCCTTCGACCAGCGACCGCGCAAGCGCGCCGTACTCACTGTCGTTGAAGCGGATGTCCGCCAGCCAGCCCGCGTCGCTGCGACTGATCGCCACGCACCGGCCGACGATGGCCTCGATGCTCATGTATTGATGACTGTCAAGCACGACAGGATTGGTCAGATACTGGGTAAAGTCCCACCCTTCAAGCGTCACGACCTCGCCCTGACGGTCCAGCCGGTCGTTCGTGAACAGGAACGTGTAAATGGGCACGCCGTCCGCGCCGACCTGCTTGGCCTGGTACGTTGCGTCGGTGTAGGTTTTGTCGTTCATCGCGTCCTCAGTCGGTTTCGAAAGTCAGGGTGCACCGGCAGTTGACCACTTCTTTCGCCGATGGCAGGTCGTGCGGTGCCATGCCGGTCACGTTGCCGACGTGGAACGGCTGATCGAGTGGAATGTTGCGGTTGCGAGGATCGCGATGCGCCGCGACATGACTCTCGCGCGTCCGGCTGTCAAGCGCTGCTAGCCAATTCTTGCCCGTGACGACGCCGGATTGGTGCGCGCCTTCAAGTGCACCGGAGTTGTACGCGCCAACGACCTCGGTGCGCGCGATGGCGATGGTTCGCCATGTGGCTGCGTCCGTGAAGATGGTGGCGACCCGCGCCGATAGTTCGGGAATGCCCTCGCCTGCGTTGATCCCGGCGACAAGCGTCTGTTGCAGCGCCGCGTACGTCGTGTCGTTGACGGACCTGGCGAACCGTTGCGCCCGGCCCTCGATCATCGCCACCGCTTGCGGCGAGTTCAGGTCGAACCGCGCGAGGATGCCGAGGTCGGTCAGGGTCGCATCGCCCGCGTCACCGACCGTTGCGGTGATCAGCGGCTGGCCGAGCGCGCGCAGTCGCCGGTTCCATTCCGCGAGGCTGATCGGCTCCTCGGCTGCGTCGCCGGGTGCCTTTGCCGCCTTGGACCGCAGGCGCGACAGCGCACTCGCCTGCTGACGCCGGAAGTAGTCGCGCATCATGCGCTCGAACGCCGGTTCGTGCTTGTCGGTCTCGGTAGTGAACGCCTTCCATGTAGCCATGTGGCCTGCGCTGTCGTATTCGTGATAGGCCTTGCCGGACGCGGTGACGACCGGTGACGGAAGCGCTAGCACCGGCCACGCGATGGATTGCAGCGCCTTGACGGGTGCCGGTGTCGTCGATACCTCGGTCGATGGCAACGCCGTCGGTGCCGGTGCCTTGGCGAGACCCGCCATCGTCTCCTCGGTAACGGGACTAAAGATCGTCGTGTTCAGCCACGCCGCGTCGCCCCATGCGTAGCCGGTCTTGCCCGGTGGCAGGAACCGTGGTGCCAGTTCCTGAAGTGCGCGGTTGAGTGGCACGCCGACGCCGACCAACTTGACGACCTGATCGATGACTTCGGCGCGGTCCTCCTGCAGGGTCTCGATGTCCGACGCGTCGAACTCGACTTCGTCGGCCTCGGTGCCGAACAACGGGACCAACTGTTCGGTGATCTCGTCGGCCAGGAACCGCGCCTCAGGCAGCAATGTGTCCGTCCACAACGCCTTCGCTGCCTGCTCGTAGTTGGAGTAGGTCGAATGCGTCTGGTCGCCGATCAGTTGCGGTGCGACGCCGTACACCGTGCACACCTCGCGGACCCCGTACGACATCAGGGACAGGAACTCGGCGTCTTTCGGCGTCAGGTTCATGGGCGTGAACGAGATCGGCTGCGTCAGGACCGCCGTGCGGTGCGCCTTGTCAGCGCCCTTGAACCGGCGTTCCAGCATCTGGCTGAGTTGTTCGGCCTGCTCGCGGGTCAGGCTCGACCCCTTGTCGGCGGGACCGATGACGCCCGACAGCATCATGCCGGAGTCGAAGATCTGGCGGTTGGACCGCATCGCGCCCGCAGCCGTGTCGATTGCCAGGCGCGCGGATGCGATCGGTGACAACCCGCTGAACTCGTCTGCCGGGTTGTCGTATTTCAGCCAGATCACGTCGGCAGGGTCGAACGCAATGGTCTTGCCCTGATCCTCGTAGAGGTACCCCTTGATGTACCGCACCGGGTCCGGCACGACCGTCATCTTCGACGGGTTCGCCCACCAGATCTCCCGTGGTGCGGATTGCGCCGAAGTGCGCCCCTCGACGCCGTTCTCCAAGACCCAGAACGCCTGACCGTAGGTGCAGAGGCTCATCTCGGTCATGCGGATCAACCGGCGGAATGTCCAATAGCCGTTGATCGAGCGCATCAGATCGTACAGGCGCCCTGATGTCACCTCGACGCGCTCGCCGTTCGTGGCGCGCTTGTAGATCTTGAGGTTCAGTTTCGCTAGGTTCTTCGCCCGGATGTTGGAACAAGCGAAGACGGCAGCGTTCGTCGCCGGGTAATCGCCGTAGGCGGCTGGCGCGTACCGCTCCTGATCGTGCCCGTAGGTCGTCTCGAAAGTGTCGACGGTTGCCGGACCCAGACGGAACGCCTTCGCGATGCGGTCGCGCCACCTCATACCATCACCCACTCGCCACCGCCGAGCATGAGATCGGTCAGCGCCCACACCAGCGCGTCCAGCCGGTCAGGGGATTTCGCAGCGTCCGCGGTGTACGTCGCCATTTGGTCCTCAAGGTCAGGGTACACGCCGACGTGATGCACGCGCCCCTGTTCGTACAACGCCGCCACCGGCTCGGCCCGTGCCAGCTTGCCCCGGCTGGCCCTGACACTACGATACGCGATATTCGCGTCGACCGTGCGCATGACCGTCTCGACAAGGTCGCCACCGTTGTTCGCCTCGGCGACAAGCCGGTCGGCGCCGAGGTCACGATACCGGCGCACCGCCTCCCGCGCCCACGCATCAGGTGACGCGCGCAGCGTGTAATCCCCGATGACGTACGCGTGCCCGTCCTCGCCGAGACCGCAGGCGACGATCCCCGTCATGTCCGCATCCTCGCCGGACGTGACGGCCGGGTCGACGGCGACGACGACGCGCCGGAACGTTGGCGCGTGACGCACGCGGTGATCGTCGATCATCGCCCGCGTCCACAGCGCGCCTGGTGTGTCCTCAAGGAGTTCGGCGTACAGTTCCTGGCGTCCGAGTCTGGTGCCCTCGTATTGCCGTCGGATCTGCGCAAGGAACGCCGCCGGCAGGTTGGACGCATTGTCGAACGTGGACCCGGTGGTGACAACGGTGCCGGGTGCGGCGATCAGGTCACGCAGGATGCGCGTCGGCTTCGGCGTCGTCGTCACGACGGCACGCGGGTCGGTGCCGAGACGCAGTCCGAGTTGCAGCATGTCCCATGCTTCCGGGTAGCGCCACGCCGCAAGTTCGTCACACCATGCGGCGTCGTGTTGCGGACCGCGCAACCGATCCGGCTCGTCGGCCGAGTACGTCGTCGCCATCGCGCCGTTCGGCCACCGCAGGCGACGCTTCGACGGCTCGTACTCGGGTCGGTTGCCAGGCGGTGCAACGGCAAGGATGCCGGACTCGCCCTCGACCATGACGTCGCGCGCATCCGCTGCGGTTGCGCCGACGATGGCGACGCGCTGGCGTCCGTGCTGTTCAACCTGCGCGCGGACCCACTCCGCGCCCGTGCGCGTCTTGCCGAAGCCTCGGCCCGCGAGCACCAGCCACGTCCGCCAATCGGTGACGGGTGGCTGCTGGTTCGGACGTCCGACGATGCGCCACTCCCGGCGCATTGCGCCGAGGTCCGCGTCAGTCCGCGTCGCCTGTTGCAACACCTGGCGTTGCAGGTGGCGCGGCAAGCGTGCCAGCCTCTGCAACGGCGAGAGCGTCGAGGAATCGGTCAACGTCAAGACGGATTGGCCCTCCACCGGGTCCGCTTAGTTCGACCTCGGTCTTGTCGGTGTAGCCACGTTTGCGGCCCATCTTGCCGAGAAACCAGCGCACTTGCTCGGGATGTCCATCCGCGATCAGTTTGGCGTTGGCGCGTTCGGCCACGTCAAGCACGCGCTCGCGTTCATCGTCGATGATCTGCTGGAGCGCCGGGTACCGCGCAATGTATCGCCTGACTGTTGTGGCGTAACAGCCGAGGTGCACTGCGGTGTCGCTGACGAAGCCACCATGCGCACGCAAGGCATCCGCGATCTGCGTCATGGTGTATCGCTGTTCAGCCATCATGCCTCACGTGGATCAATGCAAAAGTGCAACTGATCACGTCAACGGTACCACGCTGACCTCGACGCGTGGTGCGCGCTTGTCCTCGTACCGTTGCGCATGGATCTCCGTGACCTGATCGTCATCCCGGTACGCGATCCCGTTCATCGCGTCGATCGTCGCCTTCAGGATATTGTCCAGATCTCCCCGTCGGCGTGGCCGGTGCACATCAAGGAACACCGCCACGGGTCCGAGGATCGGCGTGACGCCTTGCACCATCGCGATCATCCGGACCGCGTGACGGAATGCAAGCGCCTCCGGCGTCAGCGCCAGATGACCCCGCGCGCGTCTGTACATGTGATTGACGGTCGGTGGGTATGGCAACACGAGCGTGATCATGCGCGTGCCATCGCGTCGGGCATCGTGCGCCGGACGACGACGCTGGCGAGCACGGCGACTTCATCCACGCCGATCCTCGACAGGTCCGGAATCGCCTGGTGCGACACGAGGATGTCAATGTACGCGCACGCTGCGGCCTGCTCCTCATCGGTCGGAGTGCGTGCGCACAGTTTCACGGATGCCTCCCACACGTCAATCGCCAGCGCGGTGCGGTGCACGTACGTCACAGCGCCACCTCCCAGGTGGACCGCGGGCACACGAACCGGATTGTCCGCGGTACGCCGCCCGTGACGCTGTCGCCCGGTTCGAACGCCCACGCGACAAGGACAAACGATCGCCAATGGTTCGCGTTGCCGAGCGCCTCATCCTCGGCGTCGGCCTGGCGGATGGCATCCCACAACTCCTCGGGCGACCCGAGGTCGGGGCGTGGCGGGTAGATGATCCGCAGTTCTTCCAGCACGTCTTCCGTATTCACCTGCATCGTGACGCCGCACGACTGCGCCCTGATCCACACAACCAAGCGTGCCGGCAGACCGAACCCGTCAATCAATGGCATAGGTCGTAGCCCCTTTGTGACGCGACGGCCTCGAACGTCCGCCGGCCACGGAACAGCGCGTGGCGAACGCCCCGGCCGGTCTTGCCCTGGCGCTGCGCCGACTCGACGCTGTTGAGTCCTACCAGCATCGTCCGGACACATCGCGCCTGGTACGCCGTCATCATGCCGAGCGCCTCGTTGACCATTGACGCGACCTCGTTGCCGACCGCGCGTGCATGCGGGTCGGTGGCCGGTGACGCCTCGAAGTGCGGGTCCGTACGGACCGCGTCGCCGGACCGGTTGACGGTTCCGTGGTCCAGCATCCCGTCCGGTGCCAGGCTGACGTGACGCCGGTACGATGCACGGTTCGCCAAGTCGAGGACCGTATTGCGCGTGATCATGTGGACCCACGCGCGCAGCCCGTCATGGCGTCCCCGTCCGGGTCGGCGCTCGGCGTCCGGCAAGTTCGCCCACACCTTCGTCCACACGGTTTGGATGCAATCCTCGGCGGACAGCGCGTCAAGCGTGCGCCCCTTCATCAGGCGGTGCACGTGTCCCGTGACCTCGCCACCGAGATCGCTGTACAGCGCGTCAAACGTCTCGCGTACATCGTCGATCAGCACCGGCGGTACGCCCCGCAAGTGCACTCGCGTGATCCCGTCACCCGTCGCTCCCGTTCCGTGATCCACAGTCCGCGTAGCCGATCTGCATCGAACAGCGCCCACAGTGCGATAGCCAGGAGCAGTACCAGCATCGCCATTTCCAACCCGACCGCCAGCCAGTATCCCGTCATGGTACATCCCCCGTTCCACCCTCTTAAACGGACGTATTGTCAAGTGGTTGCGGCCAATCGCCCGCGATCATCTTTGGACAGATGACGGCGCTTTTGGACAGATGAAAACACATCTGCCGTCACATCTGCCGTCACCTTTTTTTGACTTTCTTCCCTGTCAACTTGTATGTTTTACATATCTGACGGCAGATTGGACAGATAAATACAGAAAAGTAACCATTCGCGCCCGCACCCGCACACGCGCACACGCGCACACAAAGGGGACTTTGCCGAACATCTGTCCATCTGTCCATCTGTCCAAAAAGGCACGCGCACCGGACATCACTGAGGTGTCAATCCGATGCCGTCCCATCCACGCCGTCCGCGCCGGTCCTTGGCGCTTCGGAACCCGCGCTCGGACAGGATGCGCCCAAGCGTTATCACCGATAGAAGCCGTTCTTCCGACTCTTTCGCCCATGCATCGTATGCACGGTGCAGATCCTTTGCGGTCGTCATCTGACCTTCCAAAAGCACGCACCGATCCTCCAAAAACAGGCCAAACCAGTCGCTGGAATCGCGATATTCCTCGGTCGCTTTTTGGACAGATGGTGGCGGGTCGAGTCCCCGTTCGTACCACGACCCGGTGCCGAGCACCGCCCACGTGAAGATGCCCGGGCGTTCGGCATGCAGCCGGTCCGGCAGGGTGCGATCCAGATCGGCGTCCGAGATCCGCGTCTCCCACGGCACCTGGTGGATGCGGTCCCAGATCGCCTCGCCACCGGACCGTATGACCGGCCGGTGATTGGTCGTGAGCAGGATCGTGTGCGTTGGATTGAACTCGAACGGTTCGCCGTACAGTTTCCGCGCGGACAGGCGGTCGTTGCCGGTCAGCCACTTGACGCGTGCCTCGTCAAGTTTGCCGCCTTCGGATGTTTCGTCCATCACCACCAGGCGCTTGCCCTGCAAGGCTGCGAGTTCCGGCGATGCTGCGCCCGCATCCGTGCCCCGCCGTTGCATGATCAAGTCCGTGGACGACTGGTGCGAGTGGTCGCCGTACGTCTGTTTCAGCGCCTCCACGAAGGTGGACTTGCCATTCCGCCCAGTCCCCCAGAAGATCGCGATGGCACGCTCACGGACGTGGCCGGTCAGCGCGTACCCCGCGAACCGTTGCAGGTACCTGCGCACCTCCGGGTCCGCCTGCCATGTGGCAAGCGCCTGCATGAAGACCGGGCATTCGGCATTCAGGTCGAAGTGCGCGAGTTCCCCGTCCCATTTGATAACCGTCGTGATCATGTCCTCGCGCCGGTGCGGCGTGACCTCGGCGGTGCGAAGGTCAAGCGTGCCATCACGCACCACGAGCGTGTCGCGCCCTTGGTTCAGGATGTCCGACCGGATGCTGATGCCCGGAAGCGCCTTTGCCAGTTCCACGGCTGCCACCATCCGTTGGAGCGCCTCCGAGCGAACCGCAAACTTGACGACTGCCTCGTCCTCGCCCTCCAAAACGATGTCACGCACCACATCGAAGACCAGTCGCATGACCGCACCGTCGGCGTCACGCTCCCAATAAAGATTGTTCCAACGTATCCAGACCTTCCAATCGGTCACCCACCGGATGTTGTCGCCATGCGCCCGCACCAACCGCTCGGCATTCCCGAGGTCGGTGAACGGCAAGCGGTCGCCGATGCTGTCCCCGGCCCGTGTCGCAGTCGCCACCGCAGTCCTTGCGGATCGCCGCTGACCAATCGTGGTTGACGTCCCGGCAATGGCGCGGTCAATGGTCCCCTGGCCGTAGGTGCGTCCATCGGCGTGGTGGCGCTCGTCCCATTTGTCGCGCATGCGTCGGCTCGCACGGAACATCGCGTCCATCCGCAGCCGGTCGGCATTCGTCCAGAACGCCAGGTGGTTGCACAGCGCAAGGTCCGCGGATGAAGTGTCGCCACCATGCGCCCCGTCGTCGCCCTGCCACAGGCGCTCGATGGCCTCACCGTTGCGCGCTGCGAACATGTGACGCATCAGGTCCGGGTCCGTCATCGGTTCGGCGTCGAACGGCGCGACGTCATCGCTCGCAACCGTCGGCAACCGGCCCTGCGGCGATGGCGCATCAAACTCCCGCGCGTGTATGGCCGCGAGTTCCGCCGTCGCATCACGTATCGGAAGATCCCCAAACCGACTGTAGCCACGTCCGGTGAACGTGAAGTACCGCCCGGTCGCGTACATCTCGACGTTGCCGCGCTTGCGTCCACCTTCCGGCAGTGCCCCGAGGCACAGGATGTGAATGCCTGTCCCGGAGGGCGACCATTCGGCGTAACTGCCGAGTTCCTCGATGATCGCGTCAGCCTCGGGACTCATGACGCCGTCAGCGTCGATGACGTGATCCAGATCGACGCCGACCATGCCACCTTCAAGCGGGAACACGAATCCCATGCCCGCCAGTCCGGGTCGCCGGTCAATCGCCGTGCGGACCTCGGCATACGTTCTCCACGTCTTCATGTACGTGTCATTCGTCCCCGTGGAACCACCATCGCCAGTGCAATCCTCATGGCACCGCTTATGTGTGCCGCTCGCCGTACGCGGCTTTTTGGATATCTTCGGCGTACCGTCGACATTCAACTTGACGGTGCCATCGTCGTTCAGAACCTTGACGCGTTCCCACGCAATCCAGTTGCGCATCGTGCCAAGGTGCGCAATGTTGTCCGGCAACTCACGTGGCGGCAATGCACGTGCGTTCATGCCTCACCGCCGAACGGACGCACGAAGTTGCGCTTCATATCCTTGAACCACTTGTTATCCGGCACTTCAATTCCGTATGGCCTAAATCGTCCGGTTCCGGCTTCAAGACCATGCGTGTCAGATAGTTGTCCCCCTCTGCGATGCGTCTTGCATGCGGCAAGCCCTGCGTGAATGGCAGGAAATCTACCCAACCACAGGTAGCGGAATGTGCACGCCAGACCACACGTGTTCCCATCTCGAACGTCGACATACGACCGCACTTCAGGGTCGACACCGTCAATCATCGCCATGCCCTCTTCGTAGTAGCCATGCACAAGCGTGTAGCACCGTTGCGCGGGCATTGCCTTGTCAAGCAGAAGAACCGGATTCTCCGATGTCTCAAGCGCGGATGCGATGACCGTCGCCTCTTCGTCAGTGATCCCGCTTGGCTTGACCTCGACATGCCACCCGAGATCGGGCAACCACGCGTCGGGCTTGTACCACCGTCGAACATACCCGTCATGCTGGACGACCGGCTCGGAGAGCGTAATCGCGCGACCTGGCGCAACCGTCTGTCCAAGATCCGCAAGCAAACGCACCCAGCGCGCCTCGGCGGTGCTTTGCCATGTGACCCCCATCCACTCTTGTGGACGCGACAGACCACCGCCTTCGATCTCTTTGTAGGTTCGGAATGTCATCCGTGCCCTCCGTTCAATGACGATGGGCGGGAAAGATTCCCGCCCATCATTGGGTAGATCAGCATACCACCGCGGATCAGAACGGACTGTCGTCCAGATCCATTGCCTCGACGGCGCGTTCCCACTGTCCAGCCGCCGGACCGGCGACGACCTTGACTGGCAGGCGACCCTTGCCCCGCGCATGCGGATTGAACGGTTCCGGTGCGGTGCCAGGCAACGGCGTTGCGGTGCGTTGCACGGGTTCCGGTTCGACCTTTTCGACCTCAACCGGCAACAGCGTCGCATCCTCGGCTGGCGACCATCCGTCCTCGGACAGGCGCGTGAACACGCCGGTCCCGAGGATGTCCCTGTCCGGCAACAGCCGCGCGATGATGCCGTCGAGCGAGTCTTTCCGCGAGTCGATCCACCACTTCGCGTAGCCGGAGTGATCATAGTCCTCGTCCGAGAACTCGACGCCCATCATGAGGTCGCTGAACGCGACCCGAACGTCCTGGATGCCTGCCGCAAACTCGGCCTGCGTCAACCGACCCGCCTTGACGGCACCGGCACCGACCGCCGTGACGCTTTCCAGCCACGTCCGCATTTCGGATGCGCGGGACTGCCGGACGCTTTGCGCCCACGGAACCTGCTTGGGTCCACCATCGAGCGCGACGCGCTTTCCGGCATCGACCGACGCCTGATCGCTATCCACCATCTTCGCCGTGTAGCAATCCCGGCAGTCGCGGTCCTTTTGCGCCTGCACCCACCGGCTGTTGTCCGGGTTGGAACCGGCGAACACCTGGATGATCCCGGTGTGGCCGCACAGGTGCGTGATTGCGTAGTCGTGCTTTTCGGCATTGCCAGCCACGCGCTGGAACGCGGGCAAACTGGTCCGTTGTGGTCGCTGCATTGCCATCATGGGCTCCTTAGAACTCGCTGTCATTCGCAACCGTCGTCGCGCCATTGATGCCGGACGTCACCGCCCGTGGTTGCGCCGGACGCACCGTCGTGCGTGCCTCGCTGAACGTCACCTCCTCGTATCCCGCCAGCCCGTCACCGGACCCGTAATACCCCGCCATCGCAAGCGCCCTGCCGTACGCCGACGTCTCCGCGGTCTCGACCGGAGAGGATGCCTGCGCGCCACCGCCGGACCCGCGCGTGACCTCGGACGATCCCTCGAACACGCGCCCGTCGGTGAATTGCACCGTCACCACGACGATGTGAAACTCACCGAGGCTCGTGAACCGCGTCACCGTCGACGCGATCCCCATCGGCCGGATGTGTTCCCCGTGCGCCTGCTGCGCCCGGTGCGCCACCGTCGCGTACGGCTTGCCCCTGATCTGCATGATTCCGCCCATGTCCCCGTGCCTTCCGTTCCGTCCGCCTGATCAATAGCGCCGGGACCACCCCGAGCGCCTGTGCAATCCGTTCGACCGACTTCTTCCGCATCCGTGCCTCACGGTCTGGCCGACCCCGACGGTCACGACCACGCTCGGCGCGGAAGATCGTGGCATACGCCAGCCCGCTAGCGCGTGCCAACCCTTCCATCGACAGGCCCGCCAATAGGCGCACCTGACGCATGGTCTCACCGGAGATCTGGACATCATCGCCGTACCCGCGCCACGCCGGCGTCACGTTGTCCGGCATCACCAGTGCCCACGTGCCGTCAATGCAGCCGCGATGGCAGGGTGTGCCCGGAGAGCGTCGGTGATGACAAGGGAACGCGACCGGCCAGTGTCCCGTGCGATGGCGTCGAGCGTCTCGACGATGACAATGGGAAGCGTCGCGCAGACGCGCCTGGTGTGCCATGCATCCGTCGAGGGTCGACGGACGGCTAGCGTGCGGGATTCACTATCAAGCATCACGCTGGCACGCTCGAAGTCCGGCATCACGCGGTACCCCGCACGATCAGCGCAAGGAACTCGTGCCAAGCGCGGTCAAGGAACTCCACCTGTCGCTTGTCATCCAGCCCGTACACCGCCCACGTCAGATAGTGGCCGTCCGATTGACGTCCGATCATCGTGCGCCGGACCGCCTCCGGGATCAACCGTGTACGGACGCGCTCCAGTGCCGAATCCGTGTCCCTTTGGACACCGTTATCGTCACCGTCGATCAGGTATTCCCACGCCAGGCGTGCCAGCAGGTGATCGTGCGCCCACGCCTCCACGTCGAGCGGACTGCGAAACCGCAACCGCCCATCAGTCGTCACCGCGCCGGTCACGCTGACTTCGGTGACCACATCGTCCATCAGGTCGCCATTCATGCCATCGCCCCGAAGCCAGACCGCATGACGGCGCGGGCCTCATCCTCGTCGCATTCGATCACGCTGTCGCCGGAGGCATCATCCACAATCATCGTGAACACGTCCGGCCTGCGCTCGGGTCGCACGACAACCACCGGAACCGACGCCTGGAGGATGCCACCGCGGACCGGACGGCGATACCGCCCGTACGGTCCGATCATGTCCCACACGTCGGACCACACCGCCTGCCTCGTCGTGAGCACGCCGCGC
>Ga0209190_1000681_pt1 | contig 24629 bp, 23 predicted proteins | sample M_140205_XF_Meta_FD_187315 | JGI IMG/M metagenome (GOLD analysis project Ga0209190, IMG submission 187315) | Freshwater microbial communities from Lake Montjoie, Canada to study carbon cycling - M_140205_XF_MetaG (SPAdes) (version 2) | ecosystem: Environmental > Aquatic > Freshwater > Lake... | reverse complement strand
GGCGTCAAGCTGCCAACCACGTCCTGCCCCAGCGCACGTTCGCGAACGCGTGCGATAAAATCACGCACTACCGGTAGCGCAACGTCAGCCTCAAGCAATGCGACGCGCACTTCGCGCAGGGCATCCAGGGTATTGGTTTCGGTCAGGCGCGCTTCACCACGCAGCGTCTTGACCACCTGCGAAAGGCGGCCGGTCAAATTTTCGAACATGCTGGTCCCTGTATTTTTCGCGGCAGACGCGCCGTGAATACTCTGGTGTAAACTGCTGCAGGATGAACGCATCCAGTTTTACATTTTATCCGATCGTCTCCACGCTGTACGCGGTGCTTGCCGCCTATTTCTGGCGCAAGCACTGGCATAACAGCGCTCAAGATGACGGCGTGCAAGTCGATCGCCCCAGGGTCTTCGAGCATCTTATGGTGCTCACCCCGCTGCTTCTGCACGGCATGCTGCTGGCAAACTCGGTTCTGGCAGCCGACGGCATCCACCTCGGTGTTGGCAACGCCATATCCGCCATCGTCTGGCTAACAGTCGCCATCTACTGGACAGGCAACCTGTTTTACCGCATCGAAGGCCTGCAGGCTCTGGTCATGCCGGTGGCGGCGCTCTGCGCATTTTTGCCAGCCCTGTTGCCGTCGACGCGCGCCCTGCCAAATACAGAGCTGCCAGTGTTTCAGGTACATTTGATGATCGCGCTACTGGCCTACAGCCTGTTTACCATTGCATCAATGCACGTACTGCTGATGGCGGTTATTGAAAATCGGCTGCATAGCGGCCGACTGCCGACAGCCCTGCAACAATTACCCGCCTTGCTGACCATGGAAACGCTGCTATTCCGTATCCTCTGGGCCGGCTTCGTGCTGCTCACGCTGACGCTCGCCACTGGAATCCTCTACTCGGAAGACTTGTTCGGCAAGGCCATGCGATTCAATCACAAAACCGTGTTTGGCATACTCTCCTGGCTGATTTTCGCCGCGCTGCTGGGCGGCCGGCAACTCTACGGCTGGCGCGGCAGAATTGCCGTGCGCTGGACGCTGACTGGCTTCATGTCACTGGTACTTGCCTATGTCGGTAGCAAATTCGTGCTCGAAGTCATCCTCGGCAGAATATAAACAACAATGTCGGAGACACGGCCTACCCGGCCCGTACCGGCGCATTCTTCGCGTCGTTAAGCCCTGATGGACGAGATTCCTTTATCGGTGCAGTTTGTGGTGCTTGGCATCCTGCTGCTCTTGTCGGGCTTTTTCTCGATCGCGGAAACCAGCATGATGGCTTTGAACCGCTACCGGTTGAAAGCCCTGCTGCGCACCGGTAACCATGGCGCCCGCCTTGCCTCCGATCTGCTGGCGCAAACCGACCGCCTGCTTGGCGTGATTCTGCTGGGTAACAACCTTATCAATGCAGCCGCAGCGGTGCTGGTCAGCGTGATTACAGTGCGCTTGTTCGGCGACGACGAGATCGCACTCGCCATTGGCACGCTGGCCGTTACCTTTTTGATTCTGGTATTTTCTGAAATCACCCCCAAGGTGATCGGTGCCGCCTATGCGGAGGCTATCGCGCTGCCGATCGCCTTCGTGCTGAAACCCCTGTTACGCCTGCTCTATCCGGTGGTGTGGTTCGTCAATTTGTTCGTGCAAAGCCTGCTCTGGATGCTGCGCTTGAAGCCGGCGGACACCGTCAATACCAAGATGACGCCTGAGGAGCTGCGCACGCTTGTGCTCGAGGCAGGTAACTACATCCCGAAAAAACACCAGAGTATCCTGTTAAACCTGTTCGACCTGGAACAAATCTGCGTCGACGACGTGATGACGCCGCGCAGCCAGATCGAAGCCATTGATATCGACGCCTCACCGGCCACCTTGCGCACCCAGCTTGCAACCGCCTACCACAGGCGAATGCCGGTCTATCAGGGACAACCCGACAACATCATTGGCGTCGTCCTGGTGCGAAAAGCGTTGAGCCTGAGCCATGACAATGCAGTATTGGCCGGACAACTACGCGGCCTCATGCGAGCCCCTTACTTTGCGCCGTCAGGCACGCCCCTGTTCACGCAATTGCAACAGTTTCAGGAACACCAGGACCGGCTCTGTTTCGTCGTCGATGAATACGGTGAGCTGATGGGCATGCTGACCCTCGACGACATCGTCGAGGAATTAATCGGGGAATTCGCCACGCACTCGCCGCTGCAACCCAGCCGCTTTCATCCGCAAACCGACGGTAGCCATCTGGTCGAGGGGGGCAGCCTGCTGCGCGAACTCAACCGTAAGCTGGGTTTTCGCTTTCCACTCGACGGCCCCAAAACCCTCAACGGTCTGGTGCTGGAACACTTGCGTGAAATTCCAGAGCCCGGTACCAGCCTTGAAATCGCCGGCCATCGAATGAAAATCATACAGACACAGGATCGCGTGATCAAAGCGATCAGCCTTGCACCGCTTGAAAAAATTACAGCCGTGTCGCAGACACGCCTGTAATCGGGCCAGCCTTTTTCTTTACAAAGTAAGATCGGCAGGGCATCATAATGGAATCCTCATTTAACCAATAAGTTAGCGCGTTGTTTTAAAACGCTACCGGAGAATCACCATGGCCACCGCTACCCAGAAAAAAGACGTTAAGGAATTCGTCTATTCATGGACCGGCACGGACCGGGCCGGCAAGACCGTTCGCGGTGAAATGAAGGCTGGCGGAGAAGCTGTTGTCAACGCGCAATTGCGCCGCCAAGGTATCAAGGTCAACCGCGTCAAGAAATTAACGGCGGGCCGCGGCGGCACCATCACCGACAAAGACATCACGCTTTTTACACGCCAACTGGCGACCATGTTGAAGGCTGGCGTACCCCTGCTGCAAGCCTTCGATATCGTCGGTAAGGGCCACAGCAATGCAGCGGTACAAAAATTGCTGATGGCGATCAAAACCGAGGTCGAAAGCGGCTCCAGCCTGAAACAGGCGTTTGAGAAACATCCCCTGTATTTCGACACGTTGTTTTGTAACCTGATTGGCGCCGGCGAACAAGCCGGTATTCTGGACAGCCTGCTTGACCGGTTGGCCACCTACAAGGAAAAAACGCAGGCGATCAAGGGAAAAATCAAAGCCGCCCTGTTTTACCCGATCGCTATTATTGCCGTGGCATTCATTATCACCGCCGTCATCATGATTTTCGTGATCCCGGCGTTCAAGACGGTATTCGCGAGCTTCGGCGCAGACCTGCCCGGACCAACACTCGTGGTCATGGCGATCTCCGATTTCTTCGTCAAATATTGGTACCTTATTTTCAGCATCGTCGGCGGCGGCATTTACGGATTTCTCTACGCTTGGAAACGCTCGAGGGCGGTGCAAATCCTGATGGACAGGGTCATGCTGCGGGCCCCCATCTTCGGTGATTTGGTGCGTAAAGCCACCATTGCGCGCTGGACACGTACACTAGCGACCATGTTTGCCGCCGGCGTTCCCCTGGTTGAGGCGCTCGATTCGGTCGCCGGTGCCGCCGGCAACCACGAATATTTTGTCGCTACGAAGAAAATTCAAAGCGAGGTTTCCACCGGCTCCAGCCTTGTCGTATCCATGCAAAACGTCGACCTGTTCCCAAACATGGTTTTGCAAATGGTGGCAATTGGCGAAGAGGCCGGTTCACTTGACGGCATGCTGAGCAAAGTGGCCGATTTTTTCGAGGCTGAAGTCGATGACGCGGTTGAGGCGCTCTCCAGCCTGATGGAACCGTTGATCATGGTCGTTCTCGGCACGCTCATCGGCGGCATGGTTGTCGCGATGTATCTGCCTATCTTTAAAATGGGTCAGGCGGTTTAGGGCGGTGCAAAGCTACGCCTCGCTTCTGCCAAACCAGAGTATTGGGCCCCAGTACGGCCTTTCAACACTTTAATGCCGGAAACGGGTGATCGCTGATGTCCATTGTCCAGTTACTGCAACACAACCCCGCGCTGTTCGCGGCGGCGGTCACCCTGCTCTCGCTCGCCATTGGCAGCTTTCTAAACGTGGTGATCTACCGCATGCCCAAGATGATCGAGCGCCAGTGGCGTATCGAGGTCGCCGAGTCCAGCGGGCAAACTGCACCGCCCGAACCGCGCTACAACCTGATGGTGCCACGCTCGCAATGCCCGGCCTGCGCGCATGCGATCACGGCAATGGAGAATGTCCCTGTCATTAGTTATCTGCTGCTGCGTGGAAAATGCGCAGGCTGCGGCAAGCGCATTTCGCCACGCTACCCGCTGGTTGAGCTGCTGACTGCCGTTTTATCCGGATTTGTTGCTGTGCACTTTGGCTTTAGCTGGAACACCGCTGCCGCCCTCCTCTTTGTGTGGGCGATGATCGCGCTGGCTTTCATCGATCTCGATACTTTCTACCTGCCTGACGACATTACGCTGCCCCTGCTATGGCTGGGCCTGATCGTTAATATCAACGGGGGGTTTGTCGACCTTCAGTCGGCGGTAATCGGTGCCATCGCCGGGTATCTTTCCTTGTGGAGCGTGTTCTGGGGCTTCAAATTCGCCACGGGTAAGGAGGGCATGGGCTACGGCGACTTCAAATTGTTGGCGGCAATCGGTGCGTGGCTGGGCTGGAAAATGCTGCCAGTCGTCATCATGCTCTCGTCTTTCGCCGGCGCCATCATCGGTATTAGCCTGATCGCGTGCGCACGCCAGGAACGCGGCAGCCCGATCCCGTTCGGCCCCTATCTCGTGCTGAGTGGACTTATCGCCATGTTCTGGGGCGATGCCATCGTCAAGTATTACCTGCAAAGCTTCTGACCCCATGCCCCTCGTTATCGCCCTGACCGGTGGCATCGGCAGCGGCAAAAGCACTGTCGCCGATATCCTCGCCGAACTCGGCGCCGACGTCATCGACACCGACGCTATCGCACACCGATTGACGGCTCCCGGAGAAGCGGGGGCCGTCGAAATCGGACGGCAGTTTGGCAGCGAATTTCTACGCGCCGATGGCGCGCTCGACCGAGAGCGTATGCGGGAGCATGTGTTTTCCGACATTACTGCACGCAAAAAGCTGGAGGCCATTCTGCACCCGATGATACGGACGGCAGTGGACGCGGCAATGGAGGCTGCGTGCGGCAGCTACACGGTGCTGGTAGTACCACTGCTGGTGGAAACCGGCGCTTATCAGGGACTCGTCAAACGCACCCTGGTGGTCGATTGCAGCGAAACGGCACAAATGGAACGCGTCCGCGAACGCAACCGGCTACCGGAAGAAACGATCTGCAACATCATGGCCAGTCAGGCCAGCAGGGCGGCAAGGCTGGCGCGCGCGGACGACGTCATCGTCAATGATGGCGACCTCGCAACCCTGCGGAACCGCGCCCTCGAGACGCATCGCCATTACCTGGGCCTGGCGGAAAAGGCTTGAGGTATTGGTGGATTTGCGAAAAAGCCTAAAAAACCTCACTGAAGTCTTTATTTTTTGACGGTTTTGTAGAACAATTAGCCGCATTAATCACTCCCCCGGTTATCCGTCCTCGCCGTGATCAGCTACGAATACCCGTTGAGCGAGCGGATACGCACATTGTTGCGTCTCGAAGACCTGTACGAGCGGGTGGCTTATTTCACAGCCAAGGCGGATGCGCAGGAACATCACGTCGCGCTGTTATCAATATTTGAAATTCTCGAAGTCGCCAGCCGGGCCGATCTCAAATCAGATTTATTGCAAGAACTTGAGCGGCAAAAACATTCGCTCGAAGCCTTGCGTGACAATCCAGAAATTTCCGAGGAGGCACTCGACGGTATTCTGTGGGAGATTGATCGTGTTTCCTCCCGCCTGTTACAGATGTCGGGAAAAATCGGGCAGGAACTGCGGGAAAACGAGTGGCTGATGAGCATCAAACAACGCACCAACATACCGGGCGGTGTGTGCGAGTTTGATGTGCCGTCGTATCATTATTGGCTGCATCAAAGCGCCGACTTGCATCGACACGATCTGGAAGGCTGGCTCGCACCTTTTCTGCCTATTCGCGACGGCATCGCGATCATGCTGCGACTATTGCGCGAAAGCGGAAAAGTTTCAAAACAAACTGCGGTGCAAGGCGTGTATCAGCAAATGATGGCGGGGCGCGTGGCCCAAATGCTGCGCCTGCGTTTGCGCCGTGACTATCAATGTGTTCCCGAAATCAGCGCCAACAAATATGCGCTGAATATCCGCTTCACCCTGCATGACGGCGGGCAGCGTGCAAAGGTCATCGAATCCGACGTCGATTTCGAACTGACCTTCTGCAATCTCTGAACTGGCACGACCATGAAGGTTCGCATGGTGAATTGCCCTCAATGCGGCAAACCGGCGCAGTGGGATCCCTCCAATCGTTTCCGCCCGTTCTGCTCGGAACGCTGCCGACTGATTGATCTCGGGGCATGGGCAAACGAGAGTTACCGCGTCCCCCTTGCTGATCCGGTTGATGATCTGGAGAACGTCGAAGACACGTCACGGCCACCGCTAAATTAGACCCTGCCTGCCTGGCCGACTGACCGACCGACCGACAGGCATCACATCACAAATTCCACGCGCCTCGCATCATGGCAATGCCATGAGCGCCCTGCCGCCATGCCGGCAGTAAATCATCTTTCTGCATGCCGCCCAGCGCATAAACAGGTAGCGAATAATCGCAAATGAGCGCGGAAAATTTTTCCCATCCCATGGGTGTCACACCGGGATGACTAAGCGTTTCCGCCAGAGGCCCCAGCACGACAAAATCGCAGCCCAGTTCGCGTGCATGCTCAAGTTCAGCCGCGTTGTGGCAGGATGCGCCGCACCATGCAACGTCAGGCCGTCGCGAAGCTGACATCAGTGTCGTTGAACTCATATGGACGCCATCAGCACCCGCCGCGTCCGCTATCGATACCGGTCCATTGAGCAGCACTCGCGCGCCGTGGCGGCGTGCCAAGGCCACGACTTCGCTGGTAAATTTCACCAGGGCAGCGGCTTCCATAGCCTTTTCCCGCACTTGTACCAGACGTAATCCTGCCGACAATGCGGCTTGCAGTTTGCCTAGAAAAGCGTCGCCCCCGCACTCTGAAGCACAGCTCAGTCCGTAGACATGTGGCAGCTCAAGTGCGCGCAGAATGGGTCCGTTGGCCGGCAAGACAGGGGCCACATTGATACCACCCACCGTCTGCCAGGCAAACTGCTGCTGCTCGCGTCCCTGCGGCTCGCCACGCCAGGCCAGCACACGAAAAAAACGCAGGCACACGTCTGCATGCTCATAATCAAACTTGCGCGTCAGCCAGGGGTAGGCCGTCTCTACGTCCACCCCGAGCTCTTCATGCAGCTCGCGCTTGAGTGCATCGCACGCAGTTTCGCCGGGCTCGACCTTGCCGCCGGGAAACTCCCAATAGCCCGCGTAAACTTTGCCTGCAGGACGCTGGGCAAGAAGAAACTCGCCACGAGCGTTTTCGAGCACGGCGGCAGCCACTTCTATACGCTTGCGCGCCGTCACGATTTCAACGCGTCGCTGATTTACTTGCCACGAGCAGCGTGCGCGCGGCCCGCCCAGTCGCGCGCAAACTGCCACGCAACCCGACCGCTACGCGAGCCACGCTGCAAAGCCCATTGCAGCGCGGCATGACGCACGGCTTCGCTGTTGGCACCGGCGACCTTGAAATAACCCAGCCACTGCGCAACGATTTGCAGATATTCGTCCTGATCGAAAGGATAAAAAGAAACCCATACACCGAAACGCTCGGACAACGAGACCTTCTCCTCGACCGTCTCGCCGGGGTGGATATCGTCGCCGACCGGCTTGGCCTCGAGGTTATCCGACATGTAATCCGGCATCAGATGACGGCGGTTGGAAGTCGCATAGACGAGACAGTTTTCAGATGCAGCGGCGACCGAACCATCCAGTACTACCTTGAGGGCCTTGTATCCGGGCTCGTCTGCCTCAAAAGAAAGATCATCGCAATACAGAATGAAACGTTCGGGACGCGCAGCGATCTGCTCGACGATATCAGGCAAATCGATAAGATCCTGTTTTTCAACTTCGATCACGCGCAATCCGCGGGCGGCAAACTTGTTCAGCAACGCCTTAATCAGCGATGACTTGCCGGTGCCGCGTGATCCGGTCAACAACACATTGTTGGCCGGATAACCTTCCACGAACTGGCGGGTGTTTTGCTCGACGATTTTTTTCTGCCGGTCAATGCCGCGCAGATCGGCAAGACTGATCTTGTGTACGTGATTCACACTTTGTATTGCCCCCTGCCCGTTGCGCTTGCGCCAGCGGAAAGCGATTGATTTCTTCCATTCGATAGGCGCGGGCTCTCCCGGCAGCAATTTCTCAAGACGCGCCAGCAAGCCCTCGGCGCGTTCAAATATTTTTTCAGTTGGATTCATGATTTTTTGACGTTCAAATAAAAAAGTTCGGTTGGGTCGATACGCCACAGTCAGCAGTACGGCAGCGGCCCCTCGTAGGGATAAATACACCGCATCCGATGCCAACAACTATGATCGATAATCGGCGTTGATGCTGACGTAATCATGCGAGAGGTCGCAAGTCCACATTGTGACCGCCTTATCCCCGCGATTGAGCACCACGCGTACCGTGATCTCGCTTTGTTGCATAACGCGCTGGCCGTCGGCCTCTTTATAAGACGGGTTGCGACCGCCGCCGCGCGCCACTAACACGTCATCGAGGTAAAGATCGAGTCGCGAAACATCGAGATCATTGATGCCTGCATAACCAATGGCGGCAAGAATACGGCCGAGATTCGGATCAGAGGCGAAAAATGCGGTTTTCACCAGTGGCGAATGGCCGATCGCAAAACCAACTTTGCGACATTCATCTTCGTCACGCCCGCCCTCGATTTGCATGGTGATGAATTTTGTCGCGCCCTCACCGTCACGCACAATCGCACGGGCGAGCTCGCCGGCAACCGCCGTCACGCCCGCGCAGAGTTTGGCGTACTCGTCACTCGCCGCGCTGTCGATCTCGGCCATCTCGGCGGCCCCGCTGGCGATCAGGACAAAACTGTCGTTGGTCGATGTATCGCCATCCACAGTGATCGCATTGAACGAGCGTTGAGCCGCGTAGGCGACCATTTTCTGCAGCAAAGGTTGTGCGATACGCGCATCGGTCGCGATATATCCGAGCATGGTCGCCATATTGGGATGAATCATGCCGGCTCCCTTGGCGATGCCGGTGATAGTGATCCGGGTTCCGGCAAGATCAATCTGCTGCGACACCGCCTTCGGTATCGTATCGGTGGTCATGATGGCGTTCGCCGCGTTAAACCAGTTATCGGCACGCAAATCGGCGAGACAGGCGGGCAACCCCGCGACCACACGCTCCACCGGCAGCGGCTCCATGATCACGCCGGTTGAAAACGGCAATATCTGTTCAGGGGTGCAGTCGAGCAGACGCGCGAGTTCAGCACAGGTGCGGTGCGTATGGGCCAGGCCTTCGTCACCGGTGCCAGCATTGGCGTTACCGGTATTCACGACCAATGCTTGTATGCTTGTCGCGGAGGAGGCTAGGTGCTCGCGCGTAACGATGACCGGAGCGGCACACATGCGGTTTTGAGTAAACACCCCGGCGACCCTGGCGCCAGGAGCAAGGTTAATAACAAGCAGGTCCTTGCGTTGCGCCTTCTTGATGCCGGCCTCTGCAATACCGAGGGTGACGCCTCGAACCGGCAATAAAGATGTTGCCTCTGGAGCTGCCAGATTTACCGCCATGAATGTTCCTCAATCAGGAATGACTAAGCCCCGCTGCAGGTCATCAAACCAGCTTGCCGTGGCAGTATTTGTATTTCTTGCCAGACCCACATGGACAGGGATCGTTACGTCCCACCTTCTGCCCCTGCCGCACAAAGGTTTGCTCATCCCCGCCGTCGGCATCTGCATTCGCTTCTTGCAGCGCCTGGTCGTGATCGGCATGGTGAAACTGCACGTTGGTCGGCGCCTGCGGTTCCTCGATTTTTTGCAACTCTGCCTCGCTGCGAAATTGCACTGTCATCAGAACGCGTGTGACTTCGGTATTGATCATTTCGAGCATCAGGCCGAAGAGCTCAAAAGCTTCCTTTTTGTATTCCTGAGCCGGCGTCTTTTGCGCGTAGCTGCGTAAATGGATACCCTGCCGCAAATGATCCAACGCTGCGAGATGCTCCCGCCAGTGGGAATCAATGCTCTGCAACATCAGGGTGCGTTCGAACTGGCGTATCGGCTCTGCCTCAAACTGGCCCACCTTCTCGCTGTACTTGCGATCAGCGTAATCAAAGATACGATCGCGCAGCTGATCCTCGTCGAGCGAACTCTCATCGGCTAGCCATTGCCGGATCGGCAAATCGAGCTGTAACTCTGCGATAAGCGTCTTCTCCAAGCCGTCTAGATCCCACTGCTCCTCGAGACTTTCCGGCGGGATGTGCTGCGTGATGAAGGCACTGATTACCTCGTGCCGAATAGAACCAATACGCTCGGAAATGTCAGTCGATTCGAGCAACTGGTTGCGCGATTCGTAAATCGCTTTGCGCTGGTCGTTGGCGACATCGTCGTACTCAAGCAGGTGTTTGCGCATATCGAAATTGCGCGCCTCAACCTTGCGTTGCGCATTTTCAATCGCACGCGTAACCCACGGGTGTTCGATCGCCTCGCCGTCCGGCATTTTCAAACGCTGCATGATCGAGGCCACACGATCCGAGGCAAATATACGCAGCAACGGGTCTTCCAGCGAGAGATAAAAACGACTCGAACCGGCGTCGCCCTGACGGCCGGCACGGCCGCGCAACTGGTTATCTATACGCCGCGACTCGTGACGTTCGGTGGCGATAATATGCAGGCCGCCAACGGTCAGCACCTGGTTATGCAGCTTCTGCCATTCGTGCTTGATGTCGTCGATACGCTTTTGCTTTTCCGCCTCGTCCAGCGCAGTATCGGCGTGGATTTTTTCGATCTCGGGCTCAGGATTCCCGCCCAGCACAATGTCGGTGCCGCGACCGGCCATATTGGTGGCAATGGTAATCGTTTTCAGACGCCCGGCCTGCACGACGATCTCCGCTTCGCGCGCATGCTGCTTGGCGTTGAGTACGTTATGCGGCAATTTCTCCTTGTCGAGCATCTTTGACACAAGCTCCGAGTTTTCAATCGAAGTCGTGCCGACCAGTACGGGCTGGCCGCGCGAATAGCATTCCTGGATATCCTTGATCACCGCCGCATATTTTTCGCGCGAGCTTTGATAAACCTGGTCCATCCGGTCATCACGCACCATCGTGTGGTGGGTCGGGATCACCACGGTTTCCAAGCTGTATATCTGCTGAAATTCGTAGGCTTCCGTATCCGCAGTGCCAGTCATGCCGGCCAGCTTCTTGTACATACGGAAAAAATTCTGGAAGGTGATTGAGGCCAGCGTCTGGTTTTCTCGCTGGATGTCTACACCCTCTTTGGCTTCGACCGCCTGATGCAGACCGTCCGACCAGCGGCGCCCCGGCATCAGACGGCCGGTAAACTCGTCGACGATGATGACTTCGTCATCCTGCACGACATAGTTCTGGTCACGGTGATACAAGGTCTGCGCGCGCAAGGCAGCATACAGGTGGTGCACTAGATTGATGTTGCTCGGGTCATAAAGACTACCGCCATGAGGCAATAATCCTGACTCGGCAAGCAGGGCCTCAGAGCGCTCGTGCCCCTCTTCCGAGAGCAATACCTGGTGAGCCTTCTCGTCGACACTGTAGTCGCCCGGGCTATTTTCGTCTTTCTGACGCGTCAATCGCGGCGCTATTTCTTTCATGCGGAAATAGAGCTCGGTGGTGTCTTCAGCCTGCCCCGAGATAATCAAGGGCGTGCGTGCCTCGTCAATCAGGATCGAGTCGACTTCATCAACAATGGCGTAATTCAAGGCGCGCTGAAAACGCTCGGAAGCGGCGGATGCCATGTTGTCGCGCAAATAATCGAAGCCGAACTCGTTATTGGTACCGTAGGTGATATCGGCCGCGTATGCGGCCTGCTTATCGGAATGATTCATTTGCGAAAGAATCACGCCGACCGAAAGCCCGAGAAACCCGTAAACGCGCCCCATCCACTCGGAGTCCCGTTTGGCCAGATAGTCATTGACGGTAACGACGTGCACACCCTGTCCGGCGAGCGCGTTCAGATAGGCGGGCAGGGTGGCGACCAGCGTCTTACCCTCGCCAGTGCGCATCTCACCGATTTTCCCTTGATGCAAGGCAATACCGCCGATCATCTGCACATCAAAGTGCCGCATCTGCAAGACCCGCTTGCCCGCTTCACGCACGACGGCAAAGGCTTCCGGCAGCATGTCGTCCAGGGATTCGCCAGCAGCAAAGCGTTGCTTGAACTCGGCCGTCTTGGCCTGAAGTTCGGTATCCGTCAGTTTCGATATTTCCGGTTCGTGCGTATTAATGATGCGAACCGTGGCCGAATATTGCCGAAGCAGCCGTTCGTTACGGCTGCCGAAAATTGTTTTGAGTAAACCTGTAACCATGGTTGTTCAATCAAATGGGGCGCAACAAGTGCTGCGCCGTGGGTTGCGGCCGGCAAATCCTCAAACAAAAAGGGGTGGGGAAACACCCCACCCCCTTCTGCGTCAAATTCGAATTCGTTACCCGGGCAATCGCAGGAATTGCACCGGATTCAGCGGAGCACCATTTTGGCGCACTTCAAAATGCAAATGTGGCCCCGTTGAGCGCCCGGTGGTACCAACTGCTCCGATCGTACTGCTGCTCAATATTACGTCACCGTTCTTAACCATGCGCTTGGACAGATGTGCGTAGCGCGAGACCAGTCCGTTGCCGTGATCAATCTCGATCATATTACCATATTGAGGGTGGAAATCGGAGTAGATGACCATGCCGCCGGCCGCCGCCCGCGCAGGTGTTCCGAGCTCCGCCATAAAGTCCATGCCTTCATGGAAAGCACGGGACCCTGTGATCGGATCGATGCGCCAGCCATAGTTCGACGAATACCACCCGCCTTCAATCGGCAGGACCGAAGGCAGCAATTTTTTCTTCGCACTATCGACGATCATGAGGGAATCGAGGATGCCAAGCTTCTCGGTCCTGTCCTCCATTTGCTTGGTCAGGACATTGATCTGCTGGGTCAGATCGCCCAACGAAAGATCGTAGGTGGGCAGACTGGAAACGGCGCCGCCACGCCCCGGCGGCTGATCAAACATGAATTCCTGGGGCTTGAAGCCAGCAGCCTTGGCGAGTCGTTCACCCAGCGTATCCAAACGCAGTAGCTGTGCCTGCATCTGTCCGAGTTTTGCCGCCATCGCGCTGAGATTTTCGCGCAGATAGCTCTGAACTTTTTCGTTTTGCTCGTGCTGAACGCTTAGAATCAGGGAATTGAGCAGTGGACTATTGAGGCTGGGCGCATAACGCAGAACCACCCATTGGATACAAAATGCCAGAACCAAGACAGATATCGCGGCAACAACTGCGCCGGCAAACAAATGCGGCAAGGTCAGCGTGATCGTTCGCGCTTTGCTCAGTTTTTCGGAAACCAGAATGATGTTCATCGTTGTCCCACTATCCCAACCCGATGTCCGCTCGTAGACTCGATTTTTACCTGAACTCTGCCGACCCGCTACGGAATCTTACGCGAGCAGCCCGTCATTTGTCAGAACTGCAGCATATTTTGGCGAAATACGCGCCACCAGACCTAACAAAATACTGTTTAGTCAAACAGTTACGTGAGGAAACTCTGACTCTGACCGCGGCCAACGCCGCGATTGCCTCGCAATTGAGACAGTTGACCCAGCGACTGATCGCTGGCTATCAGAAAGAGGGAGCGCAGGTTACTGCAATACATATTGAAGTGCAAGTTAGTAATGCCGTCCAAAAAACGGCCTCCAGCGCCGAAAAAAGGACCTTAAGCCTTGAATCTATTGGGAAAATAAAAAGGCTGGCGGAGGAACTCGAAGCATCGCCGCTGCGCGATGCGCTGAACCGTCTGGCCGCCCGTGGCAAGAAAGCCCCCTGAAAGGGCGGCAAACGGCGTCTTAGAGCACCATGAAGAGACGCTCGAACAACATGAACGCCAATACGATGCTCGCCATCAGCATGCCGTATTTGAGTATCTGCCAGGCAAAGGTGAGGTAGCGCCGATTTCGTGTCAGTAGGTAAGTGACAAGCGAGCCGCCCACAGCGATCAGCAGCAGAAAGCCGACGATGCGCAGCACCAGCATTAGCGTCTCACCTCCAAGAGCATGACCAGTCGCACGGCGGGCGGCGCAAACTCAGGCCAGTGCCGGCTGAATCGAGGCAACACAGGCCGGCGCATCCTCAACCCGGTCGAACGTCACGTATTCCCAGGCGCCCTCGGTTTCGAGCATCCGCCGCAATAACGTATTATTTAGTGCGTGACCGGATTTGTGCGCGGTAAAGCTACCGATCACGGGGTGCCCCAGCAGATAAAGGTCGCCAATGGCATCGAGCACCTTGTGCTTCACGAACTCGTCGTCGTAACGTAAACCATCGTTGTTAAGCACGCGGTATTCGTCGAGAACAATCGCGTTGTCCAGCGAGCCACCGAGGGCGAGCCCCTGACCCCGCATCCATTCGACCTCATGCATGAAGCCAAAGGTACGCGCGCGACTGACTTCCTTGACGTAGGAGGTATCGGCAAAATCAACGAGTACCCGGTTCGACGAACTATCGAAAACCGGATGATTGAAATCGATGCTGAACTCAACCCGAAAGCCGTTGTGCGGAGAAAACTTCGCCGACTTGTCACGCTCGGTGACTTCCACCGTTTTCAGAATACGGATGAATTTCTTCGCCGCCGGCTGCTCCTCGATCCCCGCAGACTGCAGAAGAAAGACGAAGGGTCCGGCGCTGCCGTCCATGATCGGCACTTCGGGGGCGGAAACATCGACGTACACATTATCAATACCGAGGCCAGCCAGAGCCGACATCAAATGTTCGATCGTCGAAACGCGCGCGCCGTTCTGCTCAAGACAGGTTGACAACCGGGTGTCACCGACGTGATACGGATCGGCATGAATCTCGGCGGGCGCCGGCAGATCAGTACGCGTAAAGACAATACCGGTGTCCGGCGCAGCGGGACGCAAGGTCAGATAGACCTTCTCGCCGGTATGCAGGCCGACCCCGGTAGCGCGGATCACGTTTTTTAGAGTGCGCTGCTGAATCACTTGATTTGTCTTCTGTTTTACGGCTTTCAGGCAGGCATTTTAGCATGCTGGCCCGCCTGCCATGCCGGGCCAGCCCGGACGCAACACCCCTGTTGCGTCCGCACGCCGCTTAAATCAAACGTCACGCACCGACAACAACTCCGGCTTTAATCCGCCTGTTTGCGCAAAAACGCCGGAATATCGAGCATCTCCACCCCGGAATTTTTCATCGCTTCGACGGTTTGCCGGCGGTTGCTGCGGATCATGGCCGGCGCATCGAGTTCTTCATAATTCACGTGCGCAGAAAGCGGGCCGTCGGTGCCAGTCGCCTGCTGCACTACGAGCTGCGGCTTTTGCTGAACGCGTGCCGGATTTTTGCCCAGACCGGTGGCGACGATCGTCACCCGCAGCTCATCTTCCAGACTATCGTCGTAAACAGTACCGGTGATGATGGTGGCGGTATCGGAGGCAAACGCCTTGATCACCTCCATCACGTCATACATTTCCTGCAACTGGAACAGCGAACGGCTGGCCGAAATATTCACCAGAACGCCGCGCGCATCAGCGATATCAATGTCTTCGAGCAGCGGGCAGGCCACGGCCTGCTCTGCCGCGAGGCGCGCGCGGTCGGTGCCGGCGGCTTTGGCCGAACCCATCATCGCCATACCGGTTTCCGACATCACCGTCTTCACATCGGCGAAGTCGACGTTGATCATGCCGGGGCAGGAGATGATCTCGGCGATCCCGGCTACCGCGCCGTGCAACACGTCGTTGGCGGCACGAAAGGCTTCATCGAGGGTGATCTGGTTACCCAGCACCTGCATCAGCTTGTCGTTGGGGATCACAATCAGGGAATTCACATGCTGCGCCAGTGCCTCCATGCCCTCCATGGCGATACGCTGGCGTTTGCCTTCAAAAGCAAACGGCTTGGTCACCACAGCGACCGTCAGGATACCGAGTTCGCGGGCGATTTCAGCCACCACCGGTGCGGCACCCGTGCCGGTGCCGCCACCCATACCGGCGGTTACGAACAACATATCGGTGCCGGAGATCAATTCGATAATGCGATCGCGGTCTTCGAGCGCCGCCTGACGTCCCATTTCGGGATTAGCACCTGCGCCAAGTCCCTTCGTAATATTCGTGCCCAGCTGCAACTGTATGCGCGCCTGGGTCCGCCGCAACGCCTGCACGTCGGTATTGGCGCACACAAACTCGACACCTTTGACGCCATGGGCAATCATGTGATCAACCGCATTGCCTCCGCACCCGCCAACCCCGATTACCTTGATGACCGCATCCTGCGACGGAACTTCCATGATTTCGAACATAGTTGCCTCCTGTGACTGAAATTAAAACCAATAACTGCGATTAATTAATATGGCCGTGCCCCACTGCGCTACGCGACCAAAACCTAAAAATTACCCTTGAACCAATTTTTCATGCGCTCCAGCAAGCCGGAGAAAGAACTGATCTGTGCCTGCGCGACGGCGTGCTGGCGTTGCTCCAACAATCCGAGCAACAGCAGGCCAACGGCGGTGGCGTGCCGCGGATTGCGTACGACTTCCGCAAGCCCGCCCTGGTATTGCGGCTGGCCGATGCGTACCGGCATATGAAAGATTTCCTCACCCAGCTCGACCATGCCCTGCATCGAACTCGACCCGCCGGTGATGACAATGCCTGAGGAGAGCAAATCCTCGTAGCCCGAGCGGCGTAATTCGGCCTGCACCAGCGAATACAACTCCTCGATGCGTGGCTCGATAACCTCGGCGAGCATCTGTCGCGAGAGCTGGCGGGCGCCGCGCTCACCGATGCCCGGCACTTCGACCATTTGCTGCGGATCGGCAAGCTGGCGCAAAGCACAGCCGTAACGCTGCTTGATATCTTCGGCATCCTTGGTCGGCGTGCGCAGAGCCATGGCGATATCGTTGGTAATCTGATCGCCGGCAATCGGAATCACGCCGGTATGGCGGATCGCACCTTGCGTAAAGATCGCAATATCGGTGGTGCCGCCGCCGATATCCACCAGACAGACGCCGAGCTCTTTTTCGTCCTCCGACAACACCGCAGTGGCGGATGCCAGCGGCTGCAGGATCAGATCGCGCACCTCGAGTCCGCAACGGCGCACGCATTTGATGATGTTCTGTGCTGCCGAAACCGCACCAGTGACGATATGCACATTGACTTCAAGCCGCACGCCGCTCATACCCAGCGGTTCACGTACATCGCCCTGGCCATCGACGATGAACTCCTGGTTAAGGATGTGCAGCACCTGCTGGTCAGTCGGGATCGGAATCGCCTTCGCCGTTTCAATCACGCGCTCGACATCCTGCTGGGTCACTTCACGGTCCTTGATCGGCACCATGCCCCGCGAATTCAGGCTCTTGATATGACTGCCGGCGATACCCGTATAAACATCGACGATCTTGCAATCAGCCATCAACTCGGCCTCTTCCAGGGCGCGCTGAATGGCGCCGACCGTCGCCTCTATGTTGACGACCACGCCTTTCTTCAGCCCCTTCGAAGGATGCGTGCCCATGCCGATGACTTCGTAACCGTCACCTTTCGCCTCGGCGACCATGGCAACGATCTTCGAAGTACCGATATCGAGCGCGACGATTAGCGCTCTTTCTTCTTTTGCCTTGCTCATCCCTTTTTCTCCGGCTTCACTGGACTGCGTGCGGCGGTGCCGCGAACGTTTTCACGCGGCTCGCCGCGCAACTCCTGAATGCGTACGGCAAAACCGTTTGAATAACGCAAATCCACATAATTGATCCGCCGTTGCAGCGCACCGATCGTGCGCGCATAAGTACCGACAAAGCGTTCTAGTCGCGACTCGACATTTTCGCGGCCGAGTTCGATGGTCAACCCGTTGTTGGCACGCACCTGCCAGGCACGACGCGGTGAGACGCCGATTTGCACCGGCTCCAGTCCGAGCGCGGCAAGGTTGCGGCGGAAGAATTCGTATTGAATCGTGATTTCCTTCATGCTCTCGCGCGCACCGACAAAATGCAGCAACTTGCCATCGTACGCGGCGGTGAACACTTCGCCATGGGTGTTTACCAGCGCCTCGGTACCCCAGCGCGCCAGCGGAACATGCTCTTCGAGCGACACCTCGAGGCGATCCGGCCATTGACGACGCAGGTCTACCTTGCGCACCCACGGCAGCCGTTCGAATGCCGTCCGCACGCGCGGCAAATTAACGGTGAAAAAATTACCCTCGATCTCGCCACGAACGATCGCTTCAATCTGTTCCGGCGTGACGCGTTCCGAGGCGACCGTCAGACGCAGCTCGCGTAACTCAAACACCGGCAGACGCACCGCGTAATGCAGTGCGACGTAACCCGCCATCAAAATTGCTGCGGCAAACAACGCGTTTGCCAGCCCGTTGAGCGTGTCCGGTCTATCCCACATGCGCGAGCTCCAATATGCGCAACGCCAGATCATCAAAATCGATACCTGCGGCACGCGCCGCCATCGGCACCAGGGAATGGCCGGTCATCCCGGGAATGGTGTTCATTTCCAACAAACAGGGGCTGCCGTCATCGCGCAAAATCAAATCTGCACGGCCCCAACCGCTGCAGCCCAGCGCGTGCGCCGCGCGCATGACGAGAGCCTGGATTTCACTTTCCTGCACTGCGGGCAGGCCGCTCGGGCAGTGATAGCGCGTGTCATCGTTGAAATATTTATTCTGGTAATCGTAATTGCCCTGCGGCGCTTCGATCCGCACCAGCGGCAGCGCACGCTCACCGAGAAAAGCCGCCGTCAGTTCGCGACCGGCGACGAACTCTTCGGCAATCACCAGCGCATCGTGTTTGGCCGCCAGGGCATAAGCTGCCTGAAGATGCTCTACCGCGCTGACCTTGGTGATGCCGATGCTTGATCCCTCATGGGCCGGCTTGACGATCAGCGGCAGTCCAAGTCGTTGCGCCAGCGCCGCCCCATCGGTCTCAGCGTTGATCGTTTCACCGCGCGGCGTGGGCACGCCGCTCGACTCCCAGACCAGTTTGGTGCGCAACTTATCCATACAAAGTGCCGACGCCATCACGCCACTGCCGGTGTACGGTATGCCCATCCACTCGAGCGCGCCCTGTACCGTGCCATCTTCACCGTAGCGGCCATGCAGGGCGATGAACACCCGCTGCACGCCTTCCTGACGCAGCTCACTGAGCGCGCGTGCGGCCGGATCGAAGCGCAACACGTCGAGCCCTTTGCGTTGCAGGGCTTCGATCACGTTGCCGCCCGTCATCAGCGAAATCTCGCGCTCGGCGCTTTTCCCGCCGAGCAGCACGGCGACTTTTCCAAAATCAGTCATGCGCACCTCCACCGCTCGCGGCAGCACCGAGGATGCGCACTTCGGGTTCGAGGACGATGGCAAATTTTTCACGCACCGCCCGCGCCGCCAACTCGATCAGGGTCTCGATATCGGCGGCGGTCGCCTGGCCGCGATTGACGATGAAATTGGCATGCTTGTCGGAAATCATCGCGCCGCCGTTGATGTGACCTTTGAGTCCGCAGGCTTCGATCAGGCGTGCGGCATGATCGCCGGGCGGGTTGCGGAAAACCGAACCGGCGTTCGGCTGGCCCAGGGGTTGCGCAGCAATACGCTGCTCGAGCAGCCGGCGGATGACCGCGCGTGACTTCTCAGTATTGCCGCGCGGCAAACTAAAGCGCGCGGCGAGAAACCATTCTTCACTGCCATCGAGCAGCCCAACCTGGCGGTAGGCAATTTTGTAATGGGCTGGTGTGCGCTCACGAAGACGCCCCTGCCGATCGACCGTAGTCACACTCTCCACGATCTGCCACGTCTCGCCGCCGTAACAACCCGCGTTCATCGCCAGCGCGCCGCCAATGGTGCCCGGAATACCGGCCATGAATTCAGCGCCGCTGTGCGAATGGTTGGCGGCAAACCGTGCGAGCTTCGGACTCGGCACACCCGCCTCGGCGTAGATCGTGCGACCCTCAAGACGGATCGCCTTCAGCACGCCATGGGTAAATATCACCGTGCCCTCAAAGCCGGTGTCGCGCACCAACAGATTACTGCCCAGACCGACCAACAGCAGCGGCTCGGCGGCCGGCGTCGCCGCCACGAAAGCGCACAAGTCGTCGAGATCGGCCGGCACATACGCGCGGCGCGCAGTGCCGCCGGCGCGCCAGCTGACATGGCGCGCCATCGGCTCGTCCACACGCAGCTCGCCGCGCAACGCCAGTGGCGGCCGGCTGCTCTGCGTTGTGAACAGTTCGCTCATGTCCATGACAATCCCGTCAGATCCGGCAGCGCGACAACCCGCGCGTTAGACCACGATTGAAAACGACGGCTCATGCGCTGCCTCCGACGGCCCGACTGGCCAGCGTAACGGCCAGCGTACCGATCGAGCCAGCACCCATGATCAGCATCACGTCACCGGCCTTGACGACCGCTTCAATCGCGACCGGAAAATCCGCCGGCTGCTCGACAAAAATCGGTTCGGTCCTGCCGCTCACGCGCACCGCTCGCATTAGCGCACGGCCATCGGCGGCGACAATCGGCGCTTCGCCAGCGCTGTAGACCTCGGTCAGCAACAGCACGTCAACAGTCGACAACACCTTGACGAAATCCTCGAAACAATCGCGCGTGCGCGTGTAACGGTGCGGCTGAAACGCGAGCACAATGCGCCGGCCCGGGAAGGCTCCGCGCGCGGCGGCCAGGGTCGCCGCCATTTCAACAGGGTGATGGCCATAGTCGTCGATCAGCGTGTAACTGCCACCGGCGGCGAGCGGAATATCGCCATGGCGCTGAAAGCGACGACCGACGCCGCGAAAATCCGCGAGCGCCTTGATGATCGCTGCATCAGAGGCGCCTACTTCCATCGCCACTGCGATCGCGGCCAGTGCATTAAGTACATTATGCGTACCGGCAAGGTTCAGCACCACATTCAGGTCCGCCAATGCGGTACCGTGGGCGTCGCTGCGCACCACGCGAAACCGCATACGGCCGCCATCGGCTTGCACATCGACAGCGCGGATCTGCGCTGCCTCCGACAATCCGTAGGTCGTCACTGGCTTGGTTATCGCCGGCAAAATTTCGCGCACATTGGCGTCATCGATACACAACACCGCCGTGCCGTAGAACGGCAGATGCTGCACGAAATCGAGGAAAGCCTGGCGCAGGCGGCCAAAATAATGGCCGTAGGTTTCCATATGATCAGCGTCGATATTGGTCACCACGGCGAGCACCGGCGCCAGATAGAGAAAGGACGCATCGGACTCGTCGGCTTCGACGACGATGAATTCACCACTGCCAAGTTTGGCGTGCGAGCCGGCGGCCTCCAGCCGTCCGCCGATAACAAAGGTCGGATCCATGCCGGCCTCGGCCAGCACGCTCGCCACCAGACTGGTCGTGGTAGTCTTGCCGTGAGTGCCGGCAACCGCGATACCCTGCTTCAAACGCATCAACTCGGCGAGCATCATGGCGCGCGGCACCACCGGAATCTTATGCGCACGCGCCGCAATCACCTCGGGGTTATCTTCCTTCACCGCGCTTGAGACCACCACCGCATCCACCCCGGCGACGTTTTCAGCAGCGTGCCCTTTGACGACGGTTGCGCCAAGGTTTTTCAGGCGCAAGGTGGCCGTCCCCTCGTTCAGATCGGAGCCACTGATCTCATAACCAAGATTCAGCATCACCTCGGCGATACCGCTCATACCGGCGCCGCCGATGCCGACGAAGTGGACTTTTTTGACTTTGTGTTTCATGCCGCCAGCCTCATGCATTCTTCAGCCACGGTTTGCGTTGCGTCCGGCTTGGCGACGCTGCGCGCCCTAATCGCCATCTCGAGCAACCCGTCACGATTGATGGTCTGCAAGAACTCGGCGAGTTTTTGCGCGGTCAGTTCATGCTGCGGGATCAACACGGCGGCACCGCGTTCGGCCAGAAAGCGCGCGTTATGCGTTTGATGATCATCGACGGCATGCGGAAACGGCACCAGCACACTGGCGACACCAGCGGCGGCCAATTCGGCGATAGTCGAGGCGCCGGCGCGGCAAATCACAAGATCGGCCTCGCCATACTGAGTCGCCATGTTGTCGATGAAGGGCAGCAAAGTCGCCTCGACACCGGCCTCGCGATATTGCTGCTCGACCGCGGCCAGATGACGTTCGCCGGACTGATGCGTCACCTGCGGTCGCGCACCAGGCGGAATCAATGCAAGCGCCTGCGGCACCGTGCTGTTCAATGCCTGCGCACCCAGACTGCCGCCGATCACCGTCAAGCGCAGCGGACCGCTGCGGCCGGCATAACGTTGCGCCGGCTCCGGCAACGCGGCGATGTCGGCGCGCACCGGGTTACCGGTCCAGACGCCACGACCGTCGGCAAACGCCGCGGGGAATCCGGCGAGTACGCGGTCGGCGAGCTTCGCCAGCACGCGGTTAGCCAACCCGGCGACTGAATTCTGTTCGTGGATCACCAGCGGCGTATTGAACAAGGCCGCCATCATGCCACCCGGAAACGAGATATAGCCGCCCATCCCCAGCACCACCTGCGGACGGTGCGCCAGTATGCCGCGCGCGGCCTGCCAGAATGCAATCAAGAGATGCAGCGGCAACATGGCCACACGCAGCAGACCTTTGCCGCGTACCCCGCTCATGCTGACCCACGCCATGGTGTATCCATGTTGCGGCACCAGCCTTGCTTCCATGCCGCTCGGCGAACCGAGCCAGACGATCTTCCAGCCGCGGGCTTCGAGCACCGCGGCCACCGCCAGCGCGGGGAAGATATGACCGCCCGTGCCGCCGGCCATTATCATGATGGTGGGGTTGGCGCTCATACCTTGGTTCCCCGCATCATGCTGCGGTTTTCCCAATCGATGCGCAGCAACACCGCCAGCGCGCAACAATTCGCGGCGATACTGCTCCCGCCATATGAAAGTAGCGGCAGGGTCAGGCCCTTGGTCGGCAACACGCCCATGTTGACGCCCATATTGATGATAGTCTGCACGCCGATCCAGATGCCGATGCCCTGCGCTGCCAGCGCGGCAAAATGCAGCCCGAGTTGTGAGGCCTGGCGGCCGATCGCAAATGCACGGGCAACAATGAATGAGAACGCCAGAATCACCATCAGGACACCGATGAAGCCGAGTTCCTCGGCAATCACGGCGAGCAGGAAATCGGTATGCGCCTCCGGCAGGTAGAAAAGTTTTTCGACACTGGCACCCAGCCCGACACCCAGCCACTCGCCGCGCCCGAAGGCGATCAGCGCGTGCGAGAGTTGATAACCCTTGCCATACGGATCGGCCCACGGGTCCATGAAACCAATCACGCGCTGCAGTCGATACGGCGAATACCAGATCAGCAGTATGAAACCCACCACCAGCAACAGGATCAGACCGACAAACAGACGCAAACTCATTCCGCCAAGGAAAAGAATCCCCATTGCGATCACGGTAATCACCGCAAACGCGCCAAAATCCGGCTCGCGTAACAACAAGGCACCAACCAGAAACATCACGCCGAACATGGGCAGAAAACCCTTGCTGACGCTATGCATATCACCGGCCTTGCGCACGGTGTAATCAGCAGCATAAATAACGGCAAAAAACTTCATGATCTCGGAGGGCTGAAAATTCACCACGAACAACGACAGCCAGCGCTGGCTACCATTGACTTCACGCCCGACTCCGGGAATCAGCACCAGCGCGAGCAAACCGACGCCGAGCAGGAACAGATAAAGTGCGCCTTTCTGCCATACCGCGACTGGCACCTGGAACGCCGCCATGGCAAGCACAAAACTGACCGCCAGATAAACGCCCTGCCGCAGCAGAAAATAAGCCGGCTGCTGGCCGTATGAACGGCCGCCTTCGGCAATAGCGATCGACGAGGAATACACCATGACCAAACCGAGTGCGAGCAACAACAAGACCGCCCACACCAGCGCAAAGTCATAGCTACCGCTAACCGAACGGTCTTTGACATCGCTATAGAACAAAGTCTCAGCGCCCATCACCGGCCCGCTTTCTCACCGCCTCGGCAAACACTTCGCCACGATGGTTGTAATTGCGGAACATGTCGAAACTCGCGCAGGCCGGCGACAGCAGCACGGCGTCACCGTCTTTAGCCAGCGCCTGGGCGTGACCAATTGCATCATCCATATCAGCGGCGTTGACACAGGGCACGCCGCAACCGTCGAGCGCCGCGGCAATCAACCCGGCATCGCGACCAATCAGCACCACCGCGCGGGCACGCCGGCTCACCGGCTCACGCAGCGGGGTGAAATCCTGCCCCTTGCCGTCGCCGCCTGCGATCAACACCACTGGCTGCGTCAAGCCACCCAGCGCCGCCACGGTTGAACCAACGTTGGTCCCCTTCGAATCGTCGTAGTACGTCACACCGGCGATAGAGGTGATTTTTTCGACCCGGTGCGGCAGGCCCTTGAAGGCACGTAACGCCTGCGCCATGGCAGCGTCATCAATACCGATGGCGTGGCACAAGGCGCCTGCTGCCAGCGCATTGGCTGCGTTGTGCAATCCGGCCACCGGCAATTGCGTCAGCGGCAGCAACGCGTG
>Ga0209190_1000676_pt1 | contig 24735 bp, 20 predicted proteins | sample M_140205_XF_Meta_FD_187315 | JGI IMG/M metagenome (GOLD analysis project Ga0209190, IMG submission 187315) | Freshwater microbial communities from Lake Montjoie, Canada to study carbon cycling - M_140205_XF_MetaG (SPAdes) (version 2) | ecosystem: Environmental > Aquatic > Freshwater > Lake... | reverse complement strand
GCGTCGCGTCACCCGCCCCGGCCCTGGGGCCACGCCGGTTTCGCCGGGTCGGGACCGCCGGGCATCGTTCGTGACGGTGCCGGTGATATCCGTGATCGCCGCGATGTGGTCCCAGTCAATCCCGTGGCGGATACCAAGGGTAAGTGCCGTGCCAAGCAGGCCCAGACTGCCCCCGGAAAGCACAAGCGCATCACCGGCCATCCCGCGCCGACCCTCTCCCGCCATGCACAACCGGCATTACCCCGGGGTCAGGCGTGGCCGACTCTTGGCCGGAGTGATAGTAACGGCCCGCGCCTGCCGTCCTCCGTTGTGCAAGCCCGGTGCAAAGCCACGTTGATGCGGGGCCACGAGATTGCGTTGCGGCACGTCCCAGCCCACGTGGGTGGCGGATCGAGGGTGTCACACCCCAACTGGGAGAACGGCCGTCCACGCGAACCGCACGCGTGCGTCATCGGAGACGCCAGTCCGCCGGATGATCGCCTCCACCTGCCAGTCCCCGGCCATCGTCACCGGGAATGACGCCCCGGGAATGCCAGTCACGGCATCAGCCTTGCACGTCACCTGGACGGTCCCAATGCCGGACACCGGGGGCACGAACGAAAGGATCACCCGTGCCACGGTGTCCGCAGTCGCGCCAGACGTCGTCACCGACCATTGGGTTGCCCCACCCACATCGGTTGCAGGGGAGAGTTGGACCGAAAGATCCGCAGGCATTGACGAGGTGACTGGTCCGCTGTCGGACGAAAGCGGGAATGCGCCGCCGACAACCAGTCCGTAGAAGCCAAGCAACTCGTGACCATCCTCGGCCGACACGGCCACCCACGCAACGGTGTAGAGACCCGGCGCGACGGGCGGAACGGTCAGCACGATGCGCGTGCGGTCGGCCGCATCAAACCCACCAGACACGCCATCGACCGGAAACCCGCGCACGTCAAGCAGGCGCGCGCCGGACCCACGGTCAAGCGCACCGGAGAACGCCAGCACCAACTGTTCCGGCAACGTCTCGACCGCACCGGCAGGTGGATCGGCCTTTTCGAGGTTCGCGTGCGCCAACGCCACCCCGGCCGACGCCAGAAATGCACTGGTCGACAGGCCCGCCACTCCGGCCAATGTCAGGATGCGACCAGTTGAGCGTCGTGTCCACCTCTTTCGGTCCATCATTCCACAGCCCTCGCACAATCCGGTGACACCAACGTCGTGAGTGGCCCTCGCTACTTCAAGGATGCCACCCGGGAACAGCCCAGACGGTTCCAGATTCGGATGCGGTGACTTCCGCCACGCCAAAAGCCCCGGATGCACGAACCACAATGTCCGTGTACCCGGGGCCCAGGAAGCCTCAGACCCTAGTGGCTATGCGATGCGTCCGCACCATGGTCGCCGCCCATCTCGCCAAGCCAGGCATAGACCTTCTTGGAAAGATCGTGGGCGCCATCATGCACCGCCTTCGCCGGGTCAGCCGCCCCCGATGCATTGCCCGCCGCAATCGCGGTCCTCAGTGTGATCAAGTTTCCTGCTAACGCGTGGGCGTCTTCTCGCAATGCCGACGGCCACTTCACCGCACCGGTGATCGCGGCGGCCTGGTTCACCTTTCCGATGCTTCCAGACGGGATTTCACCACCGGCGATGGCCGTGTCCAGTGCATGGAAACCGGCACCATCGAGGAATGCGATGGCCGCCACGACCTGCCCAATCGCGGCCGCGTCAGTCAGTTCGGCAGCCGGCATCGGCACATCTGTCAGGGTCACGACTGGTGCGGGGTTCGCATCGGCCGGGGCGTTTGCCCACTCCACCACGCTGCCGTCCGAATACGTCTGGTAGGCCTTGAACGTCAGGGCCCCACCCTTGCCGTTCCTCCCCTGGAACATGAAGACGCCCAGTTCGTCGGAGGCAATCGACCCACCCGACCACGTCACCGAGGTGATACGGCCAGTCGCATCCTTCTCCACTTCGCGCTTCCAACCCGGGGCCGGTGCGAACCTTGAGACGTCGACCCCTTCCGGGAACGCGAGTTTCACCTTGATGGTCGGGATTGCCTTCTCGGTGGGAACGCGCACGGTGTACAGCTCATAGGCGTTCGCCGGGCTCTGGTTCGGCACCACGGTGACATGCGCACTCGAGATCTGCACCCCGATCAGCATCCCCACGGTTGCTGCCACTGTCGTGATCGCCAGCTTTGCGCGATCGATTGTCCCCAGTCGTGTTCTCATCCTGAACTCTCCGGTGCCTGCATCCCCACGTCCATGACGCGGATGACTCTCTTGCACCATCAAGCATCGTCGTTTCCCGATGGTCTGCCAAGGCCCAAACAAGGACTACGTGCCGACCCGCCGGGTCACGAATGGACTATCGAACGGGCAACGCGCTCCCCATCCCGTCGCCACAGCCACGCAGGGGGTAAACCGACTCCCCTCCCCCGTCGCAACCGGGGAGGGGTCGGGGTGGGGGGATTCCTGCAACACGAATCAGGTAAGTCCGGCTAGTGCACCCTACCCGGTGAAACCGAACAGGTGCGCCGGGGTCTCCCACAGGATGGCATGGCGTTGCGCCGCCGTCAGGGGAAGGTCCTTTTCCACATAGGCCAGCGCATCAGCCAACGGCACAAGTCGGCCACTGCCCGGGAAGCCAGTTCCCCACATCATCCGGTCCGCACCAAACGCCCCCACAAGCTTCGTGACGAATGCATGGGTGTCCGGCCACGGGTATCCCTGCTTCGAGGCAATCTGGTAGTCGCCAATCTTGGCGTGCACCCCCGGGGAGTCGGCAAGGCGCAGGATTGGGTCGAACGATGCGTGGGGCGACGCCTCGGTGACATCCGGCTTGCCGATGTGGTCGATGATGACGCGCACACCCGGATGCCGCGCGATCATGCGGGCAAGGGCCTCACCGTGGCGAGGCCACATGTGGAACTGCAGGATTGCCCCGGTTTCGCGGGCAACCTCCCAGAGGGCATCGTTCTCCGGCGCATCGACCCACCACGCGCCACGCTCGTCACGATCGTAGAACAGGGGATGGAACCGCACCCCGGCAAGCCCTCGCACCATCCAGTGACGCAGGTCAGCAGCGTTCGTCGGCGACTCCGGATCCACCAGACCGATCCCGGCGAACCGCCCGGGGTGCGCCTCCAGGCATTCGACGACGTACGTATTGTCCCACCCGAACGCACTGCTTTGCACCAGCACCGAGTGCGCAATGCCGTACCCATCCATGTCACCGATCAGCCACTCCACCGGTGCCGGACCCTTGGGCCATGCAATCTTTGCACCAGCGGCGGGTTGGTGCCCCGGCTTGTCATCAAGTGCCCAGACGTGCACGTGGGTGTCAATGACCCTGGTGCCATCGGGACGGACAGTCGCCCGGTGGTTGCCAGTCAGGGGCGCGGTCAAGTCGGTCATCGTTCTTCTCCTTGCCCCCGATGGGCGGTGAACCACTGGCGCCAGTACGACGGGGGTGCACGCCTGACCCGATGATGGAGTGGGCCAAGCGAAGCACCAATCTACCCGATGCCGCCTCAGACCGATCCGGTATCCATCGCACCCATGAAGTGGCGCCGGCACAGTGAGACGTAGCGGTCATTCCCGCCAATCTCCACCTGTGCCCCGGCGCGTTCGACGGTGCCGTCCGGACCCACACGCACCACCATCGTCGCCTTGCGCCCGCAGTGGCAGACGGTCTTGATCTCGCCAAGCGTGTCCGCCCACGCCAGGAGTTGCGCACTTCCCTCGAAAAGCCTCCCGAGGAAGTCGGTGCGCAAGCCGTAGCACAGGACCGGGATGTTCAGTTGGTCGACAACCCGTGCCAACTGGCGCACGTGGTCGGGCGTGAGGAACTGGGCCTCGTCAATGAAGACACACGCGACCGGTGATGACGCGTGATCATCGCCGATCTCCGTGAAGAGATCGCCACCCGGCACGAAATGGCGGGCCTCGGCACTGATCCCGATCCGCGAAGCTACCAATCCGTCAGCACGGTCGTCCAGTCGCGACGTGTACACAAGGGTCCGCATCCCCCGCTCACCATAGTTATATGAAGCCTGCAGCAATGCGGTGGATTTCCCCGCATTCATCGTCGAATAGTAGAAATACAGTTTGGCCATCGTGCCGTTCCAGTCTCCCCACCCCCGGGAGTCACGCACAGGGGGTAGGGGTGATGTCCTCCCGGAAATGGAGCGAAGCGTACGGATGAACGGTCGTGGGGTGCGTCGAAGCGAGGACGCCGTCCTGATCTAGCCCGCCGTGCGGTCCAGGACCTCCTGTCCGGCCCGCCGGGCATTCTCCAGGGCGTCCTTGACTGGCATCTCGCCCTTCCACAACGGGCCGAGTTCCTTGTTGATTGCCCCGTTGTAGTCCACGATCAGGCCATTGTCGGGCAGGAAGAACGGCGACGCTTCGGTGAACGCCTTCGCAAAGACCTTGAAGGCATCGTCAGCCGCCACCTTGGGATCGGTCCACGTGTCCATCCGCGCACCGGGCGCAAAGCCATAATCGAACCACCCAAGACTGACTTCCTTGGAGACGATGTACTGCACCACCTCAAAGGCATTGTCGGGCGCCTTGCTTGCCGCGTTCTGCGAGGCACTGTCCACGCCGGTGAAGAACCCACGACCCTGCGTGCCTTTCGGCCCCATCACGACCTTCCACCGCACACCCTGCGCCTGCTTGCGGAGACCGTTGATCACGCCGAAGTTCGTCCACATCGCAGCCACCTGCCCGCTGATGAAGTTCGCCTGGTCCGCACCCTGCAAGACGCCCGGAGCCGGCGAGACCCGGTCGCGCGTGATCAGGTTGGCCAGGATCTCGACACCTGCAAGGGCTTCGGGCGCAGCAATGATCGCCTTCTTGCCATCCTTGTCGATGATGTTCCCGCCAAAGGCGCGGGCCGCCACCGTCAGGTGCTGAATGAGGGTGGCCGGGAACAGGGCCCACTGGCCTTCACCGCGCCGCGCCTGCACCTTGCGGAGCGTCTCCTGCATCTGGCCGAAGGTCCAGTTGGCCTCATCCGGTTCCTCGACACCTGCCTGCGCCCAGATGTCCTGATTGATGAAGAGGCCGCAGAAGCCCGGGTGCGCGATGTGTGGAAGACCGAATTGCTTGCCCCGGAACCGCAGGGTTTCGGTGGCCGCAGGGTAGAAGACCGAGAGGTCTGCCTTGTCGCGGGCGACTGCCGGGCCGAGGTCAGCAAGGAACCCGCGTGCCGCCATCTGTGAGAAGTTACTGGTCGCCACCAGGCGCATCACGTCGCCGAGTGAGCCAGCCGCGCCTAGCGTGACCGCCGCCGGGACATTGTTCTGGTCCGGAGGCCACGCCTCGAAGGTGACCTTGGTCTTCCCGCCCCGGGCGTTGAACTTCTCCACGATCTTGGGCCAGTACTCGCCCTCGGCCCCGGCCGTCGACCCGTGCAACCGGATCTCCGCCACGGTCGCCGCCTTGGTGGGCACGGGTGTCGCCGCGGGTGCGGTCGTGGGAGCCACCGCGGGTGCAGTCGTCGGGGCGGCCTTCGCTGCTGCCGTCGGCGCCACCGGGGCGGCCGGAGGTGCATCCCCCCCGCAGGCGGCCAGCAGGGCGGAACCCGCTACGCCGATGCCACCCAAGGCCAGTCTTCCGAACCACGCGCGCCTGGTCGTGCCCGGCCTCGCCCCTTGATCGAATGGCTTCGCTACCCGTCCGTCCATCGTCGCACCCTCCCGTTGTCGCCGGTACGGTACGTCTGTACGGCGAGTACGTCAACCCCGAACCCCTCTCCCGCGCAGCAGGCTTGGCCCGGCAAGTGTCACGATGCACCGTCAGCCCCCCTGGGAGCGCCGGCGCCCTCGCCGGCAGGGCTTCTCACGACGTGCCCGCGTGAGATTTCCCGAACATCAGCCTCATTCGGCCCGCAGTTGCCGGCAAGTGGCACGATGCACCGTCAGGCCAGACGAGGGCTGCGGGGTGACGTAGGTGGACGGGAGAGTGGTGATTCCCACTGGGTGAATGGTGAGGATGGCGGGTATGGAGAGATTGGCCGGCGGGGACGCCGGCGCTCCGAGGATGAGATCAGCGGACTCCCGCCTGCGGTCCCGGCATGGAATCCGTCAATCCACGCTTACGATGCCGGGGTGGGGCCTGACTTCTCGGTAGGGTGGGCACAACTCCCCATGGGAGTGCTTACGCCCACCCCGGATTCACGGCCCGACGAACCTACCTGGCCGCACCGGCCTTCGTGGCTTCCGGAACCTCGACCAACTTGCCGGTCGCCACGTCGTAGATGAACCCGTAGATCGGGATGTAGCCAGGGACCAGCGCGTGGTTCCGGATGCGCGTCACGTCCTCGGCCACACTGTGGGCATTGTCCGAGAACGTCAGCCACTCAATGCTCGCGCCCTCATTTGAACCCGGGTATGTGCCGTGGTCGTGCCATCCACTGGCATCAATGCTGGCGGTGTCCAGACTGCTCTTTAGCAGTCCGGAGATGATGTCGTTGGTGAACAACTCCATGCCGCAGTTGGTGTGATGGATGACGAAGAACTCCTGGGTCCCGAGCAACTTGTGCGAGATCACCAGTGAACGGATGGCGTCGTCGCTCGCACGGCCACCGGCATTCCGGATGACGTGCGCATCTCCCTCGGACAAGCCGGCGTACTTGGCCGGGTCCAGACGCGCGTCCATGCAGGTCAGGATGGCGAAGTGGCGTGCCGGAGGCAGGGGCAGATGGCCCTTGTCGAAGCTGGATACGTAGGCGTCATTCGCATGAATGACTTCGGACAGGATCGCGCTCATTCAGTTGGCTCCTCGGGCACGGTCATCGTCGCTGCCCTAGGCGTATTTGTAAAATATCTCAAGTAGATTTGTCAAGTATTTTTTACGGGACACAGCGGCGTAGTCAATACCGACCAGGAAACCAACGCTGCCTTGGCACCTGCCTTGGGCATGGTCGCGGACACCACAATCGATGATGGACGCCGCTGCTCATCGGAGACGGGCACTCCGGGGACGCCTCCGCACCTCAATCAATCCGGATCAGGCCTGCCCGACATCGCCCTCGACGTCAAGCCAGTGCATCGCGGTCGTAATCAGCCACCGGTGCTGTTCCGGCGGATTGGCCACGCGTGCCCACTGGCGCAGAAGTGCCTCGCCTGACCGTCGTCCCGCAATTTCCTCGGTGATGGCATCGGGGTCCCAGCCATCCCGCACTCGCGCTTGGAGGTCGGCAAGGATCCTCCGGCACGCCGGATCAGCCGCCCGGTCGTGCAGTTCAGCAGGGTCGTCATGGATATTGAACAGCTGGGGGCGGTGGTGGTGGTGGACGATCAGCTTCCACGGCCCGGAACGGATCATGCGCTGGTACCAGCCCTCCTCCACACAGAACTCCGAGAATGCCACGTCCTCCCATGCATCAGCCTCGGGACGGGGCATTGATGGAGCGGGGACAGAGGCACTATCGGCACCGACGATGCCAAGCAGACTCCGCCCCGGCGATACGGGAAGCGCGGGTGCACCGGCCGCATCAATGATGGTTGCCGTGACATCCAGTGCGCTGACGACCCGTGGGCATCGACCCCCTCCTGGGATCACACCCGGCCAACTCATGATCAGTGGCACTCGTACCGACGCTTCATGGAAGGTCTGCTTCCACCACAGACCGTGTTCACCCGCCTGTTCGCCATGATCTGTTGTGTAGACCACAAGCGTGTTCTCAGCCAGGCCACTCTCCTCAAGGGCCCGCATCACCTGCCCGATCATCGCGTCCATGCGGTCGACCAGTGCCCAGTACGCGGTCCGCGCACGGTCAACCTCCGCAGGCGTGACCGCCTCGATTCCTGTTCGGGCACGCCACCACGCAAGATACGGATGGTCGGTCTCGGGAACGGCGGGAGTGGATGGCCCGGGAACACGTCCGCGATAGCGCTCATACTCTTCCCGGCGCGCCACAAAGGGCTGGTGAGGCAGCATGTAGCCAACCGTCAGCAGGAAAGGTGACGCTTTGCTACCCGGCGGGCAGGCACGCCTGGCAATCCCCGCTCGGGCCAGCCAATCGACGGCTGCTGCCGTGACCTCCTCATCGTGCACCTGGTATCCGCCCTGTCCCGGTCCGGAGTTGGAAAGGCTGACCCGGGACGGACCGGCCGTGCCAACAAGCAACCCTCGCGTAGGAGATGGGGCACCCTCGAAGTTCGGCGAGTGATCACCGACATGCCGTTCCTGGTATCCACGCAATTGGTCCGGCCCAAGCGAATGCATCCTCCCCACGATGCAGGTTCGGTAACCGGCCGCTCCGAGGGAATGCGCAAAGGTCGGGATGCCCGAGTCCAGGATGTGCGAGTTGTTCCAGCACCGGTTCTGTACCGGATACCGGCCGGTGAGCATAGATGCCCGGGACGGCACGCATATTGGCGATGGACAGTACGCTGCATCGAAGACCACACCGGATAACGCCAGACGGTCGAGGTGAGGCGTAGCCACAACCTGATCGCCGTAGCATCCGGCGACCAGTGGCGAATGCTGATCCGAAAGGATGTGGAGGATGTTCGGCCTCCCTCGCTGCGTTTCGTCCGCAAACATGGATGCCTTCATTGAACCCACACTCCCTACCACGCCGATTCCGGACGCCACGGTGTGATCCACGACGGATCAATCTCATACCCAAACCCCGGTGCATCACTCGGTATCACGTACCCATCCTTGGGAACCGGCACGCCGGGAATGCGTGGAGTCTCGTCAAGGGGAACACCGACTGGCGATGAACAGTGGTATTCAGCCATTGGCACTTCTGGAAACGCGTATGAGAAATGCTGTCCCTCAGCCACGTTCGCGCCGGTGTGCAGGATGGTCTTGATACCGGCCGCCTCGGCCAGGTGGTAGATCCGCACCGCCTCGGTCAAGCCACCGCACCAGTGCAGATCTGGTTGGACCACCGAGACGCATCGACGTTCAATCAACGGCCGGAACGCCCATCTCGTGTGGTGATCCTCCCCCGTCGCGATCGGGATCCACGTCACCGCCCGTGCAATCTGCGCATACCCTTCAAGATCGTCCGGAGGAAGCGGTTCCTCAAGCCATCGCAGTTCGTACGGACGCAACCGTTCCGCCAGGCGGATGGTGAACTCCACGTCGAACGGCATGACCGGGTTGTACATGAGTTCCACACCCCGCCCAACGGTCTCCCGCGCCCGGGCAATCTTCTCCTCGACGATGTTGATGCCCTCAATGCCCTGTTCGTAGTGCACCGGATTACTGATCTTGAAGGCGCGGAATCCGAGTTCCTGGAACCAGTCCAGATCGTCACCCGTCACGTAGCACGGAATACGGTCGCGCGACGGGCCTCCAAGCAACCGCCAGACGGGTTGCCCGAGGAGTTTCCCCTTGAGATCCCACAGGGCAAGATCGATCCCGCTCATGGCCACCGCATTCAGACCCTGGGCGCCATGACGTAGCGACGACCGCCACATGAGATCGTTGAGGAATTCCGTGGCGAAACAGTCGCGACCCTCAAGCAGGGGCGCGAAGTGGTGCCGCACGAGTGACGCCACCGGCAACCCGACGCCAACGCGTCCGATCCCCCATGTGCCATCCTCGGCAATTGCCTGTACCCAAACCGTGCCACCTCCGACGGACGTACCGACACCCGGTGACCGTGCCGGCGTGTTCACGAACTCCGGATACTTGCTCATTGGCAAGCCCCGTACCGTCGTGTCATTCCAACTCGGCCGACGGGCCGGGGTACGGGATGCCACCCGGGGCAGCGCCACATCGACCACCCGGACTTCCTTGAGCTTCATGGGTCTCCCATCGGGGTAACCGTCACCTACAGTCCCATCGGCGCAAAACGGTCGATCATGGCCTGCGTGTGATCTCTCCACGCGTCGATGATTTGGTCGTAGTACGGTTCGGCATCGCTGTCGGTGATCCCGCCAGTCGCCTCCAGATGGGACACGATCCGCCCGAACCCGCGTGCCACCGGAACCGTGTAGCGGTACCCGAGATCCTCACGCGCCGCCGACACGTCAAAGATGTTCGGATACTGGAAGTTCACCTCGCAGACGCCTGACCGACCCGGCGCAAGGCGCGCGAGCAGATCCGTCGGGATGTGCACCAGTTCGGGCAGTGTCACGCCAAGCACGTCGGCGATCACCCGGTGGTAGCCGTCCCACGTCAGCCACTCCTCGCCGGGCAGGTGGTAACCGCGTCCATACGCACGCGTGTTGCCGATCGCTCCCACGAACCCTCCCGCAACATCAATCGCATGGGCGGCAACCCAGAGCGACTGGCCATCACCATGCACGATCACCGGCCGACCCCGGCGGATTCGGTCCAGCAACGCCGTGCTTCGCCCAAGTGAGTGGTGAATGATCCCGGTGTCATCGTAGGTATGCGCCGGACGCAGGAGGGTGACCGGGAACGCCCGGTCATCGTGTGCCTCCATCAGGATGCGTTCGCACGCAATCTTCTCCCGGCCATAGTCCGAGAGGGCGTGCAACGGGCCACCTTCGCGATAGGGATGGTGGAACGACGGGCGTGCATACACGTCGACCGTCGAACAGAAGATGTACTGGCCACACCTGCCCCGGAAGGCACGCACGGCAGACTCCACCTCGTCCGGGTGGAACCCGATCATGTCGATGACGCAATCGAACATCCCGGCCTCACGTACCTGTGCCTCAAAGGTCCCGAACGCACGCCGGTCGCCGCGGAGCTCCCGCACGTGTCCGGAAAAGTGCGCCATGCGTGCGGTCCGCTGTCCCCGGTTGAACAGCGTGACCTCATCGCCCCGGTCGATCAGCATCCGGGTGATTGGGGTGCTGATCAGACCTGTCCCACCAATGATGAGTACCTTCATGCACGTCTCCCGGCGCAGCGACTGTCAATCAAGGGCAATGGTGTGGGTCAAGCGCGGCGAAGCAATCGGCTCACACCCACTCTGCGAACACGACCCCATACCGCGCAACCATCACCTGACCATCGGTACCGGCCTGCGCTGCGGGTGCTGTGCCCGACCAGTTCCCATCAAGCGATGCCTCACGTGCGGTGGTCTCGTCCAGGATCCGGTACGTGGCCCCGACGGGTAGGGAGACCGGCTGTGTGGTGTCGGTGCAATTGGCAATCGCGGCTCGCACGTGCCCGGACCCAACCGTGACCGCCACGCCATGCACGCCTCCGGGTTGGTCCGGCAATGCCACCAAAGGGTGTCCGGCGAACTGGCCCAGGACCCGCACCGCATGGAAGATCGGATGGCGTACCTCCGCATCGGCAACCCCGAACGAGCCGGCAAACGATGAGAGTGCAAATGCCTCGGCACCGCCGCGCGCCACCTGTGATGCCACCCCGACGGCATACGATGCGGCGATGATGCCGGTCTGGCGGGGGTCGTCCATCGCCATCGCCTTGCGGATGCGTCCCGGATTGGGCGCAACGGCCACCCCGTAGGCATTTGACCGCATCCCGATCGACATCAGGCCCAACCGCACCGACCGCGTGCGCGACCCGTCGGCACCATGGGCAAAGCCCGTCGTGTCGGCCAGGATCCGGGGCAGTGTCTCCAGGGTCTCAAAGACCGACCGGTCATCCGCCGCGTGCACGATCGCCGTAGTCGAGTGGGTCACATACGACCCTGCATCGACGGGACGGCACCGGTTGAGTTCGGTGAAATTCGTCAGCATTCCCACACCAATGCGTGCTGATGGGAATGCCCGGCCGGCCGCTGCGACCGCCTGCGCCGGTGAGGTACCGGTTGGCCACTGGGCGGTCGGTTGGTACGACTTCAAATATGCCTCCGGCAGCGCGAAGACATGCCTCGGGGCGATGCCCTGCCCATGGAGCGCGGCTGCCACCGATGCAAGGTGGGCATCCGGATCGGCCGCCTCGGGCACAACTACCTCGAGATCGACGGTTGACGCAACCCGTGCGACCGCACCTATCCACGCCTCGGCACCCGTTGCGTGCGCCCCGATGCGGATCAGGTGAGACCCGACGCCGACGCCGAGGGCCGGATGACCCGAGGCCGGATCAGGCACCCACCCCTCCTGGACGGCCATCAGAAGTTCCGGGAACGTGCCGGGATGGTCGTCTCCCCCACCAAGCGCCCGCGTTCCGGGATTGGCGGGGTGTGCATCCCCCGATACCGTCAGGCGTATCCGGTGGTGGACGGTCTCGCCGGCCGGGATGACGTACGGCAGCGGTCGGGCGATGGGCCGGCAATACGTCTTGTACGAGGCGTCGATCCAGTTGCGTTGGTCCTCCATCTCGAAGACCTCGCCCTCGAACGACAGGTCGACATGCACGCCACCGACCTCGTGTGCCAACCCGGCGATGTCGAAGACTGGTTGCGACGGCGAGATCGTCTCGGGGAAGTGCGTTTCCTCAGAGTGACCATCGGAGTGGCGCACGGTCAAGGGGGATCCGGCAATGCCATCAATGGGGTGGAGGACGGTAAACCCCGACCGGTTGGTTGCGAAATCCCGGTGCGCGACCAAGCGGAGGTCGGCCTCCAAGGTGCCGGCAGGATCAACCGTGACCACGACCGTGCCGGAGAGAGCCCGGTCGGCGGCGGTGAAGGTGCGGGTCAGGACACGCGCGTGGCCTTGGTCGGTCCACGCCATCGTGACGTCATCTGGCACAAGCGTCGCCCAACTGGGGTCACGCAATGGGCAATCGATGCCTCGCACGACCTCGACACCGCGCCAGCGGATGACGCGGACCGCCCCGCCGATCAGCATGAACGACCAGTTGCCAACCGTCACCGGCACGGGATCGGTCGACGTGTCCTCGGTTCCATGAACAATCAGCGACATCCGGCACCCCTTCCGTCCGGACGTGACGCCCGGCTCACACCGGCACGGTACGGCGGGTACACCATGGCGTCAAGACAAGGCGCACCCTATCCCCCGGTCCACGGACATCCCTGCCCGCTTCGAGGCAACTCCGTGTCGAACAAAGCCATCTGTGGTGATTCGTGCCAAACCTACTGACCGCTTGCGGAGTGGCTTTGACTAGCTCTCGATAATGACCTATTTTCGATACTAAATTTTTTCTACATTAGAAACTTATAAAAAGGTAAAAACAATTTCTTACTAAGTAGCCTAACTCGTACCCGGTCGTAAATCGTGACAACCACTGCACATGGGTGGTAGCGTAATCAGCGCATCATCGCGCGGCGACTTATCCACTCGCCGTTACCGAATCCAAGATCATCGCCTGCCAAACTCCATCCCATCATTTACCAGGGAGACATCACCATGGCACGCCTCTTCCCAAAGATTGATCCGTCCGAGATTGAGAACGGTGCCGAACGCGCCGTCGCACAGGCACTGGTATCCGGGGCACACACCCGCATTGACGCCTATCACAGCTTTCAGTACGTCAAGTTGCATAACCGAGGCATCGTTCAGGAACGCGAGTGCGACTTCGTCGTGATTGACCCAGAGAACGGCGTCCTTTTTGTGGAAGTCAAGGGTGGCAGCCTAGCCTACAACCCTGATGACCACACGTGGGTTCGTCAACTCACGGGCGGACGCCTTGAGGTTCTCAAGCGTGATCCGTTCGATCAGGCACGGACCGCCATGCACGAACTCAGTGACCGCATTGCCGAGAACCTAGGCGATTCGCGCCCATCGTTCACCTTCGGTTATGCCGTTGCCTTCCCGAATGCGCGCTTCACCGGCACTCTTCCCCAAGGTCTCCTGCCCGAAATGCTCTGGGATGCCGAAGGCTGCCGGGACATTGGCACATGCATTCAGCAGACATTCGATCGTTTCCGACGTCCAGGCCACGGTCGACTCACACCAAAACAGATCGAGACCATCCAGCGCACCCTTTTCCCGCGCTACGACCTGGTCCCCGTGATCTGGCGCAAGGTGGAAGATCAAGAACTGCGGATCCGTCGATTGACCGAAGAACAACTCGACTTCCTCGAAAGGTTCGAGGCGATCTCCTGTGCGAAGGTCGAGGGTGTCGCCGGGTCTGGAAAAACCATCCTCGCGATTGCCAAGGCACAGTCATCCGCTCGCGCCGGACACCGGACGCTTCTGGCCTGCTACAACCGCCCACTTGCTGAATGGCTTCGAACCAACATTCCTGAAGATCTTGCAGGCATGCTCATCGTCGAGAACTTCCACTCACTAGTGGCAAGTGCGTGCAAAGCGGCCGGAACACCATTTATTGAAAGCAACCCAAATAACGACCCGACTTTCTGGACGGAGAAGGCACCGGCTCTTTTGACAAACGCAACCGCAGTGGTAGACCCCGCCTGGAAGTTCGATTCGGTCATCATTGACGAAGGTCAGGACTTCGACGATGCCTGGTGGCCAAGTATTGAGGGCGTATTCCGCGATCCAACGGCAAAGACCTGCTATTACGTCTTCTACGATCCCAATCAGCGCATCTATGTTCAGACGAACCACTTCCCGAATGACCTGGTGGGACCTATCACCTTGCGGGTCAATTGCCGCAACACCGTGCAAATCGCCGAGCACTGTGCTCGGATCGCCGGTTTCGAACCAAAGTCTCGAGTTGGCGCGCCGGAAGGCGAGGCGCCTATCTCGCTGACTGCAGCTTCGCTATCCGAAGCAATCACCCTTGCCAAGAAGTTCGTGATTGAATGGTGTAGTCCAGAACTTGGGGGTCTGAAGTACCACCAAGTGGCCGTTCTCGTAAGGTCAAATGCTGCGGCAGAGGTTGACCTGAAGTTCGGATCAATCCCGGTCTCGGGCAACCTTGATCGTTGGAGACGTGACAAGACCGTGCTCTTGAGTACGTGGGGGCGTTTCAAGGGTCTCGAGGCCGACGCAATCGTGTGCATCGAGCCCACGGGTGCCAACACTCCAACTGATGTTGCATACCGCTACGTCGCCCATTCTCGGGCAAAGCATATGCTTATTTCTATTACCTATGCAGAAAAATGAAACCAAATCTCGGGTTGCACCTTAGAGGGTGGGCGGACCATCCCGCCTTGCCCCGAGCGTCCCGAACCGAGACGCTGCCGGACACCACCGTCTAGTGGATAGCACCCCCCTAACTCGTGGCCCGGGTGAGCGGGTACACCATGGCGTCAAGACAAGGCGCACCCTATCCCCCGGTCCACGGACATCCCTGCCCGCTCCGCACCGCTTCCGAACACCACGCGTTCCTTTATATGACGGGTCGGTGCGCAATCGCCGTCGAGGCGGGTATCCGTCCGTCGTCATGGGGCTGCAGTCACCTTGGATACCATCGACACCCTGCACGTATCGGATACACCCGGGCAACCGTCAGCCATCTCGGGGAGGCACGCTTCCCACGATCCCGACTTCGATCGGTCGGTCACCGTCCTTGGGAACGCCTTCGACATCTTCCTCGATGCCCGCGACGCGTGGCGCGATGCCTCTTCAGCGATCCGCACCGCGCGTGCCACCCCGGATCCCGATTGGTCCGTCATCCACCCGCTTGCGCTGCACTTCGCCGACACCACCCTCCACGCCATCCAGTCTGGTACCCAACTCGGCATCGCCTCCATGGAGGCCGAGATGCGCCTCTACAACTCCGGAGCGCAACCCGGCAACCTGGACGATCCCCGCGTCCAGTGGCTGACCCTCGCCGCCCAGGCCATCTCCAACGCCCTGCAGGAGTTCGACCGCGAACGGGGCCGCACTGCCGACCTCTCACCCCCCGCAAACTAGCCGCCCCGCGTACCTGTGTCGTGAAGCAGGACCTGCCGCGCGGTCTGGCGTCGTCCGCCTCACTGGCGCGTGACTGGCACCACCCACAACCCGACTCCCAGATCCAGACCGGATGACACCCCAAGCGGGTCGCCCCGTCCGACACACGACCGCACCGCCGACACCAATCGGTTCCGTCCGTTCCCACATGGAACCCACGGAAAGGTGACCAATGGCCAGACGTGATCCCGATGGTCTGGCGCAACCGGCCATCACTCCCGTGCAAACCCCGGGGTCGTCCATGGCCGGGAAACCAACGCCTCTCCTCGAAGCCCTCCGCACCCTCGGCCATGCCATCCGCGATGCCGTCCTTGCTGGCCGTGCGCGCGTCGGGGACACCATCCCTGGCACCACCCACGATGCCGACGTCATCCGCGCCGACACCGACCACGGCCCAGACCACCAAGGCGACACCATCTACCGCATCGACGTCCGCGCTGAAGAAGTCGTCATGGAGACGGCACACGCGTGGATGCTCGATCCCGCACACCCGGTACCCGGTCCATTTGCGGTTATCGCCGAAGGGTTACCCGGTGATGGGTGGGCATGCTTCCCCGCCGGGACCCCGCGCGAGGCCATCCGTACCGTCGTGATCATCGACCCCATCGACGGGACGCGTGGCCTGATGCACGGCAAGCGCAGTGCCTGGGCCCTTTTGGCATCGGCACCCGGCCCCGCAATCCTCGGACAGCCTCCGCGCCTGGGCGACCTCGACACCGCCGTCATGGCCGAAATCCCGACCGCCCGCGCCCGCTACGCCGACACCCTGTGGGCGACCCGTGGAAACGGCGTGCGTGGCGAGACCCTCGACCTCGCCACCGGCACCGTCATCCCGGCGCGACCCGCACCGAGTGGCGCGACAGACCTCGCCCACGGATTTGCCACCATCTCCAAGTTCTTTCCCGGCACCAAGGTCCTGGCGTCGGAACTCGAGGAACGCCTCTTTGCCGAAGTGATGGGTGACCCACCCGGAGGTGCACCACTCATCTTCGATGACGAGTACATCTCTTCAGGTGGTCAGTTGCACGAACTCATCGCCGGACACGACCGGTTCGTGGCCGACCTGCGCCCCTACTTCATGGACCATCTGGAGGCACTCGCGCGTGACGCCGGCGACACCACGCCACGCCGACGCATCTGCTGTCGTCCGTATGACCTCTGCACCATCCTGATCGCCGAAGAGGCCGGGGTCATCGTGAATGATGGTCGCGGGAACCCGGTCGATGCACCACTGGACACCATCAGTGATGTCGCGTGGGCCGGATACGCAAACCGCTCACTTGCGAACCAGATACAACCCGTCCTTTCGAGACTGCTTGCGGAACTCGCCTCCCACCGTTAGGAATGACATCCGCAATAGGTCCGTGGGCATTCCTACCCGCACCGACCGACGAACGAAGGATTCACACCATGTCCGAGAATAGCCATCCTCTCGCCCCCGCCGAACAGCCCGAGGTCATCCATCTCACCCGCCCGTGGGGCCAGATGTTCCAGTACGCCCTGAACACGCAGACCTCAGTCAAGATCGTCGAGGTGCAGGCAGGTGCCGAACTCAGCAAGCAGTACCACCACCAACGCGCCGAATTGTGGGTGATGCTCGACCCCGGTCTCGTCGTCGAACTCGATGGACGCACCTGGGAGGCAAAGGTGGGTGAGGAGATCTGGATCCCCGTCGGCGCCGTCCATCGCCTGACCGCCCCCGGTAATGGCGGACGGCTGCTGGAAGTCGCTTTCGGTCACTTTGACGAGGCCGACATCGTGCGTCTCTCCGATCGCTACGGCCGGACCGCCTGACCACCCTACTCTCGCAACGGGGGTGGGCGGTGTCACTCTCCCCTCTCCCGTCGCAACGGGGAAGGGGTTGGGGGTGGGGGCGCTTCCTCTACGGGATCAGGTCAAGGAAATGCCATTGCCAGACGATCCCACCGATCATTTCCGGCCGGTCATCCGTCCCGACCCAATCCGCGAAGCCGGTGAATGGGGCCGTGCCGTGCAACACGCGCGGAACACCGTCGCTTCGGTGAAACTGGTGATGGTGCGTGCCGGAGGAGTGCATAGCCTCCAGTACCACCATCAGCGTGGCGAACTCTGGATCATCCTGGATGCCGGCCTGCTTGTCGAGGTCGATGGGCACTCGTGGGACGCCACCGTCGGCGAGGAGATCTGGATCCCTCCCGGTTCGACCCACCGTGTCACCGCCCCCGGTGATGCCGGACGCTTCATCGAGGTCTCCTTCGGCCACTTCTCCGAGATTGATGTGACCCGGTTGGAGGACGCCTACGGACGCTCCGGATAGGTCTATGTGGCACCTCAATCAGGACGCGCCGTTCACTCCATGGCCGTGGTCTGGCAGTCCTCTGCCCCAGGGTTCGGATGGTTCGCAAGGCTTGCCGTCTCCTCACCCACTGCCCGGCAACCACCGCGTACGCTTTGCGCAAATGACGACGATCGCATCCGCAAGCAACTCCACCACCGCCCGCGCCATCACCGCCGTCTCGGCACCACTGCGCCCCATGTCCGGTACCGGCATGAACTCCCGATTGGTCATCGGCCAGGGATCAGGGGTCGATCACGTCGATCCATTCATCGCCATGATGCACGATGACGTGCCACCCCACGTGATGTTCCCGACCCATCCGCACCGGGGCGTCGAGATCATCACGTACGGCATTGGCGGTGCCCTCTATCACGAGGACACCCTTGGCAACGCGGGCACCGTGGTCGCCGGAGGTGTCGAACGCAACCTCTTCGGACGGGGCTTCTCGCATTCCGAACAACCGGTCGGTGGTGTGCCTTACCGGGGTTTCCAGTTGTTCATCCTGCTTTCCGCCGAAGACCGGAACATCGACCCGACATTCCAGTTGCTTCCGCCCGATGCCGTGCCTGAGGTGACCGCCGACGGCGTCCTCGTCCGCGTGGTGGCCGGTGAGTACGCCGGCAAGGCCTCGCCGATCGTCCTGCGCAACCCCACCCAGTACCTCGATGTCCACGTGGTTCCCGGCCATTCGGTGTCCGTCCCCGTCCCGGCCGGATACCAGGGCCTGGCCTACGTCATCTCCGGAATGGGACGCATTGGCACACCCCACCAACATGCGCATCCCGGTCAGGAGGGCGCAGGAAGTAGTGAAGCCCGCGCCCATCTGGGGGATGGGGTCGAGGTCGGTGCGCATCAGCGACTGATCCTGGGCCCAGGCGACTGCCTGAACGCCACCGCGCATGCGCAATCTCACGAACCCCTGCGCTTCCTGGTCATCGCCGGACGACCCGTCGTAGGCGAACCTCAGGCATGACAATGGGCAGCGAATGTATCGTGCGCCAATGACCGCCGTGCGCCCCGTCAGGTTGAACCGTCGTGCGAGCCTGACGGTGGGAGCATCACTCATTGGACTGCATGCCCCGGGTACTGCCTACGCGGTCGGAGAATCCGCAGCGATGAACCGTCAGGATCATGCCCCCGGCACAGCACCACCCCATCGCCCTGGATTGCAAGTCGCCTCACGCCTGCGCGACCTCGCCGATGCCCGGGGAATCCGCATCGGTGCAGCCGTTGCCTCGCGCCCATTGGTTGCCGAACCGGCCTATCGCGAAATCCTCGCCCGCGAATTCTCGTCAGTCACCTGCGAGAACGTCATGAAGCCCAGTTTCCTGCAACCATCACAGGGACGCTTCGATTTCCAGGCAGCCGATGCCATCGTGGCCTTCGCCACTGCGCACGCCATGACCATTCGTGGTCACACCCTCGTCTGGCACAACCAGAATCCGGCGTGGCTTGAACGCGTCGCCGCTTCCGGTGAGAACGCCAGTGCCGCCTTGCGAGACCACATCACAGGCGTCCTGACGCACTACCGCAACGATGGCCCCGTCCCGGTTCCCGCGTGGGACGTGGTGAACGAAGCAATCACCGACACTGGTGCCCTGCGCGACACCCTGTGGGCACGCGCGCTTGGACCCGGCTACCTCGCCGATCTCTTCCGGTGGGCCAACGAGGCCGACCCCGATGCCAGGCTCTTCTATAACGACTACGGTGCCGAGGGAATGGGACGCAAGGCGGATGCCGTACACGCTCTCCTGCGGGGTCTCGTCCAGGATGGCGTACCGGTGCACGGCGTGGGCTTGCAGATGCATGTCGGCATCGGCGCACGGCAATCACCGTCACAGCCCGACCTCGCTGCCAACATTGCCCGCCTGCGTGCCCTTGGCTTGGAGGTGCATGTCACCGAGATGGACGTCAAACTCCAGACCGGCACCGGTACGGACGATGAGCGCTTGGCCGAACAGGCGCAGGTCTACGCCGACATCCTTGGCACCTGCATCGAGGCCGGCGTCACCTCGTTCACCTTCTGGGGATTCACCGACGCCCACTCGTGGATCCCCGGATTCACCGGCAAGCCCGACGGTGCCCTGCCCTTCGACACCGCGTACGCCCCGAAACCCGCCTACCACGCCCTCACCCGCGTACTTGCCGGGGGATAGCCGGGACGGTCGCGGACGCTACAATTCCGGTCATGGAAGCCGGGAACGACCCCTCAGTCGGCGAAGCACACTCATCTACCAGGGATGGACAGCCCGTCGGGTTCGACGTGCCGGGATGGACGGCTCGGCCCCGACCCGGACGCATCACCCTGACTGGGCGCACGTGCCGTCTCGAACCGCTGGATCCCGGGCGCCATGCGCACGACCTCTTCACCGCGAATGCCGATGACGCTTCCGGGCGCATGTGGACCTACCTGCCCGTCGGACCCTTCGACGACGAGCCGACCTACCGCACCTGGACTGAATGGGCGACGGCAAGCGAAGACCCCCTCTTCTTCGCAATCGTCGACCAACACTCCCCTCTCCCTCTGGGGGAAGAGTTGGGGGTGGGGGCGTCCCTGCGAGAGGGGGGAGTTGCCGTGGGTATTGGGTCGTACCTCCGCATCGATCCGGCCAACGGCGTGATCGAGATCGGCCACCTCCATTTCTCACCCCGGATGCAACGGACGCCCGTCGCCACCGAGGCAATCTTCCTCCTCATGCGCCATGCGTTCGATGATCTCGGCTACCGTCGCTTCGAGTGGAAGTGTGACGACTTGAACGCCCCCTCGCGACGCGCCGCCGAACGCTTCGGGTTCCGCTTCGAGGGCATCTTCCGGCAGGCAGTCGTCTACAAGGGGCGCAACCGGGACACGGCCTGGTACGCAATCATCGACCGCGACTGGCCAGCCATCAGGGACGGTTTCGAGCGGTGGTTGTCTCCTGCAAACTTCGATGACCATGGTCGGCAGATTGCCCGGCTTGCCGACCTCCGTGCGTCTGGAACCCCCTGATCCCCAGATAGGTCACTCACCCTGACACCACCGACCCTGATCGGTGTCAACCTCGCTTCACCGCTGGTACCCGCCAGGCATTCGGCGCATCACGTTCTCATTGTTGCCACATGACCGTTTGAAATCATGTGCGGTATTGCATGACTGATTACCCAGTGATAGGATGTTTGCAAGGGGCAATCGTGCCCCGCGCGACTACCAGTGAGAACCGGGAGGTGACGGTCATGTTTGGCAAGAAGCCCGAGGAAGCCAAGAGCGTGTTCGGGAACACCACGCACTTCCGCGACGGAATGGGCAACACGCGCGGATCATCAATCGACTTCGGTGGTACTACCCAGTTCCGCGACGCCTCGGGCAACCTGACCGGGTCATCCAACAACCTTGGTGGCATCACCCAGTACCGCGACGCCATGGGCAACCCTGTGGGCTCCTCAAACAATTTCGGAGGCGTCACCCAGTACCGAGATTCCTCGGGCAACCTGACGAGTTCGGCCTCGAGTGGATCCCGGCCCGGCACCGCATCCAACGATGGTGTGAAACGCCGTCCGTGGTGGCCGTTCTAGGCTGTCCCCGACCCCGGTGAAAGACTCACCGTGCCGTGCCTCCCCACCACCTGACCAGCGTGCCTTCCAGACAAACCGACCGGTAACGATCCGTGCCCCTTCCCGCCGCGGATACCATCCGCCAACAACGCGGAAGGAAGAGTGGGATGCGGATCAGCGGGATGGAATGGTTTCAGGTCGGCCGGTGGTTCTACCTCCTGATACATACAGAGGAGGGCATCACTGGCCTTGGCGAGGGGGGCATCCACGGCTACCCCGAGGCAATCGGTGGCGTCCTGCAGGCGTGGCAACCCTACTTGCTGGGGAAGGATCCGCTGCAGATCGAACACCACTGGCAATTCCTCTACCGCAATGCCCATTTTCGCGGCGCGGTCATCATGTCGGCCTTGAGTGCGATCGACCTCGCGCTCTGGGACATCGCGGGCAAGCACTTCGGGGTGCCGGCTTGGCAACTCCTGGGCGGAAAGTGTCGGGACCGCATACGCCTCTACATGCACGTCGGTGGTGAGACAGCCGACGATCTCGCAGCAAGCGCGGCGGCGGCAGTACGGGACGGGTTCACCGCCGTCCGGTTCACACCCTTCCCGCACAACTACCCGGAACTGCGCTACGCCGAACTCCTGGAACAGATGCTTACGCGCGTCGCCGCGGTCCGGGAGACGGTCGGAAACGGCGTGGACCTGTGTGTCGAGATCCACCGTCGCATGGACCCGCACCACGCTTCGGGCCTCGCAGTGGAACTGGCGAAGTACCGGCCGTATTTCCTGGAAGACCCGTTGGTGCCCGACAGCATCCAGCGGATGGGTGACCTGCAGCGAAGCATCCCGGTGCCAATCGCGACGGGCGAACGCCTGCACACCATCTGGGAGTTCAATGAACTCCTGGCTGCAGGTGGGTGCCGGTTCATCCGGCCCGACGTCTGCATGGTCGGTGGCCTGACCCACGCCAAGAAGATCGCAGCCATTGCCGAGGCCTACCACGTTGGCGTGATCCCGCACAATCCGCTCTCGCCAGTCAGCACCGCAGCATGCGTGCAACTCGATGCCTGCATCCCGAACTTCGCCTTGCAGGAGTACACCGGCGAAGACGTTCCACCGAAGTCAACCATCCTCAAGCAGCCTCTGGTTCGCGAAGGTGGCTACCTTCTGGTACCCAACCGTCCGGGGATCGGGGTGGAACTGGACATGGACGTGGTGCGCGCGTACCCGCCGGTCGCGAAGGTCATCGCCACACCACTGCACGAGGATGGCTCGGTCGCCGATTGGTAGCGACGGTGCCGGTGGGACCGCGCACCGCCCCGAAGCTTGGTCGGGTAGGTATGCCCGAATCCCTCTCAACACGAAGGCGGAGTGGGGAAGAAACCCCACTCCGTCAGGTGTGTTGGATACAGGTTCACCCAGTGTCACGGACGACCCCGGGGTGGCCCGGCTACCTGAGCAACTGGAGAACGAGTGACGGTGCCTGGTTCGCCTGCGCCAGCACCGAGATGCCGGCCTGTTGCAGGATCTGCGCCCGCACCATCTCACTCATGCTTTGAGCAATGTCGGCATCGGCAATGCGGCTGTTGGCCGCGGCCGTGTTCTCCGAAGCAACGGCAAGCGACCGCGAGGTGCTGTCCAGGCGGTTCTCGATCGCACCGATATTGGCGCGTGCCGTGCTGACCTGGTTGATCGCCGAGTCAAGCGTTGAAATCGCGGCTGATGCGGCCGTCTGCGTCGAGATATCGATCGATCCACTGGAACTCGACGAGATTGATGTGACTCCCGTCAGGGCATTGGACGACAGGCGATAGGCATTCTGGACGATCGCTGCGGATGATGAGGTCGTCCCGGAAGCGGTCACGGTGTCAGGCGCAGCGAGATTCAACGCGGTGCGCAACGCCCCGGACGAGAACGTCAGGGTCGTGTCCGTGTCGACACCGGTGATGTCGATCATCGAGGTGCCCGCATTGAACGACGCCGCCGCACCCGCGTTCCCTGCTATCAGGCTTGTCCCGACCCGGCCAATGCCAGTGACGGCAGTGGCGATCTTGGTCGCGATCGTGGAAAGCGTGTCGGACGTGGTGTAGGAGACGGTAGCGGTCTCGGTCTGGGCCGCGACATTCATTGCGGACGTGGCTGTCGCCGAGGCTGGCGCGGCGCCAAGACCGAAGAGCGTCCGTAACGCGTTGGTTCCGCTCCCCGTGATGGTCGCGATCGTGACACCGTTGGACGACGGTGAGACATCGATGGCGAGCTGGTTCGACCCATTGATGACCGCCGTGGCGGACGTGACATCAAATGCTGTGCTTGTACCTATCGCCCCGGCCCCCTGGATCGCCGTCTGGAGACCGGCTGCGAACGCCGTGAGGTCAGTCTCCGATCCGACCGTGTACGTGACACTTTCCGTGAAAGCTGCCGTGTTGACTGAGGCCGAGGAAGCGCTAGTGGTTCCGGTCGTCGCACCGGTGATCGTCGTCAGATTGAGCTTCGAAATCAGCGAACCAGAACCACTGTTGCTATCTGCGAGGTCGGTAAGAATTGTGCCCGCGTTGATGGTCAGAGTTCCACCGGAGTAAGCGGTGGTGTTTCCAGTCAATGTGATTGCCCCAGAACCAGCGGAACCACCCACAGTGACCGCAAGAGTGTCGGTCCCGGTATTGCCACTTGCCGTAAGCGCCGCGGCTTCTGTGACTGCGGTATCTATACGGCTGGCCAACGCAGACAGGGTGTCACTCGTTTGGTAGGTGACAGCTACGGACCGCGTTTCGGTCGGGCTGACACCGGCATCTGCAAACGCAAGGGTCAGGGTGCCTCCCGCAGAGACCCCAAGATCGGCCAGGGTCATGGTTCCCGCCGCCCCGCCGGTGCCGGCCGCCTTTGAGAGGCCGAGAACCAGAGTGTCACCACTGCTGATGCCAAGGTTCGCCAGGGTTGTCGCACCAGTAATTGCCGATGACGTCGCGGTGATGGTCATCGTGCCACTCGCGGACACGCCCAGATCCTCAAGCGACGTGGAACTGGCGACCGTGTTCACAGTGGCATTCGTCGCAAACAGCGTGGATTGCAGGTTGCCCCCATCGTTAGCGAACACCGTACCGACAGCCGCACTCGACTCGAGGCGCAACTTGCCATTCTTGACCGATGCGGTGATGTTGCCATTGGCGGCATTGATGGCGTCCCGCACGTCAAATGCCGTGTCAACCGTCGCGTTGTAATTGACAGCC
>Ga0209190_1000674_pt1 | contig 24742 bp, 23 predicted proteins | sample M_140205_XF_Meta_FD_187315 | JGI IMG/M metagenome (GOLD analysis project Ga0209190, IMG submission 187315) | Freshwater microbial communities from Lake Montjoie, Canada to study carbon cycling - M_140205_XF_MetaG (SPAdes) (version 2) | ecosystem: Environmental > Aquatic > Freshwater > Lake... | reverse complement strand
GAGGCCCATTTCCTTGCGGGTGGCAATGTCATCCCATCCATCCAAGCACTCATCGCCGCCCATAAAGCTGGCATCACATTGGATTGGAACCGCACCTGTGCGATTGATCTCGCAACCAAAGGCTCAGGAAAAAGCGTCGTCGAAGCAGTCCGCACATCGGTAGATCCCAAGGTGATAGATTGCCCAAATCCGGCGTCTGGACGTTCCACGATTGACGGGGTTGCGAAAGATGGAATCCAAGTCAAAGTTAGAGCTCGGGTCACTGTGAGAACCAATTTGGATCGTTTTGTGGGCGGCGCGAAGGAAGAAACCATCATCGCTCGCGTCGGTGAGGGGATTGTTACTACGATTGGTTCCGCAGAAAGTTATAAAACTGTGTTAGAGTCGCCAGATTCGATTTCGAAGGTGGTTTTGCACCGCGGTTTGGACGTAGGGACAGCTTTTGAAATACTTTCCATCGACATCGCTGATGTCGATGTTGGTGAAAATGTCGGAGCTCAGTTGCAAGAAGCCCAAGCCGAGGCCAATAAAAATATGGCTCAAGCCCAAGCCGAGATCCGCAGAGCGGCAGCGGTGGCGTTAGAGCAGGAAATGGTTGCCCGAGTTGCTGAAATGAAAGCGAAAGTTGTGGAAGCTGAAGCCCAAGTTCCGCTAGCGATCGCAGAAGCATTCCGCAGCGGGCGACTTGGCGTGATGGATTTTTACAAGATGGAAAACGTCAAGGCCGACACTCAAATGCGGACGAATATTTCAAAACCGGATGGCGCCTGATTAATCATTACGATATTAACCCATGAATTGGATTCTTGAACATTTTCAAATCATCGCATTGATTGCGTTGGGTGTGGGATCAGTGTTGAAAAGCACGTTGGAAAAGAAAGGAAAGCAACAGAGCGAGCAGGAGGATAATGGTTCCGAAGAGGTTTTCGCACCTGATGAAGTGGTAAATAAGCCTCCACTTCCAGATCATGTAGGACAAGACGTGCAACAACGTGTGCCCCCGCCGTTGCGGGAACTAGGATATGATGCTGCGGTGGCCGACGAGGCAGCCAAGGCGCTTAAACACCAACAAGATCTCGCGAATAAGTTGCAAAAACTGCGAGATAACAAGGCGACTACCACGGGTGGCGCGGCAGCTACAAGGGCACGTGTAATGTCCAAAGGATCCAAGATGCCGCACTCAATGCCGGCACTTACAATCCGGGCTCGCCTGAGAAGCCGACAAGAAATCCGTGCCGCCTTGGTGATGAGTGAGGTTCTTGCGCCTCCTGTTGGATTGCGATAATACTTAAGAAAAATTAATCGACTTGCCGCAATGTCGGGAAGTGCTAGGTTTTTGATGTTATCTTGTAATTCTTATTTTATATTTCATGGCTGTTATCATTCAAATATTTCAAATAATTTTATTAATTGTTATCATTCTAACCATTTTTAATGTTATCATTTTCGTACACGAACTGGGTCATTTTTTGGCGGCCAAGTGGCGCGGATTAAAAATTGAGCGTTTTCAAATCTGGTTTGGCACACCCATTTGGAAAAAGCAGATCAATGGTGTCCAATATGGACTGGGTTGGATTCCAGCGGGTGGCTTTGTTGCACTTCCTCAGATGGCACCGATGGAAGCTCTGGAAGGAGGGTCTAAAGAAGATCAACCACTGCCCCCAATCACGCCGTTAGATAAAATCATTGTTGCATTTGCCGGACCACTTTTCTCGATTGCATTGGCTTTTCTTTCCGCGTTGGTGGTTTGGGGAGTTGGAAAGCCCAAAGATTTTATCCCATCACAAGTGATTGGCGAAGTTGTAGTCAATAGCCCAGCTGATAAGGCCGGCCTGCTTTCTGGTGACAAGATTGTCCAAATCAATGGCAAGAAGGTCGATGGATTCGCGGGCTCATTGGATAGCATCACTGAGGGAATTATTCTCAGCAAAGGAAAGCAGATCGAATTTACTGTGGAACGACCGGGTGTAACCACTCCATTGAAGCTGGTTTCAGAGTTTGAAACCCGAAAGACGAAGTGGTATCAGCGCGGAGGACTGCGCCAAGTGGGTATCGGCCCAGAGATCGAAAATATCGAGATCGGTGAGATCATCAAAGGCAGCCCAGCAGCAAAAGCTGGAATGAAAAAAGGAGACGTGCTAATATCGATGGATGGGAAATCGTTTATTGATAGCTCTAAAGTGATAGGATATATCAGATCAATCGGGTTAAAGCCAATCGACATTTTAATTACTCGAGAGGGTAAAAATTTAAATTTCACCGTAGCTCCGTTGGTTCCTCAGTCACCACCTAACACACCACCGATGTTAGGCATACGCTATTACGATTCCCCCTCCCAGAGCCAAGGCATAGTGCACCCGGGTCCATTTAAGCAGATCGGAGACAGTTTACGGATGATGTGGATCACGATCGAGAGTGTGGCCGCCCCAGACTCCAGTATCGGAGTGGGTCATCTCAGTGGCCCAGTCGGTATTGCGACGCTCCAATATCAGCTATTGCAAATGGATGACGGATGGAGGCGCATTCTGGCGTTTATGGTTCTTTTCAACGTTAATCTTGCCGTTCTCAACATGATGCCATTTCCGGTTCTGGATGGTGGTCACATCGTTCTGGCGATTTTGGAAAAAATCTTTGGTCGCCCCGTGAAAGCGAAGCCGCTGGAAATTCTTCAGACCGTTTGCGCACTTGCGCTGATTTCCCTAATGCTTTTTGTCACCAGCAAAGATATCGGTGACAAGTTCGGTCACAACACCCCCCAGAATCAGGAAGTCATATTCCCACCCAACGGATAAGATCACTCAAAACTAGGGCGGGGGATATCAAGGAGAAAATCCCGCCCAAGTGCTCAAAATCCCATCGGATTGACAAGGTGAACGGTGAGTAGCATCTTCAACACGTGCTGCTCAAAAGTACAAACCCCATCTCATTTCCACGACCACCGGTTTTTTTGATATCCTGTTGGTTATTGGGTTTGATGGCGCTCGTTCAACTGCTGATCGCTGGCTTAGCATTGGCCACGAAGTTGGAGGATTCGCGAAGCGTGAAAATTGTCATCAAGGAAGTTCCTAAATGGATCGCAATACGCACTCCCGCATCCGGTGCAACTCGGAAAGACCCCGTTTACCCGCCATCTGTCGTTTCACCCCCCCCATTACCTTCTACGCCTGCCCCTTCGCCAATTATAGTCCCTCGAGTGAGTGACCCACGTGCTGAGCACCTAGTCAAAGAAGGACAAAAAGCGCGGGTCGCTGGCGATATGGGTCTGGCAATTGTCAAGTTGTCCGAGGCGCAAAACAAATCACCGAATGACCCAACCGTGCTTTATGAACTTGGTCTAATTCATGAGCAGATGGGGGTTTTTGACACCGCGGGTGCTTATTACGAAAAGGTCTTTCAACTTGGCATTTCGGGTGCAGGCTCGCTCTACAGCCTAGCCGCTGAAAAGTTGCGTGAAGGGATTCAAAAGCCGGATGCGATGGTCGGTAAATTAGCATTGGGCAGAGTGCAAATTTTTAAGGATTTAAAAAATGAGAGTGAACAGCGGGTGGTACTAACCATCCCTGTTCAAAAATCACCTGACGGTGAGATCGATGTCGCTGAAATGGGAATTTCAGTGATCTTTTTTAATAAAACATCAAAAGGTGAAATCGTTCAGCTTGAGGATAATTCTTGGGTGACTGAGCAATGGGCGTCCTTGCCATTTGATTGGAACGGAGGTGAAGAGAATTTGAGAATGACCTACCGAATTCCTAACCAAGACAGCCAGACAGAACACTTATTTGGTGGCCGTACGTACTACGGACAAGTGGTTTCGTTGCTTTATAAGGGGGAGATTCTCGATGTCCAGGCATGGCCACGTGACCTTGCCGCCAAAATCCCAAGCGCCCCTAACTCGGGCAGGGGCGATCCACTTCTACCAGAATTCCAAGACGTGCTTCCCCCTGAGTTTGATCCTAATCTACCGCTTCTCCCACCTCTTCCTAGTAAGTGATTTTCGAATTAAGATGAAACTATCTAACGAAAATCAACTATTAGGTGATTATATCCTTACGCATCTAATTGCTAAAAATAGCTTATCAAACACTTGGCTTGCAGAGCAGACCTCAGTTACTCGTAGGGTTCTTGTCGATGAACTTAGACCCGAGTGTTTCGATAAAAGAGAAGATTTTCTAGCAGAAGTTCGGACGAAGGCAGCGGTGGATCACCCCTCAGTGGCTTCGGTCTATGAAGCGAGTTTGGAGACGGAGCGATGCTACTTTGCTTATGAATTTTTACCTGGGACCGATCTTGCAACGTGCGAAAAAAACCGCCGCTATTTCCAACCCGCCCAGCTGAGCTTAATTCTACGTAAAATTTCCGAAGCTGAAATTTATCATGAATCTTCGGGACATTCGACTTTACCACTAGTTTTGGATGCGGTGTTTGTAGATACTCAAGCAGTGGTTAGATTAAAAAATCTAACGATATATGGTGAACGGCGTAATGATGAATCCGCCCGGGACATTATATTTCTAGGAGTTTCACTGATTTCACTAGTTGCGATAAATCAACCAGGCAGTACCCGTCTTCTTACCTTACTGAGTTGGATGCGAGGCGAAGGCCTTGATGCGCCGATCCGTTGGGATCAGGTCCGTGACTATTGTGGTGAAATTGATCATCAACTTGCAGAGCTAGGTTCATCGTTGTCGCCGACCAAGCGAGGTAAACGCGCCGTGCGATCTCACTCAGGGCTAAAAATAGCATTAGGTGCGGGAGTAGTTATTTTAGGAATTGTTGGAATAGCTTACCGACTTCACCCACCTGCGCCCCCGCGTCTGTCTCGTGCCCCTTTGCCAGATGCGGTCGCAGTCGTCTCAGGGAAACATCCATCGTTCACGGGTGTGGATAAGTCTTTAGCCGCTTTTCGTATCTCTGCGAATGAAATAACCATCGGCCAATACGCGGAATTTCTTGAAACCCTCGGCATACTTTCCAAAGAAAAGCGCGAACACAGTTTCGACTCAGCGGATCAACCCGCTGAAAAAACGTCTCACGTGCCAACCGACTGGTCAGATCTTTTCGCCGCAGCTCAAGTAAATGGAATATGGCAAAATCAATCGGTCACGTTAGATTTTCCAGTGGTCGGTGTGGATTGGTGGGACGCTTCAGCATACGCGGAGTGGAAAAAAGCCCGCTTGCCCTCACAAGAACAATGGTTGGCCGCTTTAATCTCGGGCATCAGAGAGCCCGAAATGTTACCGAAAGGACCATGGATCTCGGTTACCACCCACGTTGAAGATCGAACTCCGACTGGGATAATTGGAATGGCTGGATCTGTGTCGGAATGGACATCCGGTCGAGGCACGAATCCAGCAAACCCGCTTGGCGAACCGCTTTGGGTTATCGTCGGTGGATCATACTTAAAGCAGGGTAGCAACGCGCTAACTTGTGAGTGGACGCAGGACAGGTCGCTCCGCCGATCTGACTTAGGTTTTCGTATTGTCTTTGATGGCGAGTGAGTCTCGCTGAATTATCAAAGGCACTCTGCGGAATACGCGGGCTTTGCAAAAGTAATAGAGATCAGCATTATTACCCTGATGCATGTCGAAATGAACTGGTTGGAGTTTAAAATCGCATTTCGCAAGGCCGCCGAAGCAGCGGGCTTTGTTTCGACTTTGTTAGTCAAAATAGACGGCGAGTATGTAGAAGCATGGGAACGATCGAGCGGTGGACCCCGTGTTTATCTTTCGGCGGGAATTCACGGTGATGAGCCAGCGGGACCATTGGCATTGTTAGAGTTGTTAAAGAATGATTTTTTTAATTCAGAGTGTCATTGGCTATTGTGCCCGACGCTCAATCCGACTGGGCTCTCGGCCTCCACGCGTGAAAATTCAAGCGGTGTGGATCTTAATCGTGATTATTGGCTACGAGAATCCGCCGAGGTCAAAGCTCACACTCGATGGCTTGAGATTTGTGGCGCTCCAGACATATTCATCTCCCTTCACGAAGATTGGGAGACTGAAGGATTTTATTTTTACGAAATCAACCTTGGTGATGAGGATATAGGGCGAATGAAGCGTATTCTTGATGCCGTCTATCCTTGGTTTCTGCCTGAGCCAGGCCCCATCATCGACGGACACGAAGTCAGCGGACCGGGATGGATCTATCACATCGCAGAACCTGATTTGCCGGAAGGATGGCCAGAAGCGATCTATCTAGCCAAACTTGGGTGTCCAGTTTCATTCACCTTCGAAACTCCTAGTCGTGCAGCTCTCGCCCAGCGCATTTCAGCTCAAATTGCAGCCATAAAAGCCGCAGTTAACTTAAAATCACAACGTGGTGAAGCTTAAACTAAATCGATCAAAGCTGACTCTAGCGTTGGAAACTTAAACTCAAATCCATCGATCAGCAAAGCAGCTGGAACAGCTCGTTGACTACCTAACAGGGCACTACTAAAGTCTCCTAAGATTAACTTAAGGGCGAAAGCGGGGGAGGGGAGTATCGCTGGACGGTGAACAGCAGAAGCAAGTTTACGAGTGAAGGTTATATTGCGTTCTGGATTAGGGGCGGTTCCATTTATTGGACCAATTAGATCGTTAGATAAGATACAATGTATAATCGCAGCGCGAAGATCAGCAACGTGAATCCATGGCATCCATTGCTCTCCCGAGCCAAGCCGACCACCGATTCCGAGTTTAAACAAAGTGAGAAGCTTTTCAAACGCGGGACCGCCTTTTCCTAGGACTACCCCAGTGCGCAATCGAACGACACGAACACCGAGTGATTCCGCTTCAATCGCGACATCCTCCCAGTCACGGCAGAGGCTTGCGAGGAAGCCATCACCGTGATGGGCATCGTCGTCGAGGATTTCATCTCCTCGTTCTCCATAAATTCCAACTGCTGACCCGTTGATGAGTACTTTTGGACGATTCTCTGGCGATAATTTGGCGATGGATTGAACGATTCGAGATGTCACGCCAATCCGACTTTCTCGGAACAAGCGGCGGTTGTGCGGAGTCCACCGTTGGTCGATACGCTCACCAGCTAAATTGATAACCGCGTGGCATCCCGAAAAATCGAGCGACTGTGATGACTGCCAGACATCGACTCCTGGAACATCGCTCGTTCCCGAACGACTGACGCCCGTGGTGGTCAATCCAAGTTCTCCCAGCAGATTGGGTAAACCGCGACCAATGAATCCGGTCACTCCGACAATGGCGACACGCTCGTTTGGCATCATACGAGTATAGTAGCTTATTTTTCTGCGAGGCAAACTTGAATTTATCGTGTGCTGCAATGGGCTTTCGATCTTTACTTCACCAGTCGGTAGTTTTCTTATCACGACGTGTTGAAAATTGGTGCATGGATTATCTCTCCTCTGCTGCTTTTGCCACTTTGTGGTCAAATTCTGCCGGACCTTGAGGTCGCATCATCGACGGTCGACACAATCACCCCTGTCCCGCCGATGGAGTTTTCGTTAGGGCTGCCTGGGGCTGCACCAATCGTGATGCCGCAAAACCTGAATATTAGCAATTTTGGTGGCGGATTGATCGAGGGGGTTAAAGATGTAGGACTGCGTTATTATGGACCGGGAATTAAAATTACTGGCGATAATGGAATGGAGGCATTTGCGGATACCGCTTTGGTTGATGTGAACGCCAAGACTGCTACCTTGGAAGGCAATGTTAGTATCTATCAGGGGAATATTTTACAACGTGGAGAGCGCACGGTTTATTTCTATGAGAAAAAATTATTTGATGCGAGTGATATGCGTGCGTCGATGGACCCGATCTTGCTTGAGGCAGATAAGTTCACCGCTCAAGAACAGGGCGGGAAAAAGATATTGGTAGGAGAAAACGCGGGCATCACGACCGATGATTCTGAAGATCCCGGATACTGGTTGCGGGCGAAGAAAACGACGGTGTTCCCGGGGGATAAGATCGTTTTCAATGATTTGCGAGTCTATGCAGGTGATGTACCAGTGTTCTGGCTTCCATACCTCAGCCAACCTTTGGATAAGGAACTGGGCTACCACTTTGTCCCTGGCTCACGATCGGGTTGGGGACCCTTTTTACTCAACACTTATGGAATTATGTTAGGTGGTAAAACCGATCCAAAAACCGGTGAAAACGAAGATTCGTGGCTTCTTTCTCGCTGGCATTTTGATTTGCGTGCCCAGCGGGGAATCGGCTCTGGTGTGGATTTTGTCGATACAAGAGTCGAGAATACCAACGTAATTTCTGGTCTAAGTATGTACTACCTACACGACCTTGCACCAGAGACAAGCACTACCGGTGTGCCACGCGGTACCATCGATGCAGATCGATATCAGGTCGAACTGAAGCATCGCTTGGATTTGGATTTTGAAAAGGAAGCAGAGTGGTCGCTTGACTCAAATTTCACACTTTTAAGTGACCAATACTATCTCGAAGATTTCAATTTAGGAGTTTATCGCAGTGACCCTGCGCCAGACAACACGCTTGGGCTTTATCGCAGAGATGACGATTCGTTACTTTCAATTTATGGTAGGTTTCGAATTAATGATTTCTATCGAGCCGACACTCGATCGCCAGAGGTCTTTTTTGATCAAGTGCGTTCGCCGTTGTTTGATTCTCCCGTGCTCCATGAGGGAAATATTTCATTCGGTCTTATCGGAGAAAAAGCCGCAGACTTTGCCGAGGGCACGTTTATCAATCCCTTGATGGACCTAACAGCTGGAGACCCGACTGCGCAAAGTGTGCTCAATCAACTCAATGGCTATCAACGCCAGTTAGCGGAGGAACTCATAGCGCTTCCACTGAATGATCCCAGAAGAGAAGCGATTCGTACGCAGTTTTTGGATTCGAGTTATGCACGATTGAATGTGTATCAAGAGTTATCCATGCCGATGACATTCGGCGAGGCCCTGTATGTCACACCGGTTGCGGGGTTGGGATACACTCGCTATGACGCCGCAAACTGGACGATTGCAAATACGGACCGAACCTACCTGCACGCAGGAACAGAGATTTCTACGAAGTTTTCCAAAGAGGTTAATAACCAACGGAATTCTAGTTGGGGGCTTGATGGCTTGAAGCACATTTTGCAGCCTTATGCGTCATGGTCGCTTATTTCGACTGACAGCTTCAGTGTCGAGGATCCCCAGGTAGACCGTCTCACTCCCACGACACGCCCACGCCCGCTTGATCCGGTGCGATTCAACGCGGTGGATCAACTTGAGACATGGAATGTTGTGCGTTTTGGGGCTCGCAATCGCTTTCTAACCAAGCGTGACAACCAGGCATTTGAGTGGCTGTACTTTGAAACTTATATGGATGCATTCATCCAAGATCCAGAGGGTCGCCGAGACTACTCGAATCTTTACAACGAAGCCCGTTGGCAGCCGCTTCCATGGGTATCGGCAGGTCTTGAAACTCAGTTTCCTATCAACAATGACCCGGAAGGCTTTAGGCAATTCAACTCGACCTTGAGATTTATGCCAACGCAAAGCATCGAATTTTCCTTTGCGTATCTTATTTTAAATGGGCACCCTAACCTTAACGATTCGAATCAACTCACGTTGCAATCATACCTTCGCTTGAACGACAATTGGGGTCTTGGCGCGATTGGCGTTGTGGAGTTAGATGATGGCACATTGCAGCAACAGCAATTCACCTTGCATCGTGACCTTGGGAATTGGGTGGCTGGCCTAGGTGTCACCGTATTGGATAACCGATTGCAAAAAGAATACGGCCTGGTCTTCAATTTGACCTTGAAAGATTTTCCCTCCGCTGCCTTGCCTTTCACCATTACTGGCCAACAATAATTTCATTATGACGATTTCACCCGAGAAACTTATTGCCTCATTGAGTTGGCGTTATGCCACGAAAAAATTTGATTCCACACGGAAAATTCCACCAGTAACGTGGGATGTTATTGAGGAATCTTTAATTCTAACACCTTCATCTTTTGGGCTACAACCGTGGAAATTTCTCGTGATTGAAGATCCCGGTATTCGCTCGAATCTATGTGCTGAGTCATGGAAGCAGCCGCAGGTAACTGAGGCGTCCCACTACATTGTATTTGCTGCTAGGACAGATCTTAACGCGAATGATATCGACGCGTGGATGTCACGAATGAGTGAGATCCAAGGAGGTTCGCCTGAGACACGGGCACCTCTCAAGGGAATGATCGAGGGGTTTGCGCAAGGGATGAGTCACGAAGCGAGGCATGGTTGGAATATCCGCCAAACATACATTGCACTGGGCCAATTGATGGCTTGCGCCGCCGTACTTGGAATTGATGCGTGTCCGATGGAGGGAATCAGTGCGGCAGATTACGATAAGATTCTCGGCCTCGAAGGGTCTGGGTACGCAACCGTGGTGGGTTGCGCGTTAGGTTACCGAGCAGCGGATGATAAATATGCGGCGATTCCGAAGGCCCGTTTTGAGCGATCCCGGATGATTAAACACGTCTAATTTCGATCTTGAACTGGTGGATCAATTCCAAGAATTTTCCATACATCTTGAATCAAGCGCACCGCGATTTTACCAGAGATTTCCTGGTCTTTTTCGATTCCCTTAACGCCAACATTGATGGCTGGCACCTCAATCCCATTCGGTGAACTTGCTTTGCCAACGTTGACGAATAATCGTGAGGAAATGACGTCTGCAGCTTGCTCATCGGACTTCAGGCCGAGGGCTTTTGGCACGTTTAAGTCCATACTAACTTTTAGGAGAACCTCCGGGTTGGAAAGTCCTGATTTCAGGGCCTTGGCGATTTCATTCTGTTTCTCCAGTGGGAGATCGGGGTTGATTCGTAGAGGAACCCATACAGGGTGGGCTCGATTTTGTTTATGGTTTTTGTAGGCGACTCCGCCTCCAACGATCAACAATGTGATCACTACGAAACTGAATAGGATCCAACGTTGCATCAGCAGCGTTTATAAGTCATTTCTCTCGTCATCCAAGCCATATTTTCATGGAGTATCCACCCACTCACGCTGTTGTCGAAACTCTCCCAAACGGGCTCACGCTAATCCTAGACCCAGACAACACCGCCCCAGTGGTTAGTGCACAAATCTGGGTTGCTACCGGTAGTATTCATGAAGACGCCTACCTTGGCGCGGGAATTTCGCATTTCCTTGAACATATGGTTTTTAAGGGAACCCGCGACTTTGATGCCGAGACATTGGCCAGCACTGTGCAAGCGGCAGGAGGACATTGGAATGCTTACACCAGTTTCGACCGGACGGTTTATTACATTGATGGCCCCTCGGATTCATTACCGGTGTTCATCAAAACCCTGACCGGCCTCGTTTTTTTTCCCACGCTGCCCGAGGCGGAATTTGATAAGGAAAAAGATGTGATTCGCCGAGAGATCGACATGGGATTGGACGATCCAGACAATGCTGCATCGCAATTATTGTTTTCGACGGTTTTCACGCTCGATCCCCGTCGCTACCCTGTGATCGGACATCGCCACCTGTTCGACGGATTGTGCTATGAGAATTTGATCGAATATCACCGCAGACGCTATACGACAAATCGTTGTTATGTCGTGATTTCGGGCGATTTTAATCCAGATACAGCTCGAATGTTGGTCAAAGACCTTACTTCGGATTGCCTAGCAGGTGGAGGTAGTGAGCCTATGGTAATGGTTGATCCACCTCAACTGGGGCCTCGCCGTGCCCGTGAAACTTTTGCGGTTCCGACCAGTCGCGTCACCGTCGCATGGAAAACTCCGCCGCTCGATCATCCGGACGCGCCGGCGTTTGATGTACTCGCAGGGATTCTCGGGCGTGGTCGTGCGTCGCGTCTACACGTGGCATTGCGTGAAGAGCAAGAATTAGCGTTGGAAATTTCTGCATTCTCGTGGACCGGACCCGCTCGTGATGGCTTGCTAGCAGCAAGCGCAGAAGCGGAACCGACAAAACGCGATGCATTGATAGACGCAATTTTGAATGAGGTTGCTGCCGTTGGCGGTAGTCGGCTTGATGATGATCTTGCGAAGGCAAAACGCCAAATTGCTACGAGTCAATTTAGCAGTCTAACTACTGCATCTGGACGCGCTTCAGATTTAGCTTCTAACTGGCATGAAGCAAGAGATCTCGATTTCACTTGCCGTTATCTAGCAGCGATTAACGCTGTGACACCAGCAGATATCAGGAGAGCTGCTGCCACACTGACTGATGAACGCCTCACCATCACGATCATTGATCCTCTTGATGCTGTAGCGCCTGCCCAGCTCACAAAAAAATCCCATGTTCGTGAGGAAATTCAAGTTCACAAACTTATTAACGGGATTTCTATCGCATTTATTCCAGATTACCGTGTGCCATTGGTTCGCTTTCAAGCGGCCATTCGCGGTGGCCTATCATCAGAAACTCCGGAAACGAATGGACTGAATCAGCTTCTAGCTTCGACCCTATCAAAAGGCACGCTTACTCGGAGTTCACAGGAAGTTGCCACCAGCTTGGAATCTCTAGGTGCCTCGATTGGCGCAACTTCTGGTAATAATGCGGTTCTTGTCCAAGCGAGTGGGCTTGCGCCAGATTTTGCAACTATCGCAGATATTTTCTCAGAAGTTATTGTATTTCCAATGCTTCCAAATGATGCGATCGGTCGAGAGAAAGCCAGTCAACTCGCAGCACTCGAAGAAGCTGCGCAAGACCCCTTGCATTGCGCATTCCGCTTGTTACGCAACGCCGTCTTCAGCGGGTTTGGCTATGGGCTCGATGCGCTTGGCACTGTGGATAGCCTCGCCGCCCTCGATCGCTTGGAACTCAGTGCCCATCACTCGCGTCATTTTAATGGAGCCAATTTATCGATTGCTATCGCAGGAGATTTTGATCCGGCATCCGCACTCCAAATTTTAACAGATAAGTTTAAAGGTCTACCGCAAGGTATACCTTGGAAATCTCCAGCCAGTGAGTTGGTAAATGGATTTGAACTCACACATTATTTACCGAAGAAACAAGCGGTGGTCACCATCGGTTTTCATGGAACCACTGTTAGTGGCGTAGACCGTCATGCGTTGGCGATGATCCAAGAGTATGCCTCAGATATGGCCGGGCCTTTATTCTCTCGTATTCGAGAAGAACTTGGATTAGCCTATCAGGTGGGAGCGACACAGTTTCTTGGCTATGATGCAGGACTTTTTACTTTCTATGTTGCGACATCTCCAGAGCAAGTCGAACTTGCTCGCAACGAGCTGTTAGCAGAGATCGAAAAAATAGCTCAAAATGGAATTCCTGAAGAGGCATTTGATCGTGTGCGCTCCACGGTGCTAAGTGGTATTGCGATTCAGCAGCAATCGCCAGCATCGACCGCACGTCAGGTGGCGTTGGATTTGCTTTTCGGGCATCCAGCAGATGAGTTTCGCCGTCTTCCAGACATCTACATGGGACTGACTTATGAAAGTGTTAGAGAAACAGCCGAGCGTATTTTCTCATCAGTTCCAACTGTCGTCACCGTTCTACCCGAAATTGAATGATTGATAGCGAGTTGTGACTTGGCGCGGAATGAATTTGTGTCAGCTTGAAGGGGTGAAAGTTGATGATATCACGTGTTTTTGTAATAAATTGGTGTTTAAGCAATTTGGCAAACCGCGCGATGTCCTTGAGTTCGAGGCGGACTCGTTATTCCCACAAACTCTCGGATTTGGAGAGGTCTTGGTTCGTATCCTGGCAGCACCGATTAATCCTGCAGATCTCAATTTCATCGAGGGAACTTATGGGGTGAAACCATCCCTTCCTGCGACTCCCGGCATCGAAGGTTGCGGGGTTGTGGTGGCAAGCAATTCAGTGGATTTTAAAGTTGAGGATCGTGTCATTTTCTTGCGACGAGCAGCGACATGGGCTTCATATGTCATCGTTTCCGCGGATGCGCTCTATCGGTTGCCGACGGGTATTGATCTGTTGCAAGCCGCGATGCTTAAGGTGAACCCTGCGACCGCTTGGCAACTGCTTCATGGTTTCGGCGCGTTGGAGAGGGGAGACTGGATTGTTCAAAATGCTGGAAATTCTGCAGTCGGTCGTTGCGTGATTCAGATTGCTCGTGATCTCGGAATTCGCACGATATCTTTTGTGCGGCGGCTTGAGGTGATAGATGATCTTCGCGAGCTTGGTGCAGACCAAATTTTTAATGACGATGAATCAGGTTTTGCATCTGCTATCGACGTTCTCGGCGGAGCGAATGCGGCGCTCGCGTTCAACGCCGTGGGTGGCGAGAGTGCGCTTCGTTTAATGAAGCTATTGCGCGAAAGCGGTACGCATATCACCTATGGTGCGATGAGTCGCAAGCCGTTGACGATTTCTAACGGACTAATGATTTTTCGTGATCTCCAATTGCGCGGCTTGTGGGTGAGTCGCTGGCTCGAGAGCGCGCCACATGACGAGGTGATTAAAGTATACGATAATCTAGTGTCACACGTGATCACGGGAAAACTCGTGCAGCCTGTCGACTCCACACATTTGTTAGAAAACTACCATCATGCGTTCGATAGGCTAGAGGCTCAGCACCGAGCTGGAAAAGTGCTTTTCGTGCCGTGATGAGATATCAAAAATAGGATTTCAACCCAGTGGGATTGCTTGCATCAAAGCAAATAAGATTTGCGTCTTTTCCGTACGCCTCCGCTCTTGCGCGTCGGCTCTGGGGCAGTTAATGATCCGACATATGGCCACGATCAATTCCAACTTCCTCAAGCTCAAAGCCGGCTACCTGTTTCCTGAAATCGCTCGTCGGGTCCGAGTTTACACTGAGCAAAACCCCGATATGGCCTCCCGTATCATTCGTTGCGGTATCGGTGACGTGACCGAACCTTTGCCTGATGCTGTGGTGAAGGCGATGCACGAAGGGATCGATGAAATGGCCAACCGTAACTCATTTAAAGGCTATGGGCCTGAGCAGGGATACGAATTTCTTCGCCAAGCAATTGTGGATCATCAGTTTGCCAACCTCGGAATTTCTGCAGACGAGGTTTTCATCTCAGACGGCTCGAAGTGCGACACTGGTAACATTCTCGATATCTTCGGCAAGGGTAATGTCATCGCCATCACGGATCCGGTTTATCCAGTCTATGTCGACACGAATGTGATGGCGGGGAATACGGGTGATGCGGATGAAAAAGGAACCTATGCAGGCCTACTCTATCTTCCTTGCAACGCCGAAAATCAATTTGTTGCCAACGTGCCTATCGAGAAAGCCGATCTCATTTACCTTTGTTTTCCTAACAACCCGACCGGCGCAGTCGCGACGCGAGTGCAGTTAGAATCGTGGGTAAAATACGCAAAGCAGAACGACGCGATCATTCTTTTCGATGCTGCTTATGAGGCATTTATTCAAGATCCTGAAATTCCGCGTTCAATTTTTGAAATCGAAGGTGCGCGTGATTGTGCCATCGAGTTCCGCAGTTTTTCAAAAAATGGTGGGTTCACAGGTGTTCGATGCGCTTATATCGTCATTCCTAAATCCGTTAGTGGCAAGTCAGATACTAGCGAGCGCATCTCGCTTCACCAACTCTGGTCACGCCGCCATAGCACCAAGTTCAACGGTGCAAGTTACCCAGTGCAGAAAGGCGCCGCTGCGGTATTTTCTGTCGATGGAAAAGCGCAGGTCACCGAGCTAATCAAACATTACATGGGCAATGCCAAACTTCTTCGAGAGGCAGCTTCTGCAGCCGGTCTGTCGGTCTTTGGCGGCCAAAATGCGCCCTACGTTTGGGTCGGTTGTCCAAGCGGACTAACGTCTTGGGACATGTTCGACAAAATGCTCATAGAGGCGCAGGTGGTCATCACCCCTGGATCGGGCTTCGGATCGGCGGGGGAGGGCTATTTCCGCATTTCAGCCTTCAATTCTCGGGCAAATGTCGAGGAAGTATGTCGCAGGCTGAAGGCACTGGTGGCTTGATATGGAACTGGCGGGTGTTGGTTAGGTCTCACAATGTGTTGATCTGCCAGTTTTCCCCAAGTGAGATGGCACTTGAATGTTTCTGCGCGTGGCGCTAGTTCGGTGCCTGTATGGATCCAATGCACCCTTATCAACTTCTGTCGCTTTTCACCGTCGGAGTCGTGCTGGCCATCGTGCTCATTGTAGCGCATGCCTATATGTTAGCAAAGCCGGCAGCCGCGCAGGAATTTCTAAAAAAATTCCCACGGAATCAATTGTTCGGTCAAATTTTGCTAGGTATTGGACTGGCGTGGTTCTGGCTGCTCATCGCTCCTCTGGGACTGGGTAAATTAAGTTCGTTGGCGATGGATCTTGGCGAGTTCAACAGCGCCAAGGGGCTATTGCAAATTCTCGTGCCGATTTCATTTGTTCTCGTTTGCATCAGCATTCGGGACTTCCTTGCAGTCAGAGCGCTCGGGTTGCTAGGCCTGATGGCTGCGGCGCCTCTACTTGGCGCTGCGTTTCTTAAAGATCCGACCTCTCGCTTGCTGGTGCCCATTTATGCTTACGCCATGCTCACTGCGTCGCTTTTTTTCGTGGGTATGCCGTACCTGTTCCGTGATGCCGTGACGTGGGTGACTGCTGATCAAAGGCGCTGGACTTTAGTCTGTCTCGCAGGGCTTGGCTACGGTGTCGCGACTCTAGCATGTGCGCTTGCATTCTGGCGCGGCTACTAAAGTGCCAACTGTGGATAAAGAAAAAGCGCTTCCCCAACGTGTGAGAAAGCGCCTCTGAATTTCAATTTAAATCAGTAAACTGGAGCGCCGGAATTGTCATCGGAGACCGCTCCATCAGGATGACCACCGCTGACTTTGGTAGCGCTTTTTTCCAAGCCCTCACCACCCATCTTCATATCGCGTCCGACACCAATCATCGTGTTGCAGGAAGTGAGGAGTGTGGCAGCGATCGCAACGACGAAAAGGAATGTGTATCTCATAAGCAAATTTGATAGCTCAATTCGTTTTTCGTGCAAGGAAATATTATAAGGTTTTCTTAATTTATTTGGGTTGGACGGCCATTTAATACCGCATCACTCGGGAGAGAAATCGCTGGCAAACAGGGGTTTTAGGGGAGCCAAACAACTCGGCCGGGGTGGCCAATTCTTTGATTTTTCCCTCCGCGACGAAAGCGACCCGATCCGCAACGACCCTGGCAAATCCCATTTCGTGAGTGCTCAGGGTGATGTCTTGCCCAGCCTCTGCGAGTTCTTGAATGAGCTCCAGTACCTCCGCGGTCATTTCCGGATCCAGAGCGGAGGTAGGTTCATCGAGGAATAAAATCTGCGGTTGATGGGCGACAGCCCGGGCGATGCCGACCCGTTGCTGCTGACCGCCAGAGAGTTGAGCGGGTAGTTTGTACGCGTGATCCATCAAGCCAAACCGATCAAGTGCCTGCTCAGCAATCGCTATCGCCCGGACTGGGGAGTGATCATGAACTTTTTCTAACGGGAGAGTAATATTTCGAAGTGCGGTGAGGTGGGGAAATAGATTGAACTGTTGGAAGAGAAAACCATTTCTTCTGCGATACGTTTGAAGCACTTTTCTATCAGAAAGAAGAATTTCATTATTGATCGCCACCGAACCGGAATCGGGAATTTCTAAGCCTCCAAGGACGCGTAGCAATGTGCTTTTGCCTCCGCCAGACGGACCGATCAATACCAGCACACGAGCGGATTCCACGGCCAACGAAAGCTGATCAAGCGCACGTGTTTTACCGTAGCATTTTGTTAGTTTTTCGACCTCAAGTTTCATGACGAAAGCGTTTTTCTAACCAGTGTGACAACCATGCGACGGGCAGAGTGAGGATGAGATAACCGATCGCAAGTGGTACATACCCCTCCAGACCCGCGTAGGTTCTGGAAATAAAATTCTTGGTGTTATAAAAATACTCCGCCACACCGATCACGCTGAGTAATGACGAGTCTTTGATCAGCGAGACGAATAAGCCCGCCATTGCAGGCAACACGCGACGTAGCGCTTGAGGAAAAATCACGTAACGGTAAACCTGAAAGCGGCTGAACCCTACAGCTCTAGCTGACTCCCATTGCGTTTTGGGAATGCTTTCTACGCCGCCACGCAAAATTTCACCTAGGTAAGCGCCTTCAAAAACGGATAGAAGTAAAACACCTATTACCAGTTTATCGTCAAACCCATGTTCACCAAGTGGTCTCGAGATCAATGGTGCGAAGATCACGAAGTAACCGAATAAAAGGTGCACCAACAGCGGCGTGTCTCTCACGAATTCAAGAAATGCCCTGCAGGTCCACCTCACCACAACTAACGGCGAACGTTGCCCGAGCATGAACAATAGCCCGAAGAAAATACTGCCAACCAGAGCCGCGCATGAAATTTTCAGAGTCACCAACCAACCACGCCACAAAGTTTCTCGGTACTCCCATGTCTTAGACCAATCCGTCTCTGATCCTAGTAGTGAGAAAACACCCGTGAAAATCCAACTGGCTAGCACCGCAAGCGCTAACGCTACAACTACATTGAGAATCAGATGGCGACGGATCATTCAAAGGTAAGCGAGATTATCGAAGAATGAACGGAATGCCCGAGGCCTCGAGAAATTTTTTCTCTTTCTGCAAATAGCGCTCACCCAGCTTACCAAATCCATCCTGCTTGCGGAATTCATCGAGAAATTCATTCACTTGAGCCAGTAATGCCTCGTTGTTCTTGGCGATCCCGATCGCCCACGACTCTTCGACGAATGGACTCAGTAGTCCACGAGTGGTTGTTTTATTTTCCTCAGCATACTGATAGATACTTAGCTGATCGTAAATGAAAGCATCGGCACGACCCTGAGCAACTTCTAACACACACGCGGTTTGATCCTCAAAAACGACTCTTTTTGCTTCTGGAATATTTTTAATTGCCCAGGTTTCACCAGTGGTTCCAGCCTTGGCTGTTATCGACCTATTAGGTTTTTTTAAATCTTCAACCGACCCAACATCGGAGTTTATTCCAACCAGTAACGCTAAACCTGTGAAAGCATAGGGCTTGGAAAAGCAAATCGATTGTCTTCTTTCATCAGTGGCAGTCATGGATGAAATAACGAGGTCGATGTTGCCGGTCTTTAACGCGGGGATTAATCCAGAGAAATCCATGGGCACAATTTTGAGCGGTCGTCCGAGTTTGGCGGTCAGTGATTCTGCAAGTCTTACGCTCACGCCGTCTGGGACACCTGCTTGATTTTGCATCTCAAATGGCGGATAGCTCAGATCCATGCCCACGCGCAACTCTGTTTTTTGGTTGGGTGAAGTGGATTTTTCGCTGCACCCGCTGAGTAGCCATGCGCACACGGGCAAAAACAGAAATTGGCATCTCAAGAACATGGTCAAAGCGTAGCGCGAAACGTGCCGAGCGGAAGTGCCGAGTTTAAATCGCCTCGCACAGTTCGACTAGGGATTGGAACGTTCGATCTGCCGCGGTAAAATTTAATCCGGAAGTGACTCGGTTTGGTACGATCCAAACTGTCATGCCAGCAGCTTTTGCCGCGTGCATTCCGTTGAGCGAATCTTCAATCACCAAGCAGTCTTGCGGTGCTAGGCCGAGGCTTTTTGCCGCTTCAAGATAAAGATCAGGCGCAGGTTTTATTTTCGCAGCATCGCCCCGACAAATCACTAGTTCAAAATAATGTGCAAAAGCGAGTTTATCCAACCACCCTTCTACCCAGTGGTGTGATGAGCTAGAAACCACGGCTCTACGGATTCCGGATGTCCTGATTTTCTCTAACAACGATAACGCGCCGACCATCGTTTGTTCGCCGACGAGTTCAGCCATGATGGTGTCTTGCCGACGTGTATCGAGATCGTGCCAATCGAAATCCAGGCCGGAGAGGTTTTCAAGGTGGGATTTCGGTGACCATGTGGCAAAGTCTGAGCCAATGCAGCGGGTGTAAATGTCTAGTGGCAAATCATGACCATGTGCTTGGAACGTTTTCAACCACGCTTGGTAAATCGCCCATTCGGTGTCGACCAACACGCCATCAAAATCAAATAACACTGCGCCGAATTTCATATGGCTGGAATGCCCTTGGAAGTGGAGTGGGGCAAGTCTGGATTTTTTATTTCAAAGTGAAAGACACTGCTGGGAATGCACGACCATTGAGCCTAGGCTCAATGCTTTGCTGGCCAAGATGATAGACGCGAGTGGTCACGGGTTTGAGCGAATGGGAGCCCAAAATTTCACAACGAGCGCCTGCTTTTAGAGTGCGTATCCGTCCTTTAAATACTTTTGGACTCAGGGTGTCGTTGGCTTTGCGATGAAGAACCGCATAATCAAACATGACCTTAAGAACGCGGGAGGAGTTGTTGTGGATCACAGCGCGGTAATGGATGGATTCTCCAAGACGAATCGATTTTTCAGAGAGTTCGAATACTTCCAGTTTTAACGCATCTGCCGGAGCGAATCCGTGAAATTTGAGAGCGCCTGGGTGTCCATTTTTTAAAAGCGTACGGCATGCATGGCGGGCGACTTTGTCGACGGCGAGGTCCTTGGGATGGGCTTTTTTCCATCGTTTGAGGGTTTCGAGAACCTCCGACGGATGATGTTTGCTGAGGTCGTTGAGGTGATTTGATACCGAAAGCCTCACGCTTGCGCACGGGTCACGATAAAGTTTTGCTAACAAACAAAGAGTGGGGAAGGGGGCAACGAGCATTTCGTTGAGACGTTCACCCCAAGGCAGGAGTGGGCGACTGCCCTCGGAAACGAGGCGGCGGACATGTGGATTCGGGTGATCACACCAGTCATGCAATTGTGCCAACGTTCGTTCAGCCTCCTGCCGCAAGAAGGGTCTGATCGCAAATTCGCAGGTGAAATAAGGCGTCATCTCGCGCAAGGCTTCCATCGCTTCCTTGAAATGCATTAAGCCGCGCCGTGCAACAATCTCGGTGAGCGGCCAAACCAAGAAGCCTCGCAGGCTGTTAGTTTCATCTTTGCCTGTCGGTAACAACTTTAACAGAATGTGAAACATTTCTGGTGGGTGATGAGGCAACCCATCTTCGATCCGGTCTGCGATAAGTCGCATCCGTTGTTTCATTTCTAATGGAATTAACGCCGCTTCCAGTTGCTTATTGAATTTTCGACAGGAAAATTTCGGATAGACATTCGCTAAGCATTTGGCGACCAGTTGAGCTTTCTGGTAGGAAAATTCATTTTTAAAAGGTTCCATCTGGAGCAGTAAGGTATCGGTGAGTCTTGCAGATGCTAGGTGCTAGAAACAAAGAAATCCTGCTCGGGATGGAGCAGGATTTCTTCAGAATAGGCTTGAATTAAGCTAAATTAGCGCCGTCCTCCTCCCCCTCCTCCGCGTTGGAAACCACTCCCACCGCCCCATGAGCCTGAGCGTCCGTTGGCGCCATTGACAGATCCAGACCCACCTCCCCATGAAGCTGAGCCACCTCTGGCACCACTGGCGGAGCCAGATCCGTTCGCCCACGATGCGGAACCGCCTCGTGCGCTGCTGGCGTAACCGGCGGACCCGTTTGTGACGGCATAACCGCCGCGGGAGTTGGTGTAGACATTTGCTCCCGATCCTCCGTAATATCCACCGCCGTAGTAACCTCCGTAACCGTAATATCCTGCGCCGTAGGCACCAGGATAGTACCCAGTCGTTCCGTAGTAAGCGACACCCGGGGACACGTAGGCTGGTTCGTCCGAAGCAACGACAACGCCGGTGCAACTCGATTGTAAAATGGCTAGAAGTGGAGCAAGAACCACCGCAGCAAATAGAAAGCAATTATGTTTCATAGAATAATTTCGATTTGTTCAGATTAGCGGATGTTAGATTTTAGGATGGTTCCAAATGGAGTTTCTTTAGACCCAGTTGGTGGGTGAAAAATAAAACTCCGATCGCTCAGCCATGGGTGGAGGTTCCAGTGTGAAAACTCGACCATCGTTCGTGGGTAATTGGTTCGGTCGGTGTAGGTCACAGCCAATCTCAGGGGCAGCGCGCGGACGCCGGACTCGATCCAAACCTCCCAGTTTACACCCGGAGAAATGAATGCCAAGTGCACGCACTGCGTACCGCCGACTTTGTCGGTGCCTGCTACAAACGCGCTGGAGATTCGCGGTGACAACACCTTGTAGGGATCGCTGAAAAGAAGCGGCATCGAGGCAAAGCGAATACCCGTCTCTTGCTCGAGATCGGGCAACATTGCATCGATCGTCGCTGGCGCCTTGGTGACCGAGTGGACTTTAGTCAGTGGTGCGTAGGCGTTTGCGGTGATTCCATCGTAGTAGAAATTAAAGTTTGGGGACTCCCCTGTGAGTTCGACACGAAGTTTATCCGGGCGCTTGACAGCGATTTTTGCCGATGAAAACAGCGTGATGAACTGACCAGAACTGGTAGGTACCTCCATGGTGCTTGCGGATTGGTAGGTAAATGTTTTTGCAGCTGCTAGACTTGAGCTCATGCGTTGAAGGTGACTCATCGCTGCGGGGTCTATGCGCGGAATCTTTTTGACCGAAGGTTCTGAGGCTTCAATCTCTGTCACTGTGACTAACAGAGTCATCAAAGCGCTGATGCGAGATAGAGTTGGAATCAGGTTGGATTTCACGGATTATTTTTTGTTAGTTTTAGAATGATGCGATCGGCTCAGTACCAACCATTGGCCGCACGCTCGTCTGCGTTGTCATTCTCTCCATTCCATCCGCCCCAACCTTGCCATCCACCCCAAAAAGCGTTGTCATAGAGACCGATGTTTTCATCGACACCCGCATAATAAGCGGAAGTTCCACCTTCGGGGAGTGTGTTCGAATTGTTTTGGTTTAAAGTCTGTCGGTCCTGTGCATTTTGGGTGGTATATTGCTTGGCTTGACTCAGTTGCTGATACGTTTGGTACTGTTTGGGACCACCGACGTAGACCTGCTGACGCGATGTGTCTTTTAGGAGGTAATAGGATTTTCCGGCGTAGTTAATCTTTGCAAATTTTCCGGCGGGTAACTTTTTGAACGCGGTCAATTGCTCCGGTTTTACTGGTGTGATGACCTTGAAGTCCGCGGCGAGGGCGACGTCTTCTTTGCTCTTGAGTGAGGAACTCGACGATGCGCAACCGATGGTCAAGGCAGCAAGGGTGGCGATAGCTAAATGTTTGAATGAAATCCGATTCATGGTGTATTTTTGTTAAAATTAGTTTTTTGCAGAGGCAAGTGCCGCTTGTAGCTTGTCTTCGTCTTCGTGTGAGAGTGATGTTTTAAGAATGGTGCCTCCAGTGCCTTGTAATTCTTCTAAGACTTTGTCAGGAGTAGATTTACGGACTAGGACAAACAAAGCAGAACTGCTAGGCTGCATGGTATCCGCGAGATCTTTCATGAATGTGTCGTTGATACCAACGTCACTGAGTGCTCCCGAAACAGCGCCCGCTGCAGCGCCCGCAGCAAGACCCAAGAGGGGGTTGAGGAAAATAAGTCCTATCAGTGATCCCCAAAAACCTCCACTGATCGCGCCCGTGGCGGTTAGATTAATCGCTTGGTGAAGTTTTACCTTTCCGTCTTCATTTTTCACCACAACGACGGCATCCTCCATGTCGAGGAGGTAGTCTTTCTGAAGTTTGATTAACTTCAGACGTACTTCTTGTGCTTGATAGAGATCATTGTAACCGATAACGACGAGTGTGCTCATGAGGCTACTTGTGTGACGGGTTAGGCCTTCGATGGAAAGGAGAAACCCAAATAACTCGCCCGTCTACGGCAGTGGCTTTTTTTCACTTCCCGCTGGAGTGCTTTTGGCGCAGCGAAATCCGATGTGAGGCATTCCTGTGTCGATGGGCGAACCACGCCGGGCGCTTGGGCGGTAGCCATCGCTGAAATCCGAGTGACAGAGGAAAGACCCGCCTTTAATGACGCGTTCTTGTTGAAGCGGGTGACCTGGTGAGTAGCTCGAACTCGGACCGCTTGGGTTGACGCAAGCACCAGCGAGTTTGGCGCGGGCAAGGGAGTCCACACGGTACCAATCGCTGCACCAGTTCCATACATTTCCGCCCATGTCATAGAGTCCATAACCATTTGCGGGAAAAGATTTTACGGGGGATGTGCCCGCGTAGCCGTCCTCCGCCGAGTTTTTGCTCGGGAAGGTGCCCGTCCAAGTATTTGCCATAAATTTTCCATCGGGTTTGAAATCGTCGCCCCAAGCGAAGCGCTTGCCATCGAGCCCACCGCGTGCAGCCATTTCCCACTCGGCCTCGGTGGGGAGACGTTTTTCCGCCCATTTTGCGTAGGCCACGGCATCTTCCCACGCCATGTGAATGACCGGGTGGTCGTCGCGCCCGATGAGGTCGCTGTCGGGCCCTTCTGGGTGTTGCCAGTTGGCACCGTGGGTCCATGTCCACCAATTTTCCTCGGTCTGCGGGCCTGCAGGTTTCTCGGGCGGGGCAAAAGTTACGGAGCCTGGTTGCAATTGTTCGTCTGATGGTTTTGGCGTTCCCGGCTCTAACTGTTTTTTTACTTCCTCCCAGTCGATGGGGCGCTCCGCGACGGTTTTGTATTGAGTCGCCGTGACAAACTTGCGGAACTCGGCGTTGGTGACCGTACAAGCATCAATCCAGAAGCCATCTATGGTTACCTTGACGACGGGCTTCTCGTCTTGTCGTCCTCCATCAAGTGCGTTTCCCATCGTGAAATTTCCACCTGGTATCCAGATCATTCCTGTTGGTTGGTTCGCCGCGTCAGACACGACGGGTGCTGCTAGAGCCATGCTGGGTGCGAGTGCCAGGGGAATGAGAATACAGGAAATTTTCATGAAGTAATATTTTAGAAAGTAAGATGTTGGATTCGATCGTGGCGCGCGTCCAGCAAGACGTTGTCCGTCACAAGGCGGTTCTGAGAAAATGTGCA
>Ga0209190_1000671_pt1 | contig 24831 bp, 18 predicted proteins | sample M_140205_XF_Meta_FD_187315 | JGI IMG/M metagenome (GOLD analysis project Ga0209190, IMG submission 187315) | Freshwater microbial communities from Lake Montjoie, Canada to study carbon cycling - M_140205_XF_MetaG (SPAdes) (version 2) | ecosystem: Environmental > Aquatic > Freshwater > Lake... | reverse complement strand
TGCCCCTCGTCTCCACGGTGCTAATGACCGCGCTGCCCGCCAAGGTCGCCGGCGTCCCGGAACTCTGCGCCTGCACGCCTCCCGGACCGGACGGAAAAATTAATCCCGACATCCTCGCCGCGCTCTATCTCTGCGGCGTCCGCGAAGTCTATGCGATCGGCGGCGTCCAAGCCATCGCCGCAATGGCCCTCGGTACGAGCACGGTCACGCCGGTCGACAAAGTCTTCGGCCCGGGCAACGCCTTCGTCACCGAAGCGAAACGCCAAGTCTTCGGTCTCGTGGGCGTCGACCTCCTCCCCGGCCCGAGCGAAGTGATGATCATCGCCGACCGCACCGCGAAGCCGGAGTGGGTCGCGGCCGACCTCTGCGCGCAGGCCGAACACGGTAGCGGCAAGGAGAAGCTCTACTTGGTGACGGAGACCGAAGTCTTCGCCGACAAGTGCCTCGCCGCCGCTCGCTCGCAGTCCAACTCCCTCACCCACGGCGAGAAAATCCGCAAAGCGCTCGCCGCGAAGGTCTGCGTTATCCTGGTTTCAAAAATCGAGGACGCCGCCGAAGTCGCTAATCTCGTCGCTCCAGAACACCTCGAACTGATGGTCGCGAAGGGTAAGCTTAAGAAACTCTCCTCTCAGATCACCACGGCCGGTGCGATCCTCATGGGTAGCCACACGCCCACGGTGCTGGGCGACTTCACCGCTGGCCCGAGCCACACGCTCCCCACCGGCGGCACGGGTCGCTTCTTCAGCGGCCTGCGCGTCGCCGACTTCCTCCGTCGCACGAGCCTGGTGCAGTACGACCCAGCCTCGCTCAAGAAAGCGGCCGGCGTAGTCGACGCGTTCGCGCGTATGGAGCGTCTCGACGCCCACGGTCGCTCGCTGAAGATCCGTCTCTGAGCCGCGCTTACTCGCGCAGCGTCCGCATCACTTCTGCGTGTAGCTTCGGTGCCGCGGCGATGATATTGCCGGCCTTGATGGGGTCGCCGCCGTCCCAGGAAGTCACGACGGCACCAGCACCCCGCAAGACGGGCAGCACGGGCACGAGGTCCCACGGGTTCATGATGGGGTCGGCCACGACGTGCGCACGGCCGGACGCCACGAGGAGATGGCCATACCCATCACCCCACGTGCGCACATGGGCGACGCTATCGGCTAAACGGTTCCAGCGGACATCGCGATGCAGGCGGCGGATATTGTCGAGGTCGGTCGAGACGACGACGGCATCCTTCATCGCGGCCTCGGACACGCGCACGGGCCGGCCGTTAAGCTCGCATGACCGGTTATCGCCGACGATACGCTCGCACAAATTCGGCTGGTCGATGACACCCAAAACGGGCTTACCTTCGTAGCGCAGGCCGATGAGGGTGACGTAAAGCGGGACGCGCGAAAGGAATGACTTGGTGCCATCGATGGGATCGAGCACCCAGCAATACTCGGCGTCGACGTTCTCAGGGCCGAACTCCTCGCCGAGGATACCGTGATCCGGATAAGCGTGCTTGATGGCCGCACGCATCTGGCGCTCGGCTTCCTTGTCGGCGACGGTCACCGGCGTGCCGTCGGACTTAATTTCGATGTCGGTGTCGACGCGTGCGTGCGCCGCAACCAAGACTCGTCGGGCGATGTCCGCGAGTTTCTCGGCGAAGGCCTTGAGCTCTTTCTGACGGGCTTCCGGAAGCATGTCCCAGAGGTAAGCCCAGACCGCCCCCGCTCCAAGCGAAAAGCCCCGCGCAGGCTTGAATCACGGCCAATTCCGCCGACACTACGCTCATGAGGCTCACCCCTTGGCTCCTTGGCTTAATGGCCTGCGCGACGACGGGATTCGCCGCCCAACCTTGCCGCATCGAGATTGTCGAAAAGGGAGATGGCTGGCCGGTGCCGGGCGTCGAACTGCGCACGATTCACGGCGCCCGCTTCGTCTCCGACAACGCTGGGCTGATTGCCTTCGACCTCCCCGAACTCATGGGCCGCGAGACCTGGTTCACAGTCATCGGTCACGGCTACGGCGTGAAGGCCGACGGCTTCGGTTACTCAGGCGTCCGCCTCACGCCGACCCCAGGTAAGTCACTCAAGGTCACGGTCGAACGCACCATTCTCGCCCGCCGCCTCGGCCGCCTCACCGGCGCGGGCCTCTTCGCGGAATCCCAGAAACTCGGCGAGCAACTCGACTGGAAGGAAAGCGGCGTCCTCGGTTCCGACAGCGTGGTAACGGCGGAACTCGGTGGAAAGCTCCTCTGGTTCTGGGGCGACACGAACCTGGCCCACTACCCGCTCGGCATCTTCAACGTCTCTGCGGCATCGACCGACAAGTTCGTGCCGCCAGCGAAACCACCACTGCGCCCGCCCTACACCTACGTGAGCGAACGTAAGACTGCACAGAGCGAGTCCCGTCCGCGCGGCGTGGCGAAGGTGCCTGGCGATGGTCCGACCTGGGTCTGGGGCGCAATCACGCTGCCCGATGCCAAAGGCGCACCGCATCTCGTCGCTTCCGCCGTGAAGACGAAGGGTGAGATGCACGCCTACCGCTGGGACCTCGTTGAGTGGGACCCGCACGAAGAACTCTTCCACCCACTCGACACCGTGTGGACCGAAGACGTGGCTAACCCGAAAGCCCCACCGATGCCGGAAGGACACGCGGTGCCTTGGACGGACCCGGTCGGCCGTAAATGGATTCTGTTCTGCGACCCATTCCCAAACCTCCGGACACCCGCCACCTATGAAGGCTGGAAGAATCCGGAAAACTGGAAGCCCCTGCGCGCCACGACTTCCGCCGCCACGCCGACCGGCGAGGCCATCGTCGCGCACAAAGGCCACATCGCCTGGCACCCCTGGAACCGCAAGTGGCTCGCGATCTTCACGCAGAAGGCCGGCAAGCCTTCCTTCCTTGGCGAAATCTGGCTGGCCGAGGCGACGGAGCCCTTCGGCCCCTGGAGCAATGCCCGCAAGGTGCTCTCGCACGACGATTATACCTTTTATAATCCTGTACTGCACCCGGAGTTCTTCCAGGCCGACTCGCCGGTGATCCATTTCGAAGGCACTTACACGACGATGTTCTCCGGCAACAAGCAGCCGACCCCGCGCTGGGAATATAACCAGGTGCTCTACCAGCTCGACCTGTCGAAGCCGCCCTTCGCTGACGGAAAATAAAAGCCCGGTCCGCTTGACCCGCCGCCGACCCCTCGGAGGATGAGGCCGTGAGCCATGCCACCGAAAGACTGCTGCGCGCCCGCGTCCGCCCGACGCGTCGCCCAGTCATGCGGCAGCGTTGGGATGACCTGTTCTTCCTGCATTGGGAATATGCAGCAGCAGCGATTCAAGCGCGGCTTCCCTCCGGCCTCACGGTCGACACCTTCGAGAGCAAGGCGTACCTCGGCGTCGTCGGCTTCCGCATGAACGCCGTACGCCCCCTCGGCCTACCCGCCCTGCCCTGGCTTTCGTATTTCAATGAGCTCAACGTGCGTACCTATGTGCGCGACGCCGCCGGCGAACCAGGCGTCTGGTTCTTCTCGCTCGATTGCGACCGTGCGCCAGCCGTCGTCATCGCCCGCGCGGGCTTTGGGCTACCCTACGAACATGCCGCGATGTCCTTCGGGCCCGGACTCGCCCAGTCCTGCCGGCGCCAAGGCGAGCAGGAGACGGCCCACTACGCTTGGTCGGCTGGGTCGTCACCGCAGATCGCCGCGCCGGGCTCGCTCGAATTTCACCTGGCCGAACGCTACAGTTTCTTCTCGGTGCGCGGCGGCCGATTCGTCCGCGGTCAAGTCCACCACACCCCTTATGAACTGAGCTCGGCAGCCGTCACGGCCTGGAGCGACCTGCCCCTGCGCTGGGACGGCTTCGATGTCGGCGACCGCGCACCCGACCTCGCCCACTGTTGCCAGGGCGTGGCCATCGAAGCTTTCTCCCTGGTGCCCGCCCATGCGTAAGAAACTTACCGACTATCGTCACGCCGTCTGGGATTGGAACGGTACGCTCCTCGACGACACCTGGCTGTGCTGCGAATCGCTGAACCGCCTATTAAAGGAAGACGGCCACCCGCTCGTCGATCCGGTGCGTTACCGCGAGATCTTCCAGTTCCCGGTCATCAAGGTCTACCAAGCCATCGGCTTCACGCCCGACGAAGCCTCCTTCCGCGCGATGTCGGTCCGCTTCATGGCCGCCTACGAGGAACGCAAGACGGAGTGTCGCCTACACCCGCACGCGGAGACGCTGCTCGATGGACTCACGGCGGCCGGGCTCACGCACTCGGTGCTTTCGGCCTATGAGCGCAGTCTACTCGCGACGACGCTCACGCAATACAGGCTCGATCGCCACTTCATCAAGGCCTGCGGCGGCCACGACATCCACGCCGGTAGCAAGGAGGACCGTGCCCGCCACCACCTCTCCGACCTGGCCCATCGCCCAGAGGACGTAATCTATTTCGGCGATACCGCGCACGACGCCGAAGCCGCTGCCGCCATGGGCGTCGACTGCGTGCTGACTGGCCACGGCCACCAACACCGTACCCGCCTCGAAGGTCTGGGCGTCCGCGTAGTCGACGGGTTCGCGGAACTGTTGGCTGAGCTTTAGGCAACAAACCCTCAGGGGAGGGGTCAAACTACTCACAGGCCCCGCGTTTTGGTTGCCCTCAGGTGACCCGCTGCGTTCATATTCCCTACCCCAGTATCCCATGGCCTTTTTTGCGGATCAACCCCCTCTCTCCCCGGATATCAGCGATACCCCTTGGCTCGTCCTGACACTCGCCATCCTCGTCGCTTTCTCCATCTACCTCATCCTTCGCTCCAAACGCAAAACCATGGCCAATACCCCTCAGAACTCCGACGCCAACGAAGAGATCGACGACGTCAAGAAGGCCAGCGCCGAAGGCTTTGGCTCCAACGAGCAAGTCTTCCCGCCGAGCGCCGCGTTCGTCGCCAAGGCCCGCGTCAAGGGCATGGATGGCTACACCGCCCTCTACAACCAATCGATCCAGGACCCGGATGGCTTCTGGGCCGACGAAGCCAAAGAGCTGACCTGGTTCCAGCCGTGGACCAAGGTGGTCGATGAATCGAAGAAGCCGTTCTTCCGCTGGTTCGTGGACGGCAAGACCAACGTCGCCTACAACTGCCTCGACGCACAGGTCGCCAAGGGCCTCGGTGACAAGGTCGCGATCGTCTACGAAGGCGAGCCCACCGCCGACGGCAAGGCCGTCGAGGTCCGCCGCATCACCTACCGCCAGCTGCTTTCTGAAGTCAGCCGTTTTTCGAACGTGCTCAAAGGCATGGGCCTCCAGCGCGGCGACACGGTCGCGATTTATATGCCGATGGTCCCCGAGCTCGCGATGGCCGTCTTGGCCTGTGCCCGCCTCGGCATCGTCCACTCAGTCGTCTTCGGCGGCTTCTCGGCCGAATCCATCCGCGACCGCGTCAATGACGCGAAGTCGAAGGCGGTCATCACGATGGACGGTGGCTACCGCCGCGGTAAATTCCTCGCGCTCAAGCAGACGGTCGACGAAGGCGTGAAGGATTGCGCGACCTGCACCCACGTACTCGTGCTGCAGCGCCACCCGGGCAAGCCCGACGCGGGCTGCGTCATGCAGGCCGGCCGCGATGTTTGGTATCACGAAGCCGCCGCCCAGGTCACCGACCAGTGCGAAGCGGTCCAACAGGAGGCCAACGAGATGCTCTTTCTGCTCTACACTTCCGGCTCCACCGGCAAGCCGAAGGGTATCATGCACAGCGTGGGCGGCTACATGGTCCACGCCTACTCGACCAATAAATATGTCTTCGACCTCCGCGGCGATGACCTCTTCTGGTGCACGGCCGATGTGGGTTGGGTCACGGGCCACACCTACGTGGTCTACGGCCCGCTGCTCAACGGCTCCACGGTGCTGATGTATGAAGGCGCGCCCGACGCACCTGACTTCGGCCGCTTCTGGAAAATCATCCAAGACCACAAGGTCACGGTCTTCTACACGGCGCCGACCGCCATCCGCGCCTTCATGAAGTGGGGCGACGAGTGGGTGAAGAAGCACGACCTCTCCTCGCTGCGCCTCCTTGGCTCCGTCGGCGAACCCATCAATCCGGAAGCCTGGCTCTGGTATCACCGTAACATCGGCGCCGAACGCTGCCCGATCGTCGACACCTGGTGGCAGACCGAGACCGGCGGCCACATGATCACCCCGATGCCCGGCTGCACGCCCACGAAGCCCGGCTCGGCCACGCTGCCCTTCTTCGGCGTCGACGCCGCCGTCCTCGACGAGAACGGTAACGAGACCGACCACGGCATCCTCGCGATCCGCAAGCCTTGGCCCGGCATCACGCAGGGTATCTTCGGCGACGAACAGCGCTACGTGGACACCTACTGGAACCGCTGGGGCGGCAAATATTACTTCCCCGGCGACGGCGCCATCCGCGACAAGGACGGCTACCTCTGGATCACCGGCCGCGTCGACGACGTGGTCAACGTCTCGGGCCACCGCATCGGCACAGCCGAACTGGAAGCCATCTTCATCGAAGACGCGGCGGTAGCTGAGTCCGCCGTCATCGGCGTGAAGCACGACCTCAAGGGCCAGGGCCTCATGGCCTTCGTCATCCTGAAGTCTGCCGCCGCCCAAACGGTCAACGAAGTCGAACTAGCCAAGAAGCTCAATGGCATGGTCGACGCCAAGATCGGCAAGTTCGCCCGCCCGGAGCGCATCGTCTTCGTCCCGGATCTCCCGAAGACCCGCTCGGGTAAAATCATGCGCCGCCTCCTGCGTGACATCTCGGAAGGTCGCGAACTCGGCAATGTCTCCACCCTGGCCGACCCGGCCGTCGTCGAAGCCATCCGCGCGAAATTCAACGCTCCCAAAGCCTGAAGATATCATCAGTCCCATCCAAGACCCCGACCCCGTCGGGGTTTTTTGTTTGAAGACATAAACTCAAAGGGAAACCGGAAACCGGATGATTAGCTGGGGATATAATTCGCCGCAGGGCGAATGATGGTAGGGGCACGATTCATCGTGCACTCCCATGCGGAGGGCGCGGCGAAGCCACGCCCCTACCCTCGGCCGCATATCCCCAGCCTCCTCCCGGTCTCCGGTCTCCCCTTGAGCGCTACTCCCTCCCGCCACCCGCCACCCGGGCCCACCACCCGCCACCTGAAGCTTGTCTCTCCCTATACTCGATACTCCATACTCTATTTGGCGGTTTGCCTCCCTCCGCCCTTCCCCTTAAATCCTCTCCCATGCGCGCCCTGCTCCTGCTGCTGCTCACGGTCACCCTTTCCGCCGCCGGCCTGAAAGTCGGCGACCCCGCTCCCGCCACGCGCCCAGAGTCGATGCTCCAGGGTGCGGCGGTGAAAGAATTCAAGAAGGGTGAAATTTACGTCTTCGAATGCTGGGCGAGCTGGTGCGGCCCCTGCGTCGCCGCGATCCCCCATCTCGACGACCTCCATAAGCGAATGGGCAAGAAGGGCGTCGTGATCACCGGCGTCAACGTCTGGGAAGCCGAACGTGACGCAGCCTCCGCCCAACGTGCAAAAGATTTTCTCAAGGCCCAAGGCGATAAGATGTCCTACCGCGTCGCGCTCGGCGGTAAGGCCTTCATCAAGGACTGGCTCGAAGCCGCCGACGTAAACGGTATCCCGCACGCGTTCGTGGTCGCCGACGGCAAGGTCGCCTGGATGGGCCATCCGATGAAGCTCACCGACGAAGTCATCGGCGATATCCTCACGGGCACGCCCCTCGCCGCCGCCGCGCCGATCACCGACAAGGTCCCGCAGCGCCGCCTGAGTAAACCCGCCGTCCCCGCAAGCGCCGCGCCCGGCGACGTGGAGATGGCCGCCGCGCAAGCGAAGCTCGACGCTCTTTCCGAAGCGATGGGCCGTCGCGATTGGGATGCCGCTGAAAAAGCCCTGCCCGCCGCCGCTGGCGTGCTCCCCAAGAAGGAAGGCAAGGAACTCCGCGAATCCATCGAAGCCCAAATCGGCCTCGCCCGCGGCGACCCCAGCAAATTCTACGCGCAACTGAAGCGCCTCGCCGACGAGGAATTCGACGACGCAGAAGCGATGAACGAAATCGCCTGGCGCCTACTCACGATGCCAGCCTTTACGAAAGCCCCGAATCTCGTCCTGGCCGAGAAGTGCGCCGTCCAGGCGGTGAAGCTGACCAAGGAAGAACACCCCGACAAGCTCGACACGCTCGCCCGCCTCCGCTGGCTCCAAGGAAAAAAGGAGGAAGCCATCCGCTGGCAGATCAAGGCGGTCGATAAGGCCGAAGAGCCCCGCATGAAGGCGCTCCTGCAGAAGACCCTCGACGCACTCCTGAAAGGCGAACTGCCTCCGGCCGACGACGAGGAAGAAGACCCCGCGCGCTAAGCGGCAAGGGTAGGGCTGACCGGCCCGGTCAGCCACGGTTGAGCGGGCCGCTCAACCCTACCTCAAGGAAAGCTATGTCGTGACGCGGTCCCGACCCTACCCAAGACAGCATCATCCATTCAGTCCTCGATTCAGTCCTCAACGCAGCCCTCCATTCAGTCCTCTCATTTGCACCTAGGTCAGCACGCAGTGCTGACCCTACCCTGTCCCCTTCCGGCCGTCCCCATACTCCATACTCAATACTCCATACTCTCGTATGTTCCCCCGCCGCGACTTCCTTAAACTCTCCGCCCTCGCCTCACTCGGCGCGCTAGCAGGCTGCGCAACCTCGCCGGCGATGGCCAGTATCCGACCGATCACGCGCGGACCGAAATTCCACTGGCGCGGCTACTACGATAAATTCCTGTTCTCGGCCGACGACCGCTTCGTGCTCGCGAATGAGACGAGCTTCGAAGGCCGCTCGCCGACGAAGGCCGACTCAATCCGCGTCGGGATGGTCGACACGCAGGACGGCGACCGCTGGATTGACCTCGGCGGCTCCAACGCCTGGAACTGGCAACAAGGCTGCATGCTCCAATGGGTCCCAGGCTCCGACCGTGACGTGGCTTGGAATGACCGCGAAGACGGACAGTTCGTCACGCGCATCCTCGACGTGAAGTCCGGCCGCACCCGCACGCTGCCCCATCCTTTCTACACGTTCAGTCCAGACGGTAAGACGGCCTTCGCGCCCGACTTCGCCCGACTCGACGTCACCCGCCCAGGCTACGGCTACGCCACTGGCGCCGAGCGCGATATCTGGAAGCTTTCGCCAACCCCCGATGATATCGGCATCTGGCGAATGGACGTCGCCACGGGCCAGCAACGCCTACTCTTCTCGCTCGCCGAAGCGGCCAAGATTCCGTTCACCGGCCCGGCAGCTGCGGCCTTCAAGCCAGGCGCGGTCCATTGGTTCAATCACCTGCTCTGCAATACCGACGGCACCCGCCTCTTCTTCCTCCACCGCTGGCGTAATCCGGGCGACAAGGCTGCCTTCCGCACGCGCGCGCTGACCATCGACGTCAACGGCGGTAAGGTCCACGTCATGGATCCCAACGGCGGCACGTCGCACTTCGTCTGGCGCGACCCGCAACATATTTTCGCCTTCGCCTGGCACCCGTCGCATGGTGAGCGCTTCTACGTCTACAAGGACCTCAGCGATGAAGTCACGGTCATCGGCAAGGACGCGATGCCAGCCAACGGCCATAACACCTACCTGCCGAATACGAACAGTGAGTGGGTACTCAATGACACCTACCCGCAGGGTAAGGACCGCCTGCAGAATCCGTACCTGTATCATATCCCGACGAATCGTCGCGTCCCGGTCGGCTCCTTCCCCGCCCCGCCCGCCTACACGGGCGAATGGCGCTGCGATACACACCCCTCCGCCAGCCGCAGCGGCCGCCAGTTCTGCTTCGACTCCGCCCACGCCGGCGGGCGTCAAGTCTACGTGGCCGATATCGCTGGGCTGCTAGGCTGAGCCGTCACGGTTCTGTCACTCAATCGCGCTTCCCATCCGCGGAGGCGCCCTGCATAGTGTCGCCGATGGCCACCCGCAGCGCACTCGAGCGATCCCGCTCCGCCCTCCACCTCCGCCTCTTGGCCGCCCAACGCCGCCTAGTCACGAAGCAGCAGAGCGCGGTGATCGTCATCGGCGGTAGCGACCGCCTCGCGGCCTCCGCCCTCGCCAATCAGTTAACGGAATGGTTCGACTCCCGCACGGTCCGGATCTGCGCTCCGGATGCCGCGTCCATCGACGGGCGTCCCTTCCTCTGGCCGTATTGGCAGGAGATGCCGGCAAAGGGTCGCATCACAATAGTGGTCGGAGACTGGCTCACCCGCACGGCCGTCGAAGCCGCTGCCCATGAACTCTCCGGCGATGCCCTCCGCGCCCGCCTGAAATCCCTCCGCACGTTCGAGGAACTCCTCGCGGCCGACGGGACGTCAGTGGTGAAAGTCTGGCTAGAGACGTCGGAGAAGACGCTCCGTAAGCGCCTCCGCGACGCGGAGGATACCGACGCTGAGGGATGGATGGTCACAGAAGAAGACCTCCTACTCGCCAAGCACGGCAATCTGACGCTCTGTCGCGCAATCCGCAGCCAAGGCAGCGGCAAGAATCTCCCGTGGAAGGTAGTCCTGGGCGGGACCGAGACGAAGCACCGCGACCTCAGTGCCGGCCTGGTCATCGCCGCTCAGCTGGGTCAGGTCTCGCGTCGTCGCCCGGCGGTCGCCGCAAAGAAGCCGAGTGGCCGGCCACGCGGTTTACTCGAAAGCGCCGCAGCCCACCCGACCTTGGACAAGAAAGGCTACAGTCAGCAGATGGCAAAACTGCAGACCCGCCTCGGTCGCCTCTCTCGCCTCGCCGCCGAGAAAGGGCTCTCGACGATGGTCGTCCTCGAAGGCCCCGACGCCGCTGGCAAGGGCGGCGCGATTCGCCGTCTCTGCGGCCTACTCGACGCCGCGCATTACCAAGTCTTCCCGACGCCGGCCCCGACGCCCGAAGAAAAGGCCCGCCACTATCTCTGGCGCTTCTGGAACAAGGTGCCCGCCCCCGGCCATCTCGCCGTCTTCGATCGCTCCTGGTTCGGACGCGTGATGGTCGAACGCGTCGAGGGTTTCGCTAAGGATGCCGAATGGGCCCGTGCCTACGCGGAGATCAATGACTTCGAAGCCCGCCTCGCCGAAACGGGCATGGTGGTGCTCAAGCTCTGGATCAACATCTCGAAGGAAGAACAACTGCGCCGCTTCCAGGCCCGTGAAATCTCCCCGCACAAGCGTCATAAGATGACGAAGGAAGATTACCGTAACCGTAAGAAGTGGGACGCTAACGTCCGTGCAGCCGAAGACATGATCGCGCGCACCGACACGCCACACGCACCGTGGATCGTGGTCTCGGGCGACGACAAGCGCTACGCGCGCGTGGCGACCCTCAAGGCCGTTTGCCGCGCGCTGTCCGACCGCCTCGACTAAGCCACTCGCCGAGCCAGCGACGATGCGGCCCGCTCAACGCGGCCCCGTCGAGAGCTTCCGCGGCTACCCACTCGAGCTCGCCGTCCTTCGCCCAGCGACGGATTTCCGCGACCTTGGGCTCGAGCGTGTGCAACTTCTCTTCGTAAGTCACGGTACCGATGGTGCGCCTCCGCACGAGCGCGGGCTCGCCCGCCGGGTCAACCCCCAGCGACGAAAGCACAGGAATCTCGGCCATCCCCGCAAGGCGCTTGGCAGTGTGCGGATTACGGCGCAGCAGAATCTTTCCTTCGCGGGTGATGAGCGCGCGATCGACGACGGCTTCCTTACGCTCCTTAGAGACGAAGCGCGGCAAGGCCTGGGCGTCGCCGGCCTTCTTGGCGTCGCACCACTCGGCCAAGGGACACTTGACGCAGTCCGGCACGCCCTTGCGGCAGACGGTCGCACCAAGCTCCATCATGGCCTGATTGAAGTCCCCGGGCTGCTTCGGGTCGACGAGCTCGTCGGCCCGCGAAGTGAACAGCTTAGCGGCGGATGAAGCGTCGCGCAGCTTGGCGCGGACGCCGTCGAGACGCGCGAGCACGCGCACGACGTTACCATCGACGACCGCGACAGGCTCCGCGAAGGCGATGCTGGCGATGGCGGCGGCGGTATAAGGTCCAACGCCCTTGAATTCGCGCCACTCGGCGGCGGTCCGCGGCGGCGACTTTAGCGCGGCGACCTGCTTGGCGAGGTTGAGGAGATTACGCGCGCGGGAATAATACCCGAGGCCGGCCCAGAGCGCGAGGACCTCGGCCTCATCGGCCTTGGCGAGATCCTTGAAGTCCGGCCACTTGGCGGTCCACTTTTCAAAATACGGAATCGCGGTGGAGATCTGGGTCTGCTGGCACATGAGCTCCGATACCACGGTCCGGTAGGCCGAGACTTTCTCCCGCCACGGCATCGGCCGGCGGTTACGACCGAACCAGGCCAAAAGCGCCCGGCGCGTCGCGGGGATGCTGGCATTACGGGCGGGTTTCGCGGCGGACATGGATGGGGCTGGATTCGGTGGCCAACTCGGGTAGACCTTGGGACTCATGGCACGAAAGGCAAAGCAGGACTCCGATGACGAGCCGAAGAAGGTGGCGATGCACACGCTGAAGCTCGACGCTGCCGAGGCCGCGAAGCTCCGCACCATCCTCGTCGCCAAGGGCTGGGTCTCCTTCCCGGTCGACCATGCGGCCTTCGCCTTCAAGGGCGAGAACCTGAACATCGTCCACTATAAGTCTGGCAAGTGCGTCATCTCGGGCAAGGGCACCGAAGACTTTGTAAAATTCACCCTCGAGCCCGATGTCACCGGCCAGGCGGTCCTGGGCTACGAGGAAGCGAACAATCCGGAGTGGTTCGAAGAACACGCCGGCCTCGATGAATCCGGCAAGGGTGACCTCTTCGGCCCGGTGGTCTCGGCCTGCGTCATCGCGACGGGCGAGATGACCCGCGAATGGATTGAACTGGGCATCAAGGATTCGAAGAAGCTCACCGACACGAAGATCGCCGAGCTCGACCGCATCATCCGCTCCACCCCCGGTGTGGCGGTGAAGACGACGTTCATGCGCATGGCGAAGTACAACGAACTGCACTCGCGCTTCGGCAAGAACCTCAACCGCCTGCTGGGCTGGATGCACGCGACCTCCTGCGAGGAAGCCCTCAAGGATTTCGAGCTACAGCACCAGCGCCGCCCCAAGTGGGGCCTGCTCGACCAATTCACCGAAGAACCCCTCGTGCAGAAGGAACTCGCCCGCAAAGGCGTCGAGTTCGACCTCCGCATGCGTACCAAGGCGGAATCTGACCCTGTCGTCGCGGCGGCCTCCATCGTCGCCCGCGCGGCCTTCGTCCGGGAAATCGACCGACTTTCACAGGACGGCGGCGTCCAGTTGCCCAAGGGCTCCGGCTCCGAAGCCAAGAACGCCGGCATCGAACTCGTCGGCCGTCTCGGCCCGGCGATCCTCGTCAATTTCGCCAAGCTACACTTCAAGACCGCCTACGAGGTCCGTGGGCTCGAGCCGCCGGCCACCAAACCGTTCGTCCGCCGCAAGAAGGCGGAATAAGCCGTGGCCTCACTGGCATCATTCGACCGCAAGAAAGGTGCCGATCGTCCGGGCATCGCGGGAGTGGATGAAGCTGGCCGTGGTTCGCTCTGCGGGCCCGTGATCGCCGCCGCCGTACTACTCGACGCCGGTTTCTACGGGGAACCGACCTGGCTGCGGAAACTCTCCGGCGCGAACGATTCAAAGAAACTGACGGCCGAGAAGCGCGCGGAATTTCGCGAGATCATCGCGAAGATGGAAGCTGAAGGGAAACTCAAGACCGCCTGGGCCGCCGGCTCGGTGATGGAGATCTCCGCGCACAATATCCTCGGGGCCACGCGGCTTGCGATGGCCCGCTGCATCGCCAAGCTGGCCATCGGGCACATCGCTCCCCTCTTCGCCGCCGCGGGTACGGAGGGTGAACTCTTCGGACGGACCGATGCGCGCACCTTCCTCGTGTTGGTCGACGGACTCCCGCTACGTCCATTCGCCTGGGCGCATGAATCGGTCAAAGGTGGCGACGGCAAGAGCCTCGCCATCGCCCTGGCCTCGATCGTGGCCAAGGTCGAACGCGACCGCATGCTCGTCGAGATGCACGCGCGTTATCCCCAATACGGTTTCGCCACGCACAAAGGCTACGGTACACCAGACCACGTCGAAGCCCTGCGCGCCCATGGCCCTTGCGCCGAGCACCGTGATCTCTTCGTCCGCACCATCCTCGCCGGCGACCCTCCGCCCCCCGAAGCCACCGACGGAGAGTTTAGTTTTGAGTGAGAGGTAGGGGCGCGACTGCGTCGCGTCCGTTTGCAGCGAAATCGTCGACGAGCCGGGCAAGTCATCGGACCCTACGATATCCTTCCGCCCACGGACGCCACGCGGTGGCGCCCCTACCTCATGCAAACGGCGGTGATGGCAATCACCGCCCTACCTGAAGCATCGCCCGGGACCTGAAAATGCACCCCTTGCTATATCTTGAATATGCCTCTTAATCGTCAAAACTGAGCATTTAGATTGTAATCCATTACCGCTCGTTAACCTCACTCTCACTTATGAAACTGCTCAAAGCCTCATTCCTCCTCGCCGCCGTGGCCACCGCCACCCAGCTCGACGCGACGGATTATAAAGCTGTGTGGGACCTTGGCAGCGGCCGTACGGCCACGGCCATCGTCGGCGTAGATTACGCCAATGGTTTCAACGCCAACAGTTTCAACTTTTATCATGGCGGAATGACCAATAGCTGGCTCACCCGTCTGGATTTCACGGTGCGTGATGGCGGAAATGTCGTCCTATTGACGCGAAATATTTCAGACGTCATGTGGTTTGAATGGGATCCGACGGGGAAGGATCTCTCACAGCGCCGGATAAATCCAGGATTTGGAGCCGCGGGATTTTTCGAAATCGATACGTTTTCTAACGATTTTACCACCTTCCTTCGAGGCGAGCTCGATCTTCAGAGACCCTTCTCATTCTTTGCGCGTGAAATGTCCTTCTTTGGGCCTAGCGGCGTCACCGACATCGTCACCTGGATGTCCTCGATCGACGGACAGAACCGCATCTACGCCGCCGGCTCGACACTCGCTGGCCTGCCCCTCGAAGGCGCGCACCACCGCCCGATGCTTTCCTTCGACCGCATGGGCAAGGAATCTCAGGCTTGGGCGACCGGTGACTTCGGTTCCTCCTCCCGCACCCGCGACGTCCACGTGACCAGCGGCGAAGCCGGTATCAACTGGAATGTCGGCAAGTCCTTCCTCTTCGGCGTCGCCGGCGGCCATGCCGTCCAGAACCAGGACCTAGCCTTCGGCGGCTCCTCCGCCACCAAGGGCGACTTCTTCATCGCCGAACTCGACTACCGTCCGGAAGGCACGCAGTGGATCGTCTCCCTGCTCGGTATGGTCGGCTCCTGGGAATCTAAGACCAACCGCGGCTACACCAACGGCCCGTCTATCGACTTCTCTAATGGCGTCGCCGATACCATCACCCGCTCCGCCCGCCTCCGCGTTGACGCTCCCTCGCTCGTGACCTTCGGCGGCTTCGGCTTCGCGCCCTACGCTTCCTACACCGTCACCCAGACCATCGTCGGCGCCTACACCGAAACCGGTGGCGGCTTCCCGGCCTCGTTCAACGAGCAGGAGCATAACGCCACCGAAGGCCGCCTCGGCGTCACTGCTTCCAAGGATCTCTCCGAAAAGACTAAGCTGCTCCTCAGCGTGGAAGGTATTCATCGCTTCGACGGCGTCGGCCCCAGCCTCACCGGCCAGGACGTCACCGGCGGCGTGTCCTTCAGTCTCCCTGGCACCGCTCCTCGCGCCGACTGCGTCCGCTTCGGCTTCGACGTCGACCACAAGCTCAACGAGAACACCCTCCTCAACGTCTCCGCCCACGTCGCCACCGTCGGCGAAGCCCACGACGTCTCCGCCGCGATCAGCATCCGTCGGGCGTTCTAAGCGCGACGCAACGCGTCGCGAGGGTCTGCTGGCATGGTGAACTGCTGCGAAGAATAAGGATCAAAACAGGCCGCCCACCCGGGCGGCTTTTTTGTTTCAAGGCATCCTTGGGTAGGGCTGACCGGCCCGGTCAGCCGCGGGCGTGCGGGCCGCACGCCCCTACCTGATGCACCCGAGCTAATCATCCGGTTTCCGGTCTCCCTATGAGTTCAAAGCCACCCGCCACCTGCCACCCGGGGCTGCCACCCGCCACCCGAAACGGATAACGGATACAACTAGGACAGCACGCAGTGGCGCCCCTACCCAAGACAACCGGATGCGATGTCATCGCATCCCTACCCGATCCCGCCACCTGCCACCTGGGGCTGCCACCCGCCACCCGAAACGGTTATAACAAAAAAAGGGCGCCGATCGGCGCCCCTCTTTAATTACCTGGCCCTGGCCCTGTCCCTCCGCGAAGTTTACTTCGCGGCTGGAATCTCATTCAACGTATACCATCCCTCACTGTGCCAGAGGCTATCACCGGACTTGGCCTTGATATCGCCGAGGACGAGGTGGTGGATGCTGCCGCGGACGAGGCCGTCGACGACGAGGCGCACCTTAAGTCCGTCAGCCGAGACGGTCGCGGACTTGACGGTGGGCTCGGTCTGATCGACCTCGGGGCTGCCGTAGCTCGACTGATAGATGTAGGTGAAGGTATCCATGGTATAGTTCTTCACGTCGGCGGCCGCGGCGGCGTCGACGGGCTGCGTGAACGTGACTTCGAAACCATCGTTGCGGGCGGAGATGTCATGCATCTCGAACGGCACCTTACCCTTAAAGCGCACGCGCTCGAAGGTGAAAGGCTTCGAGCCGCGCGAACCCCAGCCGCGATTGGAACCCCCGACGAAGAGCGTACCGTCTTCCTGGTCCATGCGGACCGGGATCAGGCCGGCCTCGAAGCCGCCGAGGAAGTGGAATACGGCGCCCTGGTAGAGGCCGTTGACAAACTCGAGGTTGACGCGCTGGACCTGCGAAGCGGTCTGCTCACCGACGAGCATCTGGCTTTCCCACGGGCCGAACTTGCCCTTGGTCATATCGCACGCGATGCCGGACGGAGAATTGCCGACCTTGCCGTGCGGCAGGATCACCGCCGGAGGCACGAACTCGGGGAACTTCAGGCGCTCGGTCAGGATGCGCGAACCACTGGTGGGCTCGGGCGGCGCAGGGAAGTTCGCGAGGGCGGCGGACTTGTTGCCAGTAGGGTTACCCTGGAACGAACCGGGGCGGAGCCACTTGAGCGCGGAGGAACCATTCCAAACGCCCTGATTGTCGGTGTAGAACATATCGCCCTGAGCGTTGGCGCCGATGCCACCTGGCGAACGGATACCCGAAGTGGTCGGGACGAACTTGCCGTCAGGCGTGATGCGCGCGCACCAGCCGCGCCAAGGAGCGTGGGCATGGAACGAGCCAGTGAGGCAAAGGACCATCCAGACGTCGCCGTTCTTGTCCGGGTCGGAGCCGAAAGCGTATTCATGGTAGTCACCGCTGACGCCCCACTTGGAGCTAACGGTGTCGAAGCTGTCCGCGCGGCCATCGCCATCGCGATCGGTCAGGCGGGTGAACTCCGGACGCTGCATCGCATACATGGAGCCTTCCTTCCAGAACATGCCGAGCGGCTCGTGCTGGTTGGAAGCGAACTTGGTCCACTTGACCTTGGAGAGGTCGGCATCGTAGGCGCCTTCGGCGACCCAGATGTCGCCGCGACGGGTGCCGATGGCGACCTTCTTGCCGGGGAGCAGCGCAATCGACGACACTTCGGTCACCTCGCCCGCGGGCGTAGGGATCTCGACGCGTTCGTAGAAATCGTTCTGGCGGGTCTCGGCGACACGGATGGAGTCGACCGTAGCGAGCTTACCGGCCTTAGGGGCTTTGGCAGCCTTGGCGGGTGCAGCCGGTGCGGCGAACACGCCGACAGCGAGCCCAGCGAGGGCGAGGATCAGGGAGAGCTTCTTCATAAAGGTGGGTTACTGTGATTTAGATTAGCGGAAGGAGTAACCCAGCACGGCGGTCTCGCCGGGCTTGAGGGTGAGCGTGAGGCTCTTGTCGTTAGCGTTGGCCTTCGGGGTAGGTCCGCTGACGGCACGCACCAGCAGGCCGCCGGCGATTTCAGAGACACCGTCGGTCGGGCCGCTGACCGCGAGGTCGCGGGCGAGCACAATCGTGACGGACTTGGCGCCAGTCACCTTGAGCGTACGCGTGAGCGAGGTCTTGCCGGAATGTTCTTCGGGCAGCCAGGCGTCGGTGAGCGCGAAGCCTTCGCCCGCGGAGCGGAAGGTCGGGTTACCAGCCTTGTCGAGGTCGTAGCCCTTGAACTCGGCCGCGACGTTAATCGCGGAGAAATTCCACTCCTTCTCCTCCTTCCCCTTTTCGCGGACGTAGCGGATAACGTCGCCGGCGACGCCCTCGAGCTGGATGCCCTGACCGTCAGAGAGTTTAATGATGTTCGTGCCGGCGGGCGGCTCGTTGCCGGCGCCACGGTCGGTCCAGTGGTGGCCGCCGTCCATGAACTTGCCGTTCCAGAAGAGTTCAGCAGCGAGGTTGTCGGCGCTGTAGGCGATGTTTAGGCCGTTGGGGAAACCGATTCCGATGGCACGCGGGGAGATGTTATCGATGAAGTTACGGTAGATCGCGGCGACGCCGTCCTTAGGCTGGATCGGGATGAAGACCCTCTCTTTGGCGGGCTTACCGGCCTTGCCACCTTTGGTCTTGGAGAGCAACTTGTAGTCCTTGTCCTTCGGACCTTTCACGGCGAGCACGACGGCGGCATTGGCGCCGGACTGGACGTATTCGACGCGCATCGGGGCCTGGCCTTTCTTGAGCATGACCGGGACTTCCTTGGAGCGCTTGCCGACAGGTCCGTTACCCTTGACCTCGGCGATACGTTCGCCTCCTACATAGAGGGCACCGAAATCGTCGCAGTCGAAGAGGAAGGTATACTTACCGTCTTCCGGGGCATCGAACTGGGCGGTCCAGACGACCGCGTAATATTCCTTACGTCCAGACTGGGCGGGATCGAGAATGCCAGCGTTGAAGTCTTCCATCAGCACGGGCTTGAGCTGAGAGAAGTCGGGCAGCTCCTTCCACTTACCTTCGTAGACCGTGGCGACGAGGTGCTTGAGCGGAGACTTGGTAGGCGGGAACGGATGAGCCTTCAGGAGCTCTTCGGCGGTCCAAGGCGTGACGCGCTGGGCGGTCGCGGCGCGCACGACTTTGACTTCATCGGGCGTGACGGCGCCGGCACCGCCTGCGAAGGCTTTGCGCACGTACGTGAGCGCGGCGGCGATTTTCTCATCGCTGAGCACGGCACCCTGCGGCGGCATGACGATGTTGTAGGACTTGCCAGCGACTTCGACCGGACCTTCGAGGCCGTTGAGCACGATCTTGATTGAGCGCGCCGCTTGGCCCTTAGGCCAGTCGCTGCCGACGAGGGGCGGCAGGCCGTTGAGTCCTTTGCCGTCGGGACCGTGGCAGGCGACGCAGAGAGTATTATAGACTTGAGCGCCATCTTCGGCCGCCGTCACGAAGACAAGCGAAGCCAGAAGGGCGAGGAGCGACGGGGTGCGCATAAGGGGGTGGCCTCATCAAGCCGCCTATTTTAGACGGTGCAAGTCGGATAGGCTCGGGAGGTAGGGACAGCACCACGTGCTGTCCTAGGTGCAAAGGTGCAAAAGTGGATGCAAGTTTCGGGTGGCGGGTGGCAGGCCCAGGTGGCAGGTGGCGGGACTTGAGGTAGGGATGCGATGACATCGCATCCGGGTGTCTTGGGTAGGGGCGCCACTGCGTGGCGTCCGTGGGAGGACGGAGCTCGACGGGCTGGATAACTTGCCCGGCTCGTCGATTCTATCTCTGCGAACGGACGCGACGCAGTCGCGCCCCTACCTCAGGATGCCGCTATCCTTGTCACCGTGTCACCATGCCAGCATGTCCCCACGCGGCTCTGCCGCGCTGCACTCAGCGAGCGCGATACAATCCCTGCGGATCGTAGAGCCACCAGGCGTCAAAGGGATTGGCGAGAGCCGGTAGCTCGAAATACGGACGTCCTTTGTCGTCGACGCGCGAAGTTACGCCCGAGATTTCGGTGCGAGTGGGTGGCTGGGGAAAAGGCTGCGTCTGCGGCATGGCGGGCGGCGTGACGGGCACGGGAAGGAGGTCCAGCACGGCGGTCTCTTCGATACGGTCGATGACGTTATCGACCCACTTGAGTTCCTTAGCCTTGTCGCCAAAAGCCTGCCAGTCACCAGTGGAATCGTTGGCGTACATCTGCTTCACGAAATCCTGTAGCGAGATGCCCATCTTCTTGGCGACGGGCGTGGCCAGGCGGTCGAACCACTGGTTAGTGAAGTCAATCTGCTCCTTGAGGACGGTCATGTTGCCGCGGACAACGTTCGAGGCCTGGTGATGCAGGATGATTGTGTTCGGGTAGCAATAGGAGCGCTCGGCGAGCGTGCAGATGACGGCGGTCATCGAGGCGGCGAAGCCCTTGACAACGACATGCACCGGCGCCTTAGAGGCGGCCATGGCCTTCTGGATGAGGTAACCGGCGGCGACGGAGCCGCCGGGGGAGTTGTCGACGACGATGAAGATTGGGAACTCCGACGACTGGTTGTTATAGAAGGCGATGCGCGTGCAGACGTAGTCGGCGAGCTGCTCGGTTACGGCCCCATTGAAGGAGATGCGGCGATCGCTGATATACAGGACGCCGTCGACGAGCGGGTCCTTGAGATACTTTGGCTTGGCCTTGCTGGCGATTTTGCGGGCCTCGTCTTCCTTCTGGAAACGCTGGATCTCATTGGAGAGGCGGGCGATGGTGTTAGCGGCTTCGAGCTGGAGCTGCTTGGCCTCGGCTTCGAGTTCGCGGATTTTATTAGAGCGCTCCGTCAAGCGAGCGCCAAATCGGGCAGCTTCGAGAGCGGCCTGACGCTCGAGCTTGGCGCGCTCGTCATCAAGGGCGGCGGCTTCGGCCGAAGCCTTGGCGAGGCGGAGCGAGCGCTCAGCGGTCAGGCGGGCGACCTCAGCATTGAGCGGGGCGAGTTCTTCGGCGCGCTTGGCTTCGGCGAGGGCGAGCTCGGCGTCGATACGGGCCTTCTCACCGCGCATGCGGTCAGCTTCCTTCATGGAAGCCTTCTGCTCGGGCGTCGGCTCATCACGTTGCGCGGGCGCGACGGCGGGAGCGGCAGCCGGCGCGGGCTGCGACGCAGGCGACACAGCAGAAGCGTCGGCCGGAGCGGCCGGCTTGGTATTGGTCTGCTGGGCGAACCCGGGCGTGGCCACCAGGACGGCGAGCGCAAGGATGCGGAGGGAGGTGCGGAGATGCATGAGGATATTTTGGTTTTAAATTTAGCGGAGGACGAATTCGACGGTGGGGTCGTACATCCACCAGAGATCGCACGGGCCGAGGAGCGGGAGCTGCTGGCGGACGCGGCCGTCCTGGGCCTTGCCGGCGTTGAAGCCGTCGGGATTGGGTTCAGCCTGGATTGGAGGGACCGACGTGGCGTTGAACAGGGAGTCTTCGGCCATGCGGTCCACGACGTCGGTCACCCACTTGCGGCGGCCAGCCTCGTCTCCGAGGATCTTCCAGTCGCCAGTCGAGGTGCCCTTATACATCTGAGCGACGAAGTCATCGACGGTCGTGCCGATACGTGCGGCGACCTTCACGAAGATGCGTTCGCACCAGACCTTGGACCACTTGAGCTGCTCTTTGAGCTGGGTGACGTTACCAGCCAGACCCACCGAGGCCTGGTGATGCAGCACGATGGTGTTCGGGTAGACGAACGAGCGCTTAGCGAGGGTGGTGATGATTGCGGCCATGGAGGCAGCGTAACCCTTGACGACGACGAAGACAGGGGCCTTGGAGGTCTCCATGGCCTGGAGCATCATATAGCCCGACATCACCGAGCCACCGGGCGAACGGTCGATGACGATGAAGATCGGGGCTTCGCTATCGATGGCGTTATAGAAGGCAATGCGACCGCAGACGAAGTCAGCGAGCTTATCGTCGACGCGACCATTGAACGGAATGCGGCGATCAGAAATATGCAGAACGCCGTCGATGAGCGGGTCCTTCGGGTAGCTCACCAGGGCGCCACTCGCGATATCGGCGGCCTTGGCTTGGAGGCGGGCAATCTGAGCGACGGACGAGACCTTGGCGTATTCGACGGAGACTTCGGCGGTGGCGAGGCGGGCCTGCACGTCGAGTTCGGCGCGGGCGCGATCCTTATCGGCCGAAGCGACAGCGGCCTTGGCGGCGGCGAGCGCGGCATCGAGTTTGAGCTTCGCCTGCTCGGCGTCGAGCGGAGCGGCGGCGGCATCAGCGCGGGCAGCGCGGAGGACGGCTTCAGTTTCAAGCTTACGCAACTCGAGGGTCTGCGTCAGCGCGGCGAGACGACGCTGCGAAGAAGCAAGCTCGAGGCGCGCGCGGATGACATCGGTCTCAATCTCGGCCTTGATGGTCTCGGGGGTTTTCTTGACTGGGCCCTGTTGGGCCATGACGAGCGCTGCGAAGAGAAGAGGGACAAGGGCCAGGCGCGACATGGGGGTAAGGAGTGTTTTGACAGATATATGGTTCCCTTGAAGCCCATTTTTGGCAAATCTGCCCGCATGGAAGTCGACGCCCCCATCACCCTGCTCAATCGCCATACCGGCCGCATGGAGACCGAACAGGTCTACGGCGAAAAGTGGCTGCGTCGCATCTACGGCAACCCGCTCGGCAAGCTGACTCTCCACACGGTGGTCAAACGGGCCCTTTTCTCCCAGTTGTATGGCTGGGCCATGGATCTCCCGAGCAGCGCGCGTCGCGTCGAGCCCTTCGTGAAGGCCTTCGGGCTCGATCCGGCGGAGTTCGCCGACTCCGACCTGAAGTCGTATCGGACCTTCAACGACTTCTTCTATCGCAAGCTTAAGGCTGGAGCTCGCCCAGTCGACCCGCGCACCGAGATGGCCGTGCTGCCGGCAGATGGCCGTCACCTCGGCTTCCCCGACGCCTCGCGCGTGCAGGGTATCTTCGCCAAGGGCCAGACCTTCGACATGGCGGCGCTCGTCGCAGACCGTGCACTCGGCGAACGCTACGCGCGCGGCACCGTCGTGTGCTCCCGCCTCTGCCCTGTCGACTATCACCGCTTCCACTTCCCTGTCGCCGGCGTGCCTGGTGAACCCGTGCTTGCCCAGGGCCCGCTCTATTCCGTCAACCCGATCGCCCTGCGCCGAAGCGCGGCGTATCTCTGGCAGAACAAGCGCCAGCGCGTGACCATCGACGCCGGACCGTTTGGCCTCGTCACCATGGTCTCCATCGGTGCCACCAACGTCGGTACCATCATCGAGACCTACAAGCCCGGCCAGGCCGTCGCCAAGGGGGACGAGAAAGGCTACTTCCGTTTCGGCGGATCGTTTGTCGCGACCATTTTCGAGCCTGGCCGCATTAAGTTAGAGGACGACCTCATCCACGCCGGGGAAACCGCCGTGGAAGTGTACGCCAAGGTCGGTTCGCCCCTCGGCCGCTTAGCGTAAGCGCTTGCCTCCGCCGCCCGACGCGCAAACCTCAACTCACAGGTTTTGCTCGGGTGGTGGAATGGCAGACACACTAGATTTAGGTTCTAGCGCCGCAAGGTGTGCGGGTTCGACCCCCGCCCCGAGCACTTCCTGTTCTTCGCGGGCGAAGCGCGTGGCGCTTCGCCGCGCGGGGATCCGCTGGCATGGTGAACGGCTGCGAAGCAGAGGAGGAGCGCGGCAACTCAGTCGAATACAGCACGGTAACCCTGTTTGGGCCGAGAGTAATTAGTCGAATGACATCCCGGACAGTAGGGGGAGCGAAGCCCAGAGGATAAGACAAGAATCGAGCCCCAGAGAGCCAAAACCACAGAAAGAACAACCAGGCAGAAAATGATAAAAGCAGGTGGGCCGTCTCGTCCCATAGTTGCCGAACCAAAGACGGCAGCCCCAGCCAAGAAACCGAGGAAGATGATTCCCAAACCTTTCCAGAAGAGGTCACGGGGATCGGAGGGTACCTCGAAAGTGGCCTTGCAGCAATTACAGGTGAAGAAGTTCTCTCTACGCTCCTGCATTCGTATCCGGGTTGCCTCAGCAACCTGTCGATCTTCCTCCTCCTTTGCCTTGGCCTGCTCTTGCCTAAGCTGTTCGGCTTCCTCTCTGCGCTTCTTAGCCAACTCCGTAGCCTTTTTCTCCTCCTCCTGCTTCTGCTGCAGGGCCCTCTCCGCCAACTGCCGGCGAGCCTCCGAGGCTTGGAGCTGCGTGAGCGGAGCCCAATCGGTCATTCCCTCGTGCCAATAGAAGTCAGTCTCCTTAAGAGTCCCGTAGACGAGTAGCCGCACAGCCTCCTGCGCGGAGTATGTACCTATTTCTTTACCGTCACGGGAGACTCTTACCTGCAGGGGGTCGCTCATTGTGGGCGGGCGGCCAACATATAGCCGATGCTGCCACCAACTGCAGCGGACAGGATGATAACTAAGAGAAGGGCCCAGAGAGGATAATATCCCCTCCTCACTTTCATCGTTAGATTGGCGTCATACTCCGCCTGTAACTTCCGATCTCTCGCCTCCTCCTGCTCTTCGCGAATTTCGCCGCCCATCTTAAAGGGATCGTCATCGTCATAAGGGATTGGATCTTCTTTCCAGGTCATTCTCATAACAGTAGAATTACAATTAAACAGGAGAGAGGGCAATCCGCTAAAAAGAAGGCGTAGATACACGGACCTGAAAATCCGCCCGCCCTCAGATTTCGACCCCAACTCAACCCTGCTAGGGCAGCACGCGGTGCTGCCCCTACCTCCACCCTTGCCCCTGGTCTCCCAATCCCTACCTTTAGGGCATGTTCGCGTGGCTTCGTTCCCTCTTCGCTCCGAAGACGCCCGCGCCTGATCTCAGCCAGGCGCCGGCTGAGCCACTTCCGGCTGAACGCGTCGCCTCCACCCGTCCGTCTAATCAGCAGCCTTGG
>Ga0209190_1000668_pt1 | contig 24911 bp, 25 predicted proteins | sample M_140205_XF_Meta_FD_187315 | JGI IMG/M metagenome (GOLD analysis project Ga0209190, IMG submission 187315) | Freshwater microbial communities from Lake Montjoie, Canada to study carbon cycling - M_140205_XF_MetaG (SPAdes) (version 2) | ecosystem: Environmental > Aquatic > Freshwater > Lake... | reverse complement strand
TTCAACGCCCTGGGCCAACAGCAACGGAAACTTTACCGGCAAGGTGTCTGGCTCCTTACGGCGACCATCGTAGCTCGGAAGCCAGTTGGTGGTCTTTGGGTTGAAAACGACTTCGTTCGCGAACTTCGTGAGGCGAGCCTCGATATAACGAGGGGCCGCCGCACCATCACCCGTGAGAGTGTTGCCCCAGTTTCCCTGAGTGTCGATGAGTAAGTCCTTTTGCCCGAGTCCGACAATCGCGGCACCAATCGACTGGTCGCCGTGCGGATGATAATTCATCGTGTTACCCACGATCCCGGCTACCTTGTTGTATCGACCGTCATCGAGTTCATCCATCGCGTGAAGGATGCGACGCTGAACAGGTTTGAGCCCATCGTAGAGATGGGGCACCGCTCGTTCGAGGATCACGTAGCTGGCGTAGTCGAGGAAATAGTCGGAATACATCGCTCCCAGCGAGGCATGTTGGTCCGGATCGTGCGTCATGGGCTTGGATGGTTAATGAACCAAGAGCATCCGTGCAAGCCTGAGGTGACAAGATCGTTTCTTCCTTAATCGATCTCGCCCTTGCCCTTCTTTAAGTGCGTGGTATTCCTTATCCATCAAATCAAACGTCAGAAACAGCAGCGAAATTAGCCGACGTGACTTGATCAAGGGCGTCACACTCGGTGGAGCGGCTGCTTGGCTTACAGGATCATGTGCAACTGCTGAGAATCCAGGCAAGGTACCCAAACAAGTAACCGGTGTTGTTTTTATGGTTTCAGACGGCATGAGTCCTGGCGTGCTGACCTTAGCCGAGGCTTACTCAAAACTGACACGAAATCGTGGAACGAAGTGGTGGTCACTGCTTAACGACCCAAAGGCAGCACGAGGTTTAATGGATACCGCATCGTTCAACTCGATGGTCACCGATTCCGCAGCCGCAGCAAGTGCATGGGGTGGCGGACATCGCGTCAATAACGGATCGATCAATGTTCTACCCAATGGCAAGGAAATCGAACCCATCGCAGCAATTCTTAAAAAAAGGGGCGCTCGAATCGGATTGGTGACCACCGCCACGGTCACCCACGCAACTCCTGCCGGATTTGCATCTGTTATTTCGAAACGCGCCGATGAAGGTGCCATCGCGCCTCAATACCTCGACCGCGTCGACGTCATCCTAGGTGGCGGTTCGGGGCACTTTAGTAGCAAGGATCGTCCCGACCAACGTGACCTTGCGGGAGATTTTAAAAAAGCCGGGTACGGTGTGATCAACCATCGCGGCGCTCTACTTGCGGCACGCGAAGAAAAGTTGTTAGGAACTTTCACACGTGGTCACCTACCCTTCTCGATCGACCGCAACCAGAACACGGCACTGGCCACCGTCGTTCCAACTCTAACTGAAATGGCACAAGCTGCTCTAACACGTTTTCTTGCCAGCAAAAAACCATTTCTCTTGCAAGTCGAAGGCGCACGCATCGATCACGCGGCCCACCTCAACGACATCGGGGCACTACTCAACGACCAACTCGCCTTCGATGATGCTCTCGCCGCAGTGATCGCCCTGATCGGCCAGCGGAATGATATTTTACTCGTAGTGACAAGCGACCATGGTAACGGCAACCCTGGTCTGAACGGCATGGGAAATGCCTACACAGAAAGCACCCAGCACTTCGCCAACATCGTAAAAATGAAGGCATCCCACGAACGCTTGTTTGCGGATTGGGAAAATCTAAAACACAGCTCGGTTGCGCAGCTGACTGGATTGATTCAGCAAGGTCTCGGCTTTAAGCTCAAGCCAGATCAGGCACACGCATTGATCGATATTTTCGAAAAAAATCCCGTTGTCGAATGGAACGAACAACTGAGTAAACCCGAAGGATTGTTAGGTCAATTCGCAGGTAACCACACCGGCATCGGGTGGACGGGGACGACCCACACCTCAGACCCCACACTCGTTTCAGCGATCGGTCCACAAGCCAGGCGATTCAGTGGAATGGTGAAAAACACCGATGTGTTCAGCAATCTTATCGAGATGTTAGGGTAGCGATAACTCTCGCCAAAATTTCTTCAACGGGGGCTAGGCGGCCGATGCCCTCGTAGCCGCATGCCAGATCCCCCTCTGCGGGGCCGATGAATTCACAGCCGTCAGCAGTGAGTTGCTCGATATTTCGCTGAGTGGCTGGGTGCAGCCACATTTTTCCATTCATCGCCGGAGCGATGAGAACTGATGTGGTGCGTGGCAGTGCAAGATAAATAGAAGCTAACGGATCTGGCGCAAGACCATTGGAAAAATTTGCTAATGTATTAGCACTCGCTGGTGCGACAAGTAAGAGATCTGCATGATCCGCCAATTCGATGTGACCTGGCTTCCACGAATGTTTTTCATCCTCAAGCGAGACAAGAACCGGTTGATGTGTTAGAGTCTGAAACGTGAGAGGTGTGATAAATTCCACCGCCGAGCGAGTCATCACTACGTGCACTTGGTGCCCAGCCTTGACCAACTGCGAAGCTAGATCAGTTGACTTGTATGCAGCGATGGAACCTGAAATTCCTAAAACAATATTCATCGTAGAAATAAGAGTTTATCTCAGCATCTTGACAGCCTTGCGGGTGGCTTCTGCGAGGGCATTGATGTCACTTGTAGAATTATAAACCGCAAATGAAGCTCTCACCGTGCCGGTAATCCCAAAACGCGCCATCAAAGGCTGGCAACAATGATGCCCTGTCCGCACCGCCACACCCATTTGATCCATGATCGTGCCAAGGTCGTAATGATGAATCCCATCGACGTTGAAAGAAAGTGCCCCCGTACGGTCAGGTGGCCCATAAAAATGAATCCCAGGAACCTCAGAGAGGGCCTCAGCTGCATAACGAATCAGAAATTGTTCGTGCCCGTGAATTAACTTAAGGCCGATGTCATTCACGAAGTCGATAGCCGCAGCAAGCGAGATGGCTCCCTCGATGTTAGGAGTTCCCGCCTCGAACTTAAATGGCAAGTCGTTGTAGGTGGTTTTTTCAAAGCTCACTTCCTTGATCATCTCGCCACCCCCACGCCATGGAGGCAGAGAATTAAAAATTTCCGCACGTCCCCACAGCACACCGATTCCCGTTGGCGCATAGACTTTGTGACCCGAAAACACCAAGAAATCGACGTCCATTGCCTGCACATCGATATGGGAGTGAGCAATGACTTGTGCTGCATCAATCAAGACGAGCGCACCCAAGTTTCTAGCAGACTTCGCCATATCATTGATTGGATTCACTGTACCAAAACAATTAGAAATCCATGTGAGCGCAAGAATTTTTGTGCGTTCACTGAGCAGAGCATGGAAAGCATCTTGATCCAGTGTCCCATCCTCGAAGCATGGAATCACTTTGAGAATCGCGCCGGTCCGCTCGCAGAACATTTGCCAAGGAACGATGTTTGAATGGTGTTCAAGAACAGAAATCAGCACCTCATCGCCTGGCTTGATCCGACCCGAAAGTGATAGAATGTTCGCTACGAGATTGATTCCGTCGGTGGTGCCCGAGGTAAAAATCACCTCGTCCGAACTGCATGCATTAAGGTGGGCCGCGATCGTCGAGCGGGCTTTTTCAAAGGTTTCGGTGGCGAGCCGCGCTAAATGATGGGTGCCACGGTGAATATTCGCGTTGATTGCCTCATAATAATGCCGAGATGCCAACAGAACCGCCATCGGCTTTTGGGTCGTCGCGGCGTTGTCCAAGTACACCAAGCGACGCCCTTGAATCGATTGATCAAGGATTGGGAAATCAGGAATGAGTGACTCTGGTTGGAACATTTTGAACAAGGGGCCCAAGAAGGGCGGACGCGAAACCTTGATACACGTTTGCGCTTCCCGCAACGCCAGAATTCTTCCGAAAACATCTGACCTTGCGATCTAGGGCAAGCAGGCGTTGAATCAAAGCCCTAAAGGCATGTACCTGCTTCAAAAAGTCATAAAGCTCCGCGAGCAATCCCACCCAGACCACGAAAAGCCGTTTCTCGAGCACTTAGAGGATTTGCGCACCATGGTCATGCGTGTCGTGATCACTTTGGTGATTTCGATGATCGCCTGCTTCGCTTTCAACAAAGAATTCATGGAGTTTTTTCGACGCCCCGTGGATCAAGTGTTGCTCATCCAGCTCGAAGCGACCCTTCCCACAGATGCTCCACACCCAGTCACGGTGGAGAGTTGGGGTAAAGCTCGAAAAATTGAAACTGCCACGACGAACCTTTCCCCCGAAGAGCGGGCAAATTTCTATCAATCTCTCGGAGATGATGATCTGGTATTCCAAGCAAAATCGATCAGCTTACTACGCGCAGCAATGGTTCTACCAGAAAACAAGCGCGACGCGTTTGTAATCGCACTGAATGAAACCAACGAGCTTAAACAACAAGTTACAGCACTGCTACGAACCAAACCAAGTACAGATAGTGAAGCACACGGTAACCTAAGAATGATGTCTGCCCTCAAGCCGACCGAGGGGTTCATGTTGTCGATGAAACTTTCGTTCGTTGCAGGAATTGTTTTATCTTTCCCGTTGTTACTTTTGTTTGTCCTGCAGTTCGTGCTACCCGGCTTACACAGTCATGAAAAGCGCGTCATGTGGCCAGCGATGTTAGTGGGTTTCGGACTATTTCTAGCAGGATCAGCATTCGCATATTTCATGGTACTGCCACGTGCGCTTTTATTTTTCGCTGAGTGGAGCGGAGGCATGGGAATCTCTAACGACTGGAGAATCGGTGAGTACATTTCATTCGCCACTCAATTCACCCTACTTTTCGGCGCTTCTTTCGAACTGCCTGTGGTCGTAATGGTGTTCGTAAAATTGGGACTGCTCAGTTACGAAACGATGTCAAAAACCCGCTCCTACGCCATCGTCGCTATCTTCGTAGCCGCCGCCGTACTCACCCCGACTCCAGATGCACTGACACTCTGCATGATGGCTTTACCCATGATCATTCTCTACGAGATCTGCATCTGGTTGGCCTACTTCGACAGCAAGAAAAACCGCATCAAGGAGGAACAGGAAGCCCGTGAAAACATGGAACGTCAACTTGCCCGAGAGGAACGAATGAGGGCCGAAGCAAAGAATAATGACAATGGTGTCATGTCCACGGAACATCCCGAAGATGAAGCAGGTGACGACGGATGGCACACAGAATACCCCCATCAAGATGACCACGCCAGTGACGAAATCCCAACGCTGGATGACTCCCCTTCGATCGAACCTCCTAATGATGGCGAGCGCTCAAATCCGAATCCGTAAATTTTCAAACCCCAAGTAGCCTTAGCCGATGCCTCCGTCTGTAACCGACAAAGACTCTAGCGCACGCTCGCCTTTTGCAGGTTGTGCGATTTTTGTCGCCGCCGTCGCAGTGATGGTTTTTCTCATCGGCTTTTCAATTCTAACATTATTTCGTCAGTACAATGAGATCGCAAAATTCACCGACGTAACACCCGTTGCCATCGAAGTTTCATCCCTCGACAACAAGGAAGCGGAACTCAATCAACTCGCCGAACGCATCGAATCCTTCCGCCAGCAACTCGCTGGCAATGACGAAGCCTCGCTCATTCTATCCGCCGCAGATCTCAACCTCATTATCGCCACTTACGACTTGTGCAAAGAACTGCGGGGCACCTTCCGCATCACCAGCATCGACAGGGAAGCGATGCACATCGCGATTTCATTTCCACTCAACGGCAGACCAAGATTCGCTCACGAGGGTGAACCTGGATGGATCGCCTCCGATCAAAGATTTCTAAACGGGACCATGGTCGCCAAACCAAATCTACTCAAACACGAAGTCGTGCTCAGCATTGAAAACATCAATGTACCTGGCAAAAAAGTTGCCACCGAGTTCATTGAGCAGATGTCACCCTACCGCATCACCGAACACTACTTGACGCATCCAATCATCGGTCCAGCCATGGCCAAATTAACACGTGTTAGATTAGAGGACGACAAACTTGTTCTCACTCGCAAGCCAAACGAAGTTCCAGCAGACCTCATCACCCACGCACAGGTTGACTCCGCCAGTGGACGCCTGTTCACCGCGCTCGGCATCGCAGCTGTTGGTTTTCTGGCTTTTGCAGGAATCATCGTAACGATTGGGGCCCGCGCAAAAGCTCGAAAAGGAAAGGATTTATAACCTCTAGAATCCATGGAGCGCTTTCTTGAAGACGATTTTACTCATGTGATTCAGAAAGCATTCAGAGGAATGAATATCCCACCATCGGCGGCCGCGCTGCGTGCTGGGCTTTCAAAAAATGACATCCTTAATTTCACGCGCGGAACATTCTCGGCTACTACCGCCCGCCGCCTTGCTCCCATACTCGGATTAAATGCGGAAGCTTTAGCCCATTATGAAAACTACCGACCCAAACGGGTGGAACTGAAAGAAATTAACCGGTTAGATCTACCATTTGGTAGCAACCGAGTGAACGCATGGCTGATCTCTACCAGCGATACTGCAATCTTATTTGACACGGGTTATGATATGACCTCGTGCAGCATTGCTGTTGATTTTTGCGGCGGACCTAAAATTGACCGAGTTTTTCTCACACACAATCATCACGACCACGTCGGAGGCATCTCATCATTCACAGTGAGAGGAAATATTCTTCATGGTGCAAATATTGATCAAACCTTGCCGATGATTCTGGGTGAATCGATGAACTTCGGATTATTAACGGTTCGGGCATGCGATCTATCAGGCCACGCAATACCTGCACTCGGGTTCCACGTTGGTGGGCTAACACTACCTGTCTTAGTCACTGGCGATGCCCTCTTCGCGGGTTCTATAGGCGGTTGCGCCACACCCACAAGCTATCAACACGCGCTGAAACGTTTGCAAGATGTCCTTGCTCCCCTCCCTGACTCGACGATTCTTCTTCCTGGTCACGGCCCAGCGACGACTCTGGGTGAAGAGCGGATGAGCAATCCATTTTTATCACAAGAGTAGACCCAACGTCCTTATTTTCGTTCTAGATAGATTCTTGAGCCTAGCACGTACTTCTCTGCCCACTTTTTAATCTGCGCCTGCTCGTCGAGGGAAAGCGTACGGACCACCTTGGCGGGAGAACCTAGAACCAATGAGCCAGGCGGAATAATCGTACCACCCGTGACTAAGGCCCCCGCTCCGATGATCGAACGTTCTCCTATCACCGCTCCGTCCAGCACGATTGAACCCATTCCGATCAGCACTTCGTCCTTCACGGTGCATGCATGCAGGATCGCCGAATGACCCACCGTCACCAGTTCACCGATGTAGCATCCGTGATCATCCGACAGATGAATCACGGCATTATCCTGCACATTCGAGCGAGGACCGATAACGATCTCATTGATATCGCCACGCAATGTCGCTTGATACCAAACGCTGGATTCCTCATGCAGCGTCACACGCCCGATGATATCCGCACTGGCAGCAACGAACGCGCTCCGATGAATTGATGGGAAATTTCCGGCAAAAGTCTCGATGGCCATGACGAAGGCTTTGAAATATCCGAGACTTATTCTAGACAAAAAACTCCACGCTCTTCACAAGGGGGAGCACATGAAAAAGATATTCCCACTGACCTCGACGAATCACCAACCCGCTCGGGTGGTCGAACAGATCAAAAGTGACGTGCGGAAATACCTCAAACGCGAGCGGAAAAAATCGCTGCCAGAGGGTGTAGATTTTTGGGATTTTAACTGCAAGGTCGGTCAGGCAGAAGCCATTCCTGATTCCAAGCATGTCGAAGAACTCGGTACCGCAATCGACCAAGCTGTCACTAACGGAAGCCCTTCAGTCTACATCGAAATCATCGCGAAACCCGGGTATCGGCAGAAAAAGTGAGCGTCCAGCGCGATCGATGCTGGCCATTACGCCCGCGTCACCCAGCGGAGTTTGGCGGAGCTGCTTCGTGGATTCATTCGCCGTTCTTCTGGCCCAGCGACGGTAGCCCCTTCACTCATTTCAAAAAAGATCCCATCGCGAACACCTTGCCTCATCACCTGTTTCACCCGGCGATCTTCACCCGAATGAAAGGTTAGTATCGCCGCGCGCCCGCCGGGCTTGAGGCATTTCGGCAAGACCCTTAGAAAGGCCTCAAGTGCTGTAAACTCCTCGTTTACCGCGATACGGATTGCTTGAAATACGCGCCGCACCGTGAGTTCCCGCTCATCCTCGTCACTCACTCGGACAGATTCACGGATTGCCTGAGCAAGTGAAGTTGTATTCGCGAAGCGATGACCCGCTAGTGCCACGGCGATTGATTCTGCACGCGGTTCATCCGCGTTCAGGTGAAGAGCCGTTTCTAACTTTTCAACGCTGGCTCGCACCAACCATTCAGCGGCCGTAAGACCCCGACTGGGGTTCATCCGCATATCAAGCGGACCGACGGATTTATAACTAAATCCACGTGCAGGGTCGTCAAACTGCATGGATGAACAACCTAAGTCCGCGAAAATAAAATCCACCTCATGCGTCCCACGCTCCTCGAGCACTTTCGCAATCCCAGCGTAGTTGGATCTTACCGCTTCAAAGCACTCCACGCCGAATCCTAGCCCACGCAAGCGTGCTTCTGTCTTAGGAATTTCTAACGGATCCATATCCAGTCCCACGAGATTTCCGGTGGGTCCGATTTTTTCGAGTATCTTCGCAGCATGCCCACCATAGCCCAGCGTTGCATCCACCCCAGTCATTCCAAACTTCAATTGGAGAGCTTCTAACACTTCAGCAACAAGAATCGGAATATGTGAGCCTGCAGGGGTTTTTCCGGACGCGATCACCTTGGCGATCGTCTCCCCATATCGTGCCGGATCGTGCTCTTTGTATTTATCCTCGAAGCGCCGAGGATTCTTTCCCCCATAGCGTTTTCGCCGAGGCGGACGTGGAGTTTCATCACTCAAAATTCATTGTACTTGAGATTATTACCGCGAGATTTTTCTACCGAATAGCGCACCTCGTTGCGCGCGATTTTCGCTTCCATCACCTCGCCGAGCTTCATTCCAAGATTGTCCGCAAATTCAAAAAGCAGAATCGCAACATCTGCGATTTCTGATGCAATTTCCTCACGGTTTTTTTCTAATCGTTTCTCAATTTGCTCTTCTTGTTGCCAGACGAAATGTTGCATCAGTTCCCCGGCCTCAGCAGCGATTGCCACAGCGAGGTCTTTGGCATTGTGATACTTCCGCCAATCACGAGCATCCACAAAGGACTGGATTTTTGCGGTTAACTCGGAGATGGAATCGCTCATGAGAAAATTTTAACGGGAACGGACAGAGTGATCGAGAATTTATCCAGTGGATTAAGATGAAACCGATCAAAAAAAAGCCGTCTACGAATGACCGTAGACGGCTTTGTGAATCAATCGAAGAGGAGATTATTCTCCAGCAACTTCAACAACCTCTTCGGAGGCTTTTTTGGCTGCTTTTTTCTTGGGTACTGGAGTTTCCAATGCCTCCTTGGCGGCAACTTCTTCAACAGCTGCATCCTCAGCAACCGCAGCGAGATCGACCCACTCGATGATAGCCATCGGGGCGGAGTCACTCATGCGAGCGCCGAGCTTGGTGATGCGGCAATAGCCACCTTGGCGATCCTTCGAAGCGGGTGCCGTTTCGGAAAAAAGCTTTTGAACCGTTTCCTTCTGGCGGAGAAAAGCGATCGCCAAACGGCGGGAATGAAGATCGTCTCGCTTGGCGAGGGTGATCAACTTTTCCGCCACAGGACGAAGTGCTTTCGCTTTGCCGAGGGTGGTTTTGATGCGGCCATGCTCGATCAGGCTGATTGCCAAGTTGGCAAGCAGAGCCCGTCGGTGCGAGGCGTTGCGTTTAAGTTTAACTGTTTTGCTGCGATGTCTCATCGGGTGCTTCCGTTTCTAGATTTAAAGGTTAGTCGTCGAGGTTTTGTGCGATCAGATCAGCAAGACCGACTGGCGCTTCGTCTTCAGCGCCGAGGCGTGGGCCGCGGGATGCTGCTGCTGGTCCGGAGAGTAATGAGGATTCGAAAGACATGCCGAGACCGAGACCAAGCTCGACGAGCTTGTCCTTGATTTCGTTGAGTGACTTTTTGCCGAAGTTGCGATATTTGAGCATCTCTGCTTCCGACTTCATCGCAAGTTGTCCCACCGAAGTGATATTAGCATTATTAAGGCAGTTGGCGGCACGAACTGAAAGTTCAATTTCGTTGACCGACATGTTGAGAAGTTTCTTCAGTTGCGCATTTTCTTCGCTGGATTCAGCAGGAGCTTCCTCAAAGTCAACGGCGTTTTCATCGTAGTTCACGAAGACGTCGAGGTGGTGGCGGAGAATCGCAGAGGCTTGCAACAGCGCATCCTGAGGTGTGATGCGTCCATCGGTCCATATGTCGAGAATCAGTTTGTCAAATTCCGTCATCTGTCCGACCCGAGTGGAATCTACCGAGTATTTCACTCGAGTCACTGGCGAGAATATCGAGTCGATGGCGATCACGCCGATCGGTTGATCCTTGCGCTTGTTTTCGTCGCCAGTGGAAAAACCACGTCCGACGCGCACTTCGAATTCGCAGTCGAACTTCACCTTCTTGTCGAGGGTGCAGATAATTTGATCCTTATTAACGATGTCGTAGATGTGATCCGGGAGGATATCGCCAGCGGTGACCACGCCCTCTTTCTCCACCTTAATCGTGAGAATACGAGGATCTTTCTCGTTGTGGCTGAATTTGACTTTCTTGAGGTTGAGCACGATGTCAGTGACATCTTCCACCACACCTGGAAGGCTGGAGAATTCGTGCTGCACGCCTGCGATGCGGACCGAAGTGATCGACGCACCCTCTAAGGATGAGAGGAGTACGCGGCGGAGAGAGTTGCCGATGGTGTGGCCATATCCACGCTCGAAAGGCTCGGCGATGAATTGTGCGTATGTATCGGTGGCGGTTTCCTCGTTACGAACGAGACGGTTAGGGAGCTCAAAACGAGCAAGTTTGACTGCTGACATGATATTATTTGGTTGCCGGGTTACCCTCTTGCGGGCGGTTTGCATCGGTTAGGACACGAACCAGAGGACCTACGGCGTGGGAGCGATTGCCCGCGGGGGCGTGACTAAATATCGTCAAGGGGGGCTTGCATAGCATTTTTTCCCTATATTTGTATTAATTATGAAATGTTACCAAATCGGCACAAAAAAGAAAAATCGCTAGCCATGCTGTGAGTAATTGTGCTGAATGAGCTCGCAATCCATTACTAACTATGAAATCGAAAAAGAATATTACACGGTTTACTTACGAAACTGCCGCATTTGAAGGCTGGCGTCTGTGCATCAGCCGCGCTGGACACACCTTCACAAAGTATTTTCCCGACAAAAAGTTCGGTGGGGGGAAAAAATCGCTTGCGGCGGCTGAGAAAGTTTTGGCCGAGTTAAAAGTTATGATTGAGGGCGCCAAACGTGTCGAAGTTAAGGTTGAGGGCGCTGATCGTGTCCAAAAGAAGTTCACGGCCGCCACCATCAAGAAAGGTGAAAAGATCATCCTCGACGCATTCAAATAATACCAGCTCGTTAATTTCGGAAATTGCGCAAGTTGCACTTCGCTGCACTCTAGTACATGCCTAATTCCGATATTTCGGTAGTTCATTGGTTTCGCCGCGATCTGCGAGTCGCAGACAACTTGGCTCTTAGCCACGCGGCGAAACTAAGTATACCGATTGTTCCTGTTTACATTTTAAGTACCTGGCGTGAGGCCCATCCATGGACAGGTCTGAACCGGCAACACTTTCTGTGTGGGTCACTTGACTCACTTGCGAAAAATCTCGAGATCCTAGGCGGTCGAATCATCATCCGCCAAGGAAATGCCGTCGACGAACTCCGCAAGATCATACTAGAGAGTCGGGCGGTCGCCGTTCACTTTAACTCTGATCCAGATCCCTTTGGCAAATCGGTCGAAAAATCCGTCACTGCGATGTGTCAAGAACTCGGGGTTGAGTGCCACGTGCATGCCGACGTTTCGCTGCACACGCCAGATGAAATTCTCACCCTGAGCGATTTACCCTACCGAGTCTACACACCCTACAGCCGAAACTGGCTCGCGCAGTCGAAACCGTCGCCGGTCAGCAAGCCAAACCGCCTTGAAACTCCCGCAGAGATCAAATCTCTACCACTTCCAACGGTTGAGCATTGGGGGTGGAAAATTCCACCAGTCCAACTTCTTGAACCAGGCGAGCGCGCAGCGCGCGGGCGACTGAAAACGGCCCTCAATGGGAAAATCCAGAACTACGGCAGCAAGAGAGATTTCCCAGCGGAAAATGGCACGGCACGAATTTCCCAAGACCTTCGCTACGGCTTGATTTCGATCCGCACCGTCTACGCGGAAGTAATGAAAGCCCGTGCAAATGCACTCCCAACCGAACAATCTGGCATCGATATCTTTATCAAGGAACTCGCGTGGCGTGAGTTTTACTTCGCGATTCTTCATCACTATCCGAATGTGCTCAATGAGGAATTTAATGCAGATTGGCGAGGGCTACATTGGGACGAACCAGGTCATAAGTTAGAATCATGGAAAAAAGGACGCACAGGGTTTCCCATTGTCGATGCAGGAATGCGCGAACTCGAAGCAACCGGATTCATGCACAATCGAGTCCGGATGATCACCGCAATGTTTCTAACAAAAGATCTCCACATTGACTGGAAACTAGGTGAATCATGGTTTATGCAAAATCTTTTAGATGGAGAAATCGCATCTAACAATGGAGGTTGGCAATGGTCGGCAGGAACCGGCGCCGACGCAGCCCCTTATTTTCGTATTCAAAACCCGTGGTCGCAGTCAGCGCGATTCGATTCCCAAGGAATCTATATCAAAAAATGGATTCCCGAACTCGCAAACACCCATCCGTCGCGCTTTCTAGAGCCTCCGAAAGATGGTCGGCCAATTGCGGCAGATTATCCATTGCCTTGCGTCGATCACAAGACCGAACGCGACCGTACCTTAGCGATTTTCAAGCATCACCGCGCAACAAATCGCTGATCAATTTGGGGTTTGCTTTTTCAAGGTTTCGGCTAACAGTTTCAATTCCTCCACTGGGATCGCAAAACTTTCCGCCCGGTTTGCCCGAGCAATGTTCATCCCGACACACCGTCCATCCAAATCCAGTAAAGGACCGCCTTGCACATGACGACTGCCGAGAATGTCATGCTGAATCACACGCGGAAAACCACTTCGCCTGGGTGAATATTCTCCACTCATCTGATCGTTGCGGTTCATTTGATCGGTGAATAACTCGCCACGCGCAGACAGTCTGACATCTAGTAAGATTTCTTTGCCCTCTCGACGAATGATCATTTGAATCGTGGAGCCAGCCTTGCGATCTTTGAGTAATTCACCAAGCTCCTCAATTTTCTTCACCGCTTTACCGTCAATCGATAAAATCACATCGCCGTGTTTCAATCCAACATCACTTGCCCCGCTCTTTTCATGTACCTCTATCACTTCAAGAATTTTCGAGTTCGGCTTTAGCGTTACTCCAAGAGCTGCTCCTCCAGAAGCTGGAATCTCACGTGATTTTGCACTTATGATACCTGCTAATGCTCGCCGCGTTGTCCGCGTGGTCGCTCCGTTCGCGACCACCCACGTACCTTGTGCTAAGTCGCTCGTGCTAGCAAAAACCACCGGAACTAATCCACTAGCATCAATCTTAAGAAGCGCAACGTCCCACCTTGGATCCTTCGCTAAAACTTTGACGTCAGGGTAAGTTGTCTGATCAACCGTCACCGATAAGCCAACCACCAAATCCACCTCACTCCATTTCGCAAGAATTAATCCCTCTGAGGAAATAACCACTCCATAGCCAATTTCCTTGCGGCCATCTAACAAAACAGCGCTCGAGGTTTGAAGGACCTTGCGTTGTGGTTCGAACGCCGCCAACACAGCCGTACCAGTCGTCCGATAAGCGGAATCCAAACTTTGCTGTCCGAGCGCGGGAAGCGCCAATACGCAGATGATAGAAGGTAAAATCCAGTTAGCGTTCACTAAGATTGAATGTGATAGTTTTTAATTTTCCAGCACGCTCGATCTCGAAGGTAACTTCATCGCCCGCGGAGAGATTTTTAAGAATTTCTTGCATTTGCTCTCGTTTTTCCAAGTTAACCCCATTGAGCTTCAAGAGAACATCTCCGTTCTTGATTCCTGCTAATTCAGCAGGGCTTTTTAAGCCCACCTTGGTAACGATCAGACCGCCTCCACTTCTCGAATCGGTAGCAAGTCCTAGGTAGCCGTTTCCTTTTTCCGGCTTCTCCGCATAGGGCCCTTCGCCAATGAATTCGCCGTTAATCAATCCGTCCCAGTTTGCAACAAACTCAGCCAAAGGAACGTGCATGTTGACTTGGGCCTGCTGCCCAACCCGCGAGTGAATTCCCACCAATTTTCCAGACAAATCAAACAAAGGCCCTCCTGAATCGCCACCGATTAACATACAGTCTGATTGAAAGGTAGCGCCTGCGATCCGCACCAAACGTCCTAATCGGACTACCGAACCACGTTCTTTATCAAATCCACCTGCATGGCCTAACGAAAAAACCCAATCACCCAAGAGTGTCGACTCTGCTCGATCTATTTCAACAAAGGGATAGGTACCTCTATCTAAAATTTGCACCATCGCAGCATCTTTGTCCGCAACGAGTCCCAGCGTCTCCGCTTTCAATCGGGTCCCGTCTTCAAGAATCACCGTTGCTTTTTTCTTTACCCCAGTGGCCACATGGGCAGCGGTTAGAACTAATCCATCTTTAGAAACAATCACCCCAGTCCCAGAACCTTCGTCAATCTCAATACACACGGTGGCCGCTCGTGCTTGTGGCAGGACTCGCTCCACCGATTTTTGAATCGTCTCCAAATCTTTCCGGCTCTCGGGTGCTGTAAGGTCATTCACAACCTCGCGGGCATTGAGACGCATGGAACCGCAAAGCAGCAAAACGGTCATTGGGAATATCCACGTAAATACCATCATCATTTTAATAATTGAAATCCTAGCAACACACCGATGCTTACGCAACTCACGCCTTTACGAGTTTACGAAAGAGTCCCACCCACTCCCGCCCTTCTCTTCCCGGATAAGCTGCAGCAGGAACCCATCCATCCAACCGTTCAAACCATGGAGAAAGCCACTTATCCAAGTCCTCCAACGACACGCCAAACGGCGGCCCAGTCGCATCCTCACCCGGATCAAACGGCGTCAGAAAAAACACCCCTGCCAACACCCCTCCGTCCACTAAGCAAGCCGCCGCCGCTGCCACATAGCGCGCACGATCGCTTGGATCTATCGCACAAAAACAGGTGTGCTCCCAAATTGCCGAAAACTGTCGGTCCACCTGCCATTCCGGATCAAAGAAATTTCCAAGTTCATAAGATTCTATTCCCACAAGCTGAAATTCGCGTGCCCGTTCCAATGCGGAGGGAGCTAAATCCAAACCCAATACCGAGATTCCCAGACTTGCCAGCGCCCGCACATCGTGACCCAGACCACATCCTGGTACTAACAATGGTCCTAATCCCCAGTCTCGAAATTTTTCTAACAATTCAATCAATGCTGGCGAGGCCGATCCCTTTTCCCATGGGGTATCTCCCGATTGATAACGTAATTCCCAATTTACCATGACTTATACTTATCCATCATGAGTCACTTGACAAGTAACCAACTCGTCATTGTCACCGACGCAAAGAATCTGGCACTTGATCACGCTGAGATGCAGGGGAAATAGTCGCATTGGCAAAGGAAATCACGGCGCCCACGCCAGCACCATTGACCCCGCCCAGACGGGGTTCGACATCGAATAACGGGAAATGATACCGAGCGCGGATTTTCATCCTGCGGAGGAATATAAATGCAACCAGCGAGATGAAAACTAACAAAGCCACAAAAGGTGAAAACTGAATTGCAAGAGATTGCAGTCGACGTAACTTTTCAGATTTTGCCGCCTTGGCAGCACTCAAACGATTTTCTACAGTTAAGACGGGGCTAACATCGCTGGCAGCCGCATCACCCGCCAACATACGCTCCATCCAGTAGATACGAATAGACATCTGAGCGAGGAAACTTTCTAGCTGCTCGGATGGCTTCGTCTTCGCAAGCGCCTGCATGATCGAGCTTTCCAGTGCACGGTTTCGCTCGGCGACCGAGATCGCTTCGGTGATGGATGGACTTAGAGAGAAGACCGAGCGCTGGGGTGCACCAAGATAGTAATCCACGACCACCGCCGGACGACCAGTAGAGAAAAAACGTGAAAGCCTGTCTTGTTGATGGATCTCGCCAGGAATTTGCTGATCGCCGCCGATCACGTAAACAAATAGATCTATCGACGAATCGCTGGCGTGATAGTTGAGAAATTCGAGTCGTTCCCGGAAGGTAGTCGAACCGAGAAGATTCTGTGGATCAATTAGAAATTCACTAGGTCTCTTCGCAAAATATGCCGCCAAAAACTCATCAGCAACTTTGATAAAGTTCGATGTTTCCTCGACAATTTTTTCAGTCGAAGCTGATTCCACTTGCGCTGATGCAACAGGGGTATTCGAGGCCTCAACTCGTGCGAACGCACTTGAATAAATACTTGCAGCAAAGACGATCCAGAACCATTTCATAACTCTACCTCCTGCTTTCCTTTCGCTATGACATCGTCAAAACTTGCCACAGTGCTGGCATGTCCAGATTTATCTAACCGAGCAGGCGTCGAAACTTTTCGCTCAAAAAACTTAGGCTTACGCTTTGCTTGCCGACTCCTTTTTTGAAGAACGCGATCAAGGTGAGTCAGACATCTTAAAATTCCATCAGCGTAATGTCCCTCTAACCAATGTGCGTGAGCTCGAGATAAACATTCAAAGGTATCGACCTCATCCAAAAATGGATCAAGCAAATAACCGAAAACCATGCCTGCCGCCTTAGATTCCGGATCAAGAATTAAGAAAATTCCAGCGTCATTCGATTTGTCCAATGCCACGTCACCTAACACAGAGCGGTTGAGTAACCAAAAACCAAACTGTCGAACGTCTGCAATCTCGCCCAATGTACCCGTGTAAATTGCTAAGAAAATTTGCGGAAACCGACAGGTGATTTTCTCCATCACTGCCTCCACCCGTACACGATCTCCTCGGCGCAAAATACCAGCACTATCCGTCAGAGAGAGAACATGCATTTCCGTTGCGCCATAGCGGGCATCGGCATCCGCAAGCGTGAATCCACAATGCGGACAGGACGCCGCGGCTCGATGGATACGCTGGACACAGCGCGGGCACTTCATAATCACAAGACTTTTTTTAAAGATAAACGAATTATCAGTCAAAACGAATTATCAGGAATAATGGATTCATCATGCTCACCGAGTCAGGCATCCAGAACGAGCGATGCGTCTGAGCAAATAGCCCTTCCTGTGCCACAATAATGAATAGAAAATTTAGGAGTTCCACGAGTCTGTGTTTTTCACCAGAATGGGGTATCAGAATTTAACAGCTGCCACCTGATCGATTTCCAGTACTTCACCATACAGCCATGAAACCGCCACCAATTGACAACGTTGTCACTTTCAACCGACCCAATTTAAATTTTTCACCCAAATGGTGGATCCTCGTTCCACTCGCAGTCTTCTTGCTGATCGGAATTTTTTCTGGCTATTACACCGTAAGTCCTGAGTCGGAAGCAGTCGTCCAGCGCTTCGGAAAATTTAAGGAGGTTGCCAAACCCGGTCTCCATTTTAAACTGCCGTACGGCATCGACACAGCTAGCATTGTTCCCGTTCGTCGGCAATTGAAGCTGGAATTCGGATTCACCACTGAGGGCGCGACTAATCCTGACCAAGCCAGTGAAAGCCCAGAACTCGAAAGGGACATGGTCACCGGCGACCTGAATGCCGCCCAAGTCGAATGGATCGTTCAGTACAGCATTTCATCACCACAAGACTATCTATTCCAAGTTCGCGACCCAGGGGGTACGCTCCGAGATCTCACTGAAGCGGTGATGTGCGAAGTCATCGGTGACCGTACCGTCGATGAGGTTCTAACAATCGGTCGAACCGAGATTGAAACCGAAGCTCTCATCCGCCTAAAGTCAATTTTAACAAATCTCAATATGGGCATTAATGCCGAGCAAATCCAACTCAAGAACGTTCACCCACCGGCTCCCGTGCAACGTTCCTTTGACGAAGTGAATCGTGCTCAACAGGAACGTGAGCAAATGATCAACGAGGCCAACGGTGAGTACAATCGCGTCATCCCCAAAGCAAAGGGACTCGCCGATCAACGCATCTCTGGCGCCGAAGGATTTGCCGTTCAAAGAATCAACGAAGCAGAGGGCGATGTTGCTCGCTTCAAGGAGCTTCTCATCCAATACGACAAGGCCCCCGCGATCACCAAGCAACGTCTCTATCTAGAAACTATGAACGAAGTCCTACCCAATCTTGGTTCTAAAATCATTATCGACGAGGACGCCAAGCAGTTCCTCCCACTCATGAACTTGAAATAAAACAACGGTTCAATTTACCAATTATGAAAATCACCTCCATTATCCTGTGCTTATTTGTTCTATTTGTTGGCATCCTTATTTTTTCTAGCAGCGCATACATTGTCGATCAAACAGAGCAGGTCTTCATCACCGAGTTCGGCAAACCTGTGGGCAATCCAATCAACTCGGATCCTACGGTCAATGAAGCCGGACTGCATTTTAAAAAACCCTTCATTCAACAAGTCAATCGCATCGAAAAGCGTATCTTGGAATGGGATGGTCCAGCCACCGAAATGCCTACCCGAGACAAGCTCTACATCAGCGTCGATAACTTCGCCCGCTGGAGAATCTCAGATCCAAAGACCTATTTCGAGAAGCTTCGAGACGAACGCAGTGCACTCTCGCGCCTAGACGATATCATCGGCAGTGAGACGCGTAACGTGATCGCTTCACATGATCTCATCGAAGTCATTCGCAGCGAAAAAAACCGCAAGCCATCTCACGATGAAACACTAACCGCCGCTAATTCTAATCTCGGCGTACTACCTCCCATTCAATTTGGTAGGAATTCTCTCGACCAGCAGATTCTAAAAGCCGCTCAGCCCAAAGTTACCTCATGGGGAATTGAGCTGCTAGATGTTCAGTTCAAGCGCATCAACTACAAGCCAGGGGTAATTGATAAAATCTATGCCAGAATGGCTTCGGAGCGCCAGCAGATTGCCGACCGTTTCCGCTCGGAAGGTGCTGGAGAAGCTGCCAAAATTATCGGTCGTAAAGAACGTGACCTTCTATCGATTCAATCAGAAGCCTATCGCAAGGAACAAGAAATCAAGGGCAAGGCGGACGCACAAGCTACAGGAATTTATGCACTAGCTTACAATTCTAACTCATCCGCCGCTGACTTCTATCAGTTCGTCAAGACTCTAGACACCTATAAAAAAACACTTGGCAAAGATACCACTACCATCTTCACCTCAAACAGCGATCTTTTCCGCCTCTTTAAGCAGATCAATCCACCCACCAAGCCGTAACTACTTGCAACACAGCGTTGCACCTGCAAAAAGCAACGTGTGTTGTTTTACGCATTTAGCACACGAAGAATCGATCCAAATTGCACAGTATTAAAACGCGACAGGGGCACTGCGGGGGCGGGAATCTCGCTTGCCGCATGTTCGTCTCGCGCCTACGTTTCCGTCCGATGTTCATCTGGATTGCAAACACCCTGCGCCGACCCACAACTTGGCAGACCGCCTTGGTCCTGTTGATTTGCGCACTCGCGCCGGCGATTGTAGAGGGTGCCCCACCCATTCAATCCGCACAATTCGACCCATCAGATGTTTATTTCCAAGGTTTTCTCGCGGTCCGCGCCGCAGAACAACTTGAAGCCAACGAAGACTTTATTGGCGCTCAGGAAAAACTCGAAAAAGCTCGCAAGCTCATCGACATGGTTCGCCGCTACTACCCCGACTGGAAACCAGAAATGGTGGCAGGTCGCAGTGCAAAAAATGCTGAGGCTGAAACACAACTTTTGCCGAAAGCGCAAAACCAACGACGGAAAAATCAAAATGCCGTTGCTGAGCTTGAGGGTGGCGTAAAAAGTTCAGCTACCACTTTAGACACAGCTCCAGACAACATACCTCCCGGCTTAGAAGTTCTGTCAGATAATCCCATCGCATCTCGGCGCCTTTCCGAAGCAGAGGCAGAAGTGAAACGCCTCCAAGCACTTTCTAAATCGAGTTACTCAAATAACAATGCCGTTTCTAACAACGCAATTCGAGCACAGATCAACGCAGCAGAAAATGAGGTGAAGACGCTGCGTGCGCGCCTTGCATCTAACCCACTTCAAAATGAACTAAACTCTCTCAATCAACGCATCACGGGACTTGAACAAGAACGTGATGCAATGGCGATGGCTCTCACTCAAAGCCGAACCGCCCACACCGAAGCTCTATCACGCAATGCCATTTTAGAAGCCGACCTTAAAGTGACGCAACAAAAGCGTGCCGATCTCGACCGCGATCTTAAAGCCGAAAGAAACATTGCCAACTCGGTCGTCTCCGGTCAACAGAGTCAACTGCTCGCTCTCGAAAATGAACTCACTCAGAAAAACGGTGAACTCAAAAAAGCAAACCAACGTATCGCAGGGTTGATTGACGAACTCCAAGAGAGCAAAGACGCATTTTCTGCTTTGCGCGACGAGCGCAACTCACTGCTCCAGGAACGCGATCAAATGAGCGCCTTACTCAAACTCAATGAAGAAGGGCGAATTCAAGATTTGATCCAACAAAACATGGGACTGGCCAAGAATCTCCGCCAAGCGAGCGAGCAAGTCGCACGACTCAATGTCGATAATAACGCCGCCAAGGATGACATCATTGATGCGCTTCGCGATCTAGCGATTGCTAAAACACAAATCAACAATCTCCACCAAGAACGCCGCGAACAAGACAACCGCCTCACGGAGTTAGAAAAGCGACTTCGCGGCGAGGAAAATGCTCTATCAAGTGGTAAAATTGCAGTAGACCCCGCCGAAATAGCCGTTCTGCGTGATATTATCAAACGACAACTGCGTGTCCAAGAACGTCGTCGTCAGGCACGCGATCTGCTTATAACAGCCGTCAAAGATATGGGTTCAAAAGACGAGCGCATCACAGAAGCCGTCAACCTTTTCGAGGGTCAGGAAATTCAACTGACCGCCGAAGAACAACGCGTCATTGCTGCCAAGCAGGTGGATGGCGAATTCATCTCCCCGTTTGCCCAAGACAGAGCAACGGTCGGGCGCAACACCACAGAATTAAACCGCGACATCGCCGTTTTTGAGCGCACCGCAGAAAAATCATTCACTGCTGGACGCTATCTTCCAACGCGAGAACTTTTCCAAATGATCGTCGAACAGCACCCAGGCCACATCCCAGCACTGTGCAAGCTTGGCATCGTCAATCTCAAACTCCAAGATACCTCCGCCGCCATCGATACTTTCCAACGAGCGGTAGAACTTGATGCAAATAACTCATACGCCTATAGAATGCTCGGTTATTCTTTCATGCTATCTGGAAACCTAACAAGTGCAGAAGTGCATGCCAATCGTTCTGTAGAGCTCACACCCAACGACGCGAAAAGCCAACTTCTGCTCGCAGCGATTTACTACCGCATGGGACGCAAGTCGGAGTCTGAGTCACATTATAAAGCATCGATCCGCGCCGACCCGATGCCCAGTGAACCCTACTACAATCTCGCTCTGCTCTGTTCGAAAAATCAGCGTATCGACGAAGCGAGAAATTATTACCAACAGGCACTCGAGCGCGGCGCCGTACCTGACTTGAAGCTTGAAAAACGCCTCAACCCACCGTGAAGACTTTTCATTACGTAACGTTGCTGTTTTACTTTTTACTGGTGTCTTGTGCCTCCGATTCTGCAAAGCAAAAGTACAAATCAACCACCACACCGCCACGAAAATCTTTGAGCGAGCGCATGGGGGATAAAAACGGCTACAAGCAGGACGCCGAAGGTAATTGGAAAGCCCAAAGTGACCTACGAAGTCCATACGAGAGTAAAGGGACAACCTACGACGCAAAAAAAAGCTTCTCGAAAAGTACTTACAAGACTGGCGATTTCGCGAAAAAATCTTGGTGGGGTAACAAAGAATATGACCGTAAATCCTACACTGGAAATACCGACGGAAGCCGATTCCAAAAAAAGTCACCTCTTCAAGGCGAGAAAGCTCCCGAGGCTAAGGAAGAAGCCAAAATTGCGGGACCTTACCAGACCAACACCTACGCCACTGGCACCGCACGCGAGGCAAGCACCTCAGGCATCGAAAAGCCTTCTGACGTAGCCATCGAGAGTCGCCAAAAAAAGTTTCAGCAACCGGAAATTATCGATTGGAAAGAACGACGATCACTCAGCGTGGATCAGTCAAAAGGTATTCTGGGGCACTGACTGGCACCTCATCTCCCACCAAGGCAAGCGAGTCCAATAGCAGTTTTTTAAGTGTCTCCCAACGCCATGGACGTCCTTCTAAGAAGAATGACTGCGACACAGAAATCTTGAGCTGGGCATACTGATTTGCGGGGAATGCCGCGCTCAGTTCAGATCCTAACGGATTGATCACCACGCCCTTCACCTGCCGTACATCCAAGTCCGCTGCTACCAAACGAGAACGCCATGCGTTAGAAAAACTCTCAGCTAGTTCGCCCCCTACTGGGGTCTCTAACAAAATCATTCCATCAGTCGCAGCATCCGTGTGAACCATGAGATGCAGCACCGCGTAATGACGACGCAAATCTTCCGCAATACGCTGCTTTAGCTGAGTTCGATATGGCCGCTCATGACGGTCGGCTAATTTTGGACGCGTCAGCTCGGGGAGTTTTAATGCAAAACGACTCCAGCGCGAATCTCCGTCTTTTTCTAGGTCAATCAACAACCGAGTCACGTCACCGTGAACCAGAGGGGTGCGAAATTTCATCGCGAAGCCTTGAGCAAGGTTCAATGACCCCGGTTCCCAACCCTCCGTGGATGCAACCACCTCTTCAAAACCCCTGAAAATTTCGCGATATGCTTCGGGTACCGCACAGGTCGCGTTGTTACAACTAAAGAGAAAGGCTATCATTCAATTAAAGTAATCTGATGCAACTAAAGTATTCCTAGAAATATTCCCCAATGCAATCCCACAAATTTAAGATTTCTGAATTTGTTCTTTTCCAACGCCGAGGGCCACGCCGCACATTACGCACAAAACTTTTTTCTCGTCCTGCCACCCTGCTCTCCCCCACCCTCCGCCCGCAATGCTCAAGGCCGGAATCGTAGGACTACCCAATGTCGGAAAATCGACACTCTTCAATGCTGTCACCCGCACTCGTAAGGCGGAGGCTGCTAATTATCCATTCTGCACGATCGATCCAAACGTCGGGATCGTCAGCGTGCCAGATCCTCGCCTAGCGATTCTTTCTAAAATCTCTGGCTCACAAAAATTGGTGCCGACCGCAATCGAGTTTGTCGACATCGCAGGGTTGGTAAAAGGCGCATCCGAAGGCGCGGGTCTCGGAAATCAATTTCTTGCAAACATTCGTGAGACCGATGCCATCGTGCAGGTGGTTCGGTGTTTTGAAAATGACGACATCATCCACGAACTCGGATCGGTTGACCCGATTCGCGACATCGAAATTATCAATTCGGAATTGATTCTCGCGGACATGGCATCGCTTGAAAAACGTCGCCACTCGCGAGAGAAAAAAGCCAAAGGCGGCGACAAAGAAGCGAAGAAAGAAGTCGAGTTGATCGACATCATCATGCCTCATCTCGACCAGGGAAATCCCGCGCTCACCATTGACTTCAGCGACGACGACCGCGCGATCGTGAAAGAATTCTTCCTGCTTTCTTCGAAGAAGACGATTTACGCCTGCAACGTTGCTGAGGATGAACTTGCCGGAGCAATTGAGAACCCAGAATCGCATGCACAAGTCGCGCGCGTCCGCAAGTTTGCTGCCGAACAAACCGGCTCTGAGGCCGTCGTCATTTCCGCTAGAATTGAGGAAGAACTCAGCGACATGCCAATCGAAGAAGCTAACGAATTTCTCACTGATATGGGTGTGACAGATTCTGGTGTATCGGCGCTCATTCGAGGAGTCTACCATCTCCTCGGCTTGCGCACTTACCTAACAACTGGCGTGCAAGAAACGCGGGCTTGGACGATCATCGCGGGCGACAAAGCACCTGCCGCAGCGGGTGTCATCCACACGGATTTCGAACGCGGCTTTATTGCAGCAGAAATTGTTCACTACGATGACCTCGTCGCCGCAGGGACTAAGGCCGCGGCAAAAGTAGCGGGTAAGGTTCGCATCGAGGGAAAAGAATACGTCGTCAAGGATGGCGACGTGGTGGAATTCCGTTTCAACGTCTGATAGAAAACGGGGGACTGCGGCTAAACCGATAAGTCCATCCCCACGAGATCTCGGTCGTTGCGAGCAGTTTCCAGGAATGACTCGTCCATGGTGATCGCTTGTTGCAAATGACTCCGTGCCCGTGGTCCCTCGCCGAGCGTCCACAAATAACAGGCAAGATTGTAGTGAAAAACTGCCATTTCAAATAACGTCTTTGGACCACGAAGCAGTTGATTGCATGCCGCCAGAGTGTCACCGGTTTCGTGTAGGCAAAATGCCGCTTGCAGGAAAAACTCTGGCTCATCCTCAGCTTTCAAGCACAGCAAACGCGCAGTCTCAGAAGCCGCATTCCATTGCTCACGCTCGATTTGAGCCGTCAATTTCAGTTCGAGAGGGGCACGCAAGCGCTGGACCTCTGCAGGCAGCGCTTGCAGTTCATAGAGAGCCTCGTCCGCAAGACCCAGTTCTAGCCATCCAGAGGCTGCTCGTAACGTTTTAGTCACCGCCATGGGTTTGACAGTAAAACAACAATTTGATGGTGGCAATCGTTCCGCTCCGAAAATTCCACTCCCACCACGAAGACACCATGAACCTACCAAAAAAAGAGACT
>Ga0209190_1000667_pt1 | contig 24925 bp, 14 predicted proteins | sample M_140205_XF_Meta_FD_187315 | JGI IMG/M metagenome (GOLD analysis project Ga0209190, IMG submission 187315) | Freshwater microbial communities from Lake Montjoie, Canada to study carbon cycling - M_140205_XF_MetaG (SPAdes) (version 2) | ecosystem: Environmental > Aquatic > Freshwater > Lake... | reverse complement strand
ATCAGGGACACTAAAATACGAAGCATTAGGAGGAGTAAGTGGTGGAACATCTTGGGCTGGTGGTAATCAAGGTTATAATGCTGGTGGTGCAAGTTATAGAGGTGGTTATGGTGGAAATGCTGGTAAAACAAGTTTTGGATTGTATGGTAATTCAAGCGGTGCTTCAAATGGATCAGGATTAAATGGAGGAGGAGGTGGTATAGGTGGTGCTGGTGCAACAAGGACAAGCACTACACCATCAACACAAGATGGTACAGGTGGTGGTGGGGTAGGGTTGGCATCAACATTTTCTGGTTCATCTGTGACCTATGGATTAGGCGGTGCTGGTGGTTGTAATAGTATTGGATCTAATCCAACTACTCCTGCTGCAAATACTGGTAGTGGTGGGGCAGGTGGTCTAACTACAAATGACGGACAACTTGGTGGTTCAGGATTAGTAATGGTTCGGTTTAGAATTTAATTATTAAATTATTCGAGGATCATGGGTTTTTTACCAACTTGGAAAATTTTTGAATAAATTAAAAAAATATTAATTAAAATAAAGATGGGCTGTGGTAGTAATCAAGTTGTTGTTATTGATAATTGCTGTCCAGAAGATCCCGGAAGTGGTGCTATTGCAATTGGTATTTTAGCAGGTGCTTCAAATCAAGCACAAAATGGCATTGCTATTGGTAGTACCGCTGCATCAAAATCACAAGGTATTGGTTCAATTGCAATTGGTAGTCAAGCCTCGTGTTCAAGGATTCCAACTTCTGGGTACAACTTTAAATTAAAATACTCTTTATGATGAAACTCTTCAAAGTGTTCTTGATATTCCTTTTTGTTCAATAGAAAATGATATTATTTTTTTAAATGCGATTAAACACATTTAAAAAAATATGGAACAAAAGTAGTAATGAGATTTCATTGTTTGGGAATTCCCCATACAGTTACAAATATTGAATATGTTGGTTGTGCGTACACACAAAAGGTTTTAAAGTTTTGTAAGATGATGAAGGCTCGGGGTCACTACATTATTAATTATGGACATGAGGATTCTGATGTTATTTGCGATGAGCATGTAACTGTGAGTACTAATAAAGACCTTGAAATTGCCTATGGAAACTATGATTGGCGCAACAATGTTCCTAAATACAATCTTCAGGATCATGCTTACTTAACTTTTTACAAGAATGCAATTGAGGAAATTGGTAAAAGAAAACAACCTAAAGATTTTATATTACCATTTTGGGGTTCTGGTGTCCGACCAATTTGTGATGCGCATCAAGACCTTATTTGCGTTGAGCCTGGTATTGGGTATGCGAGTGGACACTGGGCTCGATGGAAGATATTTGAAAGTTATGCAGTCTACCATGCGTATTGTAACATGTCATCATGTGGAACCTGTAAACAGGACTGGTACGAGGCTGTTGTTCCAAACTATTTTGACTTGAATGATTTTGATTACTGTGAGGACAAAGAGGACTACTTCCTTTTTTTGGGTCGTGTGTACGACGGTAAAGGTATTCATATAGCTATACAGCTTACACAGGAAATTGGGGTTCGTTTAGTTGTTGCCGGTCAAGGTAGTCTTAAATCTTGTGGGTACGATCCAGTTCCGTCACATGTGACTGAAATTGGGTACGCAGATTGCGATACACGTAAACGACTCATGTCCAAGGCCAAGTGTGGAATTGTAGCATCCATGTATCTTGAACCATTTTGTGGGGTCCAAATGGAGATGCTTCTTTCAGGAACTCCAACAATTACAACCGATTGGGGAGTATTCACAGAGAATAACATTCATGGAGTCACTGGGTACCGTTGTAGAACATTTGAGCAGTTTTGTTGGGCCGGAAGAAATATTGACAAGATTAAGCCAGCTGATTGTCGTAAATGGGCCATGAACTTTACTCTCGAGAAAGTTGCACTCATGTATGAAGAATATTTTCAAATGGTTCTTGATGTTCATGATGGAGGAGATGGATGGTATAAAAAACGTCCCGAGAGAGAATCACTTCAATGGTTGGAGAAGAAAGAACTAGTTTTAGAAAAACAAGAAAGTAATTTTTCATTTAAAGGTGTATCTGATAAACGAATTTACATATGTATTCCATATTATGGTGGATTTCCTAATTACTTCCAACTATATCTAGATTCTCTAGGAATCAATCAGGATATTATGACTTTATTTCTTATTACTGATATTGACATGTCACCTTATACATGCCCTAATAACTTGGTACTGATAAAAATGACAAAGTTTGATGTTCAAAAAAGAGCTTCTAAATTTATTCTTGATGCCTATAATAAGGTTATAGAACCAGAAGAGCTGCTAAAAGATAATTATAAGTTTGTCGATTTTAAGATTGTATACCCACTGTTATTTAATGATATTCTCAAGTCTAATGGAGTAACAACTAGAGATTATGTTGGCTGGGGAGATATTGATTTAATCTACGGTAAACTATCAAATTTTATTGATTTAAAGATAGATTATGGAATTCTAGGAGGATGGCACGGTCATTTTACTGCAATTATAAATAGTGATGATTTTAAGAATAATTTTAAGACAATTCCAAATTACCTAGAACTTATTACAGATAATTCTAAAGTTTTTATAACAGATGAAATTGCTTATAGAGAGCCTTTAATAAAGTATATATCTACAAATAAAATTAAGATGTTTTATGCCAATGCGTATTTCTGTGATATAATACCTGAATGTTTCTTTCACATCTCTAGGCCAGATTATGCGCAATGGAAAAAGAATTTTTATGACCTTTATAATCCTAAGAAAAATATTAATCATTTAGTATATGACAAGTCTAAGTTGATTGTAATGTATGATGATGGATCTTCACGCGAAACCTTGTATTGTCATCTACAAAAACGTAAGATGAATTATTCATCATTCAAAGTATATGATAAATATTACATAACTGAAAATTCTTTTTGTAATGATACACTTCTTTTTAAGAAATTAAATTCTCTCAAGACCAAGGGTTATAATCCAGATTTAATATTTGATATTGGTGCACACAAGGGGACATGGACAGCAGAAACTATAACGGTATTCCCTGATTCTCAATATTATTTATTTGAGGCAAATACATATGATGAATTAAATGAATTATCAAACAAGAGTAATATAAAGGTTTTTTCAAATATTATCTTGAACAGTGATAACGTGGAAGTCCCATGGTTTAATAATTCATCTACAGGGGATTCTATTTTTAAGGAAAAGACCCATTTTTATACAAATGTAAATCCCGTAACAAGACAATCAGTAAAACTTGATGATGTATTAAAGAGTGAAAAGTTTAATCATATCTTTATTAAGATTGATTGTCAAGGTGCAGAGATTCCTATTCTGAAAGGTGCCAAAGAGATAACTTCTAATGCCGATTTTGTCTTACTTGAAATACCATTCTTTGGTAAATACAATGAGGGTATTCCTTCTTTTATGGAACATATTCAATATATGGATAGCATTGGGTTTATACCCTATGATTTAATTGAAGAACATATCATAAATAGTTTTACCATACAGATAGATATATTATTTATTAAAAAGACACATGAATTAAATACACTTGTTCAAACTGCGTTATTAACAAACACATTTCCAGTAATAAAAAAACATATCACAGTAATTACTTATTGTAGTGGATATGATTATAATACATTCAACCGATTTACAGGAACGCTTTATGACACGGGTTTTAGTGGTAATCTGATTTTTGTTATTCAAGAGAAAGATAAACCCATCTTAGATAAACTAAAATTAAATTATAAAAATGTTTCTTATTTCGTAGATAATGTAGTAAATCCAAGGCATTGTCAACAGAAACGTTATTATATTTATAAGAATATACTTGATGAACTAAATACTGACTATGTATTGTTGTGTGATTCTCGTGATATATTTTTCCAAAAGAATATTGAGGATTATCCATTAGATGCGTCTATTGATGTATTTTTCTTTAAAGAGGACATGAATATTGCAAATTGTAGTGTAAACAAGGAGTGGTTAGGTGCTATTGAACAAGAGTTGAAGATGGATATAATATCAAAGATATCTAAAAATAGAATTATTTGCTCAGGTACTACAATTGGTAAGTTGAATGGAATTAAAAATTATGTAAATCGCATGTGTGATCTTATGTCTAATAAAATCCATACTGAATTTACTAAATTCACTGGATTTGACCAGGGTATACATAATTACTTAATCTATATTGAGGAATTTCCAGATATGAAGGTACATCTTTTTACAAATAGAGATAATCTGGTAAATAATTTACAATATGGTGAAATAAAATTTATGAATGAGTATAATAAGATTGTTAACGTCAATAAAGAGGAATCGTATATTGTTCATCAGTGGGATAGACTTCCAGATTATATGAGAAAGAGATTTAATGGTAAATATACATTCTATTAATAGGTGCGGGATATGAATAAAGAAATTATTCTATATTAACATATAATGTTTAAAGGTCATTATGATGAATGGAGAGAATCAAGAATGAATGGAATAAAAAAATACATGCCTAGTAATTATTTTATATCAAAAAAAATATTAGAAGTAGGTTGTGGATATGCAGATATTGGTAATGAATTTTATAAACTAGGTGGAGTAGTATCAAGTAGTGATGCACGACAAGAACATATCGACATAGTAAAAGATAGATATCCTCATATTAATGCATTAATTATCGATGGAGATAAAGATACGATATCTGAACACTATGATATTATTGTACACTGGGGATTACTATATCACCTGAATGAAATAGATAAACATCTTGAAAATATATCACGTAATTGTGACGTTCTTCTATTAGAAACAGAAGTCGCAGATTCCGATGATCCTACATTTTATATTAAAACAAATGAACTTGGAATGGATCAAGCATTTAATTTTGTAGGAATTAGACCATCACCTACATATATTGAAAAAATATTACATAAAAATGGATTTCAATACAAACTTATCGATGATTCTATTTTAAATTCTGATTATCATACATATGATTGGAAAATTACAAATACAAATACATGGAGGAATGGATTGAGACAATTTTGGATATGTTGGAAAAATGTCGATTCGCCATTCAAATATACTTAGACCATACATTCTGAAATCCGCCTACTATTTGTTGAAAACCCTTTTCTTTCAGTGTCTGGCGTATTTTATCATAATTACATTTATAAGGACAGTCGGCTTCAAATATGATTAAACGTAAATTATCATATAAGCTTGGATTTTCATCTAGAAATATTTCTAAAAAACCTTCACAATCTGCTATAAGAGCATTAAACTTAAGATTATATTTTTCACTTACTTCTTCTAGACTATAACTACTATGCTTAGACTCTTTATCTTCTACTGATGTAGTACAATACCCCGAATTTTCCAAGTTTAGTTTTTTCTTAGAAATAAATCCTTTTATTATATGAAATTCACAATTGTTTGCTAATTTATTTCTTTCTAAAGAATCCCATACAATATTATCTGGTTCTACAACAACTTGATTGGTTTTACATTTTATTTTTTTATTTATCTTTACAGATACCGAACCATATCTAGCCCCTAGTTCTAACACCGTATCATTTTCATCTATATATGTTTGAGCTAAATATTGTTCATAATTTTCAAGAGAATCTGTATCTATTAAAGTACTTTGTTCATTTCTTATATCATAAATAGAGTTTATTTTAGTAAAAAGTTTAGATACATCTGTTGCTTCATTAATTATTTTTAATACTCCATTTATATTTCTATTTATTAAATGTTCTCTATATTTATCATAAAAGACATGTAAATTATATTTATAGACAAGCATATTAAATATACTTTGGTCACCCGTTAAATGTTCAATTACTAATGGTTCCTTAAATTCCTCATCAGTATACATGGACCATTTTATCCAGTCATTTATAAATTGTGTATTTATATTATTTTTAGATAAAAGAAACCATGATGCAAGTATATGGGGCTTTTCTATTATAGTACTATTAGATTCTGGATACACCTTTTTCCATACATTTATTTTTTGACACAATGAAAACTCACGATGTTTGATATCATTGCCTATAGACCCTGCAATAATTCCTTTTTCTAGTGCAACAGAACAAAGTCTGTCAATTGATTCTGTGAACCTATCCTTGTAATATTGCGAGCAATCTAAATAAAAAAGTACATCATTTTTTTCTAATTGTTCATATACTTCATTTACTAAAAATATTTTATAGGCACAATAGTACCCATCTCTTCTACCAAGTTTATGAATATTAGGTAATCCTTCAATTTGCTTAAACCATTCACGTGTCTTAATTATATCAAGATTATATTCATGTATCTTTACTTTATTTTTAGAGCAGTTCTGAACAGACTCTACCATTATTTTTTTAACACTTTCAAATGGTTCTCCATTTGCACATAATACTATATGAATAGTGTTAATCATGTTTTTAGTAAAACATATCTTATGAAATATTATATCTATACAATCTTCTAATTCATCAAATATAAATAGTATTTTTAGATCACTTGGGTCAACTGTTATATCAACTGAAATTGTTTCAAAGCAGTTTGCATTTATTTTTTTAGTAGTAAAAAAATCATTAGAACCATGACGTTTTATAAAGGGATAATCTATATCTTTATTCGATATAATATTAAATGTAAGAGTATATGAACCAGGTTCTAATTCATAACCAAACCATGAAAACCATACTTTATTGTATACCACCTTCTTAAACTTTATACAACTATCATCAATAACTTCTAAAATAATGTTATTGTATCTTGAATTATATTTAGTATTCTTATTAAATATACGTTTATTCATAATAAAATCATAATTATTATTTCTTACTATATCATTTTTTAGAGTAAACCGTTTTACATTTATTTTTAAATCGGTTATATGACCTTGTAATAGTATTTCAGGAAAAATTATATTATTATTTGTTTCAAATGTTGATTCTATTATGTGCAATGAATTATTATAGATACTGGCATATTTTTCAATTGTATCTAAATTTTTTCCTATACATACTCGATCATTTAATCCATTATAATCATAACCTTCTGGTACAAATATAGTATTCTCTAATGGATTAATAAGTGACCAATCTATGCTACTATCATATAAAATATCAAGCCTTGTCATACATATATAATCATATGTAGCTCCAGTATCTTGTATATGTGTTTTTAATAATTCTACAACTCTTTTTTTATTTATAAAATGTTTACTCATATTATCTGATTGTCCATATACGGAAGCTTCTGGGAACATTGTAAAAAACTTATCATAAAATGCTTTATAAATATTTAATTCTGTAATTGGTTTATTATTTACTGCTATTGGCTTATATAGTTCAATAAAATCTTCTATATTTTCACCCAAATTGGGATCCGTAGATAGAAAAAAATCTATATTAGGGCCAAATGTCTTTACAATGTTATCGTAATGCTCTTTAAAAAATAATAATCTTCCATAAAATAGAAGTGCAACATTTGTCATTTTTATAAAATAATATTTTATAAAAATTATTTAGACGCAAATCATTTCTTCAATAAGTTTTTCAAATGAAAATTTAGGTTTCCATCCAAGTTTTAATCTTGCTTTACTAGAATCACCTATAAGAATATCAACCTCTGATGGACGATAATACTTTGGATCCACAAAAATAAGTTCACGGCCACTTTTATTACAGTAACCAATTTCATCGACTCCAGTTCCTTTCCAACAAATATCAAAACCTTTAAGGGCAAAAGCTTTTTCTACAAATTCCCTGACAGAATGTGTTTCATTTGTTGCGAGTACAAAGTCATCAGGTATATCTTGTTGTAGCATTAGCCACATTCCATACACATAATCTTTTGCATGACCCCAATCTCTTTTAGCATTAAGATTTCCAAGAATTAAACTTTCTTGGATTCCATTAACAATATTATTAAGAGCAATTGTAATTTTTTTAGTTACAAATGTTTCACCTCTTCTAGAAGATTCATGATTAAAAAGAATTCCATTACAGGCAAATAGACCATAACTTTCTCTATAATTTTTTGTTATCCAAAATCCATATAATTTGGCAACTCCATAGGGACTCCTTGGATAAAAAGGTGTTTTTTCAGACTGTGGAATCTCTTCAACCTTTCCATATAATTCAGAGCTACTCGCCTGATAAAATTTTACACGGTCCTTTAAACCAAGTGTCATGATGGAATCAAGTATTCTCAAAACACCTAGACCATCTATATCACCTGTATACTCTGGTATATCAAATGACACTTTTACATGACTCATTGCTCCTAGATTATAAATTTCTATGACATTTGAATCTTTGATTTCATTTAAAATTTTTGATATACTATTAGAATCAGAAAGGTCACCATATCTAAGATGTAACTTTTCATAAATATGATTTATTCTTTTTGTATTGATACTTGAAGCTCTACGTATAAGACCATATACCGTGTACCCCTTTGATAAAAGTAATTCTGCAAGATAACTGCCATCTTGACCATTAATACCAGTTATTAATGCAACTTTCATTACTTAAACATAAATTATATGTTTAAGTAATAGTATGGTGACTGTTCTAGTAACTGGTGGAACTGGTTTAGTTGGGAGTGCTATACGAGAACTTGATAATTCTTTTATATTTGTAAATTCATCAATTAATTTAATATCATTTGACGCCTGTGATAAATTATTTAAACAAGTTACACCGACCCACGTGATTCATCTTGCAGCGTGTGTTGGAGGACTATATAAAAATATGACACAAAAAGTTCAAATGATTGAAGATAATATTTTAATTAATACAAATGTTTTGAAATGTGCTAAAAAGTACAATGTTGAAAAATTAATTGCATGTTTGAGCACATGTATTTTTCCGGATGGTCTTGTAGGAAAAATAAATGAATCCATGTTACATGATGGACCTCCACATCCATCAAATGAAGGATATTCTTATGCAAAAAGATTGCTTGAATGTCAATGTCGAGCATATAATGAACAATATAAAACAAATTTTATGTGTATAATTCCAACAAATATTTATGGCCCTAATGATAATTTTAATTTACAAGATTCTCATGTTATACCCGCGCTTATTCACAATTGCTATTTGGCAAATTTAAATAATAAACCATTTATAGTAAAAGGAACTGGTAATCCACTTAGACAGTTTATATATTCAAAGGATCTTGCCAAACTAATACTTTTAATTTTACATGATGATACAACTAATAATAGTATACTTTCACCAAGTGAAGAATATACTATTAGAGATGTTGCTGAATTAATTGCCAAGGAATTCAATGTGACTAATATAAAATATGATACTTCTTTTTCAGATGGACAATATCGTAAAACTGTTGACAATTCAAAGATGATAAAATTTGAATTTACGCCTATTAATATAGGTATTTCAGAAACAATTAACTGGTTTAATACTAATTATGAAACATGTCGTAAATAAAATTAATGGATTATTATAAATGAATTGTCACCCAGAAAAGTTTTTATATTCTAAAAAACTACAAAAAAAAGGAACTAATAAAGTTGGGGCGGGGAAATATGGACAAGTTTCAGTTGGCTGTACTAAAAAGTCTTGTTACCACCAGATTGCGATAAAAAAGAGTCTCGATGACATGTCTCACGAGTACAAGATGTTACAAAAGGCGTATCGTATAGCACCCAATCACGTGACTCGACCCTATTATTTTATAAAGTGTAAACCAGTTGGGTCTATTATTTATTCTGAATTTATAAAAGGTAAAACTCTTAAACAATCAAAAATTAATAAAGATATTTTACTTCAGGTATTAAAAACATTATACAAGTTTCAACAAAGTGGATTTCGTCACAATGATTTACACTTGAATAATATTTTGATTGAAGACAAGACCAATCGAGTACTAATAACAGATTTTGGGTTTGCAAATACAATGAAAACCAACTTGGCTAATTCACATGGTATACATCCAAAGAGTAATCCAAGTTATGATTATCATTTCTTTCTAAACTCAGTCTACACTGCATTCCCAAAATTATCAGCAAGTCGATTTATTGCAAGTATTATTCCAGGTGAATATCTAGGTAAAGAAACGCTAAAAGTTAAAAATTATAGGTTACGGTACGGAGTGGATAATACAGGCCTTCCAAGTCTGCGTAAAATTTTATCTCTGTTTTGAAAAAAAATAATCACTACTATTAAATGTCCAAGAAAGAAGAAGCATGCGGTTTGAGGGCAGTGGCTGGTGCACCAGGAGTAAAGGGTATGGGAGGAGAAGATATTAAAAAATTTATCAAAGAACATGGTACAGAAGCCGCTAAACAGGCTCTAAGAGGCAAAGCCAAAAGTCGTGGTGAACTATGTGTCATTCTTCACTCATTTCGCGCTGGTCGTGAAAAAATTGCAGCAAGTGGTGTAATGAGTAATTTTCGTTTGACCCCAAGTCCAAATCGTGGTTCAAGTTCAAATTCTAATAAATCTCCGCCTCGTTTTGTGGCACCAGTTGGAATGAGTAAAGAACAAGAAAGAAAATATTGGAAAGTTGTACCAAAAAATTTTGGAAAGAGTTCCAGTCCACCAAACATGCGTTCAAATATAGAACGCATGTTGAATAATTTTATGACATCTGAACAAAATCGCAAGGCGTTACAAAAGGCGCTAAGTGGTAACAAACCTATGAAACGTGAAAAGAGTTACATGTCACGAGAAGGTGTTAAGATTCTAGGTAAACGTCCAACGGGTGAACAAATAAAAGCGGCACTTATGCGAAAAAATCGTGTGGTTGGTAAAGCTGGTTCATCCTCGTCATCGTCCTCATCCAGTAATCGTCGTTCTAATCGTAATGGAAATGGAAGTAGCAGTAATACTGCAAGTAATAAGAGTGCAAACTCACTTGTAAGTAGTAAATCGGGTAGCAGCAGCTCAAATCGCACCATCAATAGTAACCTTAGTGGTGGTAACAACAGTGGAAGTAACCGAGGAAATGGAATTAATAGGAGTCACTATCAAAATCTTACTGCAAAACGTAATAAAGTGGTAAAGGTTAGACAAACTGAATCTAGAAGAACAGGAAAAAATATAAATATAATTGGTCCATTTTGTTTACTTAACCCCAATAATAGTAAATGCCGTAAAAAAATAAAAATGAGACTCCGTAAAACTAATTTATTTAGGTTACCAGTTGGAAAGGGACGTGGACGTAGGGCTCCAGTTCGTCACGGTGGTATGAAAACAAAATCAGTTACATTCTTGAATGTACCTAATGTCGGAAATAAAAATGTAATGAATCCAACGGCACGTATCCTATCAAGACCTATCGGGTTTCATTATACACCTGGATCCAAGTCTAAACTTACAAAAAATCAACTTCGACTGGCTAATAATGAAAGGTGGCGTCGATACGCAAATATGACCAAGAATATGGTTTTCAATACAAAAGAAGTATATGGAAAACTTAAACCCAATACAGAAGCAGAGCAAAGATCTGCATTGGCAAATAAACTATATATGGAAGTTATTAAAAATATAAAAGCAGGTAAAATTTCAGCAGCTCCTCCTCGTAAACTTTCCAGAAAATCAGTACGTCAAAATAAATTCAATCAATCAATGATAAAGAATATGAAACTAAGACTAAAGGTTAAAAGTGAACTTGGAAATATGTTTTCCAAAAGCTATAAGACTGGTGAACAACTTGAACAATATTATAAACCACCGAAACCAAAGAAGGAAAAGGCTCCAAAAAAGAAAAAGGCTCCAAAAAAGAAATCTTCCTCAGGATCTGGATCTAATAATAATTCAGGAAACAATTTAGAATAAAAAAAATGTAGATACAAATGAATATTAAATTGATTATTACTACACTTATTTTAATTGCTGTTTTATTAGGTATTTATTTCATGTCAGGAAAAACACAGGGTTCTACAAGTACTAAAAATGGATGGACTGTATTTGGAACCACTGGATGTAGCTGGACCACAAAACAACTGGCTGAGATGGAGACAAAGGGTATAACCTATAAATTTGTTGATTGTGACAAGGAGAGTCAAAACTGTGTTGGATTATCTGGATTTCCAACGCTAAAAAATGATGATGGAACCGTCAAAGTGGGATTTACACCCATGTAATTAAAGTTTATAAACTTATTATTATTAATGCTAACCAGGTCTGGATATTTGATACCACTTGATACAGAAAATTTAAAAGACATTAAAAAAGAGTTGACCGTTAGACCTATAGTAAACAATGAATTCGGATTTCCCCCTCCCCCATTCAAGGTTTTCAAGGAGACCAAAAAAAACCTTTGTGTCCCAAGGTTCTATGGTACTACAAAGTTCGGTGGACATTTTGAAGACAACCGCCCTAATCCTGTGCGAACTATTATTAAATTTGAAGGCAAACTTCGTAATGAAACTTTCCAGAATGAGGCACTCCAACGAGCAATTGATACAGGATACGGAGTACTATCGCTCCCATGTGGATTTGGAAAAACAACAGTTGCCCTCGCCATCGCAGCGCGTTTGGGTCTAAGAACCATGATTGTTGTTCACAAGGAGTTTCTCGCCAATCAGTGGCGCGAACGCATTCAGCAGTTTTGTCCCGGTGCGACTATTGGAATTGTTCAACAGGATCGTATAGAGATTAATTGTGATTTTGTTATTGCCATGCTTCAGAGTTTGTCCCTCAAAGAGTATATATTTGACCAGTTTGAATCCATAGGAACATTATTTGTAGATGAGGCCCATCACGTATGTGCCCGGGTCTTTTCACAGTCTCTTTTTAAATTATGTCCCCGTCACGTGTTTGGGTTATCTGCAACACCTGAACGCAAAGATGGACTCACAAAAGTTTTACATTGGTTTTTGGGTCCGACATTCTTTTCAGTTGAACGGGAAAATCAAACTCAGGTTCAAGTGTTTCCTATTGATTTTGATTGTAAGTTATTTCGAGATCCACCCCCGTGTAATAGAAATGGTAAGATTTCACTGGTTCAAATGATTACCGACTTGGTGGAACATCCAGAGAGAAATCAAATGTTGGTGACTCTTATTAAAAAAATTACAAAAAAGTCTACGCGACAGGTACTTGTACTTAGTGACCGCCGTTTACATTGTGAATATCTTCATTCTCAGTTTCCAGAAAACTCGGGACTCTATATGGGTGGTATGAAGGAATCTGCTCTTTTGGAAACGAGTACTCGTCAAATTATATTTGGAACATTTAGTCAGGCTCATGAAGGTCTTGATATTCCAACACTTGATACCGTGGTTCTGGTAACACCCAAATCTGATATAAAACAGTCAATTGGAAGAATACTTCGAGAGACTGGTGGTAAAAAGAATGCACCACATATTTATGATATTCTTGATCAATGGTCCCTGTTATTTGCCATGTATCAAAAGAGAAGAAAGGTTTACCGCGAGGGCGGGTTCTTGATTGATACGGGACCACCAGAACCTGTTGTAAATGAGTTCAAAGGAAAATGTTTGTTATAAGTAATAACAATGTCAGGAGCACTTGTTTCTCTAGTGGCCAAAGGGGTCCAAGATGTTTATATAACAAATAATGATAGTGAAACTTCTTTTTTTAAAATGAAGTATTCACGACATACAAACTTTGCACAAACTGTAAAAATATTAGATAGTTTTGGTGAAATTCAAAATAATGGCATTTCAACAGTACCAATAAGAAGTCTCGGGGACCTGATAAATGGGATGTGGTTAACAGGTGGTTCAAATTGGTCTTATAAATTAAAACAAAGTATGAATCCCAAATATTATGAACCATCTCTCCCTATAACTGCATCAATCCCAAATATCAACGCACCTACAAACGGTATAATAGGATATTTAACTGGTACAATTTTTGATTTATATATAGGAGGACAACTTATAGATTCACAAACATGTGAGTTTTTAACAGATATTTGGCCTATATATATGTCAGATAGTTATACAAAAGCTATGGCATTTAACAATGCAGCCGGTCAAGGATTTGTCGATCAAGACTGTACATTTTTTCCTCTTCATTTCTTTTTTTGTGATAATAAAATGTTTCTACCATTAGTATCTCTTCAATATCACACAGTTGAAATACAAATTCGCTGGGGTCCTTATATAAGTCAGATGATAACTGATGGTGGAACCCCTGTACAATTTTTTGGAAACTTTATATATCTTGATACAAATGAACGAGAAACATTTGTGAATAAACAAATGGATACACTTATTACACAAGTTCAAACAAATTATAATAGTTATAAAATATCAAATACAATTGATTCAACAACTATAGATTTATCACTATTTAATCATCCAGTTAAAAGTATTTATTTTGGGTATGGTGCAGTTGGCCCAACACAAGCATCTTGTGCTTGGTCATTTAATAATATAGATATAAATCTGAATGGAACATTTTTATTAGAAAACATGGCACCTGAATATTTTCACATGGTTCAGGGATACTATAATACAAAGTATGGACAAATTTGTTATGACTCTATACAAACAAATTCACCCATGTTTACACAATTTTTTTCATACAACTTTTGTCTAGATGGTTCAAGTTATAAACCAACTGGGACATGTAATTTTAGTCGTCTAGATAATGCAAAAATAAATGTAAATAATATTTACTGTATGTACGTAGCGACTTTTGTGCCATTTTTGACCCCATTGACTATTTATGCGGTAAATTATAATGTGCTTCGTATCAAAGCGGGAATGGCTGGTATTTTATTTAGTAACTAATAGTAATAATGCCAAGCAAATATACAACATATAATGTATCATATTTATTAACAGGACCTGCACCAACATATACACCTATAGCTTATTCGACAGGAAGTATATGGACTCCCTCTGATAATATTAACCCAAATACATTATATAATATTTTAGCAAATACTATTGCTACTGCTACTACTACTATTTATGATCCAGGTGATTTTCCAGTTACCAGTTGTACATTTGGTAATACACCAATCACCTATAACACTAACCCTAATCCAAATTCTGTATATCAACTTGGTTACTGTGCATCTTTTACATCTCAGGGTCCTAATAGTAGTCCTCCAAAATTAACTCTAGTACCCGATGCACAAATATTATTTCAACCGTCTAGTTCTCCCACTTTAACAGTTGGGCCCGCACCAGCGCAGCCGTCATTTTATTCAAATATTTATAACGATGGTAATTTTATATTAAAAACTTTCAATCCAACATACTCTCTTGTATATACAGGTAATCCATATTATATTAAAGTATATCCAGAAAATAGTGTTAATTCATACGTAATTACTTTTACACCACCCGCTTCTCCATTATTACTAAATCAGTCAGGAAATGTAATTGATGCAAGTACTGGGTCGGCATCAATTACATCAATAGATATAGTACCAGGATTTCCTAATCAACAATTTAGTTTTACTATAACACAAGCGCCTATTTTATCAGACATTGATTATACATATAATAGCGTTACAAAGATTTCAAGTAGTTCAGGGGCTGCAACATTTGAATATATTGAAGGTGTACTTGATGTAACTACAAATAATATTTCAGTAGGAGCTTTATCTCCTACTGTTACACAACCTATACTTGATGTAGACTGTTTTATTTCGTCTAATCCTATATCTGGTCCATTTAATGTAGGAACATACCACGCAGATTATACGATTCCACCCATTAATACCAATTTTATATGGGGACCATTTGCAAGTTTTATAATTACAGCTGCATTGGTTACAGTTATAGAATGGAAATTAAATACAATAGTAGGTGGTTCTATTATATCTACTGTTGTTTTTGATATAGATACTTCATTTACATTTAATAATACAAAAAGTTATACCATTAGTACAACTGATGTAGACCCACAAGATGCAGCTTCTCATACTCCTACTGAGAGTGGACTTTTTACTACTGCTGGTAGTTTTACATTTAATTTAGCAGCTAGTACAAATTATACTGCCAGTGGTTCATCACCAACCTTGACAATAGTAAATCAAGGGAATATTCCAACTCTTCAACAAGTTACAAATTCTGGGTATATAACCAATATTAATATAGAACCATATAATATAACTGATAGTATAACATCAAATGGAACAAGCGGTCAATTTCTTAGTTCAACAGGTACAACCATAATATGGACTGATAAACCTAGTAATTCATTATCAGAAGCTCCTCCACAAATTATTTTTAATAATTCAACTGTTAATAATTCAAATATTTATATTGATTGGTTTTTTCCAACACAGACTGCAGCTGGTTTTATTGCTGGTGGAGTTCCTGTAATAAATAGTTTTAGTGCTAATTTATATAATACAACATCAGGAGTTACATATACTTATTCACAACTTACCAATAATTCAACAACTCAATATATTAATAATGGTATTAATTTAGGAACTGCTATTCAAGGTTTAGTTTTAACACAAAATATCACATTGAGTAGTAATTTAGTACAAACTACTACATTTCCATCTTCTAAAAATATATTGGCTCAAGTTTTATATATTTCAGACCTTTCTACAATAAGTGATGGAAATTGTAATTTAAATGCTTGGTACTCAAATTACAATCCAGGATATATATCAAATACACATTCATTACCGACTTATTCAGTTGTAGTTCCTGATTCACCTACCTATTTTGTAAAATCTGGATACAGTGGAGTAAATATATCTCCTACAATATCTTACACATGGATTGCACCAAATCCTAATGGTGGTACAATTTCTGCATATAAAATAAAATATAGTACACCAGGCTCATCTATAAGTTTAATTACACAATCAGTAAATGGAATAACTGGATCAGTTTCATCTGGAACTGCTTTATCAGTTTTTCCAGACTGTGAATATACCACAAATGTAATGGCTTCAAATTCTTTGAATCCAAGTAATTTTGGACCTGTTTCTAATTCAAATTTATGGACAAGTAATTGTATTCCACAAAATACTCAAATTATTTTATCACCGACAACAATGACATTTAATAATGGTACTTATTATACAGGTTCATTAGCAACAGATACATCTGGAACTAATAATATATCTAATATAACATCAGTATCTATAGGTACATCAAGTACAATTTCGTATAATATAACACTTGAAAAAACTCGAGGACATTTTGGTGATGGTAATCAACTTACAACTTTGAGTTCTAATATTGTTTCTAAAAATTATACCAATTATATTAGTCCAGTAAGTTCTAAAATTAAAACAGGATCTAGTATAACAGCAAATAATACATCTATTACTTATACATCATCTGATGTTAATATTCAATTGGTAGGGTCCGCCACGCCAATTGACTTTTATACAACACCTTCTTGCAATTTGGGATTTTATTACAAATCAAGCGCTTCACTTTTAAATTTATATATTATTCCGGGACCAAATGTTTATACACTTAATTTAACACAGGCCTATAATATAGCAAATCCACCATCACCTTCAGTTTCTTCGTTTACATATGCAAATGAAGAAACTTATTCTACACCAACAATTACGAGTAGTGTCCTTTTATTAAATGATGGAAACTTTAGACAAGTTTCAGGTATTTGGGTTCTTTATAGTACCGCACATTTTACAGTTACTAACTCTGTTCAAGATATTGGTGTTTATTTTTATAAAAATCCAATTTTAAGTTACAATTTTAGTACGCTTGGAAATTTTAGTACAAGCGGAACAACTGAAATAAACCCCCCATTTACTACAAATAAGTTTACATCGTCAGTAAACTTTTCTAAACTAATAAGTACAACTACACCTACACAATTTGCAAAGACCGTATCAACTACTATAACTGCACTTAATATAATCGGTTCAAGTGTCGGAACAGTTACATCAAATATTATAATTGTTGACTCGGTATCACCTATGACTCGTTATACAATTGTTAATTCTTTTACTGATTATTCAGTTCAGGCTCTATATAATGATAGTGGTGCTGATATTACTTCTACAAACGATTTACAATGTGTAGCTGGAAAAATATGCACTCCTTCAGTAGACTCTTATTTGAATTATACAATTTATTGGTACTATAGTAGTTCTTTAAATAAAAATAGTTTGAATTATTCAGGAATAACAACAGGTGTCAGATATGTCATGGTTCGTACCATAGTTCCACAAAGTTTTAATACAAGTTTGACTATAGCTATAAATGGAACATTAAATGGGTCACCTATAACAACAATTACATCAATTAATAGTCTTTTTTATAGAATTATAGTAAATAGTACACCTACACCTACAGATGGAACTAATTTTAGTTCTACATGGATTGATGCAATCAGTACATCTGGTACACAAGTAAATTCTACAAATTATTTTAATCCAAATTTAATAAGTTTAACATTTTGGTCACAAACAGCTACTGGTTTACAAAATACAGTTACATTTCCAGGAGCTGCATTTACAGCTGCTTCATCTACATATTTATATATACAATTAGGACTTGATGTATCAGTTCAAAATATAAAAATTTCTTCTATTATTGGAACTTTTTCATAAAATAAATCTATATAATAGTAATGGCAACAGCACTACCAGGTACAAATATACAATTAGAAGATGTTGTTGGAATTTTATATAATAGATATCAAGGTGCTCCAACCATAGTACCCGATGGATCTATTGGATTACAAGGATCATTGGGGCTAAGTAATCCAGATATTTTTGCATCATCAAGTCTTTTATTACAGCTAACACCTGATAGTTTTACATTAGGCACTCCACAAACAATATCTGGAGTTACACGAACACCATTATCAAACTATCCATATATAGTTAAATATGAAAACATAACCGTGAACGGATCATCAAGCAATTATATTTCATATTATGATAAAATTGGTTTTAATAATAATGGAGTTAATTTATTATCACACACCATACCAAGTAATTATGCTAAATCAGGCGCTTATCAAGCAACTATTTATGTTAATGGTACACCTACGCCTAGTTATAGTGGAACACCTGGTACATCATTAGGTTGGAATTTAGATAATGCTACTGGATTACTTACATTTTATAATACACCGCCATTTAATTCAAATGATGTTATTAAAGTAACAGTTTATAGATATGAAGGTACTATAGGGTTTGGATCAAATGTCCAAATAAATGATACCAGTTCAAATGTTCTAACCGTTATTGGTGGTATATCATGTTCAAATTTATATCAAACTGGGTCAAATGTTATTATCCAAACTGGAACTGGTACAAATATTTTGAAAAATACAAATTTTGGGTCAAATGTTGTCATAAATGTTACCAGTTCAAATGTTCTAACCGTTATTGGTGGTATATTATGTTCAAATTTAACCCAAACTGGGTCAAATGTTATTATCCAAACTGGAACTGGTACAAATAGTATGAAAAATATTACTCAAGTTGATAATAATTTAATCCAATCTGGAACTGGTATAATTACCCAATCTGATACTGGTATAAATATTTTGAAAAATACAAATTTTGGGTCAAATGTTGTCATAAATGTTACCAGTTCAAATGTTCTAACCGTTATTGGTGGTATATCATGTTCAAATTTATATCAAACTGGGTCAAATGTTATTATCCAAACTGGAACTGGTACAAATATTTTGAAAAATACAAATTTTGGGTCAAATGTTGTCATAAATGTTACCAGTTCAAATGTTCTAACCGTTATTGGTGGTATATTATGTTCAAATTTAACCCAAACTGGGTCAAATGTTATTATCCAAACTGGAACTGGTACAAATAGTATGAAAAATATTACTCAAATTATTAATACAAATTTAACCCAATCTGGAACTGGTATAATTACCCAAACTGGAACTGGTATAAATTATATGAAAGATATTACTCAAGTTGATAATAATTTAATCCAATCTGGAACTGGTATAATTACCCAATCTGATACTGGTATAAATATTTTGAAAAATACAAATTTTGGGTCAAATGTTTTCATAAATGTTACCAGTTCAAACGTTCTAAGTGTTACTGGGAATATTTCATGTAGCAACTATTTTGGAAATGGAACTTTATTAAACGGATATAGTAATACAACTACTGGGTCTGCAATTTCAGTTGGTACCTCCCCACACCAAATAACAGCTGGGTACGGGTACATTTGGGTTACTAATAAAAATTCTCCTGGTACAGTTAAAGTTATTAATCCAAGTGGTACTCCGGCAGTATTAACAACAATTACATCTGGAATTGGTAATCAACCATCTGCTATAACAGCTGGGTATGGGTACATTTGGGTTACTAATTATACTTCTCCTGGTACAGTTAAAGTTATTGATCCAAGTACTAGATCAGTTGTAAATACAATTCCAGTTGGTAATGTTCCAGGTGCTATAACCACTGGGTACGGGTACATTTGGGTGACTAATAATAGTGGTAACTCAGTTTCAGTTATTGATCCAGTTACTAAATTAACTGTTGGCACTGCAATTCCAGTTGGTAATGGCCCAAATGGTATAACAGCTGGGTACGGGTATATTTGGGTGATTAATGGTACTATTTCTGGTACAGTTTCAGTTATTAATCCAAGTACTAGAGCAGTTGTAAATACAATTTCAGTTGGTAGTTACCCATCTGCTATAACAGCTGCATACGGGTACATTTGGGTGGTTAATACTACTATTCCTGGTACACTTAAAGTTATTAATCCAATTGGTCCGACAGTAGAAACATTTTTTTTTGGTAATAGCGCATTTGAAATAACCGCTGGGTACGGGTACATTTGGGTGACTACTGATACTTTCCCTAGTATAATTAATATTATTGAACCAAGTACTAGAGCAGTTGTAAATACAATTACAAACGATAATATTTCAGGTGGTATAACCACTGGGTACGGGTATATTTGGGTGATTAATTTTACTGATAACTCAGTTTCTGTTATTCAGGGTCAAGGAATACTTACTTCGTCAGATGTTACTACGGGTACACTTGAAGTTACTAATAAAACAACCATGAATGGAGATTTGGAACTGGTAAACAGTTCATTACGTGTAACCGGTAATGGAACTATAACATGTGCAGGAATTGAAATAGGGTCAAATATTCATACAAATGATACCAGTTCAAACGTTCTAACTGTTACTGGGAATATTTCATGTAGCAATATGACAATAGGGTCAAATATTCATACAAATGATACCAGTTCAAACGTTCTAAGTGTTACTGGGAACATTTCATGTAGCAACTATTTTGGAAATGGTTCTTACTTGACTGGACTAACTGGAACAACCCCAAATCTCCAACAAGTTACAACTGTTGGTAATACAGCATCTAATATAATATTAAACGGATATAGTACAACTACTACTGGGTCTCCCATTCCAGTTGGTACTCAACCAACTGGTATAACCGCTGGGTATGGATACATTTGGGTTACTAATAATACTTCTCCTGGTACAGTTAAAGTTATTAATCCAAGTACTAAAGCACTAGTAACAACAATTACATCTGGAATTGGTAATAACCCACGTAGTATAACAGTTGGGTATGGGTACATTTGGGTGGCTAATACTGGTGGTACAGTTTCAGTTATTGATCCAAGTACTAAAGCAGTTGTTGGGACTGCAATTACAGTTGGTAATCAACCAACTGGTATAACCGCTGGGTACGGGTCCATTTGGGTGACTAATACTGGTGGTTCCTTTCCAACTGGTGGTACCACAGTTTCAGTTATTGATCCAAGTACTAAAGCAGTAACAACAATTTCAGGTTTTACTGGTCCACGAGGTATAACAGCTGGGTACGGTTACATTTGGGTGACTAATAGTGGTGGTACCACAGTTTCAGTTATTGATCCAAGTACTAAATTAGTAGTAACTGGAGCTGGGTTACCAATTCCAGTTGGTAATAATCCATTTGATATAACAGCTGGGTACGGATACATTTGGGTGACTAATTTTTCTGATAACTCAGTTTCAGTTATTAATCCAAGTGGTACTACTCCTACAGTAGTATCTGCAATTACATCTGGAATTGGTACTCAACCAAATGGTATAACAGCTGGGTACGGATACATTTGGGTAGCTAATCATAGTGATGATACAGTTTCAGTTATTGATCCAAGTACTAAAGAAGTTGTTGGCACTGCAATTACAGTTGGTAATGGCCCAATTGGTATAACAGCTGGGTACGGATACATTTGGGTGACTAATAATATTGGTGATAACTCAGTTTCAGTTATTCAGGGTAAAGGAATACTTACTTCGTCGGATGTTACTACTGGTACACTTGAAGTTACCAATAAAACAACCATGAATGGTGATTTGGAACTAGTAAACAGTTCATTAAGTTTAACAGGTCCAGGAACTATAACATGTAGTAGTATTAATACTACTAGAGCATACATTACGCAACAAATAATAAGTACTTACAAATATTCACTATTAAATATTCCAACACCTACAGAAAACGGACTAAAAATAAGAATATTAGGATATTTTGCACCTGGTGCCTCTAATTCGGGTTATAATCAAATAAGAATGCATTTAATTCAAAATGGTACTGCTATAACTCTTTCTAATTCTTATGGTGCTTATCGATATTCATTAAACTTTGGGGAACAAAATTTACAACAATCAGTATATATAGGACAAGGTACATTTCAATATAGTACTTATAATGGTGCTAATATAGAAATTAACGGTGTATGGTATGTTGTAATACCTATAGAAATACAAATTAATAAAACTTGGAATGGTTATGAATTTCAGACAAATTCGTGTAATTGGTCTGGTGGTGGAAGTTCACTCTCACCTATACAAATACTCAATTCTGGTAATATTTTATGTACTCCCGGTGGTGTTTTACAATTAGGATTTTTTTCTAATACTTTTTATACAACTGATTATATATTTTTAGCTGATCAACAAGGTATTACATCATATTGTTTGATTACTACACTTTAGTGTGGTACACTCTGACAAATGAAAATGTTTGTTATAAGTAATAACAATGTCAGGAGCACTTGTTTCTCTGGTGGCCAAAGGGGTCCAAGATGTTTATTTAATAAATAATGATAGTGAATCATCATTTTTTAAAAGTAAATACACAAGGTACACAAACTTTGCCCAGGCTCCAAAACAAATTGATTTTACTGGTGTGATACAAAATAATGGTTCAACTTCAATATTTATTAGAAGTCTCGGTGACCTTATAAATCAGGTGTGGCTTGAAGGTACAAATATAGTTGGAAATTTAACAGGTACAACATTTCAACTTTATATAGGAGGACAACTTATTGATTCACAGACATTTGATTTCATAGCGGATGCTTGGCAAATTTACATGGCGGAAAGTTATTCAAAGTGTGTAACAATTAATAATAACCTTTCTCAATCAGACACAAGCTTTTTTCCATTACACTTTTTCTTTTGTGACAATGAAATGTTTTTGCCTATACTGGCACTCCAGTATCATCAAGTTGAAATACGTATAAATTGGGGAAGTACCATTCAAAATGTTCCAAACTTGGTAGCCTATGGAAATTATATTTTTTTAGATACCAAGGAACGTGAAGCTTTTGTTAAAAAACAACTTGATTTTCTTATTACACAGGTTCAGACTATTAGTGGAAGTATAAATAGTATTGACTTGTCACTTTTGAATCACCCAGTAAAAAGTATTTATTTTGGATATCCACAAACAAGTAATCCAGTACATTATTGGTCATTTACCGGTGCTAGTATTTTACTCAATAGTAATTATTTATTAGAAAACATGACTCCAACTTATTTTCATACAGTGCAGGGATATTACAATACCAAGTACGGTAACATAAATTTTAATAATTTACAAATCTCTCCTGTATACACACAGTATTATACATATAACTTTTGTCTCGATGCAACAAGTTATAAACCGACAGGAACTTGTAATTTTAGTCGTTTGGATAAAGGAAAATTACAAATTACAGGTGGGTTATCAGTACCAAGTGGTCTAATAACTTTGACCTTGTACGCAGTCAATTATAATGTACTTCGTATAAAAGAAGGTGTTGCCGGTATTTTATTTAGTAACTAATAGTAATAATGTCATCGGTTGGAAATAATGTATTTTATCAAAATATTTCAGGTTTAGATTTGAATATTTCAGCGATTTCAGTTAGCTCAGCTAATATTTCATGTACTAACATAACAATAGGGTCAAATATTCATACAAATGATACCAGTTCAAATGTTCTAACTGTTACCGGGAATATTTCATGTACTAATATAACAATAGGGTCAAATATTCATACAAATGATACCAGTTCAAACGTTCTAAGTGTTACTGGGAACATTTCATGTAGCAACTATTTTGGAAATGGTTCTTACTTGACTGGTATAAGTGGAACAACCCCAACTCTTCAACAAGTTACCAATGCTGGTAATATAACAACTAGTAACATTGTTACCGGGAATATTTCATGTAGCAACATAACAATAGGGTCAAATATTCATACAAATGATACCAGTTCAAATGTTTTAACTGTTACTGGGAATATTTCATGTAGCAACTATTTTGGAAATGGTTCTTACTTGACTGGTATAACTGTAACAACCCCAACTCTTCAACAAGTTACCAATGCTGGTAATATAACAACTAGTAACATTGTTACCGGGAATATTTCATGTACTAATATAACAATAGGGTCAAATGTCCAAATAAATGATACCAGTTCAAACGTTTTAACCGTTATTGGTGGTATATCATGTTCAAATTTATATCAAACTGGGTCAAATGTTATTATCCAAACTGGAACTGGTACAAATAATATTTTGAAAAATACAAATTTTGGGTCAAATGTTTTCATAAATGTTACCAGTTCAAACGTTCTAAGTGTTACTGGGAATATTTCATGTAGCAACTATTTTGGAAATGGAACTTTATTAAACGGAT
>Ga0209190_1000665_pt1 | contig 24930 bp, 26 predicted proteins | sample M_140205_XF_Meta_FD_187315 | JGI IMG/M metagenome (GOLD analysis project Ga0209190, IMG submission 187315) | Freshwater microbial communities from Lake Montjoie, Canada to study carbon cycling - M_140205_XF_MetaG (SPAdes) (version 2) | ecosystem: Environmental > Aquatic > Freshwater > Lake... | reverse complement strand
CACTGCCTTCTATTGGGGAAGCCAAATCATAATAATTTATAAAAAAAATATCATAATCTTTTTCAGTTTGACATTGTAAATTAAATTTAATATAATACTCTGTTGGGAATTCTGTATACAATAGAGGGCCTATTATTAGATAAGCGGTTTCTCCGTTAAATAAACTATTATTTAAACTTGGAGTGTGTTTATTACCAGCGTATAAATATACTTTTGAATTTAGATAATCATTTTCTGTTCTCCAACATTTATTAAATTTATCAATTTGAGTTATATTATTATCTATTTCTAAAATACCTTGACTTACAATTTTAATATATGTGTGTATTCTTTGTGTAAAAATTGAATATATAGTATTGTCTGCATAGAAATTATTAGATAAGTCGTAACGATATGCACTTTGATTATTTACTAAATTTCCAATAGCTGATGCATTTCCCATAAAAACTTCATTATCTTGAAAACCATATATTCCATTATAAATTGGTAAAGTTAAATTTACATCAGGTTGATAATAATCTTTAACGAGAACATTTCCTAATACATTGATACCTGTTGATTTATTCTGACTATCAATGGCTACATCTAAATCATTAATAAGAATATTGCTAACAATAACATAATCTACTTTTATTGTTGATAATGTGCTCTTTTTATAATACCAACGAAAAATATAGTCACCCTTTTCAAAAATAAAACTAGTATAATTCCATTTGTCTTGCCTATCACCACTCGTATTAAGAGTGCTAGTATAAGTTTCACCGTCATCCATTGAATAATCAAAAACGAAATAATCACTTAATGTTTGGGTATTCATTACATAATAAAATGATACTTGCCCTTTTTTTACAAATTTACTCCTAAGCGTAAAAAATGATATTAGATTTGTAGAAACCTCTCCTGGAGTATTATCATTCATGCCTGAATTTTGTATTATTAAAAATTTATTGTTTAAAAATTTATCAGTTTTTACAATAGTATTTGTTTCATCGATACTTATAATTTTTGACCAACGATTCGTTATATTCCAGGTATATTTATAATAATCAGCATCCATATATAGCAAATTGCCGTTAAAATTGTATGTTTTGTTTTGTTTAGTGGGTTCATTATTTATTACTAATGAGCCATATAATGCTGTTTTATTATTGTATCGTATACCTTGGTAGGGTATAAACAGGGTAGCGGCATTATTATAATATGAAAGAATTATATTATTAACACCTTGTGGAGAATTAATAAGATATGTTTCTATTTTTGAGTAACTCGCATTTAAATTGTAATTATTTAAAAAAGGAATCAATGCATTTTCGGGGGTTGTAATATTAAGTTGTGCAGTTACAGTTTTATTTGCTAAATTAACATTATTATTTATAAAATTAAGGTTATAGGGTATTTGTTTAATATACATTTCTTTAAAAGCAATATAATCACCTTCATTTGAGCTCTCATTATAATAATCGAATTCATGATTATTTTTTTCATATTCAATTACAATATAATAATATTTATCTTGTTTTAATACTCCAAGATTACATTGTAATGTAGCCCAACCAATAGTGTGCTGAGGAGTTATTTCACCAATAGTATACTTAGTATTAGTATTAGTATCTAATAATATGTTTTGTTTAATATTATTAACTGAAGTATAATTTATATTTGTTTCTACTAATGTAAATGTAACTTTATCATTATATCGTAAAAGGGCTGTATATTTAACAATAAATTGTAAATATATGGGCGCCTCAGAAGTAAAATTAATTTTATTTAAACCTCCAATAATCCAATAATTATTTTTATCAAAATAAGGTATTGACACACCAAGCGAGTCAAAACATCCATTAATAAACATACCATTTGCATCATCAGGTATACTATTTTTATAAGTATAATTAGAATCATCGCTTTTGGATATAATTAAATCTTTAAATGTTGAGGTTATTGTGTAAGACCATGCACATTGATATATGCGTAATACTTCATTTCCTCCAGAACGGTTTTTACCCGTTGTAATATATTCATACCGGGTTGTATCATCAACAGTATATATATTATTATCTGGTAATGTAATAAAGCTATAAAAGTTATTTGTCAAATTCACAATTCCTTGACTATAATAAATATCAAGTTTGTTTAAATATTGAATAGCATTATCCATCTTTTCTTCATTATAAATTGGATTATCAGATATATGATATCCATAATTAAATTCAAAATTGAAACGGGGAAATTGTAAATACACATCTTTTAGACTTAATTTATCACTGTCAATAAATATATTTAATTTATTATTAGTAATATTGCCCTTTAATTTATAGAATTTATCAAAATCGATAAACACATTACCAGAAATAATATTCCCTGTAATAATGTCAATAACTCCATCAGTTATTGTACCTTTATTAATATTTATGGAATTTATATTATCAAAAATACAATTTGATGAAATAATTGGGTAAACACTTTTATCTAAAAGTGTCCCATTAAAATTAAAATTTTCATCTCCTGTTGTTTTATTAACAACAATTGAGCAATTTACATTTAAATTATTAATAGTAAGTGATATATCAGTAATAATATTACCATATATAATATCATTTAATAGGTCATTATTAAGTCGTAATGGTAATAATTCATCAAATGACGGATTTTGAATATTTTTTCCAAAAATATTACTTGAAAATGTTTCTATTTTAAATGCCCCGGTATTTGCATGATTAAAATAATTAGGAATACTGTCATTATCTCGGGTTATGTTCTCATATATATTAAAATCTAAATAATCATTTGAATTTGTATTTATATATACAGACCCTAAAAAATCGCCACTTAAACCTCCAGTTGAGCGCTGAAATCCAATAAAATCCCCATATACTTTACCATAAATATCGGATACAATATCAGCCTTAACAATACTACTTTGGTTATCTACGATAGATTGTCCATACCCATTAAATAATGAAGATTGGAATTGAGTATTAAATGTGCCACCAATAATTGCATCATTTAATGTAATTTTACCACTTAGTTGAATATTTGATAAATCTAATTTTGTAATTTTATCAATATCGAATTGTTCACCAAAGTTAATAGGTCCTGAAAAGTTAATACCTGACCCAGCTCGAATATTAATACTATTAAGTGCTTCAATTGATACTGCTGAACGTTGTATGACTGTCGGTGTCAATGCTAAATTTAAGGTATCACTAAATGCAGCATCAGTCATCTATATTTCAATATATATTTATACCTAAGAAATTATCTTAATATAAAAAAATTGATGCATAAACATTTTATATATTTAATTAATTAATAATGTTCTTTAAAATTAAAGATAATGGTTTTATAAATTATTTATCTACTATTAAAAGTAGAATAAATATTAGAAAAATAGATAATACGCCAAGGGGTGAGCATTTATTGACATATTCAATTAAAAATGCTGAAAATGTTAAATTAATGTTTGTGAAATACCAAGATAAAAATTATAGTATTTTATATAATTTTAAATCAAGAGATTTCTATATTATACAATTACGATTTTCACAGAAGGTGTTTAATGACCAAATTGAATTCTACGGAGATATTAAAGATAATATATTATATATACACGCTGCATACATTGAAAATGTTTCGTTATTAGATAATTTAGAATTATTAGATAAATTACTATATACTGAATATAAAGAAGACTTAGATATGGAAAATCTACAGATAAAAATAAAAGAATTCTATAGCTCTATTAACGAAATTAAAAATTTACAGGATAAAAAAATGAATGGTATTCTTTATCTAAATAATAATTTAGATAAACAACATTTTATAGAGTTTTTAAACAACTAATGGCACTTTATAATATTTATTTACTATTTTTTTTGTTTCCGGATAAAATCGTGCACTTATTCCTGAAAAATTAAAAAAACGGTTTAGAGACAAATTATCAGATGTAAATTGTGATGACATATTATTTATAATATTATAATATGGTAAAGGAACAAAATTTTCAATAGATTTAGATTTAAAAAATGTGCCTATAGCCAATATTACAATCAATATTAATAATCCGTAAAATATCATAATGTATATATTATGGATTATTAATATTTATTTAAGTATTCATTATTACATAATCTAAATTTAAAATAAATGCCCATTCCGAGAATTGAACTCGGGACCCCCAGTTTACAAGACTGGTGCTCTACCACTGAGCTAAACGGGCTTATGTATTGCACATAATACATATTATGTATTATGTATTATGTATTAAATCTTTAAATACTAATTTTGTATTTAAATACAATATTTGTATATATCAACTAATTAAATTATAATGAAAATCTAAATTAAAAACATATTATAACCAGAAATGATATCGACCATCGATATATATTTTATTGCTAATAAGCAACATTAAGGACCACAATAATTCTTAGGCATAATGCGTGAAATCATATTTAGTGATGGGATTAATCGTTTTATTTGCACTAGTAATGAAACTCCTGAATCGGTTTGGCTTGATATAGTTTATAAACGCAATCAAATTGAAGGAGGATATGACAAAATTGGATTTTATACAAAGACTGAAACGGATTCAAATCTGAGAATAAAACATGTAACATGCAAATGATAAGGCACTCCAAGTGTAAAAACATATACATTTATTCCAACACCTGTCGGATTCGGAGGTAATCATAAATTACAAAAAAAGTAAAACCATGTCTAGACGCTTTCGCATGAAAGCAAAATCTCTTAAAAAGTTAAAAAAATAATAGTAATACTCAAATTTTAGTATTTTGTTTTAATCATCTAAATTATCATTTAATATACATCACTGCATGTAACCAGAGATATAATCTGTCTTTCGGTTGATTCTATACTTTTATCTATTATCTTTATTAATTCTTTGTTGACAAATATATTTGTTTTATTTATATCATTAGCATTAATATTATTTTTATTTTTTTCATCTTTTTTATTTTGATTTAAGCCTAATTGACTGTGTTTCCAAGATATAAATAATAGCTGATACATATGTAATATTATAATATAATAATACATATTATTTTAATATTATAATTTATTCGATATTACTAATCTTTAAATTTTATTTTTATTTATATAATTTATTTAAAATAATAATAAAATTCATTGTATTATACACATATATATATATATATATATCCAAATAAACATTTAATTGAATAAGGAATTATTATTAATACTAATCGATTTCGTTAGGTCTGTTCGTATATAAAAGTGTATTTGGTCATAAAGATAAACAAATTATTTGCGTTAAAAATAGCCAGTATAGTTATTACCTATTATACTATGATATAATGTTTAATATTGTAGGTAATATCTTAATAGATTGTAGTAAAGTAAGTAAGACGCAACCCACTTCACTGCAATGTGAGGGTATGATATATCATTAAATCATTTCATTAAATCTTAGAAAAAAATCAATTATAAACCTAACTTGCTCTAATCTTATATTCAATGGTTGAATATTATTTTGTCCAGATGTTTCTATTAAAACATAATCCATTCCTATATAATTAGCGTAACTTTTCAGAGATCGAATATCCGGATGTATTCCTTCTTTTAATCCAAATTTATTTTTGCCATTAATCGCATTATTAATTCCAATTTGAATATTTTTAGACATGGCTATTGAATTTGTTGTATTTCCAGGAAATATACCACTTCCCATTGACCCTTTATTTTCATAAATATACCCCCATCCTTCATGAAAATCTAAAACCCAATCTGATTTATTAACATAATTCATAATTTTTTTGCTAATTGGATCAAGTGCTTTTTCAGATGCATTCCTTTGATAATTTCTGTTTAAATCTCGATTTATAAAACGATGTAATAAATGTCTATTATTAAATAATAAGCCTAATTTATTTGGTTTATTTATTATTGTAATTTTTCCAGATTTTAGAATATACTTTTTATCATTAAGATCTTTTATAAAATTAGTTAAGGCAACAGAACCAGCTGGTTCATTACCATGTGTTCCTCCAATTAATAATAAATTTATTCCTTTTACTTTACTATCAAATACTTCAACTTCGATATTATTACAATACATTTGTAATGCAATATAAAATATAACGCAAATTATAATAAATAGAATAATTCTATTCATATACAATGATGCAATAAAAAACTTTAACAAGATAATATAAATGAACCAAGAATATGATTCTTATGGATTTCCTAAAAACAATAAAGTAGAAAATCGTAAAGATAACATAGTTAAATGGCTTAAAATATGGTTTTGGTTATTTTTAGCATTTTTAATTTTATTAAAAATAAGTCTAATGATCATTAGTGGTTTCATAAGTTATGATGATTTTTTAATCGAGCCAAATGTAATTATGCGCATGTGTAAAATGATAAGTGCAATACTGTTTAGTGAATTATATTTGGGCTATAAGGGATTACTAAGACTTAATATTTTGTAATAAAAGTAATAATTTATTATTAAATTATATAATATATGATATGTATTTAGAAAACTTAATATATAGTTGGATTCGTCCTGATATGGATAAGAATAATAAAGTGAATTTTAAAATTGAAATTGTAAGGCATACTATAAGCTTTATAATTTTAGTAATCGCTCTAATTGTATCATGGGATTGTAATAAAGAGGTTGTTGGAATATTGAAATATATTTATTTACTTATAGCGGGCATGTTTAATTCTATTTATTTAATATTTTATTTGATATATCGAATAATTTTAGGAAATGCATGTTATTAAACTTGATATATTTATTTAGATATTTATTGATTATCTGAAAAAATATTATTATAATAGAATATATAACTAAATGGCTGAATATTTGAACAATGCAAAATCGTTTATAACAGATAAAACCGGTAATTTAATTGACAGCGCTAAAACAGGAAATCCTTTAGCTATAACATTTGGCATAATTGCAGGTGTAGTTTTATTATTTTATATTTACAATTATGTTATGAAAGCAATAAGAAACTTAAACTACTTTAGAAGAGGGTCTCCATACATTATTAAAGAAACAAAAGATGCCAAAAAACGCGTTGTTGTTGGACAAAATCCTAAAACTGACGGGCATATTAATTTACCAAGAAGTAACAATGAGAGCGGTGGCATAGAATTTAGTTATTCGTGCTGGTTATTTATTGATGATTTTTCATATAAATTAGGGCAATGGAAACATGTATTTCATAAAGGAAATGAAAACTCTTGGCCTCTACGCGCACCAGGTGTATGGTTACACCCCAACAAGAATGCCCTTCGTGTATATATGAATAGTTATAATGAGATAAGTGAATATTTGGATATAGAGAATATCCCTATAAATAAATGGTTCAGTCTTACTCTCGTAATGAAGTCTCAAAATATGGATATTTATATCAACGGAAATCTTAAGAAAGCTCTAAAATTATCAGGTATTCCTAAACAAAATTATGGCGACCTCTATGTTAATTCTTTTGGAGGATTTTCTGGATATATTTCTAAATTACAATATCATGATTGGGCTCTTAACTACAGTGAAATAGACGCTGCACAAAAAATAGGTCCCAGTTTGCGTATGCAATCTAGCGGTATTAAAGATAATGAACGTCCTCCCTATTTAACTCCAAATTGGTGGACTAATGAGTAATAAGTAATGCACAATAAATGATAATTATATATAACATTTTTTATAAATAATTTATTATTCTTATTAAAATTAGAATAATAAATTAAGGCTCAATTTTAGATATAAAGTCTCTACAATTTATCCAAAAGTATTTTCACTAGTGTAGTAACAATATAGGAAATCATCATCATCTTTCATAGAAGAATATACATTACTCATTAATGATGTGGCTGGCGATAAACTATGTTTATTCCCAAAAAATACGAAAATTGCGGTTTCAGGCGTTAAGCTTAGTCTCTTGCGAATAATACTCATAAATTGAGCTAGCATAATGTCTTGTGGAACTAAAAACTTTTTACGGTCCATTGTTGGTAAAAAACAGTTAGGTAATTTTTCAACAATTACAGGAACTTTATCGGGAAATTTAGATAGCATTTTAGTGCTTTCTGCCTTACGCTCTTCATTTGAATATTTTTTCTTAAAATCACTACTAAATGTCATTTGGCTTATGTATTATATATACATAACATAAGAATATTTTTAAGTTATTATCAATTTTTAATATATTTTAAATTAAACTAATAAATAAAATTTGATATAATTTTATTATGATATAACAAAGTTAGTATATACTGTTTTATAGATGTGCGATAATATAGAAGTTAGAAGTAATAATCATAAATATAATCGTTTAGTTGAAATTACTGCTCAACAAACTTTGAAATCGGCAATTACATCTTATAAACATAAAGCTATAATATATCAAGGAAAAAAAAAAATATGTTCTGGATACAATCAAATTTTACGAACGGTATATAAAGGAAATTATGCATGTAGTATACATGCTGAAATGGATACTGTTGTTAAATTTTTAAATAGTTTTTTAAAGATACATAATATTAAACATAATCCGGATAAATTGAGGCGTAAATTAAATAAATATTCAATATGTGTTGTTAGAGTTATTGAGCGAAATGATGGCACTATTGAATGTATGAATAGTATGCCTTGTCGAGATTGTTTTCAAAAATTACAGACAGTTGGATTAAATAAAGTGTGTTATACCACAGCAGATAATCAAATTTACGCTTGCAGGATAAAGAATATTGATACAACTCTTCTGAATTATACCGGTGTAATGCGGAAAGAAGGTGTATTAGAAAAAACAAGAACTTACAATTTATTAGCATAGGGGTTTATAACTATAGTTTAATCCATAAAAAAATATTAATTTAACATTTGCATCGTTTTGTAACCTAAGTTATGTTTTTTAAAAGAATAATTTAAAATTAATATTTTGTAAATATTTTGTTATTTTATATTGGTAAAATAACAAAATACACTTTTTTTCAAATATGTGTAACTATAATTATTAATTAATATTCAGAGTAGAAATTAACCTACCGCAATAATCTTCTTGACCTGTGTGCCATAAATTGATAGTGATATCTGCCCAGATTTTTCCACCGATGTCTTTCCAACGGTGACAGAATAACCAATCTTCAGAAAAATAATGGTCATTCACAATCGCACAATCAAATAATGCGTAAGCATATTTATTTTCGTCACCATGTAAAAAGCCACAATCATCCGTGTATTTATATTGTGGATATTTTTCTATCATTTTTTCAATACAGCTTCTTTGTATCATCATAAATCCAGTTGCCAAGGTATACACCTCCATGCAATTATTTTCTATTTTATTTGCATTTTGTAAATAATTGAAATTATAATGCAACAAGTTGTGATAGATTAATTGCTCATTTGTAAGACCTTGGTTGTAAGGCAGATTCTTTTTCGCCATTATACCTTCTAAATTAGCAGTGCTTAGTCTGTCCCAATGATATTTTTTTATAGGATAAATACCTCCACTAAGCTCTTTATCATTCACAATTAGTTTTAATATATCAATTGGGTCCCAAGTGATATCACTATCAATAAATAAAATATGTGTAGTATCTTTATCAGACATCGCTTTTGCTATGAGATTGTTTCTACCACGCGTAATTAAACTTTCATTACGAATAAATTGTAAAACGATTGGAATTCCTAACGATAATAGTAGTTCCTTTGTTTCAATGATCTTGTTAACATAATTTACATGACATAATCCTCCATAACAAGGAGTTAAAATATATAATTTAACTTTATTTTTTGTCAAATACGCTTTCAATATTTCATTAAAGTCTACCTTAGACACCGTTTGAGGTAAAGTTTGAGGTAAAGTTTGAGAATTTAATGGCTCAGTAATATTTACATTCTGATTTGTTTCCATTTTTTTTTTTAAAGTATCCAGATATGCTTTAATTTTTTCACTATCATTATTGGTATCAGCCTCAGAACCATCTCCCGTATCTTTTTTATCAGACATTATGTTTCTATATTCATTTATAAATAGGCTTATTTTTAAATATTTAAAAGAATGATGTATTTAAATTATTTATTTTATAAATATGAATTTTTATAATTCGTCTAACAATATAAAAATAAATATTTTAATATAATATAAAAGAGAAGATGTTTGGTATTTTAGACTTAATTTATAATTATATATATGGCTTAAATGAAAAACCAATAATAAATGTTGTAAGTAACAATATTAGTTTAGATAAGAGCATTATTAAAAATAAATATGGTTGGAAAAAAGGAGATGCCTATTCATTAACTCCTAAACATATTTTTAATTTATTAAAAAACAGTGAGAATATACAATCAGTTGATTTAAGGGCATCTTGTCCAGATATATATGACCAAGGACATTTAGGAAGTTGCACCGCAAATGCTATAGGGTTTTGTTATCATTATGATGAAATGAAACAAAAGGAAGTTTCTGCATTTATACCGTCAAGACTTTTCATATATTATAATGAACGCAATATAGAGGGACATGTGTCTGAAGACAGTGGTGCTGAAATTCATGACGGTATTCAAGTTATTCATAGTTTAGGTGTATGCTCCGAAATTGATTGGCCATATGATATCAATTGTTTTAAAGACAAACCAACATCAAATTGTTACGATGTAGCATTATCACATAAAACAATTGATTATCGTGCCATCAGCCAAAATTTAGAACAATTAAAGGCTGCTCTAATTGAAGGTTACCCAGTTGTCTTTGGATTTAATGTATATGAAAGTTTTGAAAGTGACGAAGTTGCAAAAACAGGTATTATGCCTATACCTAAACTTAATGAAAAATTATTAGGTGGTCATGCGGTTGCTTTAGTGGGTTTTGATAATATTAAAAGTGCATTTATAGTTAGAAATAGTTGGGGGTCTGGTTGGGGCGATAAAGGATATTTTTATATGCCTTATGAATTTATTACTAATTCAAATATGGCAAGTGATTTTTGGACAGTAACTAAAACATTAGATGAAGACGACATTTGCGTATCTGATAAAAAAATTACTTTAGAGAATCACCTCAAAACAAAAGTTATCTATGATAAGATTTTATCAAATAAAAAGGAAATGTGTGATTTTACTCAAAATTGTAATAACAAAAATAATAATTGCTCAATTGATGTTTCTGATAATAATTTGATTGTAGTATCTAAACGAAATCGTAGAATTAAATTAAAAAATTGCTAAAATTGCTAAAAAATATTATAAAGATAGAGTATATGATGATAACAATTAATCAGATACTCTATATTTTAATCTTTATTTCCATATTTTTTTACTTATTAAAAATTAATAGATTATTATATTATTATTTGTTCACATGTTTAATATTAGTAGGGTTTGTTGTTTCTAAAAATTTTTCATTATCCATAGCAACATCTGGTATTTTAACTGCATTAATATATGTGTTTTTAGATAAGCAGATCCCACTTCGTTTTAAAAAGAGCACTTTAAGGTCTATTACTAACACCGAGCACTATGCAAATTCTTCAAAACAAAATGTAAAAAAAAAATCAAACAAAAATACAAAGCAAGAAGATTTTAATGATGATAAATCACAAGATGAAGAGGATGAGGAAGAAAATTTTGAAGCACAAGTTAAGGAAAAGAAAAAAAGTAAAAATAAGTCAGAATCACACAAAGCAGATAGCGATGAAAGTGAACAAGAAGATTTTGAGCCAAGCAATAATAAATTAAATGCAAAAGAAAGTTTTCAAACAATATTAAATTCTCTTAAATCAACTGAGATAAGCTCATTAAATAATGATACTAAAGCACTAATTGATACACAAAAACAGCTTATGGAAACATTACAATCAATGGGTCCGGCATTAAAGGAAGGTAAAACTATTTTAGATACATTTAAAAACTATTTTAATGACAGTAATTTAGACAAATTAAGTATGTAAAAATATTATTATATTGATATTTAATTTTATATTAACATAATAATATATGCAATGAATAAAGTAATATTAATATTATTAATAGTATTATTACTATTATTAATGCTTATTACAAAAAAAGCGCATGAGCATTTTCATCCAAGAAGTTTAAATTATAATACATTTTATAAATATAATAGAGATTTAGATTATGTTGCAAATAGACTTAAATTTAGTGTGAATCACATTGATAATATACACACACAACAAATAGCTCCAATAATGGGACAACAAAATAATATGCAACTCACATCACTGTGGGGGTCTGCTATACTACCTAATGATTATCCAAAAAGGAGCACCAGAATTCCAGATAAATATTCAACTTTAACGAAATATAATCATCCAATTGTTAGAAGAATATAATCATATACTTATTAGCTCAATTTAAATATAATCATAGAATAATTAGTCTGATATAAATATAAAGATTATAATATACATATATCTAGATATATGTATAATACAGTTCTGCTCAAAGATAGAAATATAGATTATAATCTAATAACACAATTGCGATTTTTATTTTCGAATAATGTATCACAAGAATATTTAGATAGTTTTTTTGCATTAAAAGGAAGTGTGGAAGGTTGGAAAAAAGGAACTTTATTGCGTGTATCTAATCAAAAAGTTAGAACTTCGTCAGAAAAAATTAGAGAAAACCTACAATTATATACAAATCAATTAGCGAATAATAATTATAATATAATATTTCAGAAAATAAAGGTTGAAATTGAAAATACAGAAGAAGGAACTAAAATTTTACAAGATTTAATTCTAAAAGATGCAATTCGTCAAGATAATAATCTTGAAATTTTAGCTAAACTAACAATTGACCTAAATATATTAGATCAATTTAAGACATCTTTAATAAATTTATTAGATAAATATGAAGTGAATACTACGGATACTACAAATAATTATGACCAATTTTGCATAGATAATATTTCAAATTTGATATTTAAAAATAGGTATTTGTTAGTGTGCGTTTATTTTAACTTGGATAAATTAGATGATATTGTAACTTATTTAAATAAATTAGTTAAATGTTTTGAAAATGAAAATGATAAATCCATTAGTGAAAGATATATTCTAACATATATATATTGCTTAAAAAAGGTAAATATTCATTTAAAACAAAAATTACCTGATGTGCATCAACAATACATTAATGAATTAAATACATATTTAGAAAAACCGAAAACAATGTCAAGTAAAAGTTGTATAGCAATTATGAATATTTTAGATGAATTTATTTAATTATTGTAAAGATATAGTAATTAAGCATATATTATTTTAATTACTTTGATTTCCAACCTGGATAATAGTATTTAGGGTCATATACTTCATCATATTTAAATTTAGGCATAAGGGTTTGTTGTATTTCAAGTGCATTTAAAGGCGTGCCTATTGTATATAATGGAACTGCTTCTGCTTTAAAACCCTTTTGTGGAATACATACAGGTGGTCTATCTTGAGGAACTGACCATGATTCCGGTGGCATATAACTATAACCATAAGAATTATATAGTTTTTGACCTGGTTTAATATGTTTAAATCCCATGTTATTTTCAGACTTATTTCTTACATTTGGTTCTATATTATCTTTATTTATGAAATCATAGCCATTAGGTCTTTTTGTTTTTTCTAATCTAACATTTGGTTCAAATTCAGGTTTGTAATATATAGTTGCATTTTCATTAGCACTATTAATTGAATCCGCATCATCAATAGGCGCTTCTTCTATTGCTTCTATTGTTTCTTCATCTACTGCTTCTTCTTCTTCTATTGTTTCTTCTGCTTCTTCTTCTACTAATCCTTCAACTAAAGTTTCTACTAAAGGTGTTCCTTTTTCTTTGGAAAAAATTCCAATTTTATCATTAATACTTGATAAAACTTCTTTACTAATTGTGAATGTAAAATATTCTGTGATATTGGGTTTATATAATTTTAAATAAAGTGTAATAATGAATACTATTAATATAACTATGGTAATTATCTTCATAATCTATATATAAGATTTTGAAGAAAATTATTTATGGGTTTAATGTTGATAATCCATTTGGAAATCCATTAACGGAACATGATTTAGCATTACAATATGTATAATTATCATCTACTTTAGCATATGCATCATTCATTTCTAGTTTATTTTTATCCAAAATAGATTGTTGTTTTAATAATTTTGGACTATTGCATTTTGATTTTTTTTTAGGAGATGATTTTAATAAAATCGATGTTTTTTTCCTAGATAAAGATTTAGGAGAACGTCTTCTAATTTTTTTAACTTTTACAGGCGGGGATTCCACTATAGGCGGTTCTTCCACTTTTTCGGGTTCTTCTACTTCTACTTTAACTTTTTTATAAACTATTTCGGGCACCTCAATAATTTTTTTGCGTTTTCTAATTTCAACTTTCTGTATAACATCGGAATCTTCAGAAGATGTGTTGTTTGATGATGTATCTTCTTCTGCATGTGATATTGAGCAATCACAATCTTCTTTTTTTATATATTTTTTATTGATATTCATTTTAGATACATAATGGTCTTTGAGAACATCCCTTGAAATATATTTAGTATAATCAACATCAACTGGTTTACAACTTTCTTTAAGCATATATTTTTTATCTAACATTTTTTTAGATATATAATTGCGTCCTACATCATCTTTACTAACATATTCATCAATATCGGGAACTAATGTTTTATGAACATATTGTTTTAAATCTACTTTATTACATTTATGTTTTTCCGTTTTAGTGATAATTGGTTCAGATTTTACATTTTTAACTCCTCTATCTATTGCTTTATTAATCATATCATCCTTTTGATTATCTTTATCAGTTGAATGAATTTTTTCAGAAACTAATTTATTTTTATTGTCATCAAAATTTTCCGTTTTTAATCCTAGTTTCTTACCTAATGCATAAGCAATAAGAATACCAAATATTAAAAATAATATACTCCATTTATTATTAATGATATTACTATGCAAATTTAATATATTTTGTGATATAAAATTATTTATCATGTATATTATATATTATATTGTTATTTTTAATAAAATAATAACAAAATATATCATATTTTTTTAGAATTATCATTTAGCTATATAGTATCTTTTAAAAAATATATATATTATCATTTAAGACTATGGGTTTTAATATAATTCTCTAACTTAGATGATAACTCCTCTATAAATCCATCAACCGTTCTCTCACCATTATATGGCTCTGTTTTATTACCTACTGACATAAATATAGTGGGAAATCCTTCAATATTATATTTTTTTGCAATATCTTTTTGATTCTCACAATTTATAGCTCCAATAACGAAACCCTCATCATAAAGATTTTCACCTAATTTGGAAACTTGATTTACCATACTTTTACAATGTCCACACCAAGGTGCATAAAAAAGTAACATATATGTTTTATTTAAGAATTTGTCGTGTAAGCTTACTATTTCATTATTTGAATTTCTTGATAAATGTGTTGAATCTAATTCAAAAATTCCTTTTTTATCATCATATAAATTTGCACTATCCATTTATATTATATTATACATTTATAAAATAATCAATTTCATATTTTATAAATATATATTACATTTATACTCAAATAAAATTACTAGAAAAATCTCTGTTGTGTAGATACCTTTTTACTTACATCCCCAGTATTAGCTCTACTTTCTAAAGCACTTTTCAGTTTCTCATTTTCCTCTTTTAGTCGATGTATTTCATCTGCATTATCTTCATTAATCATTGTATTTATTTTATCTTTAGATATATATCTAAAAAATTTAGTAGTAAATATAATTTCATTACTATCATTGTAAAAGTATCTTTGCACTGACCAAGTTAATTTACCATTTGATAAAACAACATACTTCTCAAATACTCTTTTTAATAAACCACCCAAACAAAATCTTGGAACACCATCCTTAAGAGTTATATAACGGACATGAGTATTAAATTCAACTCTTTCTAATAAATCGACTTCTTCATAACCTTCTAATTTTTGAAGCATTGCCTCATCTGTTTGAAGAGTATCAGTTATTGTAGTGCTAGGTCTATCATATGTCGTTTTAGTTAATCGTAAAGTTGGTGGCTCAACATACATCTTCGCATTCCAATGACTCATTTATGATAATCCTTATATTATTTATTCTTATATTAATAATTAAATATCAATTTTAATGGATGAAATAAATATATAGATTAATGTTTTTTTAATTATTTATAATACATAAATATATATAAATGGAAAGTTTAGAAAACCCCTCTCCAACATTATCTCTAGAAATGCCCCAAGTAATGCGAATATTACCAATAGACCAAGATAGAACTCAAAAACTACAAAGTGTCATTTCTCCAGATATTCGTATTTTTAAATATAGTGATTTTAATATAACTGATAAAATTATTGGAATAGGTCATTACGGTCATGTTTTGCCCGCAACAATTATAAGTAGTGGTAAAAATGTTGTATTAAAGAGATACAGACAATATGACCCTATGAATATAATAGATGAAGATATTATTAAAGAGATAGCACTACTTCAATTTTTAAATAAGTATCCAGATACTAAAACAGCTCTTTTTTTTGGAATCGTCTTTAGTCCAAGAGGTAAAATTTATTTAGTAATGGAAGCTCTTGAAACATCATTGCTTGAATTTTTAAGTGAAAAAACTTTTCCACCGGAACAATTATGCATTTTATTTTATCAATTAATTTTAGCATTTTATAATATTCATGGATTAGGTGTTATACATAACGATATTAAATTAGGTAATATAATGATTAATGGAGGCGATATACGCATTATTGATTTTGGTATATCTGAATATTTAGGTGTGGGTCCATCGATAAACTTAGTTAGTGGATACATGTGCACTCCATATTACATAGCTCCAGATACTAAGGAACAAGTATTATTTGGTTATTTACCTAATAATCGTAAATCATATGCGAGTGATATGTATAGTATAGGTGTTACACTAGTTCACGTCGTATTAAAACGAATTGTCCAATTAAAGGTAGTATCTAAAAATATTTATGAAGTTAACGATGACGATGGAAGTATTATACAAGACCTAACTCCAATATTAAAAGACCCCTCCGCATTTGGTATAGAAGGTTATGACCTACTTTTAAAAATAATGAATCCAAATACACATTTGCGTTGGTGTTCGATTGATGCATTAACACACTCATATTTATCGAAATTTGATCACTATGTTCCTATGGATAGAACCGTTATTCACGGAGGTACACAAAAAATATATAATGAACAACTTCAATATAACGAAGAGGAATTTCAGTTAAGACAAATGGAATTAAAATATTTAGAAATACAACATCAGACATTTATAGATTTAGAAATACCTATGAAACAAATTAGAGATATTGGAGAAACAACTTCTCGAATGTACTATATTTCTCTGAATTGGATGTTTTTGAATTATATATCTAAACATAATGAATTTAATAAAGGTATAGACTCATTTATTACTACTTTATTTTTTATTAATGATAATTGGGAAAGTATTACTAAAAGAGCCGATTTACAAATGCTTGCCATATTATCATGTTATATTCCTGATTGTATTTATAGTTATAATATAACTGAAATTAAACATTATACATCTATATGTGACAATTCTTATAAAGAGGATAAATTAATTCGTTTTGTATTAGACCAATTTATTAAAAAAAATAATTGTAAAATGCCTATTTATCCAGTTTCAATTCATATACAATATATTTATTTAAAATTGAAATTTGAGTTAAAAGATAAACGAATCAATACTGGTGAAGATGTGCTTAAAAAACTTTATATTGATATATGTCTTTATCTTATTTTTTGGTTTATTCAAACTAAACAATTTACTACCCCCGTTTCATTATGGGAGATTACAATATTTAGTACTGATATGGCATTATCTAATATTTTAAGTATTCCAGTGTCTACATTAAATAGACAACCTTTATTGAATTTTTTAACATTAGATGATAATAAATTTATAAATATGCTAGAATATTTTAAAATTAGTTTACTAAACCCTGATGCACTAACACCAAATATACCAGAGTTTCATAAATATTTTTATAAAAACGAAACATTTCGTTGTAGATATGAATAGAAAATTTTTGCGCGATTTTTTGAGAAATCTATGACATTTCAAATAATAATTTATATATATAAATATATATTATAGGCGTATGTTTAAAAAACCAATTTTACAACCAATTATTGAAACAGAAATTAGAATATTACCAATAGACCAAGATAGAAGTAAAAAAATACAGAGTATTGTATCTCCAGATATTCGTATATTCAGTTTTGAGAATGACTTTAATATTATTGCAGGAGATTCTCAGCAGGGTTCTTATGGTGAAATTCTTAGAGCCACTTTAAAACACGATGGACAATCAATTGTCTTGAAAAAATTTAAAGATTTTTCAAAATCTGCAGAAATTGTGCCCGCAGATTTAATTAAAGAAATCACATTTTTACAATTATTAAATAAATATCCCCAAACAAAAGCGGTAAAATTACATGGTGTTGCATTAACAAGTCAAAGAGACCATATTTATTTAGTATTAGAAAGTTTAGAAAAATCTCTTCTTCAACTAAAAAACTCGGATATCTCATCAGAACAATTAAGGATTATATTCTATAAACTAATTAAAGCATTTGATTATATACATGGAATAGGGATAGTTCATAATGATATTAAATTAGCTAATGTAATGATAGATAAAAATGATGTTCGCATTATTGATTTTGGTCTTGCTGCATTATTAAGTGTAGGTCAATCAAAAGAATTAGTTAGGGATTATATATGCACTGAAACATCAAAAGCTCCTGATAGCAAAGATCAATTAAACTTTGGGTATTTACCAAATAATCGTAAGTCATACGCAAGCGACATGTTTAGTATAGGTTGTACTATAGTGCAACTTGCTTTAAAGATAAATTTTAAAATAATGCAAAAAGCAGATAAAATTTATTCGTTATATTCAAATGGTAAAATACTAAATGATTTATCAACTATATTAATGAGTGATACGAAATTTGGTGCTTTAGGCTATGATTTATTATTACAAATAATGAATAATAATACTCATTTACGAAAATGCGCAAATGATGTATTGTCACACCCTTATTTTGCAGGTTTATCAGATGATACACCTATTAATAGAGCTATAGTAGATGGTGGTAATTTAGATATAATATATAATTACCAAACTCAGTATAGTGAAGGTGAATTTAACTTACATCAAATGGAAATATGTTATTTAGAAATTCAACATCAAACATTTATAGATGATATAATTCCTTTAAAATCAATTGTAGATAAAGATAGTTATATGTATTTAATGAATTGGATGTTTAAAGTTTATTTTGAGATTGATTTAATTGAGGGTGTTGATACATATATTAATAATTTATGTATTATTAATAATTATTTTAATGAAATAACTAAAAAGTATGGAAATAGTAGACTAAAAATGCGCGGTATATTACCTAATCATATATCGAGAAGTATCTATAATCATTATGAAAAGGATATTGAAGTTTATCATGAAATATGCGATTCTAGTTTTAATCGTAAAGAAGCATTTGAATTTATTTTAAATGAAATATTAATTGCAAATAATTTTAAATTACCAGTATATCCTATTTCAATACATATACAGTATATTTTTTTAAACCTAAAATATATTCTTAAAGATGCAGGTATTGATTCACCGGAAATGTTAAAAACTCTTTTTACAAATATAAATCTTCATGTATTTTTTTGGTTGATGCAACCAGAACCATGTCAAGAAGATGTAACTATTTGGGAAATGGTTATATTTTGTGCTAATAGGTCGTTATCATTGATTCTAAATATTCCATTATATGAAATTAACTTACATCCATTTTTAAATTTCATAACATTAGATGATAATAAATATAATCAAATGAATGTATATTTTCAATCAACATTCAATAATACTTATATATTAGGTAACCCGCAAATCTACTTAAATAAGATTTTCTTAAATACTCTTAACCCTTTTAAGAAACAATCACTTTTTTCAAAATAACTATTAAGCTATATTTTATAAATAAAATCGAAAAAAAAACTAGATATATTTATTGAAATAATAAAAAAATCAATAAATATTTCTCATATAATACTATTATGTTACATCTTCCATTTATTTCCACATTTAGTGCATGTGCAAAATAGTGTAGTAGGTTCATCTGCACTTCTTGTTTGAACCTGATAATAAGTAATACGATCATTTTTACAACGACCACATTTATATACACCCTGAACTGTATGTTCTGTTCTAATCTCAAATGCAATTCTATCTTTACGCACTTTTTCATCTATAATATTTTTCCAACTTTCAGGAAACATTTGACTAGGTGTTAAACTACCTAGATTATATGCCTTTATTTGACCTGATTTTACAAGCGAATTAAGATTTTCATTTTTAACATAGCTATTATTATCTAAATTTGTAAATACACTTATACATTTTTGAATATACATTTGACGAAATATTGGATTATCCCATTTTTTCAGAAAACCTTTTTCATTTGCAAAATTAATAGTATCATTATAACAACTAACCTCGATATTTTTTGCTTCTTTATAATCACTATCCATCAATATTAAAAATTTATCAACCATTCTTTCCCTAAAATCGGCAATACACTCGTTATTAATATCAATATCTGTCATAATTAAAATTTATTAATATTAATAATCTATATTTTTTTATATCAATTTTTTATTATGAATATAATTACTTTATTTATATAATGATAATATTATTAATATTTCTGATATATAATAAATTCATCAATTCATTATTAATCAATAATACAAAAGAAGATTTCTTAATTACAGTTAAAGACCGTCAAAAGATAGGAACAATTGATAACGATGATGGTAATCAACCTAAATCTACTTCAAAAGCAGGGGGAGTAAACTATGAAAGTTGTTATAGCACTGAAACTAGAAATGGTAATACTACAGTAAGGCATGGAAAAAATGGCAAATACTATTGTGATAATGGTATTGATGCAGGAGAGGTTATACCTGCCGATGGATTATACAGTATAGACTTTTCAAACTATAAAATTCATCATGCAAAAGCAGTTCGGGGTAAAGCACTGACAGGTATACATTCATTTAGTGGAAAAACATATGCACTAAATAGTGATGGGATTGTTGAAATCCTAATGAAAAATTGACACTAGCACAATCTAAATATTTTGTGATAGTCTTAAAGATAAATGCACGGGATTTATTATGATTATACCTACAAAGTGGTCTGAATTAGGGTCACATACAATATTTATATCTAAGGTTAATGAAGGATGGGAAGATCCTGATACATATGCTAAGATTACAAATTTAGATAGTATAAATACAAATATTGTTAATTATGTTAAAAAAGATGTAAATGCCGTAGAAAAGGCTATTCTGCGAGATAATCTAAATACTGTATCTAAGAAATATAAAAATCTAGCAACATGTAATTGGAAATCATCAAATCGATGTATATTTAAAGACTACACCTATGACCAATCATCGGATAACTGTGTCGCTAAAGATGGTAATCCTACTTACAGTGTTGATGGATTAAAATCTTATTCCCAGCCAACATTTACAAATTGGTTAGATACATTATATAGACGAGATAGTGGTGTAAATAAACTAACAAGTGAAGCAATAAATGTAAATGAATATGTGCAGAGATGTAAAGAGTTAGATGGTTACGATTTTTTAGCGAATATCCCTACTTCGAAACTAGGGGATGTTAAAGGTAGATATGTTAGAATTACTATTAATAATGCAAGTGATAATTGGTTAAACTTTGCAGAATTATAAGTGATTAGTAATAATAGGAATATTGCTGTAGGAAAGCCGGCTTCTGCTAGTAGCACTTATTATGGAACACCGCCAAGTAGAGGAAATGATGGAAATAGTCTAGGAGAATGGAGTAATAACAGCGTAGCACATAATGATAATACTGGCGGACCTGAATACTGGGAAGTAGACCTAGGAGACGCATCTCAAACAGTTGACCGTGTAATTATTTCGAATAGATCAGACTGTTGCTGGTGACGGCTTAATAACTGGTTATTAAGCATCTATGACTATAATAAAACTCTAATATGGGCTAGTATCTATAGAGACCCACCTAACCCAACTGTAATCATTGATATATTAAATGCAAATAATGATATGAATAATATTAGGGTAAAAGACTATAATCAAAGTAGGTTTAATAATTATTTTCATCATATATCTGATACAGAATATAATAGTCAGCGTTGATGGGATGGTAAAGGTTGTTATGACAATTGTCATAAAGAAATTTGCGAAGGAGAAAGCAAAAAATGGATTGGAAACAGTAATTGGTATGGGTGTAGATTATAAACCAGGTGAATATGAAGCAGAACAAGCGGAAAAGAGGCGTATAGAAGAAGAAAGAATACGACGGGACGAAGAGGAACGAAGAAGACAAGCTACCGTTGCAGCAGAAGTAGCTAATAATATATGTAATAAACCATTAATAAATAATGGTGAGAGTAAACAAATATATGGTAGCTGGATTGAAAGGGCTAGACCGATACACATACATCCGTAACATCTTATGGTGAAAAAGTATATATTACATTTGATGATATATATATTAAAATGGTAACTCGAAGTGGTGAATGAAGATATAAACCAACAGATAGGTAAGATGTAGTTGAATATAATTCGTGCGATTGGAATTCATATTTTATTGCACTAAGAGGCAATTATAACATAGGATAATATGCAAATAAATCTATTTTTATTTTATAAGTTAAATACATTATTTATACATTTTTAAATAATTATAAATATTTAAATATTAAAATATTTTTAAACTACCGTATATATATTGTTCTTATAGCATAGTTGTAAGTCGGTTCAAATCCGATTAAGAAAATTGAATTTCTATAAATTATAATTATTTTTATCAATATATGTGTATTAATAAAAAATAATTATATCTAGGTAAATTACATGATAATATTATGTATATATCAAATTAAATTATTATATATTTATTATATTATTTAATTTGATATATTTCATCAGTATTCTATACTTTTTTTATAATAAATTTAATATAATGAGTTCATCTAACGAAACATTAAATAACAGTATTCTTAAATACAGAAATTTAACTATCAATACACTTAACAATACGTTAATTGATACAAATAATTTTGATATTATAGCTCATAAACTTGAAATTAAATCGGGTAATACAATCTTAGGAGATATAAATACAGGAAATATATATTTAAGCGGAAATATATATAAAAATGGGGAGCTAATTTATATTGATTCTGAAAACTCCGTTAGCTCTCAATGGATAACATTAGGTAATAATATAATTTATAATATAGGTGATGTGCTTTTGAGCAACGATTTATATATATCAAATGAGCTTAATGTATCTGGTTTATCGAAATTAAATGGAATACAACTTTCACAAGACATAATGCCTTTAGAAAATTATGTAAGCAATATTGGCTCAGAAACAAAAAAAATCAATACTATTTGGGCTAAAGAATTGCGTGTAGATTCAAATACAATATATGTTGGTAATGCATTTATTAGCTCATCTGGGTCAGGTATTAGCTTGCCACCATCGACTTTAATTGGAGGTGTAAATCCTGGTACTATTGTGATTAAAGGCATGCGCAATTCTACAGATGATTTACCATTAACTGGAAAAATTGGAGATGGATATATCATAGGGACTCATTTGTGGGTATCTTTTGCAGATAATCCAACTAATATTACTGAATGGGCGGATGTAGGTGAAATTAAGGGTCCAAAGGGTGATACTGGTGAAAAGGGTATTAAAGGTGATAAAGGTAATAACGGTGATAAAGGTGATACTGGTCTAACTGGTAATGGATTTAGTGTTTATAAAGTTGTTTTAGATAAGACCAAATTTAATGAAATAAATTATCAAAATACTGATATAGGAAAATTTGTTATAACAAGCACCGGAGATATATATTGTATTGTTGGAGAAGGAAAAGGAGATGCCGATACTTATAATAGTGCATATTCAAATATTGGAAATTTTAGTTCATTAAACCCAATCCAAGGACCAACTGGTCCAACTGGACCAACTGGACCAACTGGACCAGCAGGACAAACGGGTCCACCGGGACCAACAGGAAATGCGGGTATTAAAGGTGATAAAGGTGATAAAGGGAATGATGGCGTTATATCTGCTGATTTAATATCAAATATTCAAATAATTCAAAGTAATATTATTTATTTAAATCAATTCTTAGGTAATTTAAACAATGTAAATGATATTAATATATCTGGCACAGTTTCCGGCTCTAATTTGGTTATCAGCAATCATGCAAATGTTATAGGTAATATAAGCACTTCAAATATAAATATAACTGGTGAAATCTATAAAAATGGAGTGTTATTTGCACCAACAGGAAATGTTATTATGAGTAATTTAACTTCTATAGATGGTATCTTTACAAATTCACTGTATGCACCAACGGTGTTAAACACAAATGACAGCACTCATGTAGCTACAACAGCATATGTTAAAAATGCAATAAGTAACTTAGTTAATTCTGCACCTGAAACATTAGATACATTAAATGAGATAGCAAATGCATTAGTCGAAGATAGTAATTTATCAGTTACTCTGGTAAATACAATTGCTTTAAAAGCAAATATAGCAAATCCAACCTTCACTGGAACTGTATCGGGTATTAATAAATTTATGGTAGGATTAACAAATGTAGATGATACAAGCGATGCTAATAAGCCTATTTCTACATTAACCCAAGCTGAATTAGATTTAAAAGCACCTTCCGCAAATCCAACCTTCACTGGAACTGTA
>Ga0209190_1000664_pt1 | contig 24936 bp, 21 predicted proteins | sample M_140205_XF_Meta_FD_187315 | JGI IMG/M metagenome (GOLD analysis project Ga0209190, IMG submission 187315) | Freshwater microbial communities from Lake Montjoie, Canada to study carbon cycling - M_140205_XF_MetaG (SPAdes) (version 2) | ecosystem: Environmental > Aquatic > Freshwater > Lake... | reverse complement strand
ATTCTCAAAGACCGAATGAAACCTGCGATCTATCGCATCCACGAAGATCCCGATCCATCCCGGTTACTCGATTACACTGAGACCGCAAAAGCCCACGGCTACCGCCCAGGCGACCTCACCAACCGTGCGCATATACAAAAACTGCTAGATGACTCGAAGGGCAGCCCAGAGGAGCACGTCATCAAACTAGGTCTGCTGAAAAGTCTCAAACGCGCGGTCTATTCTGCCGAGCCTATCGGTCATTACGGTTTAGCGAAAGGGGACTACTGCCATTTCACCAGCCCCATCCGCCGTTATGCGGATCTCATCGTTCATCGTGCCCTGCAGCCGTTATTAGAAAATCCGCCCAAGCCCCACGACCGCACGCCGTCACAGGCTGACTTGCGCGAGATTTCCCGCCATCTTTCCGACACCGAACGTACCTCGTCTGATGCAGAGAACGAGACCAAACAAATTAAGTTGTTAGAATATCTCGATCGCGTGGCAAGTTCAGAAAACCCGCCGCATTTCGACGGACTCATAACGGATGTGCGCCCCATGGGCCTCATGGTCGAGATCCCGTCCATGGGCGTTCGCGGCGTGGTGAAACGCGAAGATCTGCCAGATGGTCGCTGGCGATTTGAAGCGCATCGCATGGCTTGGGTTTCCATGGATGGAAAAGTAATTCAGTTAGGAATGCGCCTGCCGCTGCGAGTGATCAACATCGACTTTGACAAGCGTTTCGTAGACTTCGCCGTCGCTGGTAAACCGACCACAGAGGGGACACACATCGCCACCAAGGGAACGGTGCTTACCAAGAAACACGGCAAGCCACACAGCAAGCCTGGAAACCAAGTCGGTCCTGCGCACAAACGCAAAGGCTCTCCCAGCGAAACTAAGAAAAAACCAAAACGCCACAAGCGCAAATAAACTCTCGCATCAAAAACTAACATTCGGTAACTGCACACGTCTCCACTCGTCGCCGATATGGGCCTCAACTCCATCATATAAAGTTGATGATTGATTGGTCAGCACGGTTTCTTCGTCGTCGTTTCTAAGAAAAATTCTCCACCAACAACATCACCGCGTGAGCCCACTTACCATCGCAGCCGTTAAGGAACAATCTGGGGAAATCCCAATCCATGCGGCGATCCACGCCCAACTTCAGTCGCGCAACGCTCGTATGACCAAAGCGGGCAAGCCGTACTTGGAACTCGTTTTCGCCGACTCAACTGGGAATTTTACGCTGAAAATTTGGTCGGACTCACCGAATTATGATGCCGCGGAAAAACTAGCTGAGAACACCATCGTCCGACTCGAAGGCGAGTGGACTCAGAACCAATATGGCGTGAACCCAAACCACCTCACATGGCACAGTTTGGATGATCATGCCACGGCGGACTTTCTTGCTGGAGATCCTTCGATCCGCGAAAAACAACAACGCGATTTCGCTGACATTCAAAGGCTTTGCGAATCTATCGGCGATCCTCGCTTGCATGGACTCTGCAACCATTTCCTCATTCAGTTAGGCGAGCGCTTCCGTCGCACGGCGGCCGCTAAGAAAAACCATCACGCCCGTCGCGGCGGCCTTGTCGAACACGTCGCACAGATGATGCGTTCCGCCGACGCTTTATGCCCGCTTTACCCTGAGCTCAACCGAGATCTCATCCTCGCCGGAATTCTTTTCCATGACTGCGGCAAGCTCTGGGAAAATTCATACCCTGAAAATGGATTCAGCCAGATTCATAGCATCCACGGAGAAATGTTAGGTCATATCTCACTTGGTATCGAACTGGTGAACAAACTTTGGAACGAGCTTCTCAGCACTGCCGAAAATGAAACGTGGCAAGCGCTCAAGCCTTCGACGGAAATGACGCGACTGCACTTGCTTCACCTCATCGGCAGCCATCACGGTCAGTATGAATTCGGATCACCTGTGCTCCCACGCACTCCCGAGGCATTTGCGCTGCATTACATCGATAACTTGGATGCTAAAATGGAGATGCTTCGCGATGCATACGCAAATTCTAACGAAATTGCTCCAGGTATTTTTGACCGTGTGTTTCCGTTGCCTACCAACTTGGTACGACCACTCGCAAATCACACTCCGGCACCGTCCGAGTCAGCGACCGAGGCCACAACCGAAATTGTTAGCCCAGCTACGGATAATTGATCCTCAGAAGTGGATCGCGTGTCCTTCCGCAGCGAGGGTCGCCTCGTGAATCACCTCGGACATCGTCGGGTGCGCATGGATGGTTGCATGAATCTCAGAAGCAGTTAGTTCCTGATCGAGCGCCAAGCCCATTTCTGCAATAAGTTCCGTAGCGTTCTCACCGATGATGTGCGCCCCTAGCAGTTCACCATGCTTTTTCCCATAAAGTAGCTTGGCAAATCCATCAGGTTCCCCCGCGGCGATCGCCTTGCCGATGGCGACAAATGGAATCTTTCCGACAGTGTATTCAATACCCTCAGCCTTAAGCGCACGCTCGGTTTTTCCAACGGAGGCCACTTGCGGGTGGCAGTATGTGCAACCCGGAAAATTAGTCACTTTGCGCGGTTTGTGGTTAGGAACATAAAGCCCCTCGACCACCTGAACAGCCTCGAATGATGCCGTATGGGCCAACCACGGAGGACCCGTGATGTCACCCGCGGCATAAACGCCTGGGATGGATGTTTCATAACGATCTCCGACCGTGATATAGCCACGATTATCTAACTGAGGTTGCTGGCCACCAGGCAACACAGGCTCAATGCCGATCGCCACAATACAAACTTCCGCGCTCAACACGCCATTTTCTTTGGGCCCCTCTACGGTGAGCTCGACATGACTGCCGTGATCCACCATCTTGGTGATCTTGGTGTTGGTTAGACAGCGGATGCCTTGCTTGGTCAAAGATTTTTCTAACGCATCACCCACTTCGTCATCCTCGACGGGCAGGATACGCGGAGCCATTTCGATCAATGTGACTTTGGTGCCAAAGGCATTGTAAATGTATGCGAACTCCACACCAATAGCCCCTGCGCCGATGATCAACAACTCCTTGGGCTGCTGAGGAAGGACCATCGCTTCCTTCGAGCCGATCACCGATTTCCCGTTAAACGGAAGCGGCGGCAAGCCACGGCTTTTGCAACCCGTGGTGATGAGAATATCCTTGGTTTCAAGAACCTGGCGAGTTCCATCCGTCGCGACAACGCCAACTTTTCCTGTTCCCTCGATGGAGCCAAAGCCGCGCACATAGTCGATGCCATTCTTCTTGAGAAGATACTCGATTCCGCCAGCGAGGCGGTCTGAAACCTTGCGTGAACGACCGATCACCGCCGACCAGTCATACGAGAGCCCCTCGATTTTTAAACCGAACTCCGCCGCCTTGTGAGTCAGCATGTGATAGACCTCAGCGTTCTTGAGAAGTGCTTTCGTTGGAATGCATCCCCAGTTGAGGCATGTCCCGCCAGCTCGATCCACTTCTACACAAGCGACTTTTTTTCCAAGTTGAGCCGCGCGGATGGCGGCAACATAGCCGGCAGGGCCGCCGCCGATGACAATGAGATCGTAGACCATAGGAGTGATGATTGGAGGTTAGCGGCGGGAAATTGCAGCGACTCTGTGACTTTGTCAAAGATGGAAAGGCACAATTCGCCAGCATTTCAATTTAGGTCCCGATCTTTCTCATCATGGGTGGCTTGGTGGCGGCTCATTGATCCGCTCGGTCTCCTTGTCCAAAGACGGTCGAAAATCCCGATTTTTCGAGATTTCTGTTCGCTTTGATATGCAGTGATGCCCGCCCGGTGAATTCCTCAGGTCTCTTTTTTCAGATCTCTCGCACTCCAAATCTGTGCGGTGCCCAAGGTTCCGGTGCCGCGCATCTTTCGCGCCCCGTCTTTTCGCTTCGGTCCAAACCGCTCGCGGGCAGTGGCTTGATACTGTTCATGTTGTAATGTGTAACCTGACCCGAAAAAGCAAAGATAACAAATTACGCAAATCGATTTCTACATAATTTCGGTCCTACTTGATTAATGTTTCATATGCGTGATAAGGGTAACGGCTCGCGTCACCCCTTTCAACGCCGAATCACGGAGTCGCCGCGCAACGGCTCTGTTCAACAACCTGATCTATCCAATTCCCTCGGCCTTGACAACAAGAATGATGAGGCCAAATACTTCCATAGAATTTCATTCGCATTGAATTGCGAAGCAGTTTACGAGTTTCCTCATCCCGTATCAATCCACTCAGAAGAACAACATGGGCGCGATCCATTCCTCTATTAGTCTCGAATTGCTCGATTTCTGCCTCGAACAACTGCCACTCAAGAATTTCGTCGCAACAGGAGACATTGAAAAGAGCACGGTTGAAGCGGTTACCGCTCGTTTTGAGAACTTCCACTTGACGACCCGATATCAAGAATTGAATTCGGTTGAATCCAATTCCTCGGTGATCCACACCAATGGCTGGATTCATTGCGGGGATTTCGCGGATTTCCTGAACCGTGAAAAGACTGAGTTTTCCAGCACCCCAACGCTTTTTTGGCTAACTGGATATTGGACCCATCTAGGTTGCGATCTGGTAACCCACCTTGAAACAAGCCTATTTCGAGATTTAAACGCGATTCAATCGCTTCATCCTGACAGTCTTATCCTGATCGACGACGCAAGACTCTACTTCTGTAAGCCGCCGAAATCCGAAGGTCTCCGGGATTGGCCGGATCTTGACGATGTTATGATCAAATTGCGTTCAATCAGTGAGTCACATCGCATGGTTGTACTGAATGATATAATCATTTTCTATCCATCCCGAATCAAAAAACAATTTGCGAGGTATGAATGTGAAAACGGTGTGGATTGGCTGGATATTGTCCTTGAATCCCAAATCACCGAAATCAAGTTCAGAGGCGTAGTGGATAAGAAAATAGCCATACGAAAAACTGGAAATCATCCCCGCAGAAAGATGGAAGTTAGTGTCGTTGTGCCGACTCTTAACTGCATGGATTTTCTTGCCGAGCACTTGGAATCAATTGAGCCTTGGATATCCCAAGTCAACGAGGTTGTCGTAGTCGACAGCCACTCGACAGATGGCACTTTGGAGGTCCTAAAAAAATACCTTGATCACCCGAATGTAAAAATGTTCACCCGTCCACGCGGTCTTTATCAGTCGTGGAACTTCGGAATTGCCCAAACGACATCACGATTTGTCTATATATCTACAGTTGGTGATTCGATAGATGGTAAACACATTGAATTGCTCGAGGAGCTTGCAATAAAATCTGATGCGGACGTTGTGATTAGTCCACCCCGATTTGTCGATGAACAGGGTCAAGACGTCGATAACGTACGCTGGCCGATTCAGTCCATTTTGGAAACCCATCCAGAAATGGATGAATTTCAATTTGGTTCACTCGCTGCATTTCTCTTCTCCGCTGCCAACATTCCGTCCTCCATACTGGGCAGTTCGGCCAGCAATATGTATCGCGGAGAATACTTACGGAACAGACCTTTCCCAGATGACTGTTCCGTCATCGGGGACACCGCCTGGTCTCTATGTCATTCACTTGATGCTAGATTCTATGTGACCAGACAAATCGGCTCCACGTTTCGTCTGCATAGTAAGACTCCTGATTTGTCGAAATCCGGATATCTGCACAAAGTGATTACAAGGCTGCTTGATGAAGCGGAACAAATGGCCGTTGACCTTCAGAAACGTGGTGTGACAACCCCAGCGGAACATCAGTTGATTCTCAATCTTATCCATGGCGACAGGACCGTTTCGGATGCCAAGGAGAGATTTACAAATGCGAGAAAACAATCCGTGTTACCTTGGTTCTTTTCGAGGGACGCCCGGCGATTGAGAAAACTCAAAAAAACCGCAATTGAGGAGTTTTCGAGAACCAAACCTTACCTGGTCGAAACTCTAAGGTCGAATCGGTGAGTTAGTGTGCTACGAAAACGAGTGTGCTAACGCTTTAATGTCACTAATCCTAGTTTTTTGCCAAGTTTCACCCACCAATTGGATCTAAGCCTCAGATTTTGATCTTTTGAGTTCTCAAAATCCTTCGCTGTATCGGCGAGATGCTTTTTGATTTCCGTGAGGTATCTGTTGGAATTCTCCAGATTCTTGAGGTTCAAGCTGAAGCTAATGGCCAGCTGTTCTCTTGCACCTTCGGTGACGATTGTTGAAGGTGCCGGGAGACGGCGGCTGTTTTCGACAAGCAAATCTTGATAGAGTTCAGCGTATTTGCGAGCCTGTTGTTCAATCGAGTAACGATCAGTTGCGCGCTTGATTCCGCGTGCAATCATTCCTTCCGAAAGGTTTTTTTCGCGAAATAGCTCCATCACACATTCGGCTCCCTGTCTGGCATCTCCCATAGTAAACAATCGACCTGCTGCTTCTTCGCCACCGAGTAAATCAACTGCTCCTCCCACAGAATGGCCAACCACGGGCAGGCCGCAGGCCATCGCTTCTATAATCACATTGGGTAAATTGTCCTCCATTGAAGTAAAGAGGAGAACATCCGCGCTTCGGTAGAGGAGCGCCATTTCCGAGTGTGCCAAATACCCGAGCTTATCGATGGTCCAGCCATCAACGACTAAATCTTCGGTGTCATGACCACAACAGAGCAAGCGCAGGTTTCCAGACGCTACGGTACCGTGACATTCTGAAGAGGTTTTGATATGTTGTAGGATCTCGAGTGCATAGGCTGCGCCCTTTCGTTTTTCTTTTAAGCTATGGCACGCCAAAAGAATATACTGAATTTCGTTTGATAATCCGAGTTTTTCCCGTGCGCTGTCTTTCAATCCTGGTTTAAAGATTGAGAGATCGATGCCATACGGAATGAGAGAAACCGGCGAGTTGGACGTCACACCGCTGTGTACGATGTTGTCCCGCATCCATGCGCTCGGAGCCACATAGTGAGGACGCAGCAATGATACGGCGCGCTTCATCGCCGAATGGGTCGACGTGGTCATGTCCCAATAGTCAGTGAGCAGCTGCGGGCAGTTTCCACAGGCTTCATAAAACCGACGGCAGCCGGCTGCGAAATGGCACCCTCCCGTGAGTGGATGGATGTCGTGTAAAGTCCAAATAACGGGCTTTTTAATGAGTACGAGATCGGCTACAGACACGCTCGAAAGGAACTCCGATGTCCAGTGCAGGTTGACGACATCGGCATTTTGAATAAGCGGATGATCTGTGATGAGCTGTCCGAAAAGATCTAGGGAAAAATGCGTGTTAGAAACATCGGTCCGATTGTTCCACACCAAATCCCACCCCAACCGGTCAAGGGACTCTTTTGTTTCAGGACAATGTGGTGATTCAATGAACTGTTCGTTTTTTGACAAACAGCTTTCAACAAGTATTGTGCTGTCGATACCCAGTTGTAAAAGACCTTCGTGAAGATTCAACATGGAGTGGGCGGCACCACCTGATCCGACTACTGTACAGACATGAACGACCTTCATTGCGTTAGTTGATCAACCCCGATCGGCTGTGGTACAGCAAATGGCTTGCATTCGGTTGAACACGAGCCCAGCTCTTATTGGTGAGCGGAGAGGAATTTGGAATATTTGTTTGGAAAGGTGCGTGAGACATTGCATCTGTTTTCAAGGTTTGATCGCCTCTACAAAAATCGAGTCAGGCTTGCGGACCGATCCATCGGGGGATGTGTCCAACTCGTAGTTTGAAAAGTTGGGGATTTCCGATTCATTCGCTTTGCAGACTTTGAAATCAAAGAAACCACAACTCTTTAAAAGGAGGTTCAGGGACCAGCGATCGTACATCCATTTATGAACTTCTCCTTCTTGGCGGAAACGGCCGATTTCTTGAGCGCTGGCTTGGGGTGCCTCAATGGTGACTTCCGATGAGACCTTATTCAGCTGGGCTGCTCGTATTGGGCCCAAATGGTTCAGCACTTCACGTCCGAACCGCTCAATGACAAAATCTTCAGCAGGCATTGGATTTTGCCGCCAGTATTTGAGCATTTCCCCACCGCTCTCCTCCCTCACCATTTGATCGAGAAGTTCTAAAGTCATCCACTCGTGGCGTTTCGCCGCCTCCTCGTCGCCGGCGACGGCTTCGTCGAGGTATTTCAGATAGAGCCTGGTGATCATTTCCAAGTCCGGCACCACCACCCGCAGAACCCCGCCGGGAGCGAGCACGCGGTGGCATTCGTTCAGGAACGCTGCAGCCTGACTTTTGGGGATATGTTCTAGGACATGGGAATGATAGACCGCGGCGAAGCTGGAGTCCTCAAACGGCAGCCGTGACTGCAAGTCGTGCTGCAAAACCCTCGGATCGTGCGGAGCAATGTCCACGTTGACCCAGTCCGAGTGGAAATGTCCACCGCAACCGAGGTTGAGTAACCGCAGGGTTGACCGCGGTGTGGTGGGCACGAGTCCGAGTTTTTTCAAAAGATTTTGAATCATGTGGATTTTTTGTTTTCCTGAGCCCTTCCGTTCAGCTAGATATTGGAGCGATCTTCTCGGTCGATAAAAATCGAATCACCGTTTCCTGTCGAGCCGTGATGCTTTATTTTTGCTGCACGTAGCAGTTTAAGCTTAGGAACCTTCAATTGACAACGAGTTGTCGATGGTTATCCTTTCGGCTTATGGACATTATTCGTTTCGGAGGGAGCCCCGTGAAAGCCATAAGACTATGAAATATCAGACCGAGCAGGAAAATTTTTGGAGCGGCGATTTTGGAGACTCATATACGGATCGAAATCAGGGAATTCAGCACGAAGCGGCCCTGCTTCATTTTTTCTCGGAGATTCTCAGCCACACCGGGAGACTGGATTCCGCCATTGAATTCGGCGCCAACCGTGGGCTTAATCTATTCGCACTCCGCCGCCTGATCCCGGACATCGAACTCTCCGCCATCGAGATCAACGAGAGCGCCGTCGCCCATCTTAAGACACTACCGGACCTACAGGTGAACGCCGAGTCGATCCTCGAGTTCGAGCCGGTCCGGACCTTCGACCTTGCCCTGATTCGCGGGGTGCTGATCCACGTGAATCCGGAGAAACTGCCCGAGGTGTACGACCGTCTCTTTGAGAGCAGCCACAAGTTCATCCTGGTCGCCGAGTATTACAACCCTTCTCCCGTCGCTTTGCCCTACCGCGGGCATGAGGAAAGGCTCTTCAAGCGCGATTTCGCCGGTGAAATGCTTGATCGATTTCCTGACCTTGCCCTGCGCGCCTACGGTTTCCGCTACCGTCGTGATCCATTGTTCCCCCAGGATGACATTTCGTGGTTTTTGTTGCAGAAACCTTGATCCGCCCGTCGCGACTTCCGGCTTCAAAGCTCCCCAACGAATTTATCCATGTTAAACGGCCAATCCATTCTTATCACCGGCGCATCCGGTTCGCTCGGCAAACGTCTCGTTAGCCGCCTTCTCAACGAATATCCCGAGATCAAACGTCTGGTGGTCTTCTCCCGCGACGAGCTCAAGCAGTTTGAAATGGCGCAGCAGTTCTCTCTAGAGAAATTCCCCCAGATCCGTTACTTCATCGGCGATGTCCGCGATGCCGACCGCGTTGCCAGATCCCTCGAAGGCATCGACATCGCCATCCATGCCGCGGCGCTCAAGCAGGTTCCGACTGCCGAATACAACCCGTTCGAATGCATCAAGACCAACGTCCTTGGCGCACAAAACCTCATCGAAGCGTGCATCAACGCCGGGGTCAAAAAAGTCGTCGCCCTCTCCACCGACAAGGCCGCCGCACCGGTCAACCTCTACGGAGCCACGAAGCTTTGTTCAGACAAGCTCTTCGTCGCTGGCAACAATATCCGCGGCCACCATGACATCCGCTTCTCGGTCGTGCGTTACGGGAACGTGATGGGTTCGCGCGGCTCGGTGATCCCGTTCTTCATGGAGCAGCGGAAAAACGGCGTCCTTCCAATCACGGACCCCAATATGTCCCGCTTCAACATCTCATTGGATGGCGGGGTCGACCTCGTTCTCCACGCGCTCGAACACTCGCTGGGTGGTGAAATTTACATCCCCAAAATCCCTTCCTACCGCATCACCGAACTTGCAGAGGCCATCGCCCCGACCTGCCGCCAGAACATTGTCGGCATCCGCCCCGGCGAAAAACTCCACGAGGAGATGATCACTTCCAGCGATGCTCCGAACACGCTGGAAACTGACGACAACTACATCATCGTCCCGATGCTCTATCAGGAGTCGCGCGATGATCTCATGGCCCGCTACGGTGCCCACCATCAGGGCACCCCGGTGCCGATCGACTTCAGTTACAATTCCGGCACCAACACCGAGTGGCTCAACGCGGTGGAAATCCGCGAATTGATCCGCCAACACGTCGATCCCGACTTTCATGTCTGATTTCCTAGCCTATGGCAGACAATTCATCGACGACGACGACATCGCCGCCGTGACGCGTGCCCTGCGGTCGGATTTTCTAACTTCCGGCCCCGAAGTCACCGCGTTTGAAGAAGAGTTCGCCGTCATGTGCGGTGCCGCCCACGCCGTCGCTTTCAGTAACGCCACCACCGCCCTGCATGCGGCGGTCCTCGCAGGAGGGATAGGTCCCGGCGATCGGGTGCTCACGTCGCCCAATACCTTCCTTTCCTCCGCAAATTGCGCGGCCTTCGCCGGGGCTACGCCTGATTTCGTCGATATCGACCCGGTATCTCACAACCTCGATCCCGCCGTGCTGGAAGCCGCTTGGACGAATGATGTGAAAGCGGTCATACCCGTCGCCTACGCCGGCCAACCCGCAGACATGCCCCGCATCGCCGCTATCGCCCGCGCCCGGGGGGCCGTGATCATCGAAGACGCCAGCCACGGCACGGGCGGCGGATTTTTTCGCGAAGGAAAACCCTGGAAAACCGGGGCACACCCGTGGGCAGACATGACGATTTTTTCCTTCCATGCGGTCAAAACCCTCACCACCGGCGAGGGCGGCATGCTGGTCACCCACGACGATGAGCTCGCCCGCAAGGCTCGCCTTTTCCGCTCCCACGGCGTCGAGCGGGATCCCTCGCGCTTCGAAGGGTTCGGGGCGACGAGCGGGCCCCTCGCCGAAGTCGGCCCGTGGGTCTATGAAATGCACGAACTCGGCCACAACCACCGGATCACCGACCTCCAGGCCGCACTGGGGCGCTCGCAACTCGGCAAACTCCCTGGCTTCATCAAGCGCCGCCGGGAAATCGTCGCCCGCTACAATGCTGCATTCGCGGACCTCGATTGGCTATCCACGCCGGGTCTCACGGTCGCCGAAGATCGTGATGAGATATCCTGGCATCTTTATACCGTCGAGATCGACTTTTCCGCGATCACCCGGACTAGGACCGAAGTCATGGCCGCGCTGCGCGAAAAAGGCGTCGGCAGCCAAGTTCTCTACATCCCAGTTCATCTCCAGCCGTGGTATCGCCGCACCTACAGCTATGGCCCCGGAAAATGCCCGGTCGCCGAGGCTTTTTATGCCCGCTGCCTTTCTCTGCCGCTTCATCCGTCGCTGTCGGATGAAGACGTGGCTCGAGTGATCTCCACAGTCCTCAGCCTCGCCCCCTGACTCATGAACGTGGCGATCATTCCAGCGCGCGGGGGCAGCAAGCGCATCCCACGAAAAAATATCCTGGATTTTTGGGGCAAGCCGATGATTGCCTGGTCCATCGAAGCTGCGAAAAACTCCGCCATTTTCGACCGGATCCTTGTTTCCACCGACGACCCCGAGATCCGGGAAATCGCCATGAAATGGGGAGCGGAAGTGCCGTTCGAGCGGCCGCCCGAATTGGCAGATGATCAAGCGGGAACACTGCCCGTGATCCGCCACGCGGTGAATTGGCTAAAGGTGAACGATATGTTGCCTTCCCGCGCCTGCTGCATTTACGCGACCGCTCCCTTCCTCCAACCCGGATTCCTCAATGAAGCTCTGGAGCGCCTCACCGCCGATCCCCAGGTGGAATTCGTGTTCTCCGTGACGGCCTTCGATTTTCCGATTTTTCGGGCCCTCCGCCTCGGAGAAAACCACCGAACTTCGATGTTCTGGCCGGAACACGAAGCGACGCGGTCACAGGACCTTCCAACCGCGTTTCATGATGCCGGCCAGTTTTACTGGGGCACGGCAGAGGCGTGGCTCACACAAGATCGCATCTTTTCCTCCAACTCCCGCGCCGTAATCCTGCCTCCGCATCTGGTTCAGGACATCGATACTCCAGAAGACTGGGTGCAGGCTGAACTGAAATTCAAGGCTCTCCAAACAGCCCGTAATGATTGAAACGGCACCACTCCTGATTCGAGCAGACGCCGGCGGCATCTTGGGCATCGGTCACGTGATGCGGATGATCGCGCTGGCCCAGGCATGGCAGGATCGGGGCGGGCGGGTAGTCATGGCTTCGAGCCAATGCCCCGAAGCACTGGTCTCACGGCTGGAGGATGAGAACATCCGCTTTGAAAATCTGGGAGAACTGGAACTTGGCGGATCGGAGGATGCTCTGAACCTCATCAGACTCGGAAAATCGCTTCAAACTCCCTGGGTAGTGATCGACGGCTACCACTTCGGAATCTCCTATCAGCAAACTTTGAAGAACAGCGGCTTCAAAGTGCTGGCCGTGGATGACTACGGCCATTGCGATGATTGGCGCGCGGATCTGGTTCTCAATCAGAACCTCGGTGCTTCTAGCCAACCACTGGCGAACACCTCCGGTTTCCAGTTCCTGACGGGCACCCGGTTCGCCATGTTGAGGAGAGAGTTCCAAAGGCATCCCGCACAGGTGCGCAAAGAGGCATCGGATCGATTGCGTATTCTCATCACTTTCGGCGGCGTGGACCATACCGGCGCGGGCCTCGAGATAGTTCAATGTCTCAGCACCTTGTCCGAAGTCTCTCTGGATCTCAAGATTCTGGCTGGCCCCGCGAACCCCAACATTGGGCGTCTCCGTCAGGAGGTATTCGGCTCACCCCACCCAATCGAACTGATCCCGGCGGCCCATGACATGCCGGCCCTCTACCAATGGGCGGATCGCGTAATTTCCGCCGGAGGAAGCACTTGTTATGAATGGATGTTCTTCGAGCTTCCTGGCTGGATCACTTCCGTGGCTGGAAATCAGGATCAAATCGTGCAGGCCATGCTGGAAAGGAATCTTGCCGCCGGCGTTCAGAATCTCACCAAGATCCCGAAATCCGACCTCTCCACGAGTTTGTCCAAGTGGCTTGCGGACCCATCCCCTCCCACCACACGGATGATTGACGGTTGGGGGGCCAAGCGGGTCGCAGCGTCGATTTCAAAGATTCCCTGCTGGGTCCGTCCTGTCGATGCTTCGGTTGACGCGCGTTTTCTCTACGAGTTGGCAAACGAACCTTCGGTTCGATCGGCAGGCCGACACACTCAACCGATCAAATGGGAAGAACACCTTGCGTGGCTTCGGCACCATTGCAATTCGCCACAAAGCCTTTTGATGATCATCGAAACGCTTGAAGATGGACCTGTCGGTCAAATCCGCTTTCATGAGCAGGCTGAAGGCGTCTGGGAAGTGGGCGTTTCCATCCGATTCCGTCATCGCAAAACCGGTTGTGCATCGACGGCCTTGTCTCTCGCCATCCTCGAACTATTAGCCAAAATGACAGTGGACTCCATACTCGCTCGGATCCATAGTGAAAACCAAGCATCCCAACGCCTTTTCGCCAAACTCGGGTTCACCCGCGATTCTCAAGACGGTGGATTCGAGTCATGGATCAACCGTCCGGCAACCATTTAAAATCCCAAGGACATGCGATTTTTCGACCAAAAGCCAAACTGTTATGTGATCGCGGAAATCTCCGCGAACCACAACGGATCTCTCGACTCGGCATTGGAACTGGTGCGGTTGGCAAAAGCCTGCGGCGCGGACGCCGTGAAAATCCAGACCTACACGGCGGACACGCTGACCTTGGACTGCGACAACGAATATTTCCGCATCAAAGGCGGTACCTTGTGGGATGGGATGACGCTTCACAAACTATACCATGAAGCCCATACTCCGTGGGAATGGCATGAGCAGATTTTTGCCGAGGCCCGGCAGGTGGGAATTGATTGTTTTTCCACTCCCTTCGATGAAACCGCGGTTGATTTTCTGGAGCAGTTCGATCCGCCGTGCCACAAGATCGCTTCGTTCGAGTTAATCCATCATCCGTTGCTCAGGAAAGTCGCCTCGACGGGCCGGCCAGTGATCCTGTCAACCGGGATGGCAACTCTCTCCGAAATCGCCTCTGCCGTGGAAATCCTCCGGAACAACGGTTGCAATGACTTGGCCCTGTTGAAATGCACCAGTTCGTATCCAGCCCCGCCGGAGGAAGCGAATCTCGCCCGCATTTCGCACATGGCGCTGACGTTCGGTTGCGTGGCGGGCTTGTCGGATCACACCATGGGCCATGCCGTTTCGGTTGCGGCCGTCGCCTTGGGAGCCCGAGTCATTGAGAAACACTTCTGCCGGTCTCGCAACGAACCCGGACATGATAGTGCGTTCTCACTCGAACCCGGCGAATTCAAAGACATGGTCGACGCGATTCGGATCGCGGAGAAAGCCATTGGGACCGTCACCTACCAACGCACCGAGAATGAAATCTCCGGACTGGCTTTCCGCCGCTCGATATTCTTCTCACGGGACCTGCCCAAAGGACATCAAATCTCCGCCGCCGATCTGCGGATTGTCCGACCGGGACATGGCCTCGCCCCGGAATGGTTCGACGCCATCGTCGGCAAAATCCTCCCGCAGGGAGCCCGGCGCGGCACTCCCGTCCAATGGTCCTGTTTCTAACCCCAAGTTTCATCTCTCCCGCTCATGAACCCAGTCATACCCCAACTCAAAACCTTCATCGTCAACATGCGCGCCGCATTCGCCCGCGGGGAAAATACCATGGAATACGCCCGCAGAGAATTGGGAGAAGCCATCAACCTGCCGGTCGCCACCTTAATCGCCTACGACCTACAAGCTGGGTCATACGTCGATTTGGCACGTGCGAATCCCGCCAACAATGACAGATGGTGCCAGCAGCTATCGAAGCTGATCGCCCCCCATCTGGTAGATTCCGGAAGTATGCTCGAAGTGGGCTGCGGCGAAGCGACAACGCTCGCAGGAGTGATCAAACACCTGCCCGTCAAGCCGTCGGCAGCCTACGGCTTCGATATCAGCTGGTCGCGCTGCAGCGTGGGTTCCTCATGGTTGAAGGAGAAGAAGGGCGCGGCGACACTGTTTGTCTCCGATCTATTTGCCATTCCCTTGGAGGACAATTCCATCGATGTGGTCTACACCTCCCATTCTTTGGAACCGAATGGCGGGAGGGAGGAAGAGGCCTTGCGGGAGTTGTTGAGAATCGCAAAACGGGCGGTAGTGCTGATAGAGCCGATATTCGAACTGGCCAGCCCCGAAGCGCAGCAACGGATGAGCCACCATGGTTACGTAAAAAACTTGAAGAAAACCGCCGAGAACCTCGGCGTCGAGGTTTCAGAATACCGACTGCTGGACTATATCTCGAATTCCCTTAATCCAAGTGGAAGCCTGGTCCTCGAAAAAAACCGCGACCCGGTTCCCGCGGTCACCCGTTGGCGATGCCCGATGACCCATAGTCCGCTTCAACCTCAGAACGACGTCTACTTCACCGAGCAAACCGGACTAGCCTACCCGGTTCTTCGCGGGATCCCCTTGCTGAGAACCGAACATGCCGTCGTCGCATCGAAGCTTTCCTGAACTCCGCCGCGAAAATGCAATACTGCAAAAAATGCGTCACTCCGGACACTCGTCCCAATGGTCAATTCAATGACCATGGAGTTTGTATTCCTTGCGAGTTCTCAGCAAAAGCACACAGCGACAACTACGAAAAGCGGTTCGAGGAGTTGCAAAAGTTGGTTCACAAACTCACGCGGAATACCAAGAAATCGCGATGGCAGTGCATCATCGGTGTCAGCGGAGGAAAGGACAGTACCAGGCAGGCACTATGGGCGCGGGAAAAACTCGGAGTCAATCCGCTGTTAGTTTCCGTGGCCTATCCACCGAAACAAATCACCGAGGTGGGAGCGCACAACTTGTCCAATCTCATCGCCAACGGCTTTGACACCCTCGTTGTCAGTCCCGCCCCCGTGATGTCGCGCAAGTTGGTGCGTGAGGCATTCCTTCGCTACTGCAACTGGTGCAAGGCCACCGAGATGGCTCTCTTTTCAGGCGTGCCGCGAATCGCCATTGCCAAGGGTATCCCCCTGATTTTCTGGGGGGAAAACGCCGCGCTGCAGGTCGGCGATATGGGCACTTACGCCACTTCCATCTGGGACGCCAACAACCTGGTGAACTCCAACACTCTCGGAGGCGGAAATCTGGATTGGTTCCTAGAGGTGGCGGGTGGCATGTCTAACCTATTGATGTACAGGTTTCCCGATCGCGAACAGTTCCGAAAACACCGCATCCAAACCATCTTCCTCGGGCCGGCTTGGAGCGATTGGTCCGGTGAAAAGAACTCCCGCGTCGCGATTGCCAACGGCTTGGACTTCCGCGGCGGAGACCCCCACGATACCGGTGACTTTCTGGGAACCGGGATGGTGGATGAGGACTGGACGATTGTGAACATGCTCCTCAAATACTATAAATTCGGCTTCTCCCGGGGAACGGAGCATGCCAACGAACTCATCCGATCGGGACTGGTTACCCGGGACCAAGGCATCGCGATCGCCGAGGAATACGACGAGGCCTGCGCGGATAGTTATATCGAGTCATTCTGCAAATACATCGAAGTTACGGTCTCGGAATTCTGGAACGTCGTGCGGAAGTTCTCTAATCCTGCGATTTTCGACCTCTCAGGAATGCGGCCTGTTAAAAAATTCATTGTCGGAAAGGGACTGAAACCATGATCAATGTCAAAGTAATCAATTACGGCGGTGGCAACACGGGATCATTGGTCACCGCCTTCAAGAAAATTGATATTAATCTAACCGTCGCCAAGCACGAGGCTGATCTCATGACAGCCGACTTGCTGGTGCTCCCCGGAGTCGGCTCCGCCAAATCCGCCCTGTTCTCGCTTGAGAAGGACGGATGGCTGCCCGTCCTCCAGGCACGTCATGAAGCACAAAAGCCGATCCTCGGCGTATGTCTGGGCGCACAGATGATGTTCGAGTACCTCCATGAGGCGCAGAAACCTGGACTCGGCTGGCTGCACGGCGAAGTGCGCCCCTTCACCGCAGAACCGTATTTCAACAACGGCTGGTGCCACTTGGAGTGGTCGGCGTTTGAATCCATCGGGTTGTCGCGCGGACTCAAACCGACCGATACCTTCTATTTCAACCACCAGTTCTATCAACCCGTGGATCCCGCCGCGCGGGTCGTCGCGATAGCAGATATGCCGGAAACCCCCGCCCTGTTCCTGAGGAACCATTTGTGCGGAATTCAGTTTCACCCTGAAAAAAGCCAACATGCGGGAGCATTAATCCTGAGAAACCTGATTGCTGATTATTATGGCCTTTAAACGCATCATATCGACACTATTGGTGAAGGACGGGATGGTCGTAAAGTCATACGGCTACAGGTCGTGGCGGCCGGCGGGTAAACTGCGCTCCGCATTGCAGAACCTGGATCGTTGGCAGACGGATGAAATCCTGGTCATCGACATCAGCCGTCGCGCCGGTCTGGATCCCGAGGTTCTGCGTGACATCACTTCCGCCGGTATTTCCACACCGCTGGTCTATGGGGGTGGCATACGGACAGAAGAAGACATCCATCGTCTGCTTGACGTCGGATGTGATCGCATGGTCCTCGAGAGTCTCGCGCTGGATGAACCGGACCGGATTCACGAGATGGCGAATCTGGTAGGTTCCCAAGCGTTGATTGGCTCTCTTCCCTTTGTCACTACTCCACAAGGAATCCATCTCTGGCAGGACGCTGCGCGCGGTGTTGGGGAGATTCTTTCTCATTACGAATCACTCCCTTTATCGGAAATCCTGCTCATTGATGCGGCCCATGAAGGGTTTGCAGGAAAAGGACATGCAGCCATCGAATCTTGCATCGACACATTTCCCGGGAGCAAGGGAATCATCTGGTTCGGAGGCCTCGACGAATCCATTGCCACCAGACTCCTTCGCCACCACCGCACCGTCGCAGTGGCGTTTGGCAATGTGAACTTCGAGCGGGAACTGCGAGTGCCCGCGACTCGCAAGTCAATCCTCGAGCGAGAGGGTAGCTCATTGCGCAGGACACGAATCAGATAAATCTATGAGCCAGGAATGTGTTAGCTGCCTTTACACCTCGGATCACCCGTTTGGTCTTACCTTTAATGAGGAAGGACTATGCTCGGGTTGTGTGACCCATCAAGAGAAGTTAGACCTCGATTGGAATCACCGTTTCGAATTGCTACGGAAGAAAGTCGATCTGTATCGTTCGAAATCCGTGCAAGGGCAATATGACTGCGTAGTGCCGGTCCGTGGCACACCGGAATATTTTTACGTTCTCGATATCGTGAAAAACCGCCTTGGGCTGAACCCTTTGGTCGTCATGTATAATTCCCAGTTCAACAGCATCCCAGGCATCCGGAATCTGGATCTGCTGCGGGAATCATTCGATGTAGATCTCCTGCATTATACCAGCAACCCAGTCATCTACAAAAAGCTGATCCGCGAGTCCCTAGTGAAATTGAACTCGATGCGTTGGCCGTATCTCGCAGGAGAAACCCAGTTTCCCGTCCAGGTCGCGGTGGAGCACAACATTCCTCTGATCATATGGCCGCTGCACCAGCCTACCGAGCAAGTCGGCATGCATTCATATGAAGAGGAACCCGAAATGACGCGCCGGGGTCGTCATGAATTCGACCTGATGGGTCACGAGCCCGGTGACTTCGTCAATGTGGAGACCTTGGCCAATCGATTGGATGTCGAGGACCTGCACTACCCCGACAACAGGCGACTATCCAAAACCGGAGTGACGGGAATCTATCTCAGCAACTATATTCCTTGGGACAGCAGGGCGTTCAGTGAGGAAATGATCGGGAAGTTCGGGGCTGTTGCCGCAGGCAATCCCCGCACCTTTGATACCTATGACCGCATCGACGACATGACCTACATGACCATTCACGACATCCTTAAGCAGGCCAAGCTGGGATATTCGCGCGTCACCGACAATCTCTGCCGGGAAATTCGGTTCAAACGCATTTCAAAGGCGGATGCAAAGGTCATCGAGGCCCACTATCAGTCAATGGTTCCGGAACGCGAGATTGCGGTCTTCCTAGAATGGATCGGCATGTTGCGCAAGGGGCTTGAATGGTATCTGGATTACATGACCCACAAGATTGACTGCAACGCGACCCCGGCTCCTCTCAACGCCGCCCAGCTGTCATTCATCCGTGGTTTCACCCTGCATGGCGAAGTCTTTGAGCAGGATCAATACATCATCTTCGGAAAGGGGGTGAAGCTCTGACATTTAAGCTTTCGACTTGAACGAGCTGTTGGTCCGCATTGAATCGACCCATTCCCTGTAAAAGTGCGCCAGGGATTGTTTGAAACTCCAATCGAGTTTCAGTAAATCGCGGATCTCCTTCGGATTCTTCCTCTCTCCAGCCCCGACCTCATATCTTCCCCAATCGACCCGTGCCGTGGCTTCTATCGGGGGAGTGAACAAAAACGATAGTTCATTCTCGATCCTTTGCTTAGAAATGAGTTCCAAGGATGGATGAAGCACATTCTTGTGGACCGAGTAAAACGGGTCCGCCTCAAAGTCCTCTTCCTTGAACTCCGCATAGGTGCCGTAGATCGACACCTTGGCGCCGAAATAGGCACCATAAGCGATGTGGGAACCGAAGGAGTTGGTGGTGATGTATTCGAAGCTGCTCATCAGTTGTTGGAGTCTGAGGAGGGCGTTCTTGTCATAGATATTGGTTCCCTCGATCACATTAAATCCTTTGGCTTCGAACTCATTTACCCAATAGCCCTGTTTGATGCACGACGGGTGGACGCAAACGTGGACGTGCTCGAAATGTTTTGCTATGGCCTCGATTTCAGAAACGTAGTCCGCGAATTTCCATGAACCGTGGGTGGTATAGTCCAAGGAATGGGCCGGCATCACGAGCAGACTGTTCTTCAACCGTTCGATTTTTCTCTCCTTCAAATAGGTGACGGGTAGTCCGATGGCGCGCGCGTTCGGATATCCGCTTTCCTTAAGATATAATTCTATCGACTTCTTACTCGTTAACAATATTTGGTTCTTGTCGGGGAGTCCCTGCCCCGTCACGATCTTCGGGTCCGTATGGATATAGTAGTCAGGAACCCAACCATGGCTCCATGCTATCTGCTCCAACGGCTTGTGCATAAGGTCGACACCACAATACCGAGACAACACGCTGCTCGCACCGTAATAGTCGATCTCGGCCCGAAGGGTGATAGCATCGTACGGAGGTAGCTTCAAGTAGGCTTCCGGTAGAGAGGTATTCATGGGATAGATCAAATTTGCATCGACGGGGAGGATTCCCTGGCCGATACCCGAAGTCGTGGTTTCGTGCTCGGGACGGAGCTCAGGATGCCCGACAGCGCGCAGAGAGCAAGACTATGCTTTGCAGCGGCCAACCCATCCTTGCACCAGCTTGGCGCGCGTGAGGCAGGATCAATTCACAATTGACCCTAATTCCAGGATCTCACAAGCTTTGCGTACTAAAGCGTCTTTGGACATCGCTCCTGTCATTTCGTGTAATTCCCGCATCATCTCCGCCTCAAAACTCTCAACGATGATATCCGGAAACACCAGTGCCGACAGTCCGCCAAGTCTTGCTATGGCCGTCATCATCCCCGCTTACAACCGCCGCAAACTGCTTCTTGAAACGTTGGAGTCCGTGCGCGTCCAGACGGTCGCGCCCCGGCGGGTGGTGATCGTGGATGACGGGTCCTCCGATGGCACGCCCGAGGCGGCGGAGGCGTGGCTGTCTGATCACCCGCTGGCTTGTGAAGTGAAGATCATCCGCCAGGCCAATGCGGGTGTGTCCGCTGCTCGGAACCGAGGGGCGCGGGGATGCGGAGAAGCCGACTTGCTTGCTTTCCTCGACAGCGATGATTTGTGGCCACCCAATTTCGTGGAACAGGCGTTGTCGGCCTTTTCCCGGACCCCGGAAATGGTCGCTGCGACGAACGACCGACTCGATGTGGAATACCGGCCAAACGGGCGGACGGAGAAACTCATCCGGTGGCCAGTTTCGAGTGGATCCGCCACGCTGGCCATCAGCAACAAAAACCTCGCTTATCCGTCATGCTCGGTTTTCAGGGCATCCGCATTTCATCGAGCGGGCGGGTTTCCCGTCGGGTTGAACTATGGTGAAGACTATATTTTGTCTTTAATCGTCAGTTCGTTTGGTCCTTGGGGCAGAATCGACTCGCCGCCGACGCAACGGCGGAAATTTTCCAACAGCCCAGCCCAGGCTGCGGCACATCTGTCGTCACTCCCAAGTGCCGACGTGCTGCGGAATTTTGCATCCATCCTCGAGGCAGAAGCGCGGAAACATGAGTGTTCCAACCTACTAAAACAAGCCATCACCCACCGCTGGCGGCGGGCGGGCAAGGCGCTGGCGGCAGAAGGTAGAACCCGCGAGGCCCGAGATTGTTATGCGCGGGCGGTCGGCTGCGACGCGTGGGATGTGAAGGCCCGATTCAGAAAATTGATGCTGGGGTTCGCCCGCTGACTATGGACACGCACCCCTTGCTCACCATCATCCTACCGACCTTCAACGCAGCGGCGGTGCTCCAGGGTTGCTTGGAGTCGCTTGTTGCAAAAGATGAGAGTTGGCTGGAGATCCTGCTGATGGACGGTGGTTCGAAGGATGACACCTTGGCGATCGCATCGTCGTTCGCCGACCGACTGCCGAGGCTTCGCGTCGTGTCGGAACCAGATGAAGGCATCTATGACGCCATGAACAAAGGGATGGAGCTGGCGACCGGCGACTGGCTTTATTTTATCGGTGCGGACGACCGGTGGACCGATGCCGACCGCATCCTTGAGTTGCTGCGGAAGACACCCACTTCCGTGGATATTCTCCAGATCAACGCCCGCAAGGGGGAGAATGAAACCTATACTCGCAGCATGTCGCAAGGCCGGATGTTGGCGGGCGAGGAGTTCAATCATCAGACGATTTTTTACCGTCGTATATTTGTGGGATCGCTGCGTTTCTCCCGAGATTATCCCTTGGCGGCAGATCAATTATTCAACATGGAGCTCGTCGTTAATCAGGATGCAAGAGTGGCTCACGCTCCGGAAATTCTTATACACTACGCGAATACCGGTCTCTCCGCTCAACAAAAGGACATGCGGTGGATTGCCGACAAGGATTCATGGATAGCCAAGATGTTTCCGCCTGACGAGGTCGCAAGACGGAAAAAATGGCGGCCTCGGGAACGTTGGGTGAAGCGGATCGTCCGGATTTTGGCTGGTGGAAAGACATCGCGAATTGCAGTGCATTGGCTGCAAGATCAGTTGTATCGTCGCGCCAAGGGATCTGGCACTCGTCAGCAACCGGTAATTTGATAGAAAGTCGAACGAGGATACACAACTTCATGGACTACCCCATTCCGTCACCCATTCCACCGCCCGGCGGTTGGCCGTTGATTTCGGTGGTCGTGCCGAGTTTCAATCAGGGGAATTTCCTCAAGGATACGCTGGCTTCTGTTCTCTCTCAGAACTATCCGAATCTAGAATGTATCGTTGTGGACGGTGGCTCGTCAGACCACTCGGTGCAAGTGATCCGTTCCGTAGAGGATCGGTTGACCTGGTGGTGCAGCGAGAAGGACGGGGGGCACGGCGATGCACTCAACAAGGGTTTTGCGAAAGCCACCGGCGAAATCCTATGCTGGTTGAACAGCGACGATCTCATGGCTCCATGGGGATTGTGGGTCGTTGGTGACGTTTTCGCTCGGTTACCCGAGGTCGAATGGTTGACCGGCGAGTATGGCATTTGGGACGCTCACGGACGCTTGGTCGCTGCATATCCCTGTGGCGCGACTGCAACCGAGTATTTACGGCGCAAGGAATCTGACATCCAACAGGAATCCACCTTCTGGCGGCGATCCCTGTGGACCCGCGCCGGTGGGAAAATCGACACCAGCTATCAACTGATGATCGACGCCGAGCTTTGGCTCCGGTTTTTCCGCCATGCGACCCTATATTCACTCAAAACGGTGGTGTCTGGTTATCGATGGCACGGTGAAAATCGATCGCTCACCCAAGCGGACCGGACGAAATCCGAGCGCTGGAGGGCAATCGAAACCCACCTCGCACCGCAATCATGGCGGACGCGTGTTGTGGCTCGTTTTGGAGCCGGTCAATTTGAACGAGGATCCGGAATATGGGCCTCAGTCAGGTTTTTTCTATGCAGGAAAGTTAGGCAAATCCTGTTCCGAAGACCAAGGATTCCGGTGATTTTGTGGGATACTACAAATCATGGCTGGAAAATCTCCTCAAGGCGCATGATGGGATCGTGATTCCGCCCGATCCCATCGGTCACACTTGAGCTGCTCAGTTCGATCTAACCATGATTGGTTCGGATTCTGTTCCAGAAGGCGTATGATGGTTCTTATATTATTCAGGATTCGATCCAGCGATTCCGGAACCGATCCAATTCTACTTCAGAGTAAAAATGCTTACACACGCGGCCGGAATATACCTTGTCCAATGCCTCCGCAGGGAGCTTTAGATTTTTTCTTACTTCCTCGTAGAAGAGACCTTCTGCTGTCGCAGACCGGGCGCGCATTTTAGAGACAGGAAAATCTCCGCCAATGTCAAGAAATCGACCCAGATAGCCAGCGCCGTTGTCAGAAAGCCGTTCCAGCTTCCCCGCCAGCAGCTCGATACGTCCTTCCTGGTAAAGCTCGAATCCATTCATCCTATCAAAGTCGCGGCTAAAAAAGTCAAAGCCAACGATGGCGCTCAATTCGCGATTAAACCAGTTCTCAGGGAATTCAATGCTTTGCAGGGCGTTCGTTGCCACAATGGCAACCAATTTTTCAAGCGGCACTCCGCTGATCTTTCCATCCGCCACGAACCGTTCCGGATTCTCAAAAAGATCAGAAACGGCGCGGGCGACCGGGTCACGGACCAGAGTGATAATCCTCACCTGCCTGTCTGGGTAACGCTCAAGTGCATGGCGAAGCGCCTCACCCACTAACAGATGAATTTCTTCGGGAACTTCGAGATTAGAGTGACGTGATTCCGCGACTCCTTTTTCCGAAATCACGTGAGTCTGAAACGACTGGTAGCCGGGCTGTTTATTGATTGTTTTGTGAACCGCCGTGGAGCCGACCTTTCCATAAGTGTGAGTGAGGACGATCTTGTCGTTGCCCATGAACGCTTGCGTGACCCGCGACAACTCCTTGTTGAGGCGTCGCTGATACCGGCGGGCGGGATCCGGGGGACTCACCTTGTACCATATCTTCCGGAGCTTCTGTTCGAAGTCTTTAGCGAATGAACGATCCATAGTGGCTTAACAAGGTTGCAATCAAAGTTGTCCTGTTGATTCGGAAAAGCTACGCTTCCTGGAACTGCAGCCGATAAAGATGCGCGTAGAGGCTGCGTTCGTCGCTGACCAACTCTTGGTGCGTGCCGCTGGCGACGAGGCGGCCATTTTCCATGACGTGGATTTTCGTCGCATTTCGAATGGTGGAGAAACGGTGGGCGATGACGATGGTCGTGCGGCCTTGCATCAGGCGGTCGAAGGCGAGTTGGATCTGCTGCTCGGACTCGCTGTCGAGGGCGGAAGTGGCTTCGTCGAGCAGGAGAATCGGTGCGTTTTTGAGAAACGCACGGGCGATGGAAATCCGCTGGCGCTGGCCACCCGAGAGACTGCCGCCATTTTCGCCGACTTGAGTGTCGTAGCCGTGTGGTTGTTCTAGGATGAAATCGTGGGCGTAAGCGGCGCGGGCGGCTTGCTCGATTTCCTCGTCGGTCGCGTCTTGGCGGGCGAGGCGGATGTTGTTGCGAAGGGTGTCCGAAAACAAAAACGTGTCTTGGCTGACCAAGGACAACTGG
>Ga0209190_1000663_pt1 | contig 24940 bp, 38 predicted proteins | sample M_140205_XF_Meta_FD_187315 | JGI IMG/M metagenome (GOLD analysis project Ga0209190, IMG submission 187315) | Freshwater microbial communities from Lake Montjoie, Canada to study carbon cycling - M_140205_XF_MetaG (SPAdes) (version 2) | ecosystem: Environmental > Aquatic > Freshwater > Lake... | reverse complement strand
CCTAAAAGAATAAGTTTCGCATTCTAAATTATTTCTTACCAAAAGAATGCGTGCCAATCAATTATCTCTGTAATGCTGGTTCCCCAACTACTTAGGGGATAGAATATGTTTCAAACTGATTTGGAAGTACTCTGTTAAAGTGCTGTGATAGAGTCATATTGACACGAAGATGTGGATCTTGGTTTTGATGATGAGATTAATCCTACATGTATGGATGCCGAGATTGAACTAAATCTTTCGATAAAAGAGCATTTAATTGATTTTCTTAAGTGTGCATCGCGCTTAAGACTACTAAAGTAAATAGTAGCGATGTCTCCCCTTCTGACCTCTGTTGGCAAAACGGAACGGGATGCTTTCCTTTTGTCGAATACGACTTTTTCTTTCCAAGTACCAACGCTCCAATTAGGAACAAAGCCGCTATAAGGATAAGAGATGCAGCTATTACGACAAACAATCCCCACATAAGCAGCGCACCAAGGGGCTGGAAAATTAATGCCAACACTTTTAAGCATTTCTTGAACTTCCTTCCCCCAATTGCTGCCTTTTGGCTTTTCGACTGTTCCAAGGTATAATAATGACTGGTTGATGAAGCATTCGGTAAGTACATGATCAGTTTTAAATTTAGGATAAGTTAGATTAGTATTAGACTGTGCGCTAAGAAGATTGCCGCTAAGATGCCAAAGAAGTAACAAGCCCAAGTAAATCTTAATTCCTTGCAACCTAAACTTAAAATGTTTAAGTCTTGGTCGGGCAAGTGGTTGTTGGTGCTTAATACCTTGTAAAATGTCCATAAGTCAGCTCTATTATATTTTATCGCAGCGTAACTCGCAGCGTTTGCCAAAAATACATAAATCATTGCGATCAACATAATTTCAAATGCCTTCAAACTTCTATTTGGTTCTGCAGGGTTATCATGGAAGCAATTAAACAACCAGTTTATTCCAGATATTTCAAGCAATATTGGATAAACACATAATGCTAAAATTGTTAATGGCATTGTAACCAATTCAGGAAAGTTCTTTGCAGAAACCTTCAGCCATTTCCATAGTTCTCCCACCCCTAATCCGGCTGCAATCAAGATAATAATTATTTTTCTTCTCATGGCTAAAAAAATATTGCGCCTAAGATTATTCCTACAACAATACAAAGTCCGAAATATGCTCCAGTTAAATCTACTGACATTGGATTTTCGGCTTGTTCTTCCGGCTGCATTCTTGCACGTTGCAGTCCTTTATTCAGTTCTGATTGAGTAAACAAATAAAAGTCCGTTTCGTTGTATTTGGTTAAATACACCCCTTCATACGAGGTGTTCTCCATTGTAGATTTTCTCGCACCGTTGATAATTGTTTTGATTTCTCCTTGTTTCATGGTTTTAGTTATTAAAAGTTTGGTTTTCTAAGTTTTGAATACTTTGATATTCTTTCGCAGTTAACGAATATACCATCGTTTTTTTCTATTATTTCATCAACTTCATAAGTTCCGTATTCGTGTTCAAACACTGTATTTAACGGAATTAATACCTCCATATAAATTGTGCATAATCCGCTATCGTCTATTAAATTGTAAATTATTTCTTTGCTCATTTTATTTGTTTTTTTTTAAATTTGATTTCCTTAATGATTGCTTGTCTTGTTACCTCGCTTGGAGAAATGTTGTGTTTTTTACAATATTCCTCCAGTGCTTTTGCAAGGCCAATTGTGTATTTGTTTTCTCTTACTGATGGTAGGTACATTTTGCAAATGTAGTACATTGTATCACAATTCCAAATTTATTGTGAAACAATTGCAAAAAACAAAAAAGTCGCTACCAAAATGGTAACGACAATCAAGGCTGCAATATCACTCGCAAGCATTTTAGTATATTGTTTTTGTTTCTTGGTGTTTTTCGCTCGGTTTCTGTAAAAATTCTGCATAAGATTTTATGTTCTGTACTTCGTGGTTAAGTGAATGGTGGGCAATTGATAACAATAAGATTTCAATTGATTTTCTGATTTCTGCGCCTTGCTCAATTGTAGGCTTAATCTCAAAAAGGAAACTGCTTTTGGCAATTTCCTCTGATATGTTTTGGAGCTGGTTTATAAAGTTCTGCATTATAAATTCGGTTTTATTTTTAGATTAACATTCTTTCGGTGTCCTCCGTATTGCTTCGCCTTGTCAACGCAAAGGGCGTAACTACCTGTGCAGATTTTTACATCTCCATAAAATAGATTCCAATATTCAATTCGTTTCCTTTTTGGTTTAGATCCATAATGAAATTCTTTCCATTGGTCTTTTGTAATTTCCTCCATTAGATTTCAATTTTAGGGTTTATGTCTAAGTTATTAAGTAGGATTTGGAAAAACTTAATTGCCCCCTTTGCGTTCAGCTTGGAAACATAAAGGCAATTGTCTTTCACGTCAATTCGTTTGATTTTAGCAATTCTTTTTCCATTCGCAACTTCGACAAAGTTCGCTGCATCTTCTACAAATTTTGCCTTTCGGAGTACATTCGCCTCAACTTCGTATTCAAACATTGTGTGCGAAGGATTTGGATTCATACTGCCTAAGTATTTCAATTGCTTTTCAACTTCTTTTTTGTTGACAATTTCAACCTGGTCCTTTGTTGTAATTTCTGTTTCTTTCATAGTCTTATTATTTGATTGTTTGGCAATTTTATTATTTCGGGAATAAATATTCTATTCGCTGATTTTATCCCTTGCAAAATTTCGCGCTGCCAAGTTGTTGACTGGCTTGTTTTGTATTGCTTTTTCTTTTTCATAGGTTAAAATTTGTAAGGCCAAAAGGAGTTCCGCTTAAATCATAATCGCAAGTGAAACCAAGTGGCTCTAAGGCTGCAATTAGTTGTTGACAATTCTCATAAGTTTGGTCTTTATAAGAAAATTCTTCGAGTACGTTCTGTACTTCTACTGGTAATAGTTCGGGAGTATCAAATAGTTCTTTCATAGTTTATTTATTTAATCTTACGTAAGTGTTTCCTTTAAATTTACTCATTCTTTTATGGGTTTGTGCAAACCTTGTTGCTTGCTTAAAATTATCGGCTTTAATCTGAAAGTCAGAAATAATTTCACCTTTGTATTGTATTGTTACGTTATATGTTTTCATAGTTTTTTTATTAATTTTTTAATTATAAATTTCAATTCAGGTTCAATCATTTTGTAAAAGCAATAAGATACTATTGCAAAGGTTACAAGTAAGTAAGGGACGTGAGGCTTCATAGTTTAATTAAATTTGATTAATTTTTTAGGTTCTTTAAAATCAACACTATTTTCATTGCTCCAATGATTAAGACGTTCTACTTCTTCAAAATAAATATTATCATTGTAACCTTTAAATCTTTCGCGCATTTTTATAGCCTTGTTTCCAGTAGTAGGGTGGATAACATCAACTTCGTCAATATTAACGTATTTGTACTTTCCTGTTCTAAGGTTTAAATAACCTATTTTGTTTTTTGTTGTAAGATTTTCTGCTTTCATTTAGTTTGTTTTAAGTGTTTATTTTAGTTAATTGATATGTAAGTACCAAAAAAACGCGAAACGTTAAATTTCGCGTCCTTTGGTGGGTTAAATTTGATTTTAATCTTCAACTTCTTCTTCGATTTCTTCTTCTTCTTCAATTTCTTCTTCTACTTCTTCTGCCTTGTTTACTAACATTACTGGCATTTGCAAAAACGTTCTGTGAAATTCATTAATCAAAATTGCCCTATTTGCCTCTGAAAGCTGAAAGGTTACAGAAGGGGAAATAACTTGTGCAAGGTTTGTGAGTAGGAAATTGATATTTAAACCTATTGATATATTTTGAGTTTCCAATTCTGTTTGCATTTCGCTGCCAATAATACTTTCCATTGAGTTATTAAAATCTAAATCTTCGCAAGTCAATTTGATTTCATTGGCTGCAATATCAAACCTTACTTGGTTTGTGCTTTTACTTGCTGCAATGCTAACTTTTTTAACTTCTGAAATTAACTGCTGCTTGTTTACATTCACAAAATAACCTTGTCTGTGTCCTTCTGTTTCGCTTAAACTGAATTTTGGTATTACTGCATTGTAATTCGGGAAACGTCCTTCAATAAGCCTTGAAATTAGTTTTACGTTTCCTTGCTCAAAACAAACATTCGTTTCTGAATAGGATACAAGTACATTTTGATCTATGCTGCCAATAAGATTGAAAATAGTTTTTAAATTGGTAACAGTCTTTTTATTTACAAGTATTCCAAAATCTAATTCACTTGCTGCTAAGTCTGCCCTGAATAGTCTGTGAGAGTCTGTGGCTGCAATTTGCAAACGTCCTTCACTTGCATTTATGTATGCTCCAGTAAATTGTGGCCTAAGTTCGTCCTTGCCTAAAAAGTTCTTTGCTATTTCAAATTCTGCAAATAAGATAGGGCTGAATACAATTTGATTAGGGCTGCTAAATTGCATACTACTTGGATAATTTTCAGAATCTTCGGTTTGCATTTTCATTCCGCTAACATTTGCCGTTTGCCCGTTTGCTTCAATAGTTATCAAATTACCTTTAAAGCTGCCCGTAAATTGATTAAGTATTGAAAAAGGTAAACAAGTGTTGCCCGTTTCTAAATCTATTCCTGAGAGGCTTAAATTAAGTTCTGTTTCTAAATCAAAAACACGAAGCTGAATTTCTGTTTCTGTTACCTCAATATAAACATACTCTAAAATTGGAATAGCTGAATTTTTAGATATGATTTTTGCTGCTGCTTTTAAAAAGTTTGCAAATTCTTTGGTGTTGATTGTTGCTTTCATAGTTATTTGATTTTTGAGATTAGATTAGTTAGTTCTGAAATTGAAAGATTGTTTTTGTGTGCTAAAATTGTTTGCTCCAGTATGCAAATTGCAAGGGAGTTACTTTCTAAATTGTCGATAAGGTTTGTAATGTACGTTTGCAAATTTACATTTCCCGTTTGAGCTTGTTTCTTTGCTTCGTTTCCTGCCTTTTTCGCGCCTGTTACCATTTGAATATTGGCCAATAAGTCTGCTCCAATTGCTTCGCCTGATAAACTATTTCCTTTCTTTGCTTCTGAAATTACTTTGCTGCTTGTAATGTTTACCGCTTCTGCTATTGTGCTATCTGAAACGGTTTGCCCACTTTCTTTTACTTTGTCTTTCGCTGCTGCTGCTAATTGCACACCTATTGAGGCTAATTGGTCACTTTCTGCTTTTTTAGTTATCAAAATTGCCAAAGTCATACCTACCTTTCCAGTTTGTATTACTTGCTTGGCTGCATTGTTTAACTTTGTCCACGTTGAATACAAACTTTGTACATAGGCTTCGCTTTTTCCTAATGTAACTGCAATTTCTTGAATGAATTTAGGGTTTGAATCTTTTATACTTTCTGCAAGTCTGCCAATTTCTGCTGCCCATTCGTCCGGTGTAAGAGGCTGCCCGTCGTTTGCAAGTAGTTTACCGGCTGCCCGTTCTAATTCGTTTTGATAGGCTGCAATTGTGCAAGGTATTAAACTACTTTCGCTATATATACCGCGTTCAATTAGTAGTGTTAAGGCTGCAAAACGTCTATGCCCTGAAATTAAAGAATAGCCCGTTTCTGTTCTTTCAACTTGCAAAGGTACTAACAAGCCTTTCGCCTGTATATTGTCGGCAAGTTCTTGAATGTTGCCGTAGTTATTCTCAAACCTAACATTCTTTGAATAGTCGTTTGAGATTTCCGAAAGTTTAATGTTTTGAATTTTCATTTGATTAGTTTTTAAGTGTTTGTGTCTGTTATATTTGTCCATTGTTTGCAAAACTATAATATTGGTCCTCTTCTGGAGTTACTATGATATGTTCGATAACTTGCATATCTAACAACTTCGCTGCTTCTTTTACTCTATTGGTTATTTGAATATCGGCATTACTTGGCTGCAATTGTCCTGAAGGATGATTATGAGATAAAATGATTGCACTTGCGTTTACTCTCAATGCAGCTTGAAAGATAATTTTAACATCTACCAAACAAGCGGACGTTCCGCCTTCGCTTATCAATATAACTGCAAGTAATTTATTGGCCCTGTTTAAGTACATAGCGTAAAAACTCTCTTTATGCTCAATTGTGTTGTAGTCGTAAACAGTCTTTAAGACTGAATAAACCTTTTTACTATCTTCTATCTTTATACGTTCAGAAGGTTTGATATTAGTTCTATAAATCAATTCTACTTCGCTTACTATACTGCTATCAATAGCATTTATTAACTTGTTTTTCATTTGAGATTGTTTTAGATTGTTTTTAAAAAGTTATTTCTTTAATTTGTGAGAGTACTTTTGTTAAATTGTTATTGATTTCAATTATTCTTTGCTGAATGTAGTCTTTTTCCGTTTCGTCTTTTATGTAAACTTGTTGTCCAGCAATTAATGATTGAATCATTTTTTCTAATTTTTTTAGATTGTTTAATTTTTCTTTGTAGGTTTCCATTGTTTTAGATTGTTTTTAGTTTGGTAATTTTGTCAATAGGTTTGTAAATAGCTTTATATCATTTTCGCCAATTGCAAAGTGTGGTAATTTAACGTTTGAAATGTTTGTCCAAAATGTTTTTAAATGCCAAGTAAAAATTTCATTTTGGTGTGGTTTGTGAAAACATTGAGGCTGCAAATCTATTGAGCCGTCAATACTTTGCCCGTCTGCAAATTCAATTTTATAATATAGATCACTATAATAATTCCGCTTAAAAATGCTTTTAGAAATTAAATTAGCGTCCTCCCAATTATTGAGAATTGCAAATAAACTGCCAGTACTTGTTGTTAATGTAATTTTCATTTTGATTTTAGATTAAAGGTTTTAGTTCCTTGCAAACGTTCCGAGCGTTTTGAATCAATATCGAAGCAAGGTTATTTTATTAATTATTTGGTGTGAAATCGGGGGCAAGTATTCCATTTCCTCCCCAATCTGTATATATCTTTAAATTATTTTCTTTTACTATTTTGCTATCAATTTTTAACGCATAACCGCGAGCGTCACCATTAAATAAAATAATGTATTTTGAATTCAATATTTTTTCAACTGCTTTTAAAATTGGCTTGGTGTGAGTTTCGATATTTTCGCTATCTATTACACCATTACACCAGTCAGTAGCTATTCTATTAGCTTTTATTTCTAACCTATGTAACTTTTTACATAATGCAATTGGCTCGAGGCCTGTATTAAAGATAGCATTTAGGTTGTTTCCATGTGCTAAAATGTTAGCATACATTTGTTGTTTTGCTGAATTTTTCATATTTTAGATATTAGAGATTAATTATAAAATTTACTTGCTGTGAATTGCTTACAAAATACAACCATTGAACGGTTTGAATCGGGGTAAGTGTTTACCAGTCTTTTAGCTTCTTCGCGTGTGAGATTGCGTTCTATTACTTGCCTACGTTTTGATATTCTGAATATCTTAACTACTTTGTAAGGTCCTGAATAAGTTTCCATTTTTTTAGATTTTTAGATTGTTTTTAAATTATTGTATAGTTTCCAATTGGTAAATAGTTAGTAACTTGATATTCGGTAATAGCTGAAAAAGATTTTACACCGAAAGAATGTTTAATTACATTCATTGCCTGTAACTTGTTACCGTTGTAAGTAATTTGTTTTACGTCACCATATTGACAAAATTGTAAATAGGTTCGGACGTTTGTTAATTGTGTTTTCATAGTGTTTTTGTTTTGGTTTGCAAATATTGTAAAATGTTTTTTTAATATCCTAATTTAGTAAACGTTTACACTTAAAATAATTTATAAGTAGTTGACAATCAATAAGATTATTTTTAAATAGATAGTACATATATGTACGCAAGTCTGAAAGGTGCGTAAAATAAGGAAAGTTAAGTAAAAAGTCAATGAAATCAAGGGTTACAGAAGGCAACAAATGAAGTTCTTATTTAGAATCATTCTAAATTTAACATAATGTTTTTAACCCCAAGTATTGATAAAATCTATAAGCTAACAAAACATATTGATAAAATCAATAACACAATTTAGGTACTCCTAATTCCTAAATTAGGCTTGCCTAATTATTGTTTTAGGTATGCCTAATTATTTGTAAGACAAAGATAGTTTGGGAAAATACAATAAGTACAGAAGATTGTTTGGTGAATGAAATGGAATACAGAATATTGTTTGGTCAATTGTTACATACACAAAATTTTATTCTGTTATAATTACAGGCGTTTGTGTTTGGCTGCAAGTTTTTATATATCATTCTTTATTTTTATATAAATCATTCTTTATTTATTACACAACGGAACGTAAGTGTAAATTTTAGGGCAGCATATTAGAGTAGTGGTGTTGGTTAGTGCAGTTCTTAGGTTTATATTTCTATTTTTTTGGTAGATAGCAAGGTAAACACAATTTTTTTTTGCTTGGGCCGGTACGTCGAAAGGGGGGCGGGTATTTTTTTTGGCGGCGGCGCGGCGTGAACCCCCGTATAAACCCATTACCCCTATGTATCTTAAGTGAATAAATATAAATACTACTTGTTTAAAATATGGTGGGTTACAATTTGATTAAAACCTACATTCCTATATATATATTTTTAACATATAGTACAATGGCTCCATCTTCCCTTATAGAGGGTTATATATACTATATATATTAAGGACTAATACCCCTCTATAGAGAAAAGGGTAGGTAGTAAAAAATATGTTAAAAATATTTGTTTGTTATATTATATATTATATATCTTTGCCCTCAGAAATTAAAAACAAAATTTTATGCTTGGAAAAGAAATTAGACAGCAAAAGAGAATGGAAAAGGAATTATTAAAAAAAGAACCTGTTCCAACTTTACGTGATAGTGTTTTATCAAGGAGAGGTGATAACTACCCTATTGAAGCCATTAGAATAATTTGTTCTCATTGTGAGGCTGTATTAAATACAGAAGAAAAGGAATCTATTATTTCTAAATTAGAAAGAGGGATAAGTTGCAAAGTAATATGCAAGAAATGCGTTCAGAAATTTAACAAAAAGTATTTTGAAAAAAACGCTGAGAAATTAAAAGCTCAAAGAGAGGATTTAAGAGACACTGTTAATCAAGACAAACTAAATCATGCTTGTGAGTGTGAAGTACGTTGTGGTGCTAGAGAGAAACTAATCTACCACAATAAAAGAAGTAGCATTGTTAGTATAGCTACAATAACTTTAAAAGATTACAAAGAGAATTGCCAGATTGTTTGCAAGAAGAATGTAACTTATCAAATCATTGGAGACGTAAAAAAGGAACCTGTTAACTCTGATAAACTAATTGATAGAGTTTCTGATCTTGATCACAAGATATTGTTTTCTAATGCAAATGATTTGATATTGGATTTTAAAGACTGGGTATTTGCAAACAGTATTCAAGGATTTAAAAACTTTGAAATCTTTATTTTCCAAGACACAGAAAGTAATTACAAAAACAATATTGAAATCTTATTAGTTGGAGACAATAAAAAAGTAGTTTATTCTACTTCAACATTTGGCTTTGCTTACAAAGACACAAATATCGTAATTGATAGCCAACAATTTGAAATCAAATACTGCCTTGATAAATTTCTATCTGAGGTAACTTATGATAACTTGATTAAGCACGTAAAGACTTACAAAGCTCCTGAGTATTTCTTCCTTGAAGGAGAAGATTTAAGATTAGCAGTAATGCAACCATTAACACTTAACACATACGAAAACTTAAAATAATGAATACAGAAAACAAAACAGAGAATCGTGGCGGCAAGAGAAAATTTGCTGGTCCACCACACAAGTATGCAGAGGTAACTGTAAATTTGACTATTAGAGTACCTGCTTCCAAGAAGTTAGAGATACGTCAGATGATTAAAGACTACTTGAAGCCGTTAGAGAATCCTACTAAGTTAAATAAAAAATGATGTTACAACTAAACCCTATGCTACCAATCGTAAGAAATTCTGATGGTATGAAAGGCTTTGCATTCTTAGTAATTGATTACAGTCAAGAACATGATTTGGTTTTTACCTGCGCTATGGATGATGGTCAGATATGGACATTGAGCAACAAGGCAATAACTTTTGCTAACAATATTTCATTAAATAGAATTTTGAAAAAGGATAGTAAATATAATTTATTATAAATTTGTTTTTTCAAAATTATAACCATGGAAAAGAAATTCTCAAAGACAATTGTCAACAAGGAAACTGGCAGAACTAAGACTGTGAAGTACGGACAAAAGGGAGCTACGATATCTCCAGGAAGTTCCAAAGGAGATTCATATTGTGCGCGAAGTGCGAAGATAAAAGGCGATTGGAAGTCAGATCCTAACTCACCAAACAACCTATCCAGAAAAAAATGGAATTGTGTTGGAAGCAAGTCTATGAAAGGAAAATCAAAATGAAACTGAATAGTCTTAACGAAAAGCAGATTGACGATTATATTAAAATTTTAAATAAGTCAATCAAACATCTTGAAAAGCAGAAGAAATATCTGTTGAGGATAAAGGCTAATAAAAATGTTTACTCAGTGAATCTTGAAGAAGGGGATTAATTTCACAAATATTTAAAAATAAGATTTGCATTATTGAAAACAATTCGTACTATTGCAAAAATTCAAGTTGAAAAATGAGCTACGAAACACTTTATTACGAGGGGGATTTTTATCCTTCCTTTCAGGCAACGGGTAATGCGGCCCGATTTGTAATTCCATTTGCGAAAGAGTTTTGCGAAGGAGTTGGATATGATGTTGGTTGCAATAAACCCGAATGGGCATTTCCAGGAGCGAAACTTGCGGACATAAATCTAAACGGAATCTCGGCAGATGCATTACCAACTGCAGACGATAGTTTGGATTATATCTTTTCAAGCCACATGATGGAGCATTATGTAGGGAATTGGGCGAACTTACTTGACCATTGGTATGATAAGTTGAAGCCGAAAGGTGTGTTGTTCCTTTATTTGCCCCACCAATCTCAAAAATATTGGAAAATTTGGAATAATAGAAAACATATACATACTCTTTCGCCAGAGTTGATGAAGGAGTATTTCGAAAGTTGTTATGATAATACTCATGCTTCAAAGCCTAATTGGAAAAAACATAATATTAGCGGAGTTGACTTAAATCACAGTTTTATAGTTGTTGCACAAAAAAAATAATATGACATTAGCCCTAATAATAACCACATACAACCGACCTGAATATTTGAAGAAATGTTTTGATAGCATTTTGCGAAGCGATATTCCTGCCGGCACAGTGATATTGATTTCAGATGATTGTTCTGACGATAAAGAAACTTTAAATCTGATACATGATTTTAAACTTGGTAAATGCCAAGTGGTGAAATTATTCCATGATGAAAAGAAAAAGATTTACGGTTCATTGGATGCTGCTTTGGATTACTTAGTTGAGAATTACGAAATTGAAACATTTATCAATTTGGATTCTGATGCTGTAATTCGAAATGACTATTTCAGCAAGATATTACATTTGCATTCTAATTTTCCTTATTCAATAGTAACAGGCTTTCATTGTGAAACTAAAAATGCGGACGGTTCAGAAAGGCATGAGGTGATTGACGTTTACGATACCTTCTGCACGAAGAAGTCTGTTGGAGGAATCAATATGGTATTTAGTTTTTACAAACTCCACGAGTACATTTATCCAGCTTTGCAGACATGCATTCAAAACAAAGGAGGTAATTGGGATCATCTTGCATGTATTAATTCAATGAATGATAAATTTCCAATTGTTGTTTCTATTCCTTCATTGGTGCAGCACATTGGAATAAATTCTTCGATGGGTCATAACGAACAAGAGAAGCCTGATACTGCGGATAGCTTTATTGCATTGAAATTACCTATGGTAACTTGCGTGGTAATTGATTGCTATGATTTAAAAAAAGCAACCTACGCATTAGACAAATCTTGTAAAGATATTGAATTCTTTGATACTATCATATTGACATCAATTCCAAATAATGATTCAAGAATTACTATAATTCCTCCAATTACTTCGAAAGAGGAGTACAGCGAGTTTGTAATTAAAAATCTACACAAGTATATCAAAACTGAATTTGCGTTGATTGTGCAGCACGATGGGTACGTTGTGAACGCATTGGCATGGGATAATGAATTTCTGAATTACGATTATATTGGTGCGCCTTGGTGGTATGTAGAAGGAAACAATGTTGGTAACGGAGGCTTTAGTTTGAGAAGTAAAAAACTATTGGAGACTACATCAAACTTGTTGTCCGAAAGTACAACCTTAGAATGCCATCCGGAGGACGATGTAATTTGCAGACAGAATTATGATACACTCACAAAGCAAGGAATTAAATTTGCATTTGTTGAGTTAGCAAAGAAGTTTAGCATTGAAGGCTGGGGAACAACGGATAGGATTTATGATAACCAATTTGGTTTCCATGGCGGTAGTGTAATATTCAGAAACATTCCAAGTGGCGTTGATACTATAATCATTAATCAATTTGAAGGACTTGGGGACATAATGTTTATGATAACAATTGCTCGAAAGTACATTGAGCAAGGATTCAAAGTTTTATGGCCGATTAACCCTTTGTTCTTGGGTATTCAAAAGCATTATCCTGATATTGAATTCATAGATATGAATTTGCTAAAGTTGAATTACAATGTGAAATATCCTTACAAGATAAGCAACTGCTGGGTGATGCCATTTAGATACACAGATTACCTTGTTGGTGTCAAGTATAAAGATTGCATGAAGTCAAAGTACATGTACATTGGTGACGAGTGGGAAACATGGAAAGATAAAGCGGAGATTAAATTTGATACAAAAAAGGCAATTTCTCTTTTCAATATCTTAGGAATAAAGCATGGAGATAAATTCACTTTGATAAATAAAAAATTCAGAAGCGATTTTAGCGGAGAGGCTGATATTGTAATGGACTTAGACCAACGGAATATTGAAATGGAGCCAATTGAAGGATTTACTTTAATGGATTGGTATCTTGTAATTATGGCAGCAAGTTCTATTCATACTGTTGGTACTTCGATAATCTACCTTTTGGAATTGTTAAATCTGAAAAAGGAAACGCAAATTCATATCTACCTCAGAGAACCTGATGAAAGTAATTACGATAACTACGAGTACATTATGAAAAAACATAGTTATATTTTTCACCATTAACGGTTACGGCTTTGCGTCAGTTTTTAAAATACCAAATTAAAAAAATGAAAAAAAACATTTTAAAAATTGCGTCAAAGCCGGTGTTAAGTGAAGGTTGCTTCCACTACTGTTCAATCAAAGCACAAAAAAAAGAAACTAAAATTTTTTAAGGATGGCGAGCGAGGGCTTTTTAAACACTATACTAAACGAAAATTGCTTAACAGGTTTGAAGAAAATACCTGACGGAGTAATTGACTGCTGTATTTCTTCTCCTCCTTATTGGGGCTTACGAGATTACGGACACGATGAACAAGTTGGAAGCGAAGAAGATTTTACCGACTTTGTAAAAACCCTCTGCGAAATTTATAGCGAAGTGCAAAGAGTATTGAAACCAACCGGAACATGCTTTGTAAATTTAGGAGATACTTATGCCGGAAGTGGAAGCGGGACAACAAAGAACGCTGATACAAGCAAATACATTGAGAACTCAAAGCAGGTTTATGTATTGCCAAACGGAACGGCAAAGGCAAGTAAATTCAGAGGCACAGGATTGAATAAAAGTTTGCTGATGATACCGGAACGCTTTGCAATAAAAATGATAGATGCCGGTTGGATTTTACGAAATCAAATTATATGGCACAAGCCAAACCAAATGCCGAGCAGTGCAACCGATAGATTTACTGTTGACTTTGAAAAAATCTTCTTCTTTGTGAAGCAGCCAACGGATTACTATTTTGAACAGCAACTTGAACCCTATACAAAACCAATGGATAGATGGGGCGGTGATGCGTTGGAAGCAAACGGAAATTCAACTTGGGATGATGGCACAGGGCAAACAACCTACCGTAATAGAAATATGCGCCCGAACCCTGATGGAAAGAATATGAGAACCGTTTGGAGTATAAACACCGAACCATTCCCAAAAGCACATTTTGCGACTTACCCTGAAAAGTTAGTTGAGCGAATGTTGAAAGCCGGATGCCCGAAAGATGGGATTGTTTTGGACCCGTTTATGGGTGCTGGAACTACTGCGGTTGTGGCTCGGAAACTTGGAAGGAACTTTACAGGATTTGAATTAAATACTGAATACTTAAAAATAGCAAATGATAGATTATACTCTGAAATGGGAATGTTTCTCTAAACCTTTTAAGTTTTTGAAAAAAACTAAGGGAGCGTGGGCAAAAATTTTAGTTTCTTTTTTTCGTCCAAGTTACGATGAACCTTGCTACGAAGCACGGCAACTTTCACTTAACTAATGGCTACCCGATACTCATAGCGCATATACAATCAATTGATAATAGATAACCGATAAAAATGAGAAAATATTTAAAAGATAAACTCACAACTGTATTTGTAATTTCAGGTCAAGAGGAAAGGCGTTTACCCTTGGTATCTGAATTTTTAAAGGTTGGTGTATTTCCAATTTGGATAAAGGCTGTTTATGTAAAAGATGAATTGCCGAGAGTTGGGATAATGAGGGCGCACAAGAAATGCGTAAATATTGCTCAAATGAAGAAATACCCTTTTGTTATCATAGCAGAAGATGATGTTAGGTTTTCGCATGCTGATTCAGTAAAACATTTTTTGGAGAGTATGAAAAACCTTCCTGCAGATTGGGATATATTTGTTTCTGGATTTTATGAAGCGGAAAAAGCCGAGCAAGACTTTGATAACATTTGGAGGGTAGAGAAGATGTGCGGATTTCATTTTTATGCTGTGAGCGAAAGGTATTATGAAAGATATTTGCAAGCTGATGAAAAGTACAACATAGATTTGTGGACTACCGATATGTCAGAAGGAAAGGCAAACGCATTTTGCATCATACCATTTGTAGCCTATCAAGCGAATGGGTACAGTGAGAATGCGAAGCGCGAAGTGAATTACGATTATTTATTGAAAGAAAGAAATTTTTACCATGGGCAGCAATAACGATTTAAAAGTTTACCGAAAAGAAAAAGCAAAAGAATATGGAATTAAAATAACTCTTTCCAATGTATCTTTAAAATTAGGTATTTCAATTCAGTATTTAAGTCAGATTGAAAACAATCGCGCATACGCGAAGGACTCAAAGATTGAATTAATAAAAGAAGCTATTGACCAAATTGCAGAAGAAAAAATATGAAATGCGTTTTTTTAGATAGCAAAAGTGGTAATTGGGTGCGTGGTTATTTCCATGGATTCTTTCAACAAGGCTCAACAAGTTCTGGGTTTTTAACTTATGCTGTTGTACATTCGCTTGAAGATATTGAGGCTGATGTTGTAGAATTGTATCAACCTAAAAAACAATTAAAATTTACTAACTTTGCAGACAGCTAATATTTTAAAATTATGATTGGTAACGGAATGTTTTCAGGCAAGCAACCACGTCAAGATATGACGCTTGATGAAATTAAAAAACATTACAACGCAACAACAGTACAAGAGGCTGTTGATATGTTTCACCTTGACTGCGTAAGGTATGGCTCTATGTTTTACAATTCAACCCGAACACCTTTTAACAATTCCGCAGCAAGTAATAATACTTGGTGGAATTTAGGGGAGGCAGAAAGAGCAAGGAGGAATTTCCTTTATTTCCAAGGTGACCAACAGAATTGGGATATGGGATATTTAACTCAATTAGATGGAGGGGGAGAGATGCCGGCTCCTTACGTTGCAGGGAAAGATGTTAGGAAGATAGTAATGAATGCAAGTGGTGGATACATAAAACTTTTGAGAAATTGCCGCCCAAGTGTAACAAGTTACGATAACAAAGTTCAGACAAAGAAAAAGCAAGAAGTAAAGAGAGCAATGATTCGTTTTGACGAAGCTCCATTCTTCGAAGAAATAGCAGAGCAGTTTGGTATTGAATACAATCCTACATTTGGGATGGAATTCACAAGTAAGCAAGATGCAGAAAGACGTTTAATGCGTACAACAACAGAGGATGCGGAAATTTACGGAACTGAAATTGTAAACGAAATAAAATCAAGAAATAACTTTATAGGTTTTGGTAACAGAACTTTCATTCAGCAATATGTTGGAGGCAGATGCAGCGCAGAAGTTTCTTTTAGAGATGGATGGCCAGTTTGGGATGAAATTCCTTCTTATCTTTCAATTAACAGTAGTGTAGAGGATGATGATTTTGGAAACAATGATGAAATTAAGGGGTGGATTAGACAATTTTCTCCAACTCAATTGACATCAAGACAAGGTTTGTTTGCAAAAGAAACTTGGGGAGAGCAATTAGCAAGAAAATACGGAGAAGATACTTTAAATTTAATTTTTAGTTCACCTGCGGAAGGTTCTCCAAACGGAACAATCATAAATGGTTTCAATGGTTACCCTTTTAATTGGTGGGCAACCTCTGGGAAATACATTTCAACTTGGACTGCGGTTCGTATTTATTGGAGAGGATTAGTTGACTCCAGATATGTTCCGGACAAGAATGATCCAACAAACAAACTTCATTATTTAAGTGCTGATAGCAAAAAGCGAGGCGAAATGATTGAGGTTTACAGAACTGCAACAGTAATTGGAAACAAATGGGTAGTTGATGAAGGAATTGCAGACCAAGTGAGAGACCCGTTGAATCCTAAAAAGTTATATCCACCAATTTTAACTTTTCAACCTTTTACTTTCTTAGGTTACAACAGAAGCGCAGTTGATTCAATTCGTGAATACCAAGCGGATATGGATGCAATTGATTACAAGAGTAGAGAAATGATGGGCTTTGATATGGGGCAAATTCTTGGTGTAGTTGGTGCTAAAATGAGCAATTCTCAAAACCCTTTTGAAATCCTTGAAGAATTAAAAAAGGCGAGAATCCTTTTGGAAACAAGTTCAGGCGATATGAACAACGCAATTGATAACAGGAACGCTGTTTATGCAATCAATATGTCAACTGTTGACTACGCGATTAAATATCAGCAGTTGCGCGATATGAAAGCCAAAATGCAAGCAGACGCATTGAACATAAGCGACATTGGATTAGGTTCTCAGCAATCTTATGTGAGTAATGGAGTTCAGCAAACATCAGCGGACTTACAAAGTAACAATAGCCATTACTATTTTTGGGGCCACATGCAGTTTATGACAAACTTGTTGCAATACAGTTTGGAATTGCTGAAAGTAAAAGTTGCTGCAGGAGAAACAAAAGCTGCTGAAAGCATTGTTGGCGAAAGAGGCGTAGTATTTATGAAGGAATTCAAGAAATACCTTTATATGACTTTGCTTTGCCGAGTTGATATTGATGACTTCATTGGCGAAGGTCAGCGCAGAGAGTTGGTTGAAATCATTAAAGCATTTGGTCCGCAAGGTGGAATGGATATTCAAGATTTTGCAGAGATTATCAATTGCAAAACTTGGACTGAATTGAAAGACTATGTTAGATGGAAAAATCAAACTAACATTGCAAAAGCAGAGCAAAGAGAGTTGTTAGATAAGATTACATCAATTGTAAATACACAAACGATGGCGAAAGCTAACACTGATAGCGCAACCATTAGTGCATTAAGCAAAGAGGATATGGCAGAGCAAGCTACACAAGCTGGATTAGCTAAAGAATTAATAAGAGCTGATTTGCAAATGGATAAACATGGTATGCAACAAGACCAAATGGCTCAACAGATGCCTCAACAAATGCCTCAACAGATGTAATTATGAAAAATGCAATTCAAACTGTTAAAGAAAACGCAAGGTGGATAATTACTATCATTTTATTAATGATAATATTTTTCACCGTTGGAGCATTTCTTTCTATTTGGGGCAAAGGTTGGAAAACAAAGGCGATACGTTCTGAAACCAATTTGGCATCTGCATTAACTGATTTAACAAAGGCAAGAACTGAAATCTCAATTACAAAAACTCTAACTGAGCAACAACTTAGAGATTTTTACGGGCCACAACTTGACAAATTGCAAGAAGAAAATATAAAGTTAAAAAGGCTAATTCGATTTACAGAATTTGAATTAGAAAGAGAACGTAAAAATATAAAAGAGTTTTGGAGAGACAGTTTGATTTATCTTCCTGGTGAAATTAGAATAGCCGGAAAGAAAATAGTTGTCCAAGACAGTTGCTTAAAAATAACTTTGTTTTCTCCTTTAGGAAACGATAGTATTGTTTTCATATCTACCAAACAATCAATCAAAGGAACTCTTGCTGTCTATTTAGGGAAGCGACAGCAGGAGTTCAAATTGTTTAAGAGAAGAATGTTTAGATACGGAGAACGCGAAAAGACTGCAAAGATGATAATCAATTGCGATTCTTCTAAAGTGCAGATTGAGGATATTGAAATTCTTAGAAATTAAATTTCAATCTCAAACTTCGACAATTTAAAAGGTTCATTTGAAAGTATTTTTATATGAATAAATGTAGCCACGTTTTTTTTAGTCAACGTTTCATCTGAAAACATTATTTGATTTTGTCTGATAGCATTGACTTCGATATAAGGTAACGGAGGTAGCTTGTCATAAACCAAGTATGCATTATCTGTTTCTGAATCCAAGAACAATGCTATCTTCAATTGAATTTCGTGATTGTAAAACATATACCCTTCTGATAAATTAAAATAGAAGGGAGGTTTATTGTTTATATCAATCCTTGCATGCTGATTTTCGCAGTAGATGTAAATATCCTTAATGCTTTTCCTACCTATGTATTGCTTTGCCTCTCGCGTGAATGATTTCAATGCGCCATTTTTACGATGGTAGTTTTTAAAAGCACCCTCTATAAATAAATACTCAACTGGTACATTATAATAGGCAGCAACTCTAATCAAAGTATCAACTCTGCTATTTGAGTTGGTTATATCCAATGCCATCCTGCCTACTGTTTTTGTACTCAATCCTGTTACATAAGCAAAGTGATTTCTGCCGTTAGTTTTAGTTACACGCAGACTCTCATTAAACTTTTCTTCCAAAACTTTAAGGTTGTCAGAAAAGTTTTTTGACACTTTATCTCCTTCTCTCTTGAACGCTCGTTCAAAATCTTTTGCGGCAACACCGCGTATTTGCTTTAAAACTACTTCTTCCATGGGTACATATAAGTCGCGACAAATATAGTTATTTTATTTAAAAAATAATACTTAGAATTTTGCAGAAACACAAAACTATATGTACGTTAACTATTTTAGAAGCACAGAAGCAGAGGGAGACGGAGGGGGAAGCGCACCCATCGAAGTATCCGCTGAACAAAAGCCAATCGAATCAATTGCCGTAGAGGCAACGGGCGCAGAACCTGCAGACCTTGACTACGACCTTGAATTAGGTGATGAAGAAGTAATCGCTGAATCCAAGCAGAACACGAGTGTTCAAAATGCTGGAACGAGTAATGCAACTCCATTAGGTGAAACTGTATCTAAAGCAGATTATGACAAATTAGTTGCTGAATTACATGAAAGCAAGTCTGCTTTGGCGCAATTCCAAAAACTCAATGATGACCCGATAATTAAAAAGACGGTCGAATATCTCGTAGGATTGGAGCAAGGCGTGGAGGCAGACCCACAAGTTTTACATGAGCAAATATTCGGTATCAATGTGGCTTCATTGTCGGAAGAACAGTTACTTAGTAAAGTAATCCAAATGGAAGCAAATGAGCTTGGCGTAAAATTAGAGTTATCTGATTTAGAAAATATCATTAGTGAACGCCTTAGTGACCTTGATTCTATGACAGATCCTTTAAAAAGAGCATCTGCGATTAAGGCAATGAAGGAAAAAGTAAAATCAACATCAGGAACAACTGTTTCCGAAGAAATCCAAAAACGTGTTGCCGACAGAAAAGAAGGCGATGCTTATTGGCAGAAAACGGGAGAGCAATTAGTTTCTTTCCTAGATGAATTGGTTACAAAAGGTTCAAAAGACTTTGGAAATAAAGCTGCGTTTACTAAAACAGACAAGGATTTAATTCTTGAAAAAGTAAATAACGGCATATACAGATTCAAAGGAGACCAACTTGATTTAAAACATTTGGTAGAAACGTTAAGTTTTGCTAAAGACCCAAATGCTTACATTAAATCAATAATGGAATCAGCTAAGAACAAAGCCAAGGTACAATCTTTAGCCGAAAGAAGTGCAGGTTCAATAGTGAATAACTCAGACCCAGCAAACATAGGCCAAAGAACAAATTACCTTCGTGACCTTTCAAATGCAAAGATGGAAGATTTTGACCCAAGAAAAGCAACAACTGTAAATTAAACCCTTAAAAACTAAACTGAAATGTCAGTAATTCCAAATACCAACCCCTCCGCAAGGAGTTACCTTGATAACTTGGTTGTTAACCAACTTATCACACAGATGAATCCGGGCATTACATACAACCTATGTAATCGCAGACCAGTATTTAACGCATTTTTGCGTATCGTAAACAAACAATCAGGAGGTTCTATTCCTATTGTGCCAGGTGATGGTAAAATCATTTCTGCATCTCGCGGTCTTGACTTCATCAACACAAACATTACAAGCGTGTCTTTGTCAAACAACATTGTTACCGTAACATTTGATAGCACAGTTGAAGGTATCCGTCAGAATGACGTTGCTTTCTACGGAACAGCTTGGTCTGACCAAGGTCGTGTAATTGAATTCAAAAACGGAACAGGTGCTTATGCAAAATTAGCTCCATTATACGGACAAACTTTCTCTGGTTCTTCTTTCGCAGCAGGACAAAACTTAGGTTTCTATGGAGATAGTTCTGTTGCTGTTGATAGCCCTGCAAAAGGACGTAGATTCTTAAATCCAACATTGGATTACAACTACCTTGAAATCGCAAGAGAAGGTAACTACACTGCAAGACGTGAGAAAGTATCTACAAGAGTAACAACTGATGGTTCTCAGCCAGGTGTGAAAATCCTTAACGGAATGTGGTACCAACAAGCAGAAGCAGACATGTTAGCTCGTATGGAAATGTCTCTTGAATTCAGTCGTTTGTTCAGAGATAGAGGAATTTCACAAGATGCTGACGGTACTCGTTACACTAACGGAGGTTTCCGTTGGGCAGTAAAAAACAGAGGTGGTATCTTTGCTTCTTTCTCAACTCCAATAACAAGAGATTGGTTGGAAACTCAATGGGGTTCTTTATATGACCAAAACATCGGAGTAGGTGGACAATACATATTCTTCTTAGGTCGTGGTTTATGGTCTGCAATTAACTCTGTTTATGAGCAAACAATTATCCAAACAGGTATCTTGAATACATTTGCAGGAGAAGATGTTCAAGCTTTCAACATTCCTTTATTTACAATTCCTGGTGTTAACAAGCAAATCGCAGTAGTTGAAATGCCATTGTTTAACGAACCTACAATTTTAAATAACGCTCGTTGTACAATCGCTGGTTATGAGAAATACACGAAACTTCAAATGTCAGGTTTCATGATGCAAGACAACTTGCTTCGTTCAACTGATGGAAGAATGTTACCTCAATTTACTCAATACCACTTTGGTGACAAAGAGTTCTACATTGGACGTTTAACTGGTTTGGATGCTGCTTACAGCAATCAAATGAGCGCAACTGATTTGAGAGATTCAATGATTTCAAATCCTTTGGACGTAGCAACATTACGTGATTTAACTCAAATCAACGTTTTGACTGATAGCGGAATTGACGGATACGGTTACGGTGCATCATGGTTTGAACCCACTAAATAATTATTAACATTTAAAAAAACATTAAAAAAATGGGACAGTCAACAAACTTTCAAGGCTTTGCACTTAATACAGTAGCAGCCGCAGGAGCCGATGCAGTTTTGGATAATGGATTACTTACCTTAACGGGCGTATCTTCTCCAATCGCATACGGTTCAATTTTAAACCCAATCGGAGTGAAGTTTAACGCTTCGGTAGCCGGTATCGCACGCTCTCAACAAGCAACAGTAATTGTACCTCCAGCAGTAGGAACTTCGTATCAAATGTATTTCACTCAGCCTCAACCTGATGGTGGAACTTCAAAACAATTTGTAGCGATTACTTCTGTAACTGGAGATACTGCAATAACAGTAGCAACTACTTTAGAAACAGCTATCAATGGTTTGATTGATGCAGGTTTACTTTTAGGAACAGTTACTCGTGCAAGTGCAGTTTTAACAATTGCAGGAACAGTAGCAGCACCAATGTTAAGAATTACAGGAGTTAGTTCTTCTTTAATTACTTTGGCAGCAGCTTCTCCTTCTGGAACAGTTCCGGTAAATCAAGGAGCGCAAGTTGTAGCACAAGATGTTCAAAACGCTTTAGCAACAAACACTTATTCAACTTTTGAATTTCAATTCTCAGGTGATAATAGTGGAGAAACATCTCAAATTGCTCCTAACAGAAATTTCATTTATGCAATTGCAGAAGGAACAGCCAATGCAAACACTTTGATTGATAAATTAAAAACTATCTTCCAAGCTGTTCTATCTGGTTCAAGCCCTTCTACTACCAACCCAGAAAACGTGTCGGTATTATAGTAATAGTGTGTGTGTTTATTTTTTGAGAAAAGTCCGAGTATATCTCGGACTTTTTTTATATTTGTCAAAAAATAAACTTGAAAAATGACTAAAACATTCACAATCGGATTGAAAAATCCATCGGACATCATTCTAAATGAACAGATGTGTTACCTTGACCACAAGACAAATGAGTTTACGTATGTTGACATTTATGGCGTAGTTCAGAAGTCAAAAGAAATTAACGTTCAGAAAGCAAAGGTTAAGATTTTACCAATCAGCGCAAACAATCTATTTTACAAGATAGAGATTACTGAAACTGATTCTGATGCAAACAAGACAAAGAAAAAAGCTGAAATAGAATTTATAAAGCGTTGGCCATTGGTTGCAAAAGCAGGACACAACAATGCTTTAGATTGTTTTCCAAGCGAAAATCATCAAGCGGAATTTGCAAATGTTTTCAAGGCTGATAAAAAAGCTTTATTGTCAACTGATGTGCAAATGTATTCGTACAGAGATGAAGAAGAAATTAAACAAAGCAAAGTTGGTGACTTACATAAGCTCCGTAAAACAAATAGTTTACTTGGTAGCATATTGCCTAAAGAAGAAGGTGGAGATGAAACTATTGTAAACAATGTAATGTACATGCTTGGATTAAATCCAATTGGTAAAGACATTGCAGACAAGGAAACTAACATTTACGATTTTGTAAACAATAGCAACAAGCATGATGAATTTGCTAAAATCATTGAAAGACGCTCTTACGATGATCCTGCAACGTTAGCTGTTCATGCCGGAATTGCTTGTTACATTATTACACAAAACGATTCTAAGTATTATCAATTTGAGGGTACTTCCATTTCGAAAGAGATTCAAGATGTAGCGTTGCATTTCAGACAAAACAAATCTGATTGGACAAACCTGCACAATGAATTAAAACTTAGAGGTGTTGAAACCCCAGAGCAGATTGGTGAGAAATCTGTAAAAGCTTCTGCAACCAAGCCAAGCGAGGTTAAAAAAGAAAATTCAAAAGCAGATGAAATAAATATTTAATATTTGATTTTTTATTTTTAAAAAGCCACTTTAAATAGGTGGCTTTTTTTATTTATATTTACATCCCAATATGGCAACTTCATCTTTTGAATTCGATAAGTTATTTCAATTAAGAATTGATAAGAACTACAACAGCTACAATAGCCCTATTCAAAGGGAAAGGTTGTATAAGGAAGCATTGTATAACGCTTTTGAGTACGTTTATAAAAGACTAGACGAGCAAGAGGAATACGATGAACTTAGGTCTTTCATAAAGATAAATACGCCTTTGGTTCCAATAAACAATGCTATTGATATTAATACTCAGTTGCCAAATTACAATCACTATTTATTTTCAAGAGGCGAGTATTTGGTTCCTTACAACCCAACTATATCTTTCCAAGAAGCAAGTTATGATGGGGAAAAAACAACCGTAAGTTCCAAATATGTTTTGCCATATCGTGATGGAGACAAAATTAAATTTTACGATGTATTGGTAATGTCAGAATTAAATTCTGATTTTTATGTGAAAAGAATAGGTTGGAGAACTTACCAATTGTTTACTGATGAAGCGCTGACAGTTCCATTCCTTGCTAATGTTAGCAATGTTTATACTGGCGATGCAGGTAAATGTCAGCAGATAATTGAATCTAAATTCATAGTTCAGTACTCTGATGAAAGAATTCAGACGTTAGATACTCCAAGTATTAGGAATCCAAAAGTAATGATTGCTGATAATAAAATAGAATTGTTCCCAAGTGGTTGTATCAATTTCTATCTTGATTATTTAACAAAGCCTCCGATATTTGTAACTCAAACGAATAATGTTTTTAGTTCTACTGATGATTTAGAATTATATTATCCAATGAAGTTCATTTACCAAATTTTAGATAAGGCAGTTGAAAGATTTAATATGAATACAAAAGACACAGAAAGTTTCAGAGAAGGAGTTAACTACGAAAATCTAAACCAATGACAGGCCCAGCAATAAATGACTATATCATAAAAGCCCTTTCGGGAACTGGTGTTCGTACAGATGAAATGCAGAGTTTGAGAGAGGAATACGTTTCTCGCATGCGCGATGGCGCAAGAGGCACAATTATTAATCAAGCGTATTTGATGAATGGAAAAGTTGCACCAATTTATTATCAAGAAACTTATGCTAATTTAGGAGATTGGATTCAAGAAGATAAATGTGTTTATAAATTCCCTGCACCTTCACCATTGACAAATCCTGAAGGATTACCTTACGTAGAATGGATTGGAGGCAGCGATTGGAGTTGTGATGGGAGATTTAGATTTGCTCAATCAAGGGCTGCATTAGTTATGGCCAATAGTCATCACATTGTAGGCAGAAGTAGTTTGACTCGCGCCTTTTATGATAATAACAATAACCTTTGGTGGATTTACAGAGCAGAAGATGTAAGTGATTTTGCAGTAAGGCAAATAT
>Ga0209190_1000662_pt1 | contig 24951 bp, 18 predicted proteins | sample M_140205_XF_Meta_FD_187315 | JGI IMG/M metagenome (GOLD analysis project Ga0209190, IMG submission 187315) | Freshwater microbial communities from Lake Montjoie, Canada to study carbon cycling - M_140205_XF_MetaG (SPAdes) (version 2) | ecosystem: Environmental > Aquatic > Freshwater > Lake... | reverse complement strand
AAAAAGATTGGTGGAGTCAAGGCACGCAATGTCTGTGACACCAATGAGGAAGCTCTAGCCAAGGTGGCGGAGTACGGGAAAGAGTACGAGATAGAAGTGCGGCTAGGAGAACGGACGCGCTGCGCTACCTTTTGCTCTGTCAGTAGGTACTGCAATCAGTACCAGGATTATTTAAAAACCAAGGAGTAAGCATGGAAGATTATTTGCCAGCAGCCATACTTGGCTGGGTTATCGCGTCGTGGCTGACGCACATCATTGTTTGTTTGAGCGCAGGTAAGTGGGGATTCCTCATTGCTGGCGCGATCATTGTCCCAATCGCATGGATTCACGGAACCGGCGTTTGGTTTGGATTTTTTTAAAGGAAAAGCATGGTACATAAAAAATTAATGCAGGCGCGGATACGTTTGCAAGGCACAAAGCTTAAGAAGACTGGGCTTAACAAGTTTGCCGGTTACAGTTACTTTGAACTGGGTGACTTCTTGCCCGAGATCCAAAATATCTTTAACGACCTTGGCTTGTGTGGCGTTGTCTCTTACGAGCAAACCTACGCAACCCTATCCATCACCGACATAGATGACGGCACGGTGATTGTGATCTCTAGCCCTATGGCTGGAGCCGAACTAAAAGGCGCACACCCTATCCAGAATCTGGGTGCGGTTGAAACCTACCAACGCCGCTACCTATGGATGACGGCTATGGAGATTGTGGAGCATGATGCCATTGATTCTTCTGCAAGAGCAGAGGAGCCTAAGGTAAAAGCCGAGCCAAAGGCGGAGCCGAAGGTAGAGCCAAAAGCGGAGCCGAAGAAGTATGTTAAAGGCGACAAGCTACCGCCTGAGTGGGTAGAGCCCAACCAGGCGTGGACGATTGAGATTTACAAAGCCGAAGACAATGATCAGTGGAACCAGCTACTGATTGATGCAACCAAGTTAAAGCTGACCTATGCCGACAGCGAAGACAAGGTTAAGGAAATGTACAAGGTCAACCGCCAGCATTACGACCACGCGAAAGCAACGTCACCCGAGATCCATGCCGAAATCATGGATTTGTTTAAAGAAGCGAAAGGAAAATTTTAATGGAATACTCCAATACAGGAGCGCTGTTTACCTCCCTAAACAAGCGAAATGAGAAAGCGCCGGACATGAACGGCAACATGAAGTTTGACAAAGCCTACCTCATGCAGATGATTGAATCAGCCAAGGGCGAAGATACGGTAACGATCAAGCTGGACGGCTGGGTAAAGCGCGACAAGAACAACAACCGAATGGTTTCAATGAAGGTGAACACCTACGTTAAGCCTGCTGTAACTCAAGAAAAGGACCCATGGGATGACTAAGAAGACACCAACCACAGTTAAAGAGTGGAAAAAAGTTTGCGTCAATTTGAACAGTGCTTTGCAACTAGCAATTGACAATGAAATCAAGCTTGACGAAAAGCTTGGCAAACTTGAGGGCCAGCTTGAAAAAATTGAAGAGCAGCTGACCATGTCTGTTGGCGTGATCAAGTACTTGGAGATGAAGCTTGAGCGAACCAATCCAGTTTGAAGGCATAAAGACTGGACTCAAGCAGTCAAAGGACGGCTACGTTTTAACGATGGCCGTCCATCCTGATGACCTTCCCGACGACTTAATGCGTGACTTTGTTGGCTCGCGTTATGTTGTTGTGATGGTGCGGCTGGGCGACGATGAGCAGCCCATGGTCCGTGAACATGAGTTTCCAGGCGACCACGCCGTTAAGATGGCTGGAATACTTTGCCGTGATCCTGAGTTCTGGGAGTGGCTGCACAAGAAAGAGTGGCTGATGGAGAAGAACGAAAAGGCCTGCGCTTCTTGGCTGATCTTCTATCTGGGCATAGAGTCCCGCAAGGAACTAAAGACAGACGAAGAGGCCCGCGATTTATTTAACCGTCTCAAGGCAAGCTTTGAGGCATGGAGGAAACAATGAAGAAACTAATTCCCTATAGCGTATACCTACCAGTGGAATATCACGACAAGATCAAGGTCTTGGCAGCGCAGCGCAAAGCATCAGCGATGGTGCGTGATGCCATCTGCATGATCCTTGATGGCAATGATGCCTACAAGGCCGGCTACAACAAAGCACTGAAAGACTGCGCCCGGCAGATTGATGATGTAAAAGAGATTGAACATATCGCCGTCAAAGGAAAATACCTTAACGATCTACTGTCTGACAATATCAAATCTTTGGAGATGTGATGGATGAATTCGACAACATGCAGAACGCCATCTATGCGGCCATAGCTAACACAGAATGCAGGGAGCCAATGAACGCCGTTATGGCGCTTTGCTCTGTGATGTGCGAGATGATGGTCCAACTCAAGATGGACAATGAACATCAGGCCGTTAACGCTGTTATACAAACACTGCGTATAGCAAGAGAAAACCGCCAGAACACGGAGATCCACTAATGACTGAGCATGAAGAAAACCTGCGCGACTTGGCGGCTATGTTTGCCATGACCGGCTTGATCATTAGGAATAGGGAGGGGGAGTTAATTGTCCCCACCGCCTTTGAACTGGCTGACTACTTTATGGAAGCGCGTAAGCCGGAAGAAGGTATTGCGGCCATCAAGAAGCGCCGAAAACATGTACAGGAATCGTAAGTTGCTGGACGCTGCGCGTGAGCTGCCCTGCCAACACTGTGGTACGCAAGATGGTACGGTAGTGGCGGCTCACAGCAATCAACTGCGGGACGGCAAAGGGCGTGGCCTTAAAGCTCACGACTACAGGATTGCATCACTCTGTTACAAGTGCCACGCTGACCTGGACCAGGGGACGCGCATGAGCAAGGCCGAAAGAATTGAGATGTGGGAAGAAGCACACCGCAAGACTATCGGCCTTATGTTTGAACGCGAGATTATTGGCGTTTTGTAACTTCTTTGTTGAATGCTTCCATCACTAATTTAATCTGCTCATCTTTTCGTTTAATTTGAGCATCTGGTGCATCACGTTCTTTTAAAGCTTTTCTTTCTTTCTTAATTTTGGCAATTTGATTTTCAACGTAATTAGCGCGCTGCCACAACCTGGCTTCAGGGTGCTCCTTGTAGTAATCGCCTACGCCCTTACCCTTCATGTCTTTGATGATGTTCTCATGTCTAGACATGTCAATGATGTTGTCGTAAAACTTTCCTGAGATAGCAGCCGGTGTGTTGATATCGCCATACAGCTTGCCAACAATTGGAACCTGGTATGGTTGTAATTCCTCCCCAATGACTTTGGCCTTTGCGTACTCAGCAGTTTGAACAGCCAGCTTACCAACTCCGCCGGTATATTGGCCAGCGATATAACTTAGCTGGTCAGCCGTTGGGCTTAAGATACCAATACCCTTCTCTCCGCCACCAGTGATGTAGTTCAATCCATAAGCCAGCCCCTGGAACAAAGCATTTGCAGAATCACGGCTGCGCTTGTAACCAGGTGTTGGAGAAAGAGCTTTGTCTTCTTTAGAGATGGGACGGCCAAAGGCATCCTTGTTCTCTGCAATTGCAATAAACGGATCAACCATAGTAGGCGCAAGTGTTTGCGCAAACGTGCTAGATCCAAGAGGATTAACAGAGCCCAAGATTGCAGAGGCAACAGAAGTAATGGTCTGCTTAAGATCGCGCTTACCCTTCATGCCGCCCGACTGGACCATCATGTACTCAGAAACAATACGGCCAACATTGGGGAAGATGTTGAATCCCAAGGGCATAGGTACCAACATGTACTTGCCTTCTCCAAATACACCGAAAGTGGGGAACACTAGGTTCTTAGACTTAACCCACTCAGGAGGATCATCTGGTCCAAACCCAGCCATAGCCAGGAGAGCCGTCTGCATTACGCCCAAGAACATACCGCCGGCAATGATCTTCTTGCCAGCAGGACTCAGGCTCATCTTGCCGTTCTTGTCTTTGGTAAACAGAGTTTCAATCAGACGCGCTGAACCCTGCACGCTGGCATTAAAGAACGCATACAAAGCACCAATCGTTGGAGTGTTTGCTCCCTTGCGGTTGAAGTTAACAGTGATGTTCTTGGCTACGCTTGCAGCACGATCTACAGTCAGACCTTGATCTAATCCAGCTTTAAATGCTGCTAGACGCACGGCGTTTTCCATCGCATCGTTGTAGTCAGAGAGCCAATCAAAGACAGCGTATGCCACTTTCTTTACATTGTTGCGGTCCAACCGGCCAAGCTCACGGGCCACAATAGTTTCTTTGCCTTTGCCACGGCTAAACTGCTCACGGAATCCTGTCTGGCCACCGGCTTGCTGGTATTGCTCAAACAGGTCGATCCACTTCTGCATCTCTGGAGTGGTAGCGCCTTTGCCTCGCAAGTCTCGGTAGATAGCGCGGACTGCCACCATAGAGTCTTTAGTAACCTGAAGCTTACGATCAGCGATAGGGGTGCTTGACAAGTTAATGGCAGCACTTTGAACGTCACGCGTAAAGTTAAATGCGCCAAACACTGGGTTGTACTGTGTACTAGCAGCAGCAATGAAACGAGTTATCTCGGCAATGCCTTGAACAGTTTCATCCATTTGGTTGGCATCAAGGTTCTTTAATGACTCCACCATGCGCTTGGCGTTAGGGTCGCCAGCATTAAAAAACACAAAGCGCTCTTCACCATTGATGATTACAGGCAATACATTGTCAGACCTACGCAGCGCCTGGTTTACAGAGTATCTAACCAGCCCGGTTGTGCTGTCAATACTTGCTACCTTTGGCTCTTGGATAATGTTCTGCGCATCAGCAGGCGACATGTTCATCGCAACCATCTCAGCGTAAAACTTTTTCTTGTTCTTGATGGCATCAGGGTTGATGGGCATCCAGAAGTTAGGGTTTGGGTTTTGTATGGCCAATGCATACACCGCCCGACCCACACGCGCTTTCTCAGCACGGACAATTGCACGCTCACGCTGGAGGGCAATGTTGCCTACGATGTCAACAACAGTTTTTAATGATCCTGTTGCCGCCTTAGAGAATTTGCCACTAACAGCAAAGCCTTGGCCCATGCCGCTGGTTGCGTTAACGTAATCCAACTCATTAGGATCGCGGTTAAAGGGAACATAGAACGGAAGCTTCTCGCGCCAAGCAGCAATAGTCTCTGGCTTTTCCAAACCAGAGGACACCAACAAGTCTTGGGTTCCTTTAACAATGCTATCAATCTTGTCTGCAAGCTCTTCGTAATCTTTTTTCAGCTCAGGCTTTTGATCCAAAGCCGCCATGTACTTATCTACTTCAGCATTGAACAGTCCTGATCCGCCGTCTGGCATCTCAGGATTGCGTGCTGCAATATGTTCATTACGGATCTTTGCATGGCGGTTGTGAAGGTACTCTTCAAAATCCTGCAAGCTGATCTTGCGCTCGTCCATGTCTTCCAAGAGTGGGCGCAATTCATCTTTAAGAAAGTCGGTAGTCTGCTTAGCGGTCCTGCCGTGGAACAACTCTTCCTGTAGGTAAGGGTCCCAAGCATCCTCAATGCGGCCCACTTCATTCTTGATGGCCTCCACCACACGCTTGGTATCAACGTGCTTGTCTTGATATTTGTAAATTAAATTATCTATCTTGGACTCATTAGCCGATTGCCATGTAGCCAATGGTGCAGGCCCGCCTTTGTAGTTGCGGCGCACGTTCTGGTTCATCAGCGCAAAGCTTTCCTGAAGAACATAATCATTCAGCACCGCCTTGGTCGTCCGGTCTGTCTTGCCGCTCATAACCTGGCTGAAGGCTTTGTGGACAGCGTACTGGTTGTCAAACCCGAACATGTCTTTCAAGGCTTCTAGAAGCCCCTTAGCAGACAGCACAAAGCGATCCCAGCCAGAGCCAAGCTTTCTGGCCATAAGCTTCTCAGCATTGACCGCCCAATACTCAGAGGGGTTGATGTACTGGTAGTACTCGTAGCTAGGCAATAAGCTAATAGCCCGCTTGTAAGATTCTTGACTTGGGTTTTCAAAGTAATCTAATATGGCGCGGAAGTAAGCCTGGGCCTTGGGCGACTTGTCATTCTTAATGGCTTTACCAAGCTTGTCAGACCAGTCCATAACTAAATCAGTAGCAGCTTCGCCCGACATCATTTGCTCAAGCGAGTGGGTTATTTCATGGCGGATAGTGACTGGGTCTTCAGTGCCAACCGTACCCTTGTACAAACGCACTATGCGGGCCAGAGAGAAGAACTGACCAGCCGCATTAGGGTTATCGGCGTTCATGCGGACGGAGAACATCAGCCCTTCAAGCACATTAGGATGGCGCTCGTACAAAGTTTTTATTGCAGAGTAAACGTCATCAGAGATTTCTCCCGCATCCCAGGCTGTGGTAGCGTCAGCAAAGAAGTTCCTTGCGCTACGGCGTTTTGGCTTGGTTGCTTTAATTAAGGCGCTCAATCCATTAGCAGTTTCATTAAGTGCATTGAGGGCTTCTTGCTCATTAAGGCCAGCCTCACCTTTGGCAAACTTAGCAAGCACACCAGCACGTTTTTGACGCACACTTTGGAAGCGGCGGATTAACTCAGCACGATCAGTGAACCGGTTCTCATCCAGGTTTAGGCGTTGGCCTATTGGCCCTTGGTTTTGCAGGCTGTTAATGCTACCGCGTGGAGAAAACTGTTTTTGGTAGATAACAGAGCCATAAGTGGTGTTGTCAAATTTTTCCAAGCCACGAACATCAATTCCATCAAACCCTAGTTTTTTCATTACGCGAGTTGATGCAGATTCAACATACTTTGAAGTATGAGCCACTTCGTCATAAAGTGGAGCAGCTTCTGCCAAAGCATCGCGTATGGCTTGTTGGATTTGTTCCTCGCTAAATTTACCAGCGCCAACGGCAAACCAAATATCAGATGCAGCACGTTTAATCTTGTCATTTGATTTTTGTATTTCTAAATCAGCAGTAACTAAGCTATTAACTTTTTCTAGTCCATCATGTAAAAGCTTGGCCTGTGAATCATCACGAGGGCGTGCAAGATTAAATCCATCAAAACTTACTTTTTGAGTTGGACGATCATTTCTTAATCCAAATGGGCTTTTTATTTGCCGTGGGTTACCAACAAAATAAACACCTGTACCAAAATGTCCACTGCTTCTGCCTGACATTCTTCCAAGAACAGTGTCTTTACCATAGCCCAAATCACCACTGTGATAGGCGTTGTTGTAAGACACATTCTCAAGGCCGGGAGTAAACGGCTTGGGAGCAAACAGCTTGCGTGCTTCTTCTTTATTGTTGGCTGCTATCAGCGTTACGCCTTTATCTTTCAACAGATATTGAACCGCACGCTCTACGTCACCTAAGCTGACATAGGTGGCTTTCATTACAGAGCCAGTTTTGTAAAAGTCGCCAACAACGCTGGTCAGACCTTTGTCAAGGAAGTACTCGCCGCCTAATTTCTTGGAGCTTTCAGTAAAGAAGTCGTAAGCGTTGCCTCGTTTAACAATGCGTAAGTTGCTGTCTTCTGTAGACACAGTGCCATTGCCAAAGTTCTCAAAGAAGTTAACGACATCGTTAGCGCTCTTGAGTTTGACCGGCGCATCCTTCTTGGACTTCTCAAAGTCAAACGTGCGTGGCATCAGGATACCCTGGCCAGTAGTGCCGTCTTCCTTTGTATAGGACATGATCTGCCCCATGTTGTTAACGGCAGCATAGCCAGCAAGGATGTTGCCTGTGACCATCCAGCGCTTCTCGCGGCGCACAGTAGCACCCTTGTCGAACAAATCAACTAGGGGGATGTATTCGCCCTTGAGAGTCTCAGGGTTGAGATAGTTAACTTCTTGCTCACGCTTGAGGGTATACGAGCTACCTACCTGAGAGAAAGATAAAGTAATAGTTTTGGCATCACCATTGGCCAAAGCAATCTGCATCTTCCAGTCAGAGCCGGCTACAGGGTTCTTAGTCTTCTTGCTGTTGGTGATGTTAGTAACAACACCGTAAACAAATACACCAGTTGAGTTCTTGACCGAGATGCCAGAGCCAACAGGGAATGACTCAATTACAGTACGAACATGGCTTGCCTGCGCATTTACCTGGCTGTTAATGTTTTCAGCCTTAACATCATCCTCGCCAATGAGGCCTTTAACACGCTCATCAATGTAAGAGCGCACGCGGTCACTCAATCCGCTAAGCAAGTCTTTACCAAACTCACTGGACGTTTTACCGCCCCGACTTTCATTGACCTGATCCCTAACTTCTTCTTTGGAGAAGGGTTTCACAGTACGCTTTACATCAACCTTTTCCATGTAAGCAGGCTTACCAAAGTCTGACAGCGTGCCTTTGTCTTCAGTGATTGGCTCAGAAGAAATAGTCTTGGCATCCAGGTCAGCCGCTTTAGCCTCCAACTTATTGGTCCCCATGCTGTCTTCACGAGTAACCAAATCGTTGTAACGCTCAATCAGGTCTTTGTAGATCTCTTCCTGTTGCTTGATAGGCAGGATAGGGATGTAACCCGTCAGCTTGCGGATGTCATCTTCATTGGCTTCTGTCGGGTCCTCTACCAAAGAAATAATTTTGTTACCGCCAAGGTCGTCATAAACCTCTGGGTTATCACGCAAGTACTCTTGGGCAACCTGGCCACCGTAGTCATTCATAAAGTCAACTGCGCCTTCAGCAGACACAGCCGATTTACGAGAGCCAGTAGTGTTGGCGTTGAGCGATGCCATCTTCTTTAGAAGGACGGCAGCGGGGCGCATCTCAGCAGGGATGTCAGCCATCATCTGTGAGTAAGCAGGTGTTATCACCTGGCCCGTGCGATGAACGCGGCCAAGCATCTGCATGTGCGTATCAATGTTCTTCTCTGGCTGAACAATGATCATATGGCGCTTACGCTTATCGTCAACCCTTTCAGAGGCATGAAGCGATAAACCTGTAGAGCCAGCTTGGTTCAAGATGATTACATCAGCTGTACCGTTGTTAAAGTTTTTGACGGCATTAACACGCTGCTTAATATTGGCAGAACGCGAGGTCAATAGCGGCTTACCACTTGAGTAATTCAAAGTGATAGTGCGGCCAGTAATTTCCTCTGTCTTGTAATTAGCTTTGTTTAGCTCATTGTGAATGTAGTCAATGGGAGATATTGGCGCTGAACCAAACCCTGCATCATCAATGAAAGCTTTGATGGTATTGAATTGCTCTGTCAAAGCAGGGCCAAGATCCTGATCCGTAAGGCGGTACTCTTCAGTCACGCCTCCAGGCTTCTTGATCTTGATAACACGCTGCTTCTCAAGATAACGCTGGTACAGATCTGCAAAGGTTAGATTAACTTCATCACCCGTGACCAACCCCATCTCTTCAGCATAGTTTTGCAAGAACGATCCCATCGTGTTGGAAACCGTCATCACAACTTTTTCACCAGCCTCCAATCGCTCAATTGCATGGCGCACAGAGTCTTGCGCTTTGAGCGAGAGAAGCATCTGGTCAATCAGGTTATGCATGATTGAGCCAAAGTTTGCGGATTGAACTTGTGTCTTCTCGCCAATACCACCAGTCTTAGCGCCTTGCTTGTCAAATTCCTTTTGGAGTCCTTTGACAACTTCTTCTTTGGCTCTGGAGAAAGCAAGGATCTGCCGCATGGACGAAGCCATGTTCTCAGCAGTTTCTTTATCTACCTTGGTTTCTACTGTGTCATAAGACACGCCAGCAAATGTACGCTCACGGCGGATGTACTGACCCACCTTGGCCAGCATATTGGCCACAGTCTGCTGCATGGGGATGCCGCCATTCTTAATGGCATCAGCCAAGTCAGCCAACTTATCCACAGCCAGTTTCATGTCTGTACTGGAATACAGGTCCATCACATCAGGACGCTTTGCATAAGTCGCAGACGAGAAGAAAGTACCAAAAGCATTCTGGACCAAGTCACGCACAAACGCGGCGCGTCCTTGAGCCAAACCTTTGCCCTCTTTTTGTTTTTGTTGCTGCTCTTTTGTACGAGCCTGGGTTTCACCAGCGCCACCAGCATTGTGGCTCTCGTCAAAGATCATGTAGTTCGCAGCACCAAATTGCTTAATGAATTTTTGGCGCTCAGTTTCTTTACCCTTGACAGTTTGCAACTGGCTATAGGTAGTAAAGATTACCTTGTAGTCTCCAAGATCTTCTTTCTCCTGCATCTCTTTCATAATCCCATCTAGCGCAGCGCCAGTCTTGGGTGCTTTAAGAGTCAAGTTACTCTCTGTCTTTTCGCCCTTTACCTGACGCACAAGCGTGTAAGGAATGGACTCACTACCATTGGTAATGAAGATCTTTGGCTTGGCAGTATCAAGGCCAAGCTCATCGGTCATGCCAATATCATCCAAGTCCCGAATCATGTCCGAGTACAGGTTGGGCTTCTCTGTAACAAAGATTGGGATCTTGTCGTTAATCAGGGCGTACCTGATCATGGCTGCAACAACGCGGCCTTTACCAATACCCGTCTGGTCGCCAATGATGAAGCCTTTACCCTCTTGGGCATTGCGGATAGCCAGGACTAATGCGTCAATCTGCTCTCCAGAAAATTTCTCACGCAGGGTTTCTGGGTCCATCTCCAAGGACTCAGCCACAAACTCGTCTACGTTTCCTACTTGGCTTTCGATGCGGTCTATGGAGTCTTGAATAGCCTGAGCCATAGCCCTAGGCGCAAGAGTTCCAACAGCAATGGCACTAGACTTTGGCGTATAGGTTACTTGAGAAGAGGTTTCTTCCTCTTGCCCTGCACGTTCTTTTAGTCCAGACTCGATTCGTTCACCTGAGACAACACTAACTCCAGCCAGCTTTCCAGGTTTGTTTCCTTCAGCGCCTCTTTCGCCGGCTGGCTTTCCTCGCTCACCTTCGCTGGGAACTGGTCTTTCATTTGCGCCACGTTCAGATACGTCAGCAGGTTTAGGTTTTCCTTCACCAGCGCGTTCCCCGCTTGGTTTGCGTTCTCCACCTTCGGCAGGTCCAGCCTCTGACACGCCTCGTTGGCTGACTCCAGAGGGTTTTCCTCCTTCAGTACTAGGTTCATTACCCTGTCGCTCAGTGCCTCTATCCACTGCCCCTGGCTTAGCTCCCCCTTCGGTACTGACACCGCCGTCAACTCCGGTGGGGCTACCATTTCCTCTGGATACCATGCGATCATTTAGTTTCTCCTTCAGTTGTTCGTAAGAGGTGAAGACTTGAGGCAAGTCTGAGGCAGGAAGATCCCGCTTGGATTTACCTAGTCCATCAATAACGATTACGTCTACAGGGTAAGTTGTCCCCTGCTTTCCATACAAGTTTCCACCAACAGTAAAGTGGTCAACTACGTTGTATAAGTTGTAAAGCTCGTAATAGAAATTACGTTTGGCATTAGCCCGGTATCCCTCGCGCCGCCCATCTTCTGTAGTAGCTTGAACCCCACCCAGAATCAATACAGCACGCCCATCATCCTTCATGGTTACCAGTGATCTCAGGGCAATGTCGTGATCAATGTTGCTGATATCCCCAGCTTTACCAAACGGTGGGTTTTCAATCACAACATCAAACGATCCATTCTCTTCTTCAGATTGGAGTGCATTGCCTTCCGTAACCGTAGCGCCGTCCAAAATGCGCTGAAGCATTTGATAGCGGTTGGCATTCAACTCATTGGCCGTGATGTTCTTTGGGTTAGCGCCGATAAGCAACATGCCGTTACCAGCAGTAGGCTCGTAAACAGAAGTACTCCGGTTGATCCCTGCCAACTCTGAAGCCACAAAAGCCAAGGCGTTGGGCGTTGAGTAAGCCTGGTTGGCCACGCTCGTAGAAGAACGCACAGACAGGTTTGGCTGGCGGTTGTATAGGTCTACCAGTTTGTCGTAGATCTGGCCGCTATTGAGGCCATCCTTACGCCCTTGCTCAACGATATTGCGCGAGGATAGTACTACGCCTACCTCAATGGCTTCGTCGGCATTCTTAGCTGCCTCTGTGCCGGCCTCAATCTTTTGGCCAGTCATTTCTTCAATGGCTTTGCGTGCTTCAATGATGTTGTTGAAACCCTTACCGCTGTTAAAGATGTCAGCTATCTTTTGAGCAATAGAGAACTTGCCGTCAGGCGTGGCCAAGTCAGCCTGTACAGCTTCTTCTGCTTCAGCCTCTTCCAAGCTTTCAATAGAGACAACCTCTTTCTTAGTGCTTGCACCTTGGTACTTACCAGCCATACCAATGTAGGCACCTTGCAAGTGATCCAAAGTAATCTTGTTAGCCGCGTCTTTGCCAAATTTCTCGCGGATAGTGTTAAGAATGAACTTAACGGCTTGCTTGAACTTGTAATAGCCCATGCGGAAAGCGGCATCCATAAGCCGAGTAAGAACAGGCATTAGCTTCTGCTCTTCTTCCGGCATCATGTTCATGCGCGTGTTCTTGGTAAGGATCTCTCCCAAGTCACCTAACGCATCCATCAAATCATCTTTAGCTTTATCAACTTTCGCAGTCTCTTCAGCTGTTGTCGGTGTAATAGCTGGGGTTACTACCGGAGCAGACGGAGCTACTACCGGAGCAGCACCAGCTGGCATAACAGCAGGTCCAGTCCTGACCTGCTCACCTTTAGTATTGGTGTAGCTGCTAGGCGTAAAGAAGTCTTCATCCAGCGCAGATTTAGTTGCCTTACGCTGCTCTGGAGTTAGGTCTTCCCAACTCTTACCAATGATTTCTTTTTCAAGCTTTCTGTTTTGAAGCCTGCTAATAACTGCGGACCGCTTACCCTGGCCTGCGCTATTCCACTGATCCTTGGCTTCAGTAGGGGTGTACTTTTTAAGGTCGGGAACTTGTGGCGCACGGCTCTCAGGGCCAGTTACAGGCGCAGTTTTAGCCGCAACGCTTTCTAGTTTTGCTTTAGCAGCATCTCGTGCCGCTTCAAGTTTTGCAGTGTTTTGGTTAGAATTTTTTGCGCTATAAACATCTTTGCTTGCTTTTTGGTAGTCTATTAATGGTTGACGAACGTTTTCTGGAACGTAGTCAGGAAAGTCTGAAGGCTTATTAATTGTTCCGCCTCTAGTATCACCAGGCCTAATTACTCCATCTTCACTTTTGTTACCCGCACTAATAATATATGCATCTTGGTTACCATCAAAATGAACTTTTGCCCCATTGCCAAGGTCAAATACCCCACCGGTAGAAATAGGTTTTAACCATCCTATTTTTTGTTCATCTTCTGTTAGACCACGAAATCCTATTTTAGGTTTTTGCTTACCTTCTACCGTCTCAGTGGTTTCAGTGGGCGCAGTTTTAGGCGCTGCTTTAGATGCAGCCGGAGGTGTTACTGGGGCTGCGGGCGCTTGTTGTCCTTGCGTTTCTGCTTGCTGGGTTTGAGTGGCTTCAGTGGCACTAGGTTTTCCTTCAATAGAGACAGGGGTTTCTTTTACTTTGGTTGCAGTGGGCGTAGTTGATGGCGTTACTGTGAGCGCTTGAAGTTGATCTGAAGCAACTTGATGGGCATCATGGAGCTTCATTTTCTCCTTAAATACTGCATCAAAATCAGGGGAACCCGGCTCAAGAATTAAGAGATCGTTTGCAGCCGTAATCCTTTTCATTTCAGCTAATAACGCATCACTTTTTTCTTTAAATTCTTTTATTTCAGCGGACTGTTGTCCCTCTCCTGTAGCAGTGACTCCAGCATTCGGCCCTTTAGACTCTTCAACTTTAACAGGTGGTAAAGTTGTTTCAGGTATACCAAGAGCTTTGTTAATCTCTCGCATCATGGATGCTGTATCTTGCGCCTCTCCCTCTTCCGAAGTAACAACAGGCGCAGCCGGTGGCACAAGCGCAGCTATGCCTTGGGTTGGCTCAGCAGTAACAGCCGGTGTTTCAGCAGCTTCAGGTGCAATCGCAGCAATGCCAGCCGGAGGAGTAAACGGCGCTTCAGCAGCCCGTGGTGTTGTAGGTGCAGTAGGAGCTAATGCAGCAATACCAGCAGGCTCTCTCTCCAAGACGGGTTCAATCCTAACGTTGGGAGTAGGTTCTGGCTGAATGGTTTTGCGCCTTCCTGCAAGAGCAGTAGCACCTACACCCATAGCAGCGCCTGTAATAGCACCCATAGCTGCTGCTTCAGGCACACCTTGCAACAATGGCTTATCAGTGGCGTAGTTCATCCACATCTGCTCTTGTGCAGACTGTGGTAATTCCTCAAACACGCCTTCAGATACACCCGAGAAGAATGCTTTCTTAGCAAAATCTTTTACTGACTTTGATCCGCCTTGAGTAGCCCCACCAGCCAATAAAGTATCTATATCTTCAAGGCCCAATTTGTGAGCTAACCTTCCGCCAGCAATACTAAATAAAGCTGTGCCAATACCAGAACCAAGTGCAGACAAAGCTTGTTTGCCGCTTAGTAATTGGTCTTTGGATTCTTGGCGCATTTGCTCAGCCGCACTACCAGCGCCTACTACGCCTTCACCTAAAGCTCCTGCTAAATAAGGCGCTAAAGTTGGAGCAGCCTTTAACAACCCTCTAGCTATCGCCGCGCCACCAAACATCGAAGGCAATGATTCAGCAACAGACGTAGCAATGACGCTTGGGTTCTCAAGCGCTGCACCAATTGTTGGAAAGAATCCTTGTGTTTCTTTTACTTTACGGTTTGCTACTTGCTGGCCTTCAGACAAGTAGGTGTCCAAAATTGCTTTAGCTTCTTTTGGATTAAACCCATTGTCTTGTAAAAGTTTACCAACCCTACCAAGAGTTGGTATATCAAGAATGCCAATAATAAATTCCGGCACTCCAATAGTTGCTTTAAGAAAAGTTACTCCAGAATCTATAGCTGTACCAGAAACAGAACGGTCTGGTGTTTGTTCTTTTCTTTTTGCAACAGATGCTAAATATTCTTCACCAGTCATTCCGGTAATCTGGCCCTTGTCATTTACCTTTGCAGTACTAGGCTGTTCAGGCCTTAAACTAGCAATGCCCTCTGTAGGCCTTTGCATCTTAGCCAGGTCTTGCGCAGATGCAGGTTCATCAAACCCAATTCCACTTTTTAAGATCTCAGAAAAGCGATCACTAAAGCGCTCACTAAAGCTAGGCGGTTCTTTAACAACACGCTCAGGAAGCTTAAAAGGATTTTCTATTGATGTAAAACCTTTTGGTAATTTCTCGCTTTCTTTTTCAATATCAAATGGTGATTTAATAACTTCAAACCCAGCTGGTAATGCCATTATTTATCTCCCTTTATTTTCTAACGACCGCCGGTAACTGTACGTTTAACTGGTTGATTAGTTTTCCAATTATCATATGAAACAATTACTTCTCCTTTGTCATTTTTGGCATATTTTGGCGTACCACTTGCATCAGGAATATTAAACTCAGGATGCTCTGTCATAATTTCTCTTCTGATTTTTCCAACTTCAGTCATTATTTTTTCATAGTCATCGCTTCCGATTTCAATTGGATTAAGCGGATCATTAAGCCTCTTAGACAGCATAGTAATGCGTGAATCTCCTTTCATCGCATCATCAAGTCTTGACCTTGCTGTTGCTTCAGTTCTTTCTCTTCTAGTGGCAGCAACTTCATCTATTTGGGCCCGATGAAGGGCCAACTCAGAATTCTTTGTTGCCTCCATTACCTTCAATTTTTGGCGCTCAATATCTCTTTGAGACAGATGATTGGCCTTCATCTCGTCCAGCTTCGCAAGTTCATATTTCACCATATCTGCTTGATGAGCAGCAGCTTGTTGATTTGCCTCGCGTCTTAGTTGAAGCTCAGATTGTTGGTACGCGCCTGTCATATTCCTTTGCTCTTCTTGACCAAGCAAATTAAGACCCTTCTCAGCAGCGCCAACTTGCAAAGCTTGCTTACGAGCCACGCGTTCAGCAAGAGCTTTCTGATAGTTTGCAGCATCAGTAACGCGGCCTTCAATCTGCGCCTTGGCGTAAGCTTGGCGTAGCGCTTCAATGTCAGCATCCAGCTTGCCAACTTCAATTTCTTGCTGGCGCTCCAAGGCCTGTTGAGCTTGTATACGCTTAATGTCTTCAGCCGTAAATGCGTTGTATGACTTACCAAACCCACTCATGGCTTCACCAAAGCCGGACCCTTTATGGCCACGGGTAGCCTCTCCGGCTGCGATCAAAGCATTGGATAGACCGGCAAGACCCATGCGACCCTGGCCTTCTTTGAATTGAGCTTTACTAGCTTCATTCTGCGCCTTCAGCCTGGTGGACAATGCTGCCAACTCAGAGCCTGGAATGGTTTTTACCAGCGCAGCCAGCTCTGGATTTTTATCTAAAATTTCCTGACGGATAACTTCTGGGTCTTTAGGCAAAGGCTCTTCAATCTCTCCTTTTATTGCCTTAGAGATGAGGTCTGCTGCCGGAGCTTTCAAAGCCGCAAGACCGGATAGTGATGATTGATATGCAGGGGCAGCAACTTGAGGTACAGAGGTTATTTCTTGAGGGGCGACCTGGGCAGGAATCTGTCTTGCAGCTTGCAATTGAGCAACTGCCTCAGCTTCACCAGCCCGGTCATCCTCTGGAACCATCTCTCCGCCAGGACCGCGAACCATCTTGCCAGCGGCAAATGCAACTATACCTCCGGGGGCATAGTGGAACATATCATCACGCACAGGCAATTCTGCTAACCCGCCACCAGCCATGCCAGGTGCTTGAGGTGCGGCCTGAGGAGGGGCTTGGGGCGCTTGGGCCATCTGTGCAGCCGGCAATTGAGCAATACCTTGTGGACCTTGAGGCATTCCCTGAGGCATTCCCTGAGGCATTCCTTGCGGGCCTTGCTGCATTTGCGGTGCCTGGAATTGAGACTCCAGCTTTTCTTTAACAGACTGAGTAGGCGGCTCTGCCCGGCGCTGCTCTGAAGTTTTGCGACGATTCAACTCACCCAGGGCCATGTAAGGCGGGACCTCTGGATTCTGCCCATTGGCATAGGCCATGATCACCTGAGTGGGAAGGCCTTTAAGCTCGTCTTGAATTTGTATCAGATTCATTTTGAATGCCTTTAATCCGGACCTAAATCAAGTCCCAATTTCTTTAAGAGCGAACCAACATCTTTGTAGCCAAGAGCAGATGCCACAGCAGCACCGCCACCCAGAGAAGCCAATAGCGATCCCATACCAGTCAAGCCTCCGGGCGTATTCGATACAGAGGACACGGGCAAACCGGAGATCATGTCACGCTGGAACTGAACTTGCTGGAATGGGTATTGGCGCTGCTTGTCAAACTCAGCCTGGTCAGCAGCCACGCCTTCTGCCGTGATGCCGCGCTGGGTCTTGCCCTGCTCAGCAATTAAGTCAACCAAAGTCTTAGCTTGGTTTTGCTCTGTATTGAACTGGCCCATAGCCTTGTCATAGGCATTAGAGTAACCAGCACCGACAGTCCTGTTCTGCTCTTGCATCAAGTTACGCTGAAGCTCAGAATCCATAATGGCTTGACGGCTGCCGCCAAACGCGCCAGCACCTGTACTCTTACCAGCGTTACCCATCTGGGTAATCTCAGACTGCCTACGCAACTCTTCCAGCTGAGGATTTAGTACAGACTGCAAGTACGGGTTCATGTACTGAGCAGCCATACCTGGCGCGGCGGTATCTCCACCTGTAGTTGCTCCGCTGGCGTTGTACTGAGGTAATTGATAAGCGCCAGTAGAACTAAAGCTTTGGCCAAGGTTGGTTGGGAAAGTTAATGAACCAATCCCGGTAAATGCTTTGTTCTGAAGATCAGAAGCGCCAGCAGTTAGCGGACCTTGATAGGTCTGGTAGGGAGTATTTGATAAGGCTTGGGCCTGGCTCAAATAATTGGTAATGTATGGAGCAGCCCAATCAGATAGACCCTGGGCATTAGTGCCGCCGGTAGTTAGATTGTTATCAAGCGCTGAGGGTGAAGTAATAGGATTAGCCATAATAGTTCCTTATGCCGGCAAATATTTTGCTGCTTTTGTATTCGCCGCTACATTTTTTGTTTTGCGACGAACTTTTTGTACTCGGGCCATCATCTCATACAAGCGTTTGGCGCCCGCATCTGTAGAGCCGTTTCCTAGTTCAGAAACAATTCTTGCTGGTATAACAAACTCACCATTAGCTAAACGGGCTGGTTGTTTGTTGCCAATCATAGCAGGAATGTTATCTGAAACACCGTCGCCTGGACCGCGCAATAGCCTTCCGCCATCAGAGTAGGAGCCGAGGTTATAACCGCCACCAGCTAGCGCAGCGATGCCGCCATGAGCAAGCCCTCCGCCAGCATCACGGCTACCCCATCCTCCATTTTCTCCGCCGTTGGTAGCACCGCCGCCATCACTACCATAACCCCCACCAAAGCCTCTTGAACCTTCTCTGCTTGCATCAAATGCGGCAATTTCTCGCACTATTTGATTAGCACGTTCTTCTGCGGCTCGTTCGGCCATCCTAAGTCCAGTTGCGCTTTCATTCCCGTAATTAGGATTAAAATTGACAATGTCTGGCCCTGGCGCGGGGGGACCATAAACAGGACTATTAAAGAGACTAGCTACTCCACGTGCCTCAGCAGCAGCCTCAGGGGATAATGTAGGAGATACTTCCACCGGTGCCATTTTAGGAAATACTGAATCTTGCCTTGGAGATTGAGACACATCACCAATGCTTGAAGTGAGAGGCACATCACCAATTTGATTGGCCTGTGCAAAATTAAACTGTTTTTCCAGGCGTGCTTGCCTATCTGCAAATTCTTTATTGGCCCGGGCTGCATCTGATAACTCTTTTGTACCAAAGCCTTCTAGAGTATTTCTTGTTTCGGTAGGTGCAGTCCCTGCTTGCTCAGCTTGTGGAGCCTTCATGTAGGCAGGCATACTTAATCCAGGCTGCACTAAGTTTGGCTTGGACTCAGTTTGCGACATGCTTTGAAGTGCTTGCTGGTTCAATGCATCCCTAACGTATGGATTGTCTTTATACAAAGCTGCAATGCCCTGTATTTCTTTGGACCCAGGCAATGCTTGAGTCGTGGCCATTGTGTAGCCGGTAGAAGGATTAATGCCTTGCGCTATCAGTTTTTGATCGCGAACAAAGTCAGGCATCATTTTGTTTTGCAGCATACCAATACCGGTCAATGCCCCAAAACCCTCTTGAAAAGTTTGAGCAAATTTCCCAAAGTTAGGGTGGTCCGCATACCAAGAGGCTTGTTGCGCTGGCGTTAAGTTGGCCCATGCTTTAGGATCTGCGGCAGCCTCTCGCTGCTCTAAGCTCATGCCTCTACTTTGTCGCCGTAGAAGCTCTTCTTCCGTTTCTCCACCTGTTGCCAAAGAAGTGATACCGCCATAGGCAAATCCACCGCGAGTTCCGCGATCCCCTCCGCCGGATGCGTCACCACCAGAGCCGCCCGTTGCAACACCGCCGCCGCCATCTCCGCCACGGCTACCGCTTGCTGGACCAAATGAGTAACCTGATATTGGGTTGCTGTATGTTGTTAGCGCTCCTGCATCTCTAGCAGAGTCTAAATAACCACCACTATCTTGTTTGGCCAATGCATCAGCTTGGGCGCGCTCGATGGCCGCTTGCTCCGCCAGTCTCATGCCAACTTTACCTTCATGGCTATAGTTGGGGTCAACATTTCTAGCCAACTCATTGGATACACGATTTAAAAATCCTGTATCTTTTAACCCAGTTACAGGATTTACGGGGTCACCTAAGTTGCCAAGATATGCGGCAAGCCTATTTGCATAAGAGGCTGCACCCGTGGTTACTCCGCTATCTCCATAGATGTCAGTAGTGGCTCCAGTAAAGCCAGTGCCATATGGGCTAGTTGAGGATTCAGGGCGGTTTCCACCTCTGGAGACTTGATTCAACAACTCATCCAATGCTTTTTTCTTTGCATCTTCTCCTGGCAAAGCACCGCTAGTAGTCAATGGCTTATATACCAATGGGGAAAAATAAGTAATGCCACCTTGGCCAGGGCGGTAAGATTTATCAGACATCTTTGTCATGTAATCCGTCTGTGTTCGATCAGCAGTTAATCCGCCAATGTCGTATCGTTGGTTCATCATTAAACCTCCATCTGCTGCTGTTTGAACGTAACTTGGATAAACGCTTTTTTTCTTGGCCGGCATGTCATAAGGCAGCCGACTATTGTCAGAATCTAGTTTCGGAATTGGTACATCTTTTGGCTGGTTCTGGCTATTAATCATCTCAAGCATAGCCATGAGCTTAGCCATCTCATTTGGGTCTGATTGTTTACCCTGCTCAGAATCCTTGCTTAAAAGGTCTTTACCTTTTTTAAGAACATCTTTGGCCGTCATGCCGCTAGTGGGAAAGTCTGATGCTGCTCCAGCCCCAATATTTGCAGAATCAAACAGGCCAGACTCTGCTGCTGATGCATTAAAGCCATAGCCTGGAGTTCCCATGCCGGCTTCAATTGCAGCAGGAGTTAAGTGCATAACTTCAGGAGCAGCTGCCATTACTGCATCACCCGGCAAAGCAGTGGCCAATGCGGCATCACCAGGCAGTGCAGATGACGCAAGAGAAGCCACTGTAGGAGCGCCTAAGAAGTACATCCCCGCCGCAGCAGTAGCAGCTAGTCCTAATGGGCTATGCAAGATGTCGCCAATAACATTCCCAACCGGGCGAAGTACATCACCTATAAAGTTACCAACACCCTTTAAGCCATCAGCAATGTCATCAAACAAGCCAAATTCTGGTAGCCCAGTGGCCGGGTTAAGCGTGCCAATACCACCTTTGGAGCGCAATAACTCTGCTTCTTCAGGGCTGATATGAGCCAGGATGGTGTCTTTACCCCGACCCTGGTCCTTCATATGCTTGGCTACATTTGCAATACCGCCAGCCGCCATACCATCCCGCGCCTTTTGAGCATGAGCAACGGTCAAGGCAAATACAGATAAGAATTTTGGATCGTACTCGTCAGGAAAAACGCCTTCTGGAATGGAGCCTTTTTGCTCCAGCTTGGCCATTAACTCTTTGTATTTGGCTTTGTGCGCTTTAAGGTACTGGGTAAGCTGCAACAATAATCCAAGTGTCTTGTTGTCCAGCTTGCTCAACATGGGAGCAATATTGTCCAAAGCCTTATTCACGGCTTGCGATGCTTGAGGATCGGCTTGACCCATCTTTTGCTGCATTGCACCATAGGACTCATCCAGGCTCATAGGCCTAGAGAGAGATGTAATTCCCTGGTTATTCATGTTTTTACCTTCAAAACGTTACTAGCCGAGGTGTCATAGTATATATCTCCCACCCTCAAATTGGCTAAATCTGCTTGGGTTGGGAGGCTTGGTGTTGTCGAAGTTCCTGTAGGGAAAAAACTTAACCCTGCCACGATATCTGTACCGTTGCGCTGCGTACTAGCCACCATTGGCCCTGCGTTATCTAGCTGGTTAAAGTACAGCCGTAATATATTGGTTAGCTGATTTATAAGCGCTGGGTCGTATTTGTCGCCTATTGCCGCAGGCATCTTGGGGGCGACTACGTTCTTTTGTGCCATTATCGCCGCCCGTCCGGCCTGAGGTCAATTCGTGGAGCGCCAAGCTGCCACTGTGTGCCAAGGGTATTGGAAGTAATTTGCATCTGCATCTGACGACCACGAACCCGGATATAGATTTGACCAGTGAATTGATCTACATTAATGACGGAGGGCGCTGTGCCAGAGTATGTAACATTGGCATTCCCAGATTGAGTAACCCCAGAACCTGAGTTGTTTAAACCCTGTAAATACATGGTGATCTGGGGTGTTGTACCAGACGTAGACCCACGGAACGTCAAGTCAGGGATCATTCGGTACACAAACGAAAAGTTATTTCCGTCATCAAGGTCGTACTGGGAAGAGGTTATGGATGCCTCAATAGCAGTCGCCGGGATTGTGGTTCCATCATCCACACCGTTTTCATGCTCTACGATGTTGTAGCTGTACGTTGCTGCAAGCGGGAAATTACGTAGGCCAGTATCTAACCATGCTGTGCGCTGCATAGTTCCGTAATACCAATTGTCTTCAAGGTAATTGTATATGACGTATCTATCAACTATAGTGTTTGGATTAGCGGCTGTACCAGTCCCATCTGGCCCAGTTATGGAGCAATAGAACCACCAAGCTTCATTAAAACCTTCGTTGGTGCTGCCAAAGACTTGTTCAGATTGGGTCAGGTTTATGTCGTTGTAAATGTACTGGCGCAAGTCACAACGCAAAGTCTGTGTACGTCCATCGTATTTGTAAAACTTATCCACGCCCATCCAGTAGCTAATACCAGAAGCCATTACCGCCGCATTGGGGCCGATGATGGAGATATTGTCTGCGAGTAGTTGCGTACCCCAGACATATGGCGGGCCAAGGTACTGCAAGGAATACAAGGATGAGTCTGTCCACACCACAATCTCTTGGCGACTTTGTAGCGTGGTGATGATTTCGGAGCCGTGGGATAACCGCACGCTGCCCGCCTGATTGGTAATTGCTGGATACCATGTGGTCAAAGACTCCTGATCCGACCAGCGGATAAGCATGGGGTCAAGTGTTGTGCTGCCGTAGTCGTTTGTGCCAAAAACAATAAGGAACCGGCTGGCATCAGATATCGTAAATGTGTTTTGGTAAAGCGGTACAGAAGAATCTGCACCGGGCAAAGTGGAGAGCAACGCACCCCTAGAGGAAATAGCTTGCGTGCCTGATCCCGCAGAAGAAGTGTTAATGAGCGCCCCAGTTGTGGTAAGGGACAAATTAAACGTACTAGAAGATAAGTACCTTACGTAGTAAGTGGTTCCCGGCGTTAACCCTGTTGGTAATGCGCCGGTTGTAGTAAACGTAATTGGTGTTAAATCTGCAAGCCCTAAGCTGCATGAAACAATGCAAGGAGACGCATTGGATATAGTGACTGTTGTCCCTGTAAAACCAAAAGTTGCATTCCAGTAGTACAAAGGAAATCCACGAGGGCCGTAGACTAAATTTTGGCCCCAGTTCAATTGGTTCCAGATGCGCAAACCCGTGGCTGATATGGTTACTGGCCCACCGTTGCCCCATGTTCCAGCATTCCAAGCGCCCGCACCCCAACCTTCAGTTGGGATATATGTACTAGAGCCAGCGGTAACTTGGTAAACAGCGTAAACCGTGCCGCCGCCTGTGGTCGAGGAGGATGCGGTTCCTGCAACCGAAATAGAGTATGTCGTAGAGGATATGAAGGTAAGTTGGTACTCACCCGACACTGTCACGCCACCCACAGCGGACGCGCCATAAAACGTCACGTAATCCCCGTTAGCAAACCCCGGAGTTGCTGTTACTACTACCGTGGTATACCCCCCAGAGTTGGTTGCTGTGTTGGTGGTAAAGGGGTTAGTTAGGGTATCCGACGCTCTAATTGGTGTTACATCGTAATACGCCCCGCCGTTTTCAATGTAAAACTTGGAGCTTGTACCAACACCCAGTAAGTTTTGACCAGCTAGGGTTACCCAGTTCCACAGGGAGCGGCAGACACCTAAAAATGTATTCTGGGAGATGCGCAGCCAGCCGCCAATCTTCTCTGGTGTGCCTTGGCGAAAACGTACCTTATCGGATTCATACCAGCCGCCTTCATTGGTATACCGAGTGTTTTCCCGGTTAACCCCCGGCTTGAGCTTCAGTTTCTTTAAAGGCATGGTACTTTAAGCGTAAGGGCGAGTCCCTGCTTTGTCAATAATTAACGTCTGGCCTCGGGGTTTGCCCTTGGGGTCATTGGATATGCTAATGTGTGTCCAGCGGTCAAACTCGCGGATTAACTGGTCGAAGGGGAGTTTAGCAGCTATCACCGCTTTTACAACCTGATCTGGGGTCATGCTGGGTACACGAATATCAGCAGCACAGCCAACCCGATGCTGGCTTGTGTCCTTACTTCCTACTGCATCATTTACTTGTTTGCTCCGAAATGCGCTGTTGACCATGATTGGTACGCCGCCCAAAACGCTTTTAACTTGCTCCAAAAGGCCAGCCAAGCGCTTGAGATTTTCTGTTTCACTAGGGTTAGGTTCATTTTTAAATTCCCGATGATCGGTTACGGTTAGCTCTTCTAAGGTGAAGTTCTTGGTCAAGTTCATTTAGCGCTCCTCATTTTTTCGTACTGGTCAATGCAGGCGTTAAGGTTGCGGATGGCTTGATCTCCTCGGCTGGTGAGATCGACAAGAGCTTGAGCAACTCCTGAGTCAAGTTCGGCTCTTGTTTCTGTATTTCCACTGGCAACGGTGGTATCTGCGGGGGCAAGTACTGGGCAGGCGGGGGCTTTGACAGGAATGAACAGCTTGCGCTCACCATTGGCAATATCAGAACGCAGCTTAGTTTCTTTAGCTTTTGCAACATCGTTAGATTTCCTTAAAGTTTCAGCATACGTTTGGGCAACCTCAACCATACGCTGTTCTGTTTCTCGTGCTTGCTGATTTAAACTAGCAATTTCAATTTGCTGACGCGCATACTCACTTTGCTTGCCACTGTAATATCCTGCGCTAAAGCTACTTAGCACCGCCAACACAACGCCAAGGATTACCCAAGGGTTAAGCAGGCTTAACATCATCGGCTTTCATCATGGCATCAGTTTTGTCTTTGCTTGACTTGCTCGATCCATAGAAGAACGAAATTATGGTGGCAACTGCTGTGCCCAACAGAAAACCCAAAATGATGTTGGCAAAGTCCCTACCGCCTTCTGGCAGTTGGAAAAACGTCACGCAGAAGAAGTAAGTAACTGAGGTTATAGACCAGAACCAAGCAAAGTGATAGATGAAATGCTTGGCGGTTTTGTCATTGGGGTTTATGCCTGTAACGTCAAACATAATTTAGTCCTTTCCTGTCAGGGTTTTGATGGGTTTGCTAACTGTAGTTTTTTCTTCCAAGATGGCAATGTGCATCCTATTCTCTGCAATCTGGTCACGGTTGCGTTGAATCTCTTTTTCAAGGTCTTGGCGTAATTTTTCACGGGCTAGTTCAGCTCCAGTGTTTGACGCCTGCTTGTTGTCTGATGTGACAACGAGCGAAATTTTGCTGTTGAGGACGGTGACTTCGTGGGATAAGTTTGACAAGGCGCTCATCAAGTAAACCACACAGGAGAATAGCAGCGGCAGCAAAGCAAACGTAATCTTCTCAATCAGTTGACCTT
>Ga0209190_1000661_pt1 | contig 24964 bp, 18 predicted proteins | sample M_140205_XF_Meta_FD_187315 | JGI IMG/M metagenome (GOLD analysis project Ga0209190, IMG submission 187315) | Freshwater microbial communities from Lake Montjoie, Canada to study carbon cycling - M_140205_XF_MetaG (SPAdes) (version 2) | ecosystem: Environmental > Aquatic > Freshwater > Lake... | reverse complement strand
CGCTGCCGCGACGCCACAGCTCGGCGATTTCGCCGACCGGAAGGTCGTAGTCGAGGTCATTGCTCATACGCGGCGCGGTCTCGGCATCGTGCGAGACCGGGCGCGAGTCGGTGTCGGCGTGTTGCAGAATATCGAAGCCCTCGGCCAGCGCGGCCATCATGCCGTATTCGATGCCGTTGTGGACCATCTTGACGAAGTGGCCCGCACCGGCTTTGCCGCAGTGCAGGTAGCCGTCCTCGGCTGTGCCTCGACTGTTGTCGCGCCCCTCCGTGCGCGGCAGATCGCCGCGTCCCGGGGCAATGGCACGGAAGATCGGATCCAGGCGCGTCACGGGCTCTTTCTCGCCGCCGATCATCAGGCAGTAGCCGCGGTCCAATCCCCAGATGCCGCCGCTTGTCCCGCAGTCGATGTAGTGCAGGCCTTGGGCGGAAAGTTCCACCGCGCGCCGCCGATCGTCGCGGAAATACGAATTACCGCCGTCGATGATGATGTCGCCCTTCTCCAGATGCGGCTGCAGTCCGGCGATGACTTTGTCGACCACGGCGGCAGGAACCATGATCCATGCGGCGCGCGGTGTTTCGAGTGTGGCGGCGAATTCTTCCAGCGACGAAGCGCCTTGCGCGCCCTCCTTGACCAGATCCGCCACGGCTTGCGGGTGCGTGTCGAAAACGACGCAGGTGTGCCCGGCGCGGATGAGCCTTCGCACGATATTCGCGCCCATGCGCCCGAGACCGATCATGCCGAGTTGCATAGTCTGTTTAATCCTCCACAACCTCCTCCATGCGCGCCTCGTCGAGGAGCGCGGCCGCCTCGTCGAGTGCGACCAGGGCCTCGTTGAGTTTTCCGAGGCTGCCGGTCAGCGGGGAAAGGTTGGAGCGCGGCACATCTTGCAGCGCCAATTGCGCGCCTGCCAGAGCGCCCTTGGCTTGCTGGATGGAGCGGTCGGCGGCACGGAACCTTTTGGCGCGGGGGTCGAGAGAGTTCATTCGGGGGAGAGCGGACATCTTAGCCTTGCCCAGCCGTACGAATCAACGGCGGCCTCCGCTCGTGGCCAGGTGCTCTCCGCTCGCCCCGCGCAGCACCTGCAAAATTTCCGCCACCACGCTCACCGCGATTTCAGCGGGGGAATCCGCCCCGATGTCCAGTCCGATGGGCGCATAAACCGCGGACAACTGCTCCGCGGTGAACCCCTTCTTTTTGAGTTCATCGTAGACCTGCTGGACCTTGCGGCGGCTGCCGATCATGCCGAGGTAGCCCATACCGCCTTTGGTCAGCGCGGCCGCCAGAGCCTCCCGGTCGATGTCATAGTGGCGGCTCACGATGACCATTGCATCGTTGCTCCGCCATTCGCGCGCCTCGATGCACGATGGCGCAGGATCGGCCAGGCGGCATTGCGCGGCGGTGCAGCGGGCGAGAATCTCGGCGCGGTCGTCGACGACCGTGACGTGGAACCCGCATCCCGAGGCCAGGCTCGCAACCGACTGCGCGCAATGACCGCCGCCCACCAGCATCAACGAGTGGGCCGGCACCTGTGGTTCGATGAGAATAGTCACCTCGCCGCCACAGATCGCACCGAAGGAACCCGGCTCATCTTCGCGCAGCGGCCAGGTCTTGAGCGCGGTTTTGTTTTTTGCCATGCAATCCAGCGCCTCGGTGATGACGAGCGATTCGAACTTTCCTCCGCCCACGGTTCCGGCGATCGAGCCGTCCGCGTAGACGATCATTTTCGCGCCGGCTTGCCGTGGCACCGATCCCGCCGTGGCAGCAACCGTGGCAAGGGCGCAGGCTCGGCCGGCGCGACGGGCTTCGAGGAGTTCGTCCAGCAGGTCGCTCACGGATCGGTCAGTCTCCGAGGCGGCGGAAGCTCTCGTCGAGGACTTCGAGCAGGAAGTCGGCGTCGGCTTCGGTCAGGCACATGGGCGGGGCGAAGCGGATGGTTTGTCCGCGCAGACCGCCCTTGCCGAGCAGCAGCCCCATGTCGCGCGCAGATTCCAGTACCGCGGCGCATTCCGCCGTGGCCGGTTCCTTCGTCTGGCGATCCTTGACTAATTCGATGCCGAGCATGAGTCCCTTGCCGCGCACATCGCCGATGATCGGATGCTTATCCTTGAGCTTTTTCAGCCCGTCGAGGATGCGGTTGCCGATCTTGTGGGCGTTGGCCTGAAGATTTTCTTTCTCGATCACCTCGAGCACGGCTTTGCCCATTGCACTGACCACGGGATTGCCGCCGAAGGTGTTGAAGTGGACCTTGCCGACGAGGGACTGCGCGATCTCGGGCGTGGTCACCACCGCGGCAAGCGGGCAGCCGTTGCCGATGCCCTTGGCCATGGTGACGATGTCGGGGATGACGCCCTGCGTCTCGAACCCCCAGAAATGCGTGCCGGTGCGGCCGAAGCCGGTCTGCACCTCGTCCGCGATGCACACGCCTCCTGCGGCACGCACATACTCGTAGACCTGCTGGAGGTAGCCTGGGGGGAATTCTACGAATCCGCCCACGCCCTGGATGGATTCCGCGATGAATCCGGCGATCTTGCCTGGCGTCGCGTAGTCGATGAGTTCCTTCACGTCGTTGGCGTATTTCGCTCCGGCCTGCGGGTCGTCGTAGCCGAACGTTCCGCGGTAGGGGTAGGGCGCGAGCGCGTGATGGAAGCCGAAGCCGTGCGGCACATTGTATTTCCATGTGCTATGCGCAGTCGCGCCCATCGTTGATTGGTTGCCGCCGTGGTAGGCGTTGCGCAGGGCGATCAGGTCGTAGTTCCCCGTGGCGGCGCGTGCCATCATGATCGCGAGGTCATTGGCCTCCGATCCGGAATTGACGAAGTAGCACATCTTCAGCTTGCCCGGCATCTTCGAGGCCAGTTTTTCGGCGTATTGCGCGACGTTCGGGTGCAGGTAGATCGTGGTCGAGTGCTGGTAGATCTCGCTCTGCTTGTTGCCGGCGGCGACGACGTGCGGATGGCAGTGGCCGACGCTCACCGTGACGATCCCGCCGAGCCCGTCGAGGTAGCGCTTGCCCTTCTCGTCCCACACATACTGCATCGACCCCTCCACGATCATGAGAGGCTTTTTGTAGTAAAGGAAAATCCCGGGATTCATGAACTCCTTGCGCAGGGCGAGGACCTCGTCGGCCGAAGGCCCGGCGTAAGGCAGGGGTTGGTGACTTGTGGCGGGGAGGGTTGGTGTTTTCATCGGTTTGGGAACATGGGCCGAATCAGACTATACAGGCCGAAGCCCAGAGCGAAACCGACAAACCATGCATAGTTGTAGCCGGCCACGATCCACGCGGGGAAATCCGCAGCCGGGAGCATCTTGATCGTGACGAGGAAGCCGGGAAGATTCGGCAGCACGGCGAGGAGCAGGACGCCGAAGCCCACCAGGCTCACGCCCCCGGTGTATCGGTAGATGCCGTGCGTCTGGTAAAGCGCGGCCGACACGAGTTTCTTCCGCCGCCACACGTAGTAGTCGGCGATCATGATGCCAGCGATCGGGCCGAGCAGCGCGCTGTAGCCGATGAGCCAGGTGAAAATGTAGCCGCTCGGATCCTGGTAAAGTTTCCACGGCATCATGAGGACGCCGATGCATGCCGTGATGAGTCCGCCCGCGCGGAAGCTGATGTGCTGCGGCGCGAGGTTGGAGAAATCATTGGCCGGCGAGACCACATTGGCCGCGATGTTCGTGGAGAGCGTCGCCACGGCCAGCGTGACCAGCGCCAGCGCCGATACCCACGGGTTGCCGAACTTCGAGATGACCTGCACTGGGTCCCAGATGGCTGTACCGAAGATGACGACCGTCGCGCTGGTCACCACGATGCCGATGAATGCATAAAAGGTCATCGTCGCGGGTAGGCCGAGCGCCTGTCCGACGACCTGGTCGCGCTGCGAGCGGGCAAAGCGCGAGAAATCCGGGATGTTCAGCGAGAGCGTTGCCCAATACCCGACCATCGCGGTGAGCCCTGCACCGAACACCGGCCAGAATTTCGCCGCGGTATCGAGGGTGGCGGGTTTGCTGAAGATCGGACCGAATCCGTCCGCCGCCTCATAAGCCCACCAGACCAGCGCCACGCCGACCAGCAGCAGGAACGGCGCGCTCAGCGTCTCCATCCACTTGATCGACTCCATGCCGCGGACGATGAAATACACGTTGATCGCCCAGAAGAGCAGGAAGCAAAGAAGCTCGCCGGGAGAGATGCCGAGGACCGGAAGGTTTTGTTTGTCTGCGGGATTGAATCCGAACATCACCGCAGCCGTCGCATAGATCGCCGCGCCGCCGACCCACGTCTGGATGCCGAACCATCCGCAGGCGACCAGTCCGCGCATCAGCGCCGGGAGGTTCGAGCCGAGCGTGCCGAAGGACGCGCGAAGCAGCACGGGGAAGGGGATGCCGTAGGCCGTGCCCGGATGCGCGTTGAGCGTCATCGGGATCAGCACGATCACATTGCCGAGAAAAACCGTCAGCGTGGCCTGCCACCAGTTCATCCCCTGGCCGATGAGGCTGCTGGCCAGCGTGTAGGTCGTGATGCACACCGCCATGCCTACCCAGAGGGCGGCGACGTTCCAAGTGGTCCATGTGCGTCGGTCCGGCGGAACCGGGGCGAGATCCTTGTTCCACAGGCGAGGATCGTGAGTTTCGGGATGGGATGACATGCGGCGGGGTGGTTGGAGCCACCTTCTCCCTGCCGGATTAATAGCCTGCCCTCGTCATGGCAAGGGGCTTTTCCCACCGAGCCCGTACTGCGGGTGGCCTCACTCTCCCCGCACGCGGGCCACGGCCTTCTGCCAGCCGAGATAAAGCGCGCGCCGCTCGGCCGCTTTCATCTTCGGCCGGAACACACGCTGCACCTTGCGCACCGACTCCAGTTCGCGCGAACTCTTCCACAGCCCCGCACCCACGCCGGCGAGGAACGCCGCGCCGGTGGCCGTGCTTTCGATCACCGTCGGACGGTCCACCGGCACGCCCAGAATGTCGGCTTGGAACTGCATGAGAAAATTATTCGCCGCGGCACCGCCATCGACCCGCAGCGTGCGGAGTGTTTTTCCGGAGTCGGCCGACATCGCATCGACCACATCGCGCGTCTGGTAGGCCAGGGACTCCAGCGTTGCCCGCACGATATGATCGGCATCCACGCCGCGCGTGAGCCCTACAATCGCACCGCGCGCCGCCGGATCCCAATACGGCGCGCCCAGCCCGGTGAAAGCCGGCACGACATAAGTCCCGAGCGTCGAATCCACACGCTTCGCCGCCGCCTCGCTCTCCGACGCGCGGCTGATGACGCCGAGCCCGTCGCGCAACCACTGCACGGCGGCGCCCGCCACGAAAACCGAGCCCTCGAGCGCGTAAGCCGGCGAGCCGTCGGCCCGGCAGCACAGCGTGGTGAGCAGCCCGTGGCGCGAGGCGACGGGTTTGTCGCCGGAGAACATCATGAGGAAGCAGCCTGTGCCGTAGGTGTTCTTCACCATGCCGGGCGCCGTGCAGTTTTGTCCGAAGAGCGCCGCCTGCTGGTCGCCCGCGATGCCGGTCACCGCCGCCGACCCGCGGCCGAGCAGGCCCGGCACCGTGCGACCGAAAATTCCCGCCGACGGTTTCACTTCGGGAAGCATCGCGGCCGGCACCCGGAGCAGTTTGCAAAGCGCGGGATCCCAGCGCATGGTGCGAATGTTGAAAAGCAGCGTGCGCGACGCATTGGTGTAGTCGGTGGCGTGCACCGCGCCGCCGGTCAATTGCCAGAGCAGCCACGTGTCGATCGTCCCGAAGGCCAGCTCTCCGCGCTCCGCCCGCGCTCGGGCGCCCTTCATGTGATCCAGCAGCCACGCGATCTTCGTCGCCGAGAAGTATGGGTCGAGGAGTAGCCCCGTCTTGCGTCGGACATCTTTCTCCGCGCCTTTCGCCTTGAGCTTCGCGCACGCTGCCGCCGTCCGGCGATCCTGCCACACGATCGCGCGGTGCAGGGGCAAGCCCGTCCGCCGGTCCCACACCACGACCGTCTCGCGTTGGTTGGTGATACCCACCCCGGCCAAGTCGCCGGGCTCCAGCCGTGCCGCGGCCAAGGCCTGCCGCGCCAGCCCCTGCGTCGTATTCCAAATTTCCCCCGCGTCGTGCTCGACCCACGCCGGTTTCGGGTAGTGCTGCCGCAGTTCGGCGTAGGCCCGGGCGCGCACGCGTCCCCGCCGGTCGAAAACCATCACGGTCGAACCGGTCGTACCTTGGTCGATCGCGAGAAGAAATGGTGCCATAGAATGATGCCAAATTCGCGGTGCGGATGTCGCTGGCCAAGCTTTTTGTGCAGGATTCTCGCGGAACACTGGGCGCAAAATAGAATCATCGACCGCTGCACTTGTTTTTTGGGCAACCGACCAAACGATCTTGCCGCAGCACAATGAGAAATGGTGTCGGCAATTGCATCCCATGGATTCAGCGACGATTCCAATATCGCCTTTCTATGCATCGCGGTGCATGGTCATCCCGTGCGCTATTCGTGCCATCTATTTCTGATTATATTGTCGGTTCAGCAGCTCTCCGCGCAGGAGATTCCTTGCTCGTTGGTTGGGATCGGACCGCAACTGCGCTATGGCACCACATCCCGCGGAGACCGAATGTGCGACTTTTCCTACGCAGGCTATCGCGGGGGTGGGGTGGCGTTGCCCGCGGTGGCGGAAAAAGCCAAAGTGACGCCCGGGGAAGGCGATTACAGCGATATAATCCAAGCGGCAATCGATAAGGTTTCAGCGATGCCATTGGGCAACGGGTTGCGGGGAGCGGTGGTGTTGGCGGCCGGAAATTATAAATGCAGCAAGACGTTGAATATGCACATCGGCGGAGTGGTGCTGAGGGGCGCGGGAACCGGAGCCACCGGTACCGTGATCCAAATGACAGATACTCCTCACCCCTGCATCGTGATCGGCACGCCAAGCGACGCCAGAGACACCGCCGACAAGAAAAAGTGGAAAAAGAAGAAGGATTCGTCCGAGGAGAAAAGTTTCCCGGGGTTCACCACAGAAATCGCGGATGCCTATGTCCCGTCCGGAGCCACGTCGCTGAACGTCAAGCAACTCGGCGGACTCAAAGCCGGTGACTGGGTGAGGATTTCCCGACCTGTTACCCCCGAGTGGATCCATTTTATGGGGATGGACACCATGCCGGACCATTGGTTGAAGGAAGGCAAGGTCCTCGCCCAAGACCGCGAGGTTCAATCGGTCAACGGCAAGCAGATCCGCTGGGCGATGCCTCTGACCGATTGCATCGACACCGCCCAGCTCGGCGCCAATCGCGCCACTGTTCAGAAAATATCCCCGGACCATAATCTCTCGGAATGCGGGGTGGAAAATCTTCGGATCGAGGCTGCTGCACCGCAAGGAGATTGGATCGATGTGCAGAACGTTGGTGTGATTTTCGAGGACTGTGAAGATTCCTGGGTCCGTAACGTCAGCACCTTGCATCAACTTCCCGATGTTGTGGTCGGCGACTCCTCGCAAAGGATTACTCTAGATTCTGTGACCGCCGACCATCCGGCTACGGTCTCCAAATCATCGCGCTCCAATGGCAAAGCCACGGACTTCCGTCTCGGGGGAAGACAGATCCTGATGAACAAGTGCAGATCGAGTGGGCATGGATCTTTTTATGTATCCACGGCAGGTCCCCAATCGATGCTCAACGTTGTCTTAAACTCTGTGTTTAGCGGGGATGGATCGATCCAGCCGCACATGAGATGGTCCACCAGCCTGCTTTTGGACGGGTGCAAGCTGAGGGACGGAGAAATCATCATTCGCAACAGAGGAACCATGGGAAGCGGGCATGGTTGGACCATGGGTTGGGGAGTTGTCTGGAACTGTGCGGCGAAGGAGATCACGGTGCAGCAGCCTCCGGGCTCGATCAATTGGTGCGTCGGCAACTCTGGCAAATACCAAGCCGATAATAAAAACACCCAAGCGTGGCTCTTCGCAAAAGGGAGTCCCGTGAAGCCTGATAGTCTGTATTTAGCCCAGCTTAGGGCACGCCTCGGCGACCAAGCTGTCAAAGCCATTGGCTACTAATTTGCCGTAAAGTCCGCGCCGGGCGCGTGGCTCACTATCAATAACTTTGGTTAGCCCGGATATTTCACCGGTCGATCATTTTGGCGATTTGTCTGTGGATGTTTTTTGCGACGCGATGATGTTGGCGTGTTTTTTCCTCGATGGCGTGATTTTGGCGAACCGCCCCCAAGTCCCGTTGTTTGTTTGGTGCCGTGGACAGCACCTTTGCTGGTTCAGGCCGAGTATAGGCGCATCATCATGGTGGCGAAGAGTTGCTGGTGGGCATACGCGATGGAAAAGAGCAGGCGAATGCGGCGCGTGTTGCGCAAGATGACTGTGCCGATCTTGAGCATCTTGAGCCGGATGGTGGTGACTTGGGCGCGAGCCAGTTCGGTGCCAGCCAGCGCCACGCGGCTCATGTATTCCATGGGCGCGTAGTCGGCCGAGGACAAGAGCAGTCGGAACTGGTTGGCCCACCAGTCGTGGCAAGTGGTGCGGTCGGCAAAAAGTCCGAGTTGTTGTTCCTTATTCCTGTTCTCCATCTCCCCGCGCGCGCAGTAGATCTTGTCGTAAATGTTCTGCGACTCGCCCTCCAAGCTGGTGAGGATGAAATGCGGGTTGGCGCCCTTCTCGGATCTTTCTTCGAAAAAGCCCTCGACGCTTTTTCGAAGAAAGATCACCCCAACTGCCCTCGGTTCTACCCACTTGAAACAGCGAGGAGGCCACATTTCCCAACCCAGAAATTTGCCTGCCCTTGGTCTCGGCCATCCTCATGGAAATCTCCGAAGCCTGGAAACCCTCCAAAGCTTACCTCAACCCAAATCTCCTCAAATAACCCACAACCATCTCGACCAATCACATCACCCAAAACAACTTTTACAGAAAACTTGTTGCTTAACCAAAACGTTGAGGCGGGATCTCTCTCCGGGAAGCCTTTAAGCAAGACCTCCGTGACGGGCGTTTCAGTTATGAAAACTGTTATGAATTCAAGACACTGCTCCGTAGTTTGCAGTTGCAAACAACTGATCCCAAAATAATGACAGAGAGTGGCGGTGAGGGAGGGATTCGAACCCTCGGTAGCCTTTTGGACTACGGAGCTTTAGCAAAGCTCTGCTTTCGACCACTCAGCCACCTCACCTGAAAGGGAGAAAAATGCCACCTCAGGAGGGCGGCGTCAACGCTGGGTTCGACTGGCGTCCAGCACGGCGGCGGGGATTTCTTTGACCCCGCCGCGGCGGATGATGTCCCGGTAGTGGAGGGCCGAGGGCTTCAGTTCGCGTGCGAAGCTCCTCGGGTTCATCGTCGCCAGACCGAAGGTCGCTTTGTAGCCGAAATGCCACTCGTAGTTGTCGAGTAACGACCAGACGAAATAGCCGCGCACATCATAGCCCTCCCTGCGCGCCTGCTGCACGGCGCCGATGTGTTCGTCGAGGAAGGTCTTGCGCTTGTCATCATCCGCGGTGGCAATGCCGTTTTCGGTGATCATCATCGGCTTGCCATAGCGTTTGCCGACCATGCGGATCTGCTTGTAGAGGCCGGCCGGGTCGATATCCCAACCCATCTCGGTGAAATTTTTGCCGCGGTGTGATCCGGCCTGGAGCGCGGCGATCGGGCCGGTGTGCTGGCTGTAGTAGTAGTTGAAGCCGATGATGTCGCACACGTCCCAGATGAGATCGAGTTGATCGAAGTTCATCCTCAGCATGCCGTGGTAGCAGGCGCGGGTCGGATCAAGTATGCCGCGCTCCCACCAAGGGAGGGCCTGCACGGACATGACGATGGCATCGGGACGATCTTGTTTGATGATGGCGGCGGCCTCGCGGAATTGACGCGCGCTGGCGCGCACGGCCGCGCCGTAGGTGCCGAAGGCGGCGGTCATGGCCGGCGGCCACTGACCGCTGAGGTAGGCGGTGGCGATCTGGCCGTTTGGTTCGTTCTGTGGCGCGAAGTAGCGCACATACGGCGTGAGTTCCGGAACGACGCGGCGCACGTAGGCCTGCCAGCGTGCGTCGGCGTCGGGATGCAGCCAGTTGGATTTCTTCGGCTCTTTGGCGTCGTAGAGCCAGTCGGGGAAGGTGAAGTGCCAGAGGCAGACCACGGGCTCGATGCCCGCGGCTTTGAGGCGTCGCGCCATGTCAACGTAGCGGCGGATGGCGGCCTCGTCGTATTGCCCGGGTTTCGGCTCGATGCGGGCCCACTCGAGGCTGAAGCGGTAATGCGTGGCCCCGATTTTTTTCAAAGCGGCGACGTCCTTGTCGAACTCCGCCCAGCTCATCACCACCTTGTTGCCACGCGGCACCGCCTTGCCCTGCTCCATGAGAATGTCCCAATCCGTGCGGAAGGGGAGTGCTCCCCCGGGTTTCTCCACGCGGTTCTCATACTGCCAGCTGGCCGAGGAGACGCCCCAGGCAAACTTGCCCGTACGGACTTGTACGGCCTCCGCTTTTTCCTGCGGGGTGATGACGGGAGGCCTCGGTGAGGTGATGCAGCCTGCGAGGGCGGCTGCGAGGATGAAAGCGAGGAAGGCGACGGGGCGGTTGGCGGGCATAGGGAGAGAGATGGGTTGAAAGATTCGTATGGTGGCGCACTTTAGCTGGATGCGCGGCAAGTCCGATACAAAAACCACGGCAGCAGGCTGGAATTTTGACAATTCTTACGCTCGCCTGCCGGGGGCTCTATCCTCCCCAGTGCTCCCGGTCCCGGTGGTGCGGCCGGAGGTGGTAATTTTCAACGAGGCTCTCGCTTCCAACCTCGGTTTGGATCCTAACGCACTGCGCGGTGCAGGGGACATTTTTTCCGGCAACCGAATGCCGGAAGGCGCTGAACCGATCGCGCAGGCCTACGCAGGTCATCAGTTCGGCCACTTCACGAATCTCGGCGATGGCCGTGCGATCTTGCTCGGGGAGCAGATTGATCCGCGGGGCGGGCGCTATGATATCCAGCTGAAAGGGGCGGGTCGGACGCCCTATTCGCGTGGGGGCGACGGGCGGGCGGCGCTGTCGCCGATGCTGCGTGAATACATCATCAGCGAGGCCATGCATGCGCTGGGGATTGCGACGACGCGCAGCTTGGCCGTAGTCGCGACGGGCGAGCAGGTGGTGCGCGAGGAGATGCTGCCCGGCGCGGTGCTGACGCGTGTGGCGGCCAGCCATATCCGCGTCGGGACATTCGAGCATGCCTCGGCCTTGGGTGATCGTACTCTGCTTGAGGCTCTGGTGCGGCACACGCTGGACCGGCATTATCCCGAGTTTGCCGACGCGGAGGATCGCGCACTCGCCCTCTTCAATGCCGTTCTCGAGCGGCAGGCCTCGCTCGTCGCGCGGTGGATGTGTGTCGGGTTTGTCCACGGCGTGATGAACACGGACAACATGGCTCTGAGCGGCGAGACGATCGACTATGGTCCGTGTGCATTCATGGATGCCTACGATCCCGCGACAGTCTTCAGCTCCATCGATCGCGGGGGGCGCTACGCCTACGGCAACCAGCCGAACATCGCGCATTGGAATCTCGCGCGACTGGCGGAGAGTTTGCTGCCGCTCATCCACGAAGACCGAGAGCAGGCTGTCGCGCTGGCCGAAGAAGCGCTCGAGAAATTTCCCGAGCATTTTCGCGCACGCTATCTTGCGGGGTTGCGAGCGAAGCTTGGGTTTTTCACCGAGGACGAGCAGGATTTCGATCTGGCCCGGCAGTTCCTTGCGTTGCTCAAAGAGGAGAACGCAGACTTCACCGAGTCCTTCGCCGGTTTGTCGCGATTAGTGCGGGATGATGCGGTCGACCTTTCGCCGGCCCGTCCTGAATGGCGGAAACATTGGCGCGTGCGCCTGCAGGCGCAGCCCCAGCCTCTCTCCGCCGCGGCAGATCTCATGCGCAAATCCAACCCTGTGGTCATTCCCCGCAACCATCGCGTCGAGGAAGCTCTGGCTGCGGCCACCGCTGGCGATTTTGTCGTCATGCAGCGTTTGCTTGGGGTATTGGCCAAGCCGTTTGAGGAAACCGAGGCAAACAGAACCTATCGCAGCGCTGGTCCTGCCGGCAGCGAACCCTACCGCACGTTTTGCGGGACGTGAGGCAGTTGTCTGCAGGGTGGGGACGTTAGAGAAGCCGCTGGAACACTCTGGAGACTTTGCGCAAGGACCCAGGATTCTCGCGTTCACGCGGCGGGAATCGCAGCGGACCCGGCTGGTTGCTCGGCGAGTTCCGCGAGGATCTTTTTCACTGCAGCCTCGGCGGTGATCCCATGCTTCTCGCGGAGGATCGGCACGCTGCCGTGTTCGATGAATTCGTCGGGCCAGCCGATGCGAACCACCGGCGTCGCGATACGCGCCTCGGAGAGCGCCTCGATGACGGCGCTGCCGTAGCCATTGGTCAGCGAGTGATCCTCGAAAGTGCAGACGACTTCGGCCGCGCGGGCGAAAAATTCCAAGGTTTGACGGTCGAGGGGTTTGATCCAGCGGGCATTGATCACGGCGGCGTCAATCCCTTTCTCGGCGAGAAGATCGGCTGTCTTTTCCGCCATCTCCACCATGTTGCCGAGGCCGAGGAGCACCACGCGTCGGCCGTGGCGAAGGACTTCGCTCTGCCCGATCTCGAGCAACTGCGGGTGCTCCTTGGGTTTCGCTCCGGTGCCTGCACCGCGCGGATACCGGATGGCGATGGGGCCGGTATGGTAGTTCGCTATGGTCCAGAGCATGTCGGCGAACTCCTCCTCGTCCTTCGGTTGCATGAAGACGAAGTTCGGGATGTGGCGCAGGTAGCCGATATCGAAAAGCCCGTGGTGGGTGGGACCATCATCGCCGCTCAGCCCGGCGCGGTCCATGCAGAGCACGACGTTGAGGTTCTGCAGCGCGATGTCATGGATGATCATGTCATAGGCCCTCTGCATGAACGTGCTGTAGATCGTGAGGAATGGTTTGAATCCCTGCGTGGCCAGTCCGCAGGCGAAGAGCGCGGCGTGCTCCTCGGCGATGCCGACGTCGTAGTAGCGGTCGGGGTGCCGTTTTTCAAAGGCCGAGAGCCCAGTGCCCCCGGCCATGGCCGCGGTGATGGCGACGATGCGGTTGTTGTGATCGGCGAAGTCTGCGAGTTTGGTCCCCAAGAGCTGCGAATAGGTCGGCGAGGCGGCGGCCTCGGTCTCGCCGGTGTCGGGTTTGAATTTGCCGAGCCCGTGGAACTTGTCCGGTTGCTGCAGCGCGGGCGCGTAGCCTTTGCCTTTGGTGGTGAGGATATGGAGGATGACCGGCTCGTTCTGCGTCTTGAGAAATTCGAAGGTGCGCGTGAGGAGTGCGGTGTCGTGTCCGTCGATCGGCCCGTAGTAACGGAAGCCGAGATCCTCAAAGATGACGCTCGGCAGCAGCATGTGTTTGACGCCAGTCTCCACCTTGTGCGCTAGCGCGAGTGCGGTCTTGCCACCCACCGACTTGATGAAACGCGCGGCCTTTTCGTGCAGGTGGGCATACGAGGGGTTCGTTGTGATCGTGCTCAGGTAGCTGGCGATTGCCCCGACATTTTTGGAGATCGACCACTCGTTGTCGTTGAGCACGACAATGAAGCGCTTGGTTGTTTCCGCCACATTGTTGAGTGCCTCGAAGCTCACGCCGCAGGTGAAGGCGGCGTCTCCGGCCACGGCAACAACATGTTCACCCGATCCCCGCAAGTCCCTCGCAGCGGCCATGCCGAGGGCCGCCGAGAGCGCGGTGCCAGCGTGACCCGCGCCGTAGCAGTCATGCGGGCTTTCGGTGCGCAGGAGAAAACCGTTGAGTCCCTGGTACTGGCGGATGCTGTCGATTTGCCGGGCACGGCCGGTCAGCATCTTGTGCACGTAGCCCTGATGGCTGACGTCGAAAAGAATTTTATCCTGCGGCGACTGGAAAGCGCGGTGCAGGGCGACGGTCAGTTCGACGACGCCGAGATTCGGCCCGAGGTGACCGCCGGTCTTGGAGACCGCGCGGATCAGTTCGTCACGGATTTCTTGCGCGAGTTGCGGCAGATCACTCTCCGGAACGGCGCGCACATCGGCCGGTCCCCCGATCCGCGGCAAGATGGGATCAGTTTTCTTCACCGGATTCGAACTCCTCCAGTTTGATGCTGCCGTCCGACTGGCGGGCGATGAGGCGGACTTTCTGTTCGGCTGCGTCGAGTTTTTCCCCGCAGGAACGGGCCAGCGCGACGCCCTCTTCGTAGCGGGCGATCATTTGATCGAGCGGAAGTTTCTCGTCCTCGAGTTCGCCCACGATTTCATCGAGCCGCTTCATGGCGTCTTCGAAGCTGCGCGGCTCGGTTTCTTTTTTCGTCTTGGGCATGGTCTAGGGATTTGCGCTACCCGTCCAGCGGTCGCGATTCGAGAAGAAAATGCATTCGCCGTCGATCGGCAGCGGCGTGTATTCTTGAAGGGGAAAAGATGAGAAGTTCGGGTCCGATTCCGGGCGGCGCAGGATGAAGTTAGCCCAGCCGCGATAGTCGCCCTTAGCGATCTGAGACAAAAATGGCCGACTTCCCGACACCGGTGTAAGATAGAGCCCGGTGATCGGGCCGCCCAGATATTTATAGTCGTAGAGCGTGGTGAACTGCTTGACGGTCGAGGGCAGGAGCAACGAGGTTCGTCCGGCGTACCACGCCGTGGCCCATGGCATGTCGGAGCAGATCACGTCGCCCGGATCCATCCAGCGGTTGAGGCCGTTGATCAGTGGTGCGGCGTAGGGCGGCCAAGCGATCTGCATCGGCGGCGCGGTCAACAAATTCACGGCCATCGGAAAGGCGGAGATCAGTATGATGCCTCCGATGAAAGCGCTGCGCAGGGGAGGGAAGTTGATCTCCAAGCGGTTCCACAGCACGAGGAGAAAGGCTAGGCCGAATGCGATGAAGAGCGGGAGAAAAAGCACGTGCAACTGGTTGGCGGAAACCGCGCCCTGCGGGGCGAAGAGCGACATCCCGGTTGCCGCCCCGAGCCACATGAGGGCAAGGCACCAGCGGAACATGTTGGTGATCTTGCGCCGGAACACGTGGAGCATGGCGAAAAAGAATGCCGGGGCGGCGGCATTGAACCCGAAGTAGCTGAAAAGATTTTCGAATTGCCCGGTGAACCCGCTGCGCAGCTTGGCCCGCACGGCGCCGAAAGCCACAAGATCGGGCTGGAGGTTGCTCATGAACGAGAACTCCGAACCGGTCGTGCCGTCGAGGATGGCGTAAATCCCCAGCCCGAGGGGGCTGCCGCAGACGAAATAATTCCGCACCAGCCAGGGCGCAACCACGCCCACATAGACAAAGAAGACCAGCAACCCGCTCACGGTGCGCGGATGAAACCAAAGAAAGACGAAGGCCAGGAATCCGGCGAAAACAAATGAGGCGACAGGTTGGGCCAGTGTCATCAAGCCGAGCAACAAAGCCACACCGGCCAGATGGAGCAGCATCGGGCCCTCGCGGTTCTCTTCGCGTGCCTCCATGGCCCAGTGCAAGAGCAGGAAAGAGAAGGAAAAAAGCAGGAGCATCGCCATCTGCGGAAGTCCCGAGACGGAAAAACGCCAGAGCATATCCGTGCAGAGCATCAAACCCGATGTTAGCCACGCCACTCTGCGGTCGAAAAGCGAGCGCACCAGATAGAATGTGACTGCAACCGAGGCGAGGAACATGAGGATGCCCGCAGCGGCAATGACACGGTCGCAGGTATAGACCACATCGGCCGGATCCATCGGCCACCATCGCTTCACGGGCCGCAAGAGAAGAGCGTTCAGTGCCGGGTTGAGCGGGAAATTGTAGGTGTCGGGGAAGATCCCCGGCGGTACCGCCTCCTTCGCATCGATGATCTGCCAGATTGCCAGCGGACGCACATAAAGCGTCGAGTAGCCTGCGCCAGAGGCGATCTGCCGGCCGATTTGTGCTTGGTCCATCGCTGTCTCGGTGTCCAATCCCCGGAAATTATAGAGCAGATAGAGGGTCACGAGGCCTGCAACGCTCAAGACGAGGACCGCCTTAATCACAAAGGATTTCAGCGACCCCAGCTCGACGCTGTGGACCAGCTCCTGAATCTTCGTTGATTCTCCTGAGATCATGGTTTGCGGTAGTTGCTGTTATTTAGTGGCAAGCAGCTGAAGCGTCGATACCGAAGGTGTTCATCTCCACCGGATGCGGTCGGCGAAAAAGACACATTGACCGTCGACGGGAAGATTGACCGCGGCCTTCAGTATCCAGTCTTTCAGTTCAAGTGCGGTGATGTCGCGGGTGATGAAGCGGGACCAGTCGCGGTAGCGGCCGGTCATGATGTCGCCACTGGTCCGGGCGCCGCCGCTCATCGGAGTGAGGTAGATTGCGACCAGCGGCGCATGGAGCAGTCGTTGGTAATGGATGAACTCAAACTGCGCCACGCTCGTGGGCAGCAGCAAGGAAGTCCGCTCCGCATACCACGCGGTGGCCCATGGAATATCGGATGCCATGGCCTCGTCCGGCTGGATCCACTTGCTGAATTGCACCACCAGAGGCGGCACATAGGGTGGCCAGTTCAGGCGCGGAGTTTTTGTCGTCACCGCTTGGACCAAGGGCATCGCGGATATCGCATAGAGCAAGACAAGAAATGCCGTGCGCAGGAGCGGTTGATTGAGTCCGATGGCGCGCCAGATGAGCATCAGGAAGTCCAGCCCGTAGAGAATCATGATCGGCAAAAAAAGCACATGCAACTGGTTGGCTGAGACCACTCCTTCCACGCCCGCGATGGACATTCCTACGAAAGCCCCGAGCCACATGGCCAGCACAGCCCACCTGAGCTGCGCCGGAATCCAGCGGCCGAATGGATGCAAGAACACAGCGAAAAAAAAGGCTGCCGCCACCACGTTCTGCCCGAGAAAACCGAAGAGTCCCTCCAGTTGATCCACCATCTGCGCGGACGTATTTTGCAAGAAATCGGCGAGGTGGAAGCGCAGGATGGGTTCGAAATCGGCCATCAGCGCCAGTTTGCTTTCACCGGCGCTCCGGCAGAGTTCGTAAATCGGCAGACCAAGCGGTTGGCCCATCACCTGCCAATTGTGCCAGGCCCATGGAAGCAGCGGCAGCAGGTAGGCAGGGATCGTCACGGCGGCGACAGGCACCCGAGGGGTCAGCACCACGACGGCGAAAACCCAGAAACCCGGAAACACCCAGCACATGGCCCCGTGACCCAGGGTGGTCACGCCGAGAAGGAAAGCGCTCAGTGCGGCCAGCGCCACCGTGCGCCCGCTCTGCTTCTGTGCCTTGCTTTGCAGCGCTCCCACGAGGACGAGCAGCGAGGCGTTGAAGAAGAATGTCATAGCCATCTGCGGCAATCCCGAGGTGGCGAAGCGCCACATGATGGCGGTCGCAATGATGAGTCCCGAGGCGAGAAAAGCTGTGCGCCGGTCGAAGAGGATTTGGCCGAGAAAGAAGCAGATTCCCAGCGTCGCGGCGAAAAACAGAATCCCGGCAATCGCGATGACTTGCTCTGCCGGGGAAACGGCCCGGCCCGGTTGGGCCTCCAGATACTTTCCTCCCAGTCGCAGCAATATGGCGCTGGTGAGCGGGCCGAGTGGCGGTTGACTTACGTCGGGCAGCGGCGCGGGCGTGTCCTCTCCATCGCGCGACATCAGGCGCAGTGCGAGTGGCCGGATATAGAGCGTGGAGTATCCCTGGCCCCTGGCGATCTGCCGGGCGATTTGCGCCTGATCCATGGCTTCCGGTTGGTTGAAGCCGTTGAACTTATTGGATATCCAGAAGCCGGAGAGGGAGCAAACAATGGTCGCGATCATCGCGCGCTGCACCCAGATCTTGAGCGAGCCCTGCTCGAAAGCGTGCACCATCCGCTGGACTGCAGACTCGATAGGCATGGGTCAGGGCTTGGCCAGCTCCGGGTTTTCGCGGAGTTTGCGGTGGAGGGTACGGCGGCTGATGCCGAGTTTTTGCGCGGCGAGGGTCCGGTTGCCCTTGCACTCGGCCAAGGCGCGGCGCACCAGCGTCAACTTGGTTTCGCCGAGGTTGAGAGCGAGGGGCGCGCGGGCGCTTGGTCCATTTTCAACTGCAGACCGCACGTTGATCGGAAGGTCCCGCAGCGTGATTTTTGCTCCGCTGGCCATGACGACGCCGTGCTCGATGGCGGCGCGAAGTTCCCGCACATTGCCGGGCCACCGGTAGGCGAGCAGGCACTTCATGGCTTCTCCGGTTAGCTCGCGCCGGGGGCGTTCGTTCTCCTGGGACGCTTCGCGCAGAAAGTGGTCGGCCAGGAGCGGGATGTCCTCCGGACGCTCGCGCAGCGAGGGGAGGTGCAACTCGACGACGTTGAGCCGGAAGTAGAGATCCTCGCGGAATCTTCCCTCGGCCACCATGGCGGCGAGGTGGCGATTGGTCGCTGCGACCAAGCGCACATCGGTCGCCATCGGCCGGTTGCCTCCCACGCGCTCGAAGACCCGCTCCCCGAGCACGCGCAGAATTTTCACCTGCGTGGCCGCATCGATTTCCCCGATCTCGTCGAGAAAGAGTGTTCCTCCCGCCGCCTGCTCAAATCGTCCGATGCGTTTCTCGCCCGCGCCTGTGAAAGCGCCTTTCTCGTGGCCGAAGAGCTCGCTCTCGAGGAGTTGAGGTGAGAGGGCCGCACAATGGACGGCGACAAACGGACCGCGGCTGCGCGGGCTCAGCTGATGGATGGCGTGCGCGGCCAGTTCCTTGCCCGTACCGCTCTCGCCCGTCAGCAAAACGGTGGCGCGCGACGGCGCCACCTGGCGGATGGTTTCGAGGACCCGGCTGATGCTCGGCGAATCCCCGACGAAACTTTCCAAACCGAAGCGCTTGTCGATCTGCTCGCGCAGACGGACATTCTCCCTCTCGACCTCGGATCCATGAAGGGCGCGCTTCACCAGAAGTTCGAGGCGGTCGAGGTTGACCGGCTTGGTCACAAAGTCGTAGGCGCCATGCTTCATCGCCTCGACCGCCGCATCGACCGTGCCGTAGGCTGTCATGATGATGCAGACGGGCGGGCTGCTCTGCCTCAAAGCCCAAGAGAGCAGATCCATGCCATTGTCGCTGCCGAGCCGAAGGTCGGTCAACAGGAGGTCGGCTGGCTCCGCCTCCATCACAGCCTTGGCCCCGGCGATGTCCCCCGCGACACAGATATCGTAATCCTCGGCCAGGGCCTTACGGAGGCCCTCGCGGGTGTTTTTCTCGTCATCGACGATGAGAATAGTCTTTTTCAAGAGATCGGGTGTAACTGCGACATTTTTTCTCTCCCGCCAGAGGCAACAAGGCAACACGCAACTTGCGGCGGCCACGGTTTGCGCTTGCCATAGCTGGAGAAAGCATTATGAGTTCGGGCGTGAAAAATCTCTTCTCCGCCCTTTCCGTCGCAGCGCTGCTTGCCACCACGGGTTGCCAGACAGCGCGTCTCGCTGGTCCGACCTCCTTTTCCTACGATCCAGTGACACAGTCACCGCAGAACCCCTCAAACGTCCAACTGAAGCTGAGCACCGGTGCCCAGCGTCTCTATGTGGTCGAAGGGGACAAAGTTCTCCTCGCCACGCCGGTCTGTGTCGGCAAACCCGGTTCACCCACCCCTCATGGCAGTTTCCGCATCTACTCCAAGGTCGCCAACCGTCGGCGCGCGAGCAGCCCGGGCGCGGGTTACCCGATGACTTACTGGATGGAGTTCCAACCGGCCTACGGCCTGCATTGGGGCTTCGTGAAAACGACACCCGCCACCCACGGTTGCGTACGCATGCCGATCAAGGCAGCCAAGAAAACCTTCGAACTGGTCCGCATTGGCACACCGATCAACATTGCCTCGAGCCAGCCATGGGATGCCACGGTGGGCAAATCACTCCCGCGTCTGGACGACTCGCGCTTGCCCGATCCTCCCATGTCCTACCTGCTCAGCCCCCGCGTCTTTTCCGACGCGAGCCAAGGCAAGATGTGGAATTTTTAAGCGCACATCCAGACCTACGCATTTGCTAGAATGCTGCTGGTGACTGAGGCCACGATCAGGCAGTAGAACACGCGTCCATCCTTGGTCAGGATTGCTTCCCTCCTGCAGAGAGGCGTTACTTTTGGACCTTGGCAGGACGAACAAATAAATCTTGCGCAGTTATCGCGGTCGCACTTCTTTTCTGGTGGGCGCCGTTGCGTGACCAGCGGACATTGTGAAACCCTCGGGGTCCAATGCATCTACTGCGGCAGCCTCGCCATCGGCGAGTGCCGGCAGGCATGCACTTGAGGTAACCGCTGGCAGTGGCATCAGAAAGCGCTCATCCCGCGCGCCAGATTCGTCTTTCGCCAAGGGCCCCGGCTAAACCTAGAAAGAGCGTTGAGAGTTTATGGTTGAGAGCCGGAGTCCGCCGCGGCGGACGGAGACAGGTCGCCGCGGCGACCAATTGAGAGGTTAAAAACCAACGACTCGTCGGCCCGGGCGCACTCACCCAAGAGCGAGGCAAGCTGATGACATCGATTGCTCATGCCCAATCCCTCGACGATCAACTGCGGTTGTGGGCTAAAGCGTGCCGGTGATCTTCTTGCACCAACCTTTAGATTTCGAGTGAGGCCACACGACCCAACTTTCTGGTTTTCTGGTCGTTTGGAACTTTCTCCAAATCTTACAGTGCCCGGAGGCATCTTTTAAGAACCCCTCGATTTCGTCGCTGTCGGCATCCTGACGGAAGATGGGTTCGCCGTCGGCGTCATTGAAGGCCACCGCCCAAAAATCGTAATCCTTCTCTGGAAAATTTTCATAACCGATATCAATGCAATGGCTAAAGGTGTATTCGACTTTGCCGGCAGGCATAACGGATGTGTCGTCACCGATCAGACAGGGCGTGAGGTTGTAAAGCTTCCACTTCGCCGAAACCGCCACGGGCGACGCACACGATTTCCAAGGCTGGGTTGAATTCGGCCAGCGCTCCTTCTCGCGCTGGCCCCAGAACAAATAGGGCGACTGCAGTCGCCTCGCGGCTTGACGCCAATTTGCTCCGCCTGACATCACCTCGTTGATATCACGCTGCGCCGGTCCGTAGTCGAGGCCCTGACTGAAAAGGTGCCCATCGTAGCCCATGGCCAAGGGTTGACCGAGCAGCATCAGCGGATGGTTGTAGCCCGGACAGCAGATGACCCGCGCATCCGGGCCGATACGGCGCAGAGCAACCTGCACCTCGGCCAGTTCCTCGCGGTTGCCCTCTTTGTAGCCGTGCCGTGAATCGAGCCCAGCCACCAGAGCCATGGCTCCGGAGGTGAAGAGGATGAGACAGGCTGTGGCGCGGATCCACCGCGGCCACCGGGCAAGCAGATCTTCCCATAGAAAAGGAACCACGGCCAAGTACCCCCAGATCATGAGCTTGGTGTTGTCCCACAGCCATGGGGCCAGCGCGAAAAGGAAGCAGAATAAAAGCGTGCCGGAACCGACGAAGCCGAAGACCCGCGCACCGGTCTTCCCGCGCCGAATCAGGACAAAAAGGAGCACGGCCACCAGGGGGAGAAAAATGCCGAAATTCCACACCCAGAAAAGCACTCCGGCGTCCTCTTGCATCCAGCCGGGCGACCAGCGGAATGCCGAGTGCGCGGTGAAGCGCGCAGTGACCATGGAGACGAGCCAGCTGGCGGGAATCAGGCTGACGATGCCGGTGAGTAGAAAACCCTTGGCGCGGCCTGCGCGCCATGCCGCGACGAGGCACGCAGCCAACAGCACACTCAGGAAAATAAAGGCGGGCGCATTGAACAAAGGCATGCTGGCGTAGAGTGCCACCTCGGCAAGCAGAGGAAGCTGCGGACCCTTAGCGTCGCCGCATAATCTGGCGCGCCATGAAGTCATCAGCATGAGACAAGCAGGCAGTGAGTAAAGTAGACCGCGTTGGGTAACAAGAATGGCGAGGAAGAGATTCTTCCACTCCATCTCGCCCTGCATCAGGTCCCATGATCCCTTCGTCAGGATCTCCAGAGCGCCTAGTCCGCCGGCAAAAAGAAATGCCGCCATGGCAAACGCGCCGCCCCATCGCCACAACGCGACGGCTGCCGCCGCCGCCCCGAGCAAGGCGGTCCAGCGCAGACCTGCGTACAGCGGTACACCGGTCAGACGGAGCAGCGAGTTCCATAGGTCCATGCCGGGGTGGTAGGCGAATGGTGCGCCGGTGAGGAACGGGTTCTCCGGCCAGAAGGCTCCCCCGTTGGCCCAGCGCTGGATGAGGTTCAGGTGCAGCGCCATGTCGCCGAGATTGTTTGGCGCAAGCACTTTGAGATCCCCTCCATCCCAATAAATGACCCACAGGAAAGAGCGCAGCGAGGCGAGAGCGAACACCAGGAAGAGGATGGTATCGGCCAGCGAGACGCGCCGCGGGGCCTCGGGAGTGCGACCGGCAAGCCAGATCCCGGCGAGCGCGCCGCCCGCCAGCGCAATCCAAGCGATCGGCGCGCTCATCCGTCCCCCGAGAGTCGCCATCCCCGCCGCCGCGACGGTCGAGACGGCGATGAAAACCAGCCAACCGCAAAGAATGCGCCACGAGGTCATGGTTCGCCCCTCCTCGGTGCCGCATTCGGACGAAGCTGCATCCACTGCGAGAGCAGTTCGCGGGAGAAAAACACTGAGCATTGATCCATGCCGGAGCGGAAATTGAAGTGACGCTCTTCGAATTTGTCACCGAGTTTCGCGCGCAAGTCGGCCGCTTTCTCGGTCTCTACCACATGAACGGAGGCTTCCGGTAATGGATCGGGTATCTTCGGCCCATGATACCCGACACTATAGAAGTCACCCAATATCCAGGGCACCGGATAATAGCTGTCAAGGTAGATGGCAATCGGCGTACTGAAGTAACGCGGATCCGCCGCAGCCAATTCGAGCAGAGGGGAGGTGAATCGGCCGAGGGAGCGGTAGGCTTGGACGTAGACATAGAGCTCTCTGTCGTCCTCGAAATCCCGGAAGTTTAGCTTTAGAGTCATTCCCAATGACACGGTGAGCAGCAAAGCACCGGCGATCCGTGCCGGGACTTTGCCGGCCGCGGTGATGGCCAGCCCGAAAAACAAAAACCAAGGCCACATGATCGACACGATGCACCAGGGTGTTTTGTAGGGCACCAGCGAATAAGCCAGAAGGATGCCGGTCGTGTAGATGGCCAAGAGGCGCGGCACCGCCGCGCTGGGCCACGCGTAGCGGACCGACCAGATCAGGCCGGCCAAGGCGGGCCATTCGTAGCGTGCGAGGAGCGCCACCCAGTAATAGTTGACGAAAGGCAGCAGGTCGTAAGCCCCTTTTTCGTGGCCGTTACCGGCCGTGCCGGTCTTGGTCCACTCCAGTATCGATTGGAACGGCCCGAGCAATCCCGGCCAGTTGAAAAAATTCCCAGAATAAAAGAACACGAGCAGGAAGATAGATGTCAGGCAACCCAACCATACATCGCGCACAGTCCATGCTCGTGCGGTCGCACGTTGCGGTGGCGGACGCAGCGGCGACAAGCGGTTCCATCCGGCCATGACCAAGGCCGCCGCCAGCAGAGAACCGGTATGAATGAGATAGGTTTCCTTGTTGAGCAGCATTCCGGTTAGCCCTGCGATCATGACCCACAATCCGGCGCGATCTCTCTCCAGCCACAGCGCGAAGATTCCCCAAGTGAAAAGCGCGCAGGCTAGCGCAAACCACGCTTCGTGGATGGAGTATCGCCCGTAGAAAACGCAGGCTGGTGACACGGCAAAGGCCAAGGCCGCCCAGCGCACCGCGGTCCGCCCGAACCAGCGCGCGAAAAGAAAAAGTGCGGGAATCATCAGCAGGCTGGCCACCACCGAGGGCAAACGCAGGGCCCAGAGATTGCGTCCCAGCAGGCTCTGCGAGAGAAATAGGACGTAGAAGTGCCAAGGCCCGTGGTAGTTGTCGGCATTGTATTTGAAGGTGCCCTGCACACGCATCTGATCCGTGAACCAACCGTTGATACCCTCATCGAAGTGAGGAGCCTTCAAATCAAGCCAGGCCAAACGCAGCGCCGCAGCCAGCAGCAGAATAAAAAACATATCCCACGGGACAGTTCTGCGGTTACTTATTGGCATCATGGCAGCGGATCTTATGGCAGAATCGGACGCACCTGGCGTGTCAATTGTTGTACCGGCCTTCCGGGAGGAGCGGCGCATCGGGCCGACCGTGCACGCCTTGGGCCGCCTCGGGTCGGCTTATCCCCGACTCCGCGAGGTCCTTGTTGTGGTCGAACCGGGCGGTGACCGCACTGCCGAGGTAACCCGCGAGGCTGCCGCCGGTCATCCGCTTTTCCGAGTGGTGGAGAATCCTGTCCACCGAGGGAAGGGCCACGCGGTGCGCACGGGCATGATGCAGGCCCGGGGCGACATCGTTTTTTTCATGGATGCCGATCTCAGCGTGCCGCTTTCGTATGTTGGACCTTTCCTCGATCATCTGGACGGCCACCCTGAAATTGCCGCAGCGATCGGCAACCGCCGCCATCCCGGCAGCGTTATCACAAAACGTCAGCATCCGTTGCGGGAGAAAGCTGGCCGCGTGTTCAACTTTTTCGTGCGTAGCCTCGGCCTCAGTGCCGGCGGTGACACCCAGTGTGGGTTTAAGGCCTTCCGGCGCACGGCGGCGCGGGATATTTTCGGACGGGCGCAGATCGATGGCTTTGCCTTCGATACGGAAATTCTGCTTTTGGCCAGCAAGCTCGGCTATCGGGTGGACGAGTTGCCGGTGGAGTGGATCAATGACGAGGAGACGAAATTCCGCCCGGTCCGGGATGGCTGGCGCAGTTTCGCCGACCTGCTGCGCGTACGTAAGCTGCTCAGGGCGCAGACTCTTCGCCCGACTTGACGCGCAGCGTGAGCAGCGCGGCCACAAGCATGCACGCGCCCCCGAACACTACCGCTGAAAGCCGGCTGAAGCCCGGGAAATTATCCATCACCCGGCTCAGGATCAGCGCGACGAGAATTTGCGGGATCACGATGAAGAAGTTGAAGATGCCCATGTAGACTCCGATGCGGTCGGAGGGTAGTGCGGACGAGACCAT